>Ga0115006_10002142_pt1 | contig 12810 bp, 7 predicted proteins | sample ArcOceMetagenome_3_FD_88943 | JGI IMG/M metagenome (GOLD analysis project Ga0115006, IMG submission 88943) | Marine eukaryotic phytoplankton communities from Arctic Ocean - Arctic Ocean- Svalbard ARC20M Metagenome | ecosystem: Environmental > Aquatic > Marine > Oceanic | place: Arctic Ocean...
CGGCCCGTTCTGGCAGATGCAGTTCACTGCGCCCGGGCGAGGGTGGCGTGGTGAGCCCGCGCGGGTCTGGACGCCGGGCGGGGGCGGCACGCACTCAGGTCCTCCCACATCGTCATGGCGACCTCAGAGCAGGAGCGCTTGTGAGCGCCTTAGTTAGGAGCAGAGCCGGCTCTGGCTGGAAAGCTGACTCATGCTGCATGCGGTGGTGTTGCCCCACCAGGAAAGCCAGCGACGCCGATTTCAAACAGTAGCTGTCTCCCCGGCCTGCGGCCATCGAGACACAGACGCCCCAGAACGTCTTCCGGCATCAAGAGCGTGTGCGTGCGCAGCAAGGATAGCATGCTTCGGCGGAGCAGCGGCCGAGTTGTTGCGCCTCGGCCCACATTGCAACTTGCAACCACATCGCCAATTCCCCAATTCGCGAATTCGGCGCAGCGGCCGCAGCTCCGATTTGCGCAGCGGCACCCGATGTCGGTCGACGAGGAGGACCTGCGATGGGTTCAGTACACCATCACGCTGCCTCTGCCGATGGGCATCGGCGTGGACGAGGCCAACCGGGTCACGGAGGTCGCGGCGGGCGGTTCGGCCTCCCAGGTCGGCGTCGAGGCCGGCGATGAGTTGCTGTGGGTCGACGGCATGGAGGTGCGGGACGGGCTCGTGCCGATCACCGAGGCGATCGATCGCGAGGTCACCACGCACCTCCTCGTGCTGCGCCGCCTCGACACGATTCGCCCCGCCGACCTCCAGCCGGAGTATGGCTGGGCACAGGAGATCGGGCCCGTCGAGTTGCCGCTGCCCATGGGCATCGGCATGAACGCCGACCACATCGTGCTCGAGCTCGATGCCGAGGGATCGGCCGTACACGACGGCACGCTGCAGGTGCGACGCTCCGGCCTCGCGCGCGCGCCGACGCCCCCACCCACGTCTGCGCCCCTGCCCCCGCTGACGTGTTGCCACCTTGCCTCCTTCCTTGGCAGCTGGGCGACGAGATCACCTTTGTCGACGGGGTGCGCCTCGACGAGAACACGTCGATCGTGGACGCGCTCGATCGGAGCAAGCAGTTCCACACCGTCATCGCGCGTCGCATCGAGGAGGACACGTGGGTCTCGGTGACGACGGAGCTCAATCTGCCAATGGGCCTCGGCGTCGACGAGTCCAACCTGATCACGCACGTCGTGCAGAGCGGCAACGCGTACAACGACGGCCTGCTGCAGATCGGCGACAAGGTCGTCTCGGTCGACGGCATCGAGGTTCGCGACGGGCTGTGCACCATCCCCGAGGCCCTCGATCACTCGCGCACGGTCCACATTGTCGTCGCCGAGCGCCGCGATGGTGGCACCACGCTCGAGCCCCCGGAGGAGGAGGAGCCGCTGGAGACGGCGGGCACCGCAGCGACCGCCACCACCGTGGTCGCCACCTCCAATGCCACGCCTCCGCAGGCGCCCGCACCCGCGCCGCCGCCCGCACCCGCACCCGCACCCGCGCCGGCGCCGGCGCCCGTGCCCGCGCCCGCACCGGCACCCGCGCCGGCGCCGCGGGACCCTTTCGCGGCACCCCCGCCCTCCTCTTCGTACGGAGTACACGCGCCCGCGCCCGCACCGGCGCCCGCACCGGCGCCGGCACCCGCGTCGCGGGATCCATTTGCGGCGCCGCCCCCGTCGTCCTCCTATGGAGTGCACGCCTCGCCCGCGCCCGCGCCCGCGCCCGCGCCCGCGCCCGCGCCAGTCTACGCGCCGGCGCCCGCGCCCGCGCCCGCGCCCGCCCCCGCGCCCGCGCCCGCCCCCGCGCCCGCGCCCGCCGTCGGCGGCAGCGTGGCGCTCAGGGCGAATGCGGCGGCGCTGCCTGAGCTCTCACTCAACGTGGACGCCGCCAAGACGAGCACCGCTGGCCAGGCGTCGAGCCGCGGCTACGGCAACCCGTACTCGGACCGCGGCACCGCGGGCAGCAGCCACGCGGGCAGCCCACACTACGCGACCTACCTCGCCAGCAGCGCGCGCGCCAAGTCGCCGTCGCCCCGCTCCAGGTCGCCCGGGCTGCAGCGCCCGATCTCCCCGGCGGAGGGCGGCCTCGCCGACGCGCTCCGCTTCGTGTCGCTGCCGTCGGCCGACGCGCCCGACCCGCTGGCGTCGGCGCGCGCGCTGCAGTCGCACCGCGGCGAGGGCAACAACACGTACCGGCAGCACGAGCAGCTGACGGCGCGCTCGCGCACGCCGCTCAAGGGGATCGAGCAGTACGAGCAGGAGTCGGGCACGGGCACCGAGGAGATCTCGACGCCGCGCGGCACCAAGATCCGCAGCGGCAGCGTGACGGCGCGCGCGAAGATGTTCCAGGACATGGCCGAGCGCTCGCCCTCACCCGCGTGGCTCAAGGACAGAGACGGGAGATCGTCGTCGCGCGACCCGAGCCCAGCCCGCACCTTCACGGCGCGCCGTGCGGAGGCCAACGAGTTCGGCGCCTCCTTCCGCTGAGGCGGACGCGTTGGCCTGGACGTCGATCGAGGGTCGAGAGACGCCATGCTCCTGAACACGATGCTATCTACTTTAATGTGTGCGGCACAAGGCGGGGCTCAGTTTGATTTGAAGGGGTCTGTTCCTGTTGGTCGGAGTGGGGTCAGTTGGGGCTGTCGCGGTGTGCGTGCATGCTCGATGAACTCTCATGAAATTGTGTGTCTAATGAACGTTTCAACATTTGTGGACCCGTGCATCGTGCATGAACCGGTACGACGACCAACGTAAAGAGAGAGCAAGAGCTCACGACTGGCACAATCCTCCAGTCGCATGTGGCGCAAAGCATGTGCAGCGCGTCTGGCCGCGAGCCGCTACGCGGAATGGCCGTCCAATCACGGTGCATCACTAGACCGAAGTCGCTTCGACACAGGCTCCGGCGACGGCGGCTCGTTCAAGTGCTCATCGAGGAAGGCAACGAGCTTGGGCAGAGCTGCCTGGGCGGCAGGGTAGTGCGTCTTCTTGTCAACGCGGACAAAGGTCAGGTTGACCTTTGCCTCCCGCATGTGCCCGAGCGTGAAGTTGGCCGCGTCGAAGGCGACCTGATCGTCCTCATCGCCGTGACTGACGAAGACGTTGAAGTCCTCTCGAAAGGGCGCAGCGTGCAGCGCAAGCCTCGCCGACGGCAGCATCCAGCCACTCAGCATGGCCAGGCCTGCCAACCTGCGCGGGTATGAAAAGACGGCCTGCGCGGCAAGCGCTGCGCCCTGCGAGAAACCGACAACCGCGATGCGTGATGGGTCGACCTCCGACTCGAGCTTGCGCACGGCATCGTGCACCATGCTGACGGAATCTTGGTACCAGCCGTTGGCGTCTCCGCCCTCGTGGTCCTTGGATCCGACGCGGACGATGCCTGGATCGAGGAAGTCGCCCCAGGCCGGAAAGGAGCGGCCCTGCACGAAGCTCTGCGGCAGGCTCCGCGCCCTCAGGTGCACCCATGTCCAGGTCGGCCGTGCCATGCGGGTGTCCTTCAGCTCGGCAGCCCAGCTCTCCGCACCGTCGCCGAAGCCGTGCAGCCAGACCACTGCAGCCGAAGGCCCACCCGAGGCCGGAGAGAACACGATCGGCAGCATGGAGACAGGCGACAGGGAGAAGCCGACAGCCGGCGACTGGGTCGGTCAAGGTCAAGCCGGCAAGAGCTTGCTTCGAGAAACTTCTCAAGATCCGCATTCTTTTTGCATTGGAAGGTTAGCAAGGCGAATCGGGCTACTAACGCGGCATCGGCACGATCGTCCGGTCGGCTGACGCACCATGCTCACGCTCTCCAAGTGCGTGACGCCTCTCCTGTGCTGCCTGCGCCCGTCGCGAGCCGCCGCATCGGCCTCGGCGGCTGGACCACCCTCGCCGCCTCGGGGTAACCCAGCGAAGTACGACGGCGCAGGTCGCCGCCGAGTGCACACGCCTCCTCAGGTCCACGCCGTGCTCGCCGCCCCCAAGGAGCGCGTGATTTTGATAGGCGACGTGCATGGGTGTCTGGACGAGCTCAACGACCTGCTCGACGCGTGCGCCTTTGACGCGGCGACCGACACCGTCATCCTCGTCGGCGATTTGGTGAACAAGGGGCCCAAGTCGGTCGGCGTCGTGGCGGCGGCACGGGAGCGCGGCTTCTACGGCGTGCGTGGCAACCACGACGACAGCTGCCTCTTTGCCCGGGAGAAGCGCGACGCCGACCGGACGCGCGGCGACACACCGGCTGCGGACGACAAGTATTCCTACACCGACTCCTTCAGCGCCGAGGACCTGCTGTACCTGCGCAATCTGCCGTACACGCTCTCGCTGCCGTCGCACAAGGCCATCGTTGTGCACGCCGGGCTGGTGCCCGGCGTGCCGCTCGACAAGCAGGATCTCGCGGGCATGTACACGCAGCGCAACTTGGTGCCGTGCGGCACGTCGTGTGGAGACGATCTCGCGGGCATGTACACGTGGAGCGACGGCACAAAGAAGGGCGTGCCATGGGCGGGCGAGTGGCCGAGCGACCAGCCGCACGTCTTCTTCGGCCACGATGCCAAGCGAGGGCTGCAGCAGCACAAGCACGCCACCGGCCTCGACACGGGCTGCTGCTACGGAAAGAAACTGAGCGCGATGATCCTGCCGGAGCGGCGGCTCGTGCAGGTGCCAGCGCGCGAGGTCTACGCGCAGCCCGGCGGTTGATTTGCTGGTTCCTTCGAACGAGAATACTCAGGGTTGTTCCTAACACCGAGTCGTTCTTTCAGCTCTCCACAGTTTAAGATCGCGCGCCGCGTGCCTTTATTAAATTTACACACCACGCACAGGCCGTGCACCAAGACCAGCCCCCCTCTGTCCACGATGGATGCGTGCATTGCTGCTCAGCCTATCACACGATGGGCAGGCAGTGCACCAGCCCCCTTTGACCCAGTCTCGCTCCGTGCATTTCTCCTGCCAGCTTGCCTTGTGGGTTCTGCACCAGCTGGGGCACTCTATAGCTGCACCGGGAATGATACTGCTCAGCCTGCTCATCTTACCCTCGGGTCGGATGATTGGCTGGCTGCTGAAGGCCACGCTAAGTTTGCGCTCCACATACAGCTGAAGCAGCATACCGTCAAGCGCCTTGACCGGCAGCTCCTGCAAGGAACGCAGGATCGTTCGTGCTTGGGAGGTGTGGAGCAGCAGTGCTGCTGAACCCCACGCAGTTGGATATGGCAAGGCCTTCAGCACAGAGTCGGTGCCGCTGGCCTCTTGCAACGTATGCCAATCATGCGATTCTCGGCTCAACTTGTCGGCTACCGCGCCACCGCCAGTCAATTTCGCGATATGCCATCCATGCGGTGGGTGTTGCTTCATGAAGTCTCTATACATCGAGGCCCAATTCGGATCGAGCGACACGTCGTCCTCGATGATGAGCACAAATCCCGACTTTCTTTCGCCCTGCTCGCCGTGTAGCTTGCTGATGCGGTCCAACGCTGACAGCCAAGTGAGTGAATGCCCTGTCAGGCCGGAGCACGCGGCGCGTGTGTCCTTACCGGAGTCGCCGGGCGCCAGATCACTGTAGACATTCACGTGGGGGCAAGGAGCTGTGCCGCGCCAGCTTTTGTCAAAGCAGCATGCTTCTCGCGGAAGCTTATCCTTTCCAGGTTTGCAAGACCCATTCTCTTCCCAGCCAGTTGGAATCTTGGAAAGCCACACCTCAGACGAGGTGAGTGCCTCATAACATTGCGAACTCGCCGTCACCTGCTGAAGTGCGCGAGTGTCCCAGTGCCCACTTTCATTGAAGGCACGAAAAGCATCAACACGTTCAACGATCACATCGTCGCGGCCGTGGCTCTCGTTGCCCAGACCACGTGCAGCCAACATGTTGAGAAGGTGCCTCCTTCGATGCGCTGCCTGCTCTGTGTTCAGGAAGTACACAGCCACAGGAAGGCAGCTGTCATCGGAGCAGGCAGCCATTGTCGGGGGCGCGTCCTCGAGCCGTCGAGGGAGCGAGCACGCTCCGCACCCAGCACACGCTGCCGAAGCTGCGCAGTCGCGCTCCCACAAACTTTGACTCCCATCGGAGCCGCACTGTGAGGTACAGGTCGCACCGGGGCGAGGCACGGAGACGGCTGTGTCTGTGGCGGAGCGAATCACTTGCCATGCCATGTAATCTTCGGCCGCACGACGTGTCAAGAACCGCTGCGCATACCGTTGCCCTGACAGTCCAATAGCTGTGCTGTTGCGTAAGGTTCTCCGAGCTGCACGCAGCACATTGATGCTCAGGTTGGACATCTCTGCAGGTGCATAGTGCGTCCAGGGCTCAAGCGCAGGTATCTCCCCTCCTTTCTCCGGTGCTGTATAGAAGACCCAGTCTCGTGGCTGTTCCACGGCGAGCACAGCCCGCCCGCTGTGAAGCAGCAGTGGCTGTCTTCCGCTGTAGCCTCGCCCAGGCAGATCTACTAGACAAGCCCAACGCCTCACCTGCTCCTCCAGTGTGAGAAAGCCTTGGTGGCACTCGAACAGATGGGGATGCTCCGCTGCAAGTTCACAAAAAAGCTTGCGCGCCGGGTGGTGGGACGCCGTGCCCACCCAACCACAAACTTGCATCTCTGGCTGACTCTGGCCTGCGACCGCAAGCTTCTCTGCCATCGCGTCAAAGGAGCCCACGCCCATTTCTCGATAGTCCGCAAATACGTGCGATGGCACGAGCCGCACATTGCATCTCCCAATGCTTGGCTCCCGGCACGAAAAAGCCAGGTCGACCATGCCAGCGTGTGCTGCCGCCCACTGCGGCCAGCCGTGCCAACGATAGAGGCCGCCCCACGCTGGCTCCTTCGTCTGACCATCCGAGAGTGAAATCGAAACAGGCCTCGTGAAACTTGTCGTCGGTACTAGACCCCTTTCCCAGGCGCGCTCCATGCCCGCAAAGAGGAGCGACGCAACCTGTTCGGCTCGATTCGCCCAGCCGCGCCCAAGAACACAGAGCTCGGCACTGGTGGCCGTCTGCCGATAGTTAACCCAAATCATGCCAAGACCCACGTGGTCGAGATGGCTCCAATCAGGCTGCCTACCCATGAGCCAGCTGTCCTGCCAGAGCGCCACGTTGGGCCACGTGATGTTTGCACAGCCCACGCCCGACTGGCCAAATAGGAGCAACGACGGTTGGTAGAGCTGTTTGAGTGGCTTGAGCGTGACTGGCATGGATGCCGTCGTCAGAAACGAAAGCTGCTCTCCGACAGCGACACGCTCTTGCTTTTTCCCCGCGGCGCGCGAGCATGCAACTTGTGGTTTGGCTCATGAGGGGTAGAACCACCCGATCGGGAACCGTGGGCGTTTTTTTTTTCTTACCTTTTACTTTCATTAACATCAAACGGACTTGCTGCCATCCGGGCGCTCATATCGGGATTTTCAGCCACGAGATCTCCAAGTTACATGCCGAGGAGCGACGCGTCACTGCGTCTCTCAGGCGCGCCTGCGCTTGGCCCGGAACGCCGCATTGACTGGGGCGGGCGCATCGCCCTGCGAAACCTGCGATGCGTTGTCGTCGAAATCCTCCTCCTCCTCCTCCTCGTCCTCGTCCTCGTCCGGCGCCGCATCGTACACTCCGCCCCGGCGGCGAGGCAGGCCGGCCATCTCCTCGGTTCCACCCGCCATCTCCTCGTCGTCGTCCTCGTTGTCCTCGTCGTCCTCGTCCTCGTCGCCACCGCCATCCCACGGCACCTCCTCGGCGTCATCGTCGTCGGCCATGCCCTGGTCGCGAAACTTGGTCGATCCGGCCATGTCGTCGTCGTCGTCTTCCTCCTCCTCTTCCTCGTCCTCGTCGTCCTCGTCGTCCTCCGTGTACTTGCTCTTCGCCGTGCGCGTCGATCCGCGGGAGCGGCGCGAGCTGCCCGCCGCGGCGTCGTCCTCGTCCACAGACGACGCTTCGGCACGGCTGCTGGCACGAGGCGTCTTCGACCCCTGCGCGCTCAGCTTCTTCACCACCTTGTCAAAGTACGGGCACACCACCGCGTCGTCGATTCGCGCCTTCTCCAGCTCCGTGAGCTGCGCGTAGACGCGGCGGGACGTGTCGGGGGTGGCGCCCTTGAGCATGTGCACGAGGCCATAGTCGAGAAAGTCGCCCGGCTCGTCGTCCTCCGACTGCTTCGAGCTCGGGTCAAAGGCATAGGCGAGGCCCTTCCGAAGCACGAGTTGCACGACGTCCTTCGCGCGTGTCTTCTCCTTGGCCGCACCCTCGAGCGTGCAAAGGCGCTGGGCGACCGTCTTGAGCGAGTTCATCTGCCCGTCCTGGACCTCGAGGCACTCCTCATAGGAGCACGTCAGAATGTCGACGTCGAGCGAGGCCTGCAGCTCGACCGTCATCTTCGGCAGGTGCGCGGTCCACAGCCGCTTCAGCACCTGCGGCAGCTGCAAGCTGTCGCGCGCCTCGTCCATGTTGGCGAGCAGCGTCGCCAGCGTGCGCGCCTCAGGCAGACCGTCCATCAGCGCCGATTTCATCACGCTCACGAGCCAGCTCGGTGGCCGCAGTGCGGTGTCGCGGCGCTTCGCGCCCTCTCCCTCCTCCTCCTCATCGTCGTCCGCGTCCTCCTCGCCCTCGTCTTCGAGGTCGTCCTCCTCGGCCACGTCGTCGGTCAGCAGGCTGGAAAGCCTGTGGATGGCGGCGGCCTCCGCGTTTCGCACCGCCTCAGCGACTTCGAGGCCCAGAGCGTCTGCGGAGTCGTCGTCGTCATCGTCGCCAGTCGGATGCAGCGCGGGCGTCGACTTGACGATGGGGAGCGTCGAGCAGAGCAGCTTGAAGGCCGAGGCGCGCAGCGCCTGCATGGGACTCTGCACCGCTGTCGTCAAGCTCGAGTAGAGCTCCTTTGCGGCCTTGAGAATCTGCGTCCTCCTCTGCTCGAACTCGGCAGTGCCCGCGCCGCCGCCCTCCTCCTCGGCGTAGTCAGCCTGCAGCTCGCGAATCGCGAGCGCCAGGTGCTGCGCCTGGAGCTGCAGCAGCAGCTGCGTGGTCCTCGCCATGTGCTCGTCAGCCCGCTCGCCCAGAGGCTTGAGCAGCGAGAGCAGCCGCGGCGCGAGGCCGATCAGGACCGGAAGCGGCTGCGTGGCATTCGCGCCGAGCTTCTCCAGCCGAAGCATGGCAACCTCCGCGTCTGCGTAGTTGGCCTGCTGGTCACGACCCTTGGCGCGTGTCTGCTGCTGGAGCGGACGCACCGCCGCGAGCAGATTGTCGCACAGGCGCTTGTAGCCGACCTGCACCTTGTTGACCATCGCGTCGGCGTCCTTCTGGTGAAGCAGCGCGCGCCACGCCTCGCTGCACGCCTGGAGCGGCTCGGCGTCGGTGTGCTGCTTGCACACGGCCTCCAGGCGCTGAAGAAGCTGGTCGAAGCGCTGCCCCTTGAGCGTCGCCTGCGCGGCAGAGAACTGGAGCTGTTGCAGCAGGCGCAGGACCGCGACGAGCGGCTCGTGGTGCGCCTGAAACTTGGACAGGAGCTGCGGCAGGCACTTGCCCAGCTGCGCAGAGAGCTGCAGGCTGCTCTCGTCCTGCGCCGCGGCCTCCTTCTTGCCCGCCTTCCTCTGCCGCGGCGGCTTGCGCGGCGTGGTGCCGTCGGCGCCCTCGCCCTCGTCCGCGTCGACCGACGCGTTCAGGTGCTCGGCAGCGGCGCCCATGAGCTGCAGCAGCAGGACCTGCACCTCCTCGTCCTCCTCGTCGCTGTTCAGCAGCAGCTCGCAGTACGCCGCCCAGTCGCAGATGGCCGAATCCTTCTCGCTGAGCATCGCGGTCACCATGTTCGCGCACGTGTCGCGCGCGTCGCCACCATGGGACTGCAGGAGCTTGGCCAGCGCCAGCAGGGCTTGCTGCGAGTCCTCGGTACCCTGGAGCCGCTGGCGGATGATCGGCATGAGCGCCTTGAGCATCGCCGGGTCGCCCGAGTTGACCAGCGGCAGCGTATCCTGCACGGCCTGCTCGCTGTCGGGCACGAGGTCATGCTCGAGGCACATCTGCAGCAGCTTGAGCGCCTCCGTCGTCACGCGGAGGTCGATGTCCGACTTCATCTCGAGCCAGCGCGGCATGAAGCGCTCGGTGAAGTCGCTCACCTCGTCCAGGTGCTGCTCGCGCTTCTTGTACACGGCGACGATGTGCACGAGGGCCTTCCCGCGAACGAGCGGGTTGACGTCGTAGCAGAGCCAGCCGAGGTACTTGAGCTTGGGTGCGGCCCACCAGTCGTCGACGATGGGAAGGCATTTCCCGTACGCCTCGACGCAGGCGAGGCGGATCTCGGGGCACGTGTCGCGGAAGCGGGGCACGAAGATGTCCTGGAAGAGCGTGTTCATCATGATGGTCAGCGCCTCCGTCTTCTCGTCGATCTCGCCCAGCTCCTTGGCGAGCGCGGCCGGCATGCTCCCCGCGTTCTTCTTCTTGCCCGACTGCTGCCGCGTCTTGTTGTCGTGCAGGGCCTTGAGCTCGGCGAGCAGCTCCGCCAGCTTGAACATCGTCGCCATCGCGATCTCGACGCCGGTGTGGCGCACGCCACGGTGTGTCGTGCACGCCATGATGGAGAGCATGTCCGCCACGTGCCCGAGCAGCACCTCGTCGTAGAGGACCTCGTGCTTGATCTTGTCGAGCAGCGACCTCCACAGGACGAGCACGGTGGTCTTGCTCTTCTTGCCGGCCTTCTTGTCCGCGAAGGGGTACGGCTCTTGGAAGGTCTGCTGCTGCTGCGCGACGTCGACGAGCTCCTTGACGGCGCTCGCGTTCTCAAGGAGCACACCGAGCGCCTCGTCCCTCGCGTCCGACTCGACTTCCGTGAGGTCGAGGCGGGAGCCGCGCAGGCCGCTCACGTGCAGGAAGAAGTTGAGCAGCTCGAGGACGGCCGAGGTGGGGTCCTCGCCGTACGAGTGCGTCCACTTGTCGAGCGAGATCGCGAGCTGCATGCTCGGGCCCTCCTTGGTTCCGGCCCGGGGCGGCGCCTCCGCGAGCTGGCGCTCGTAGCAGTTGACGAGCGACAGGGCAACCAGCGAGTCCTCCTCAAGGTCCGCGTCGTCGGCGGCGCCGGGCGAGGGCTTCTTGCTGGAGCTCACGCGCGACTTCTTGATGGACGAGGGGGGCTTGCCCCCCTTGGCAGCGCCACCGCTGCTCGCCTTGGACTTGGGCTTGGCAGCCGCCGCCTTCTTCTTGGACGCGGGCGTCTTCTCGACGTGCTCCTCGTCGTCGCCCTCCTCGACGTGGTCCTCGTCCCTGATGTCGGAGCGGGCGGGCCGTGGCGATCAGGGACGGCCCGCGCAGGGGGTTTTCATGAGGAGGGCCTGGCACGGGCTTGGGTGTGTGGGTGTAGCGCACATGTGGTGGTCGTCGTCGTCCTCCTCGGGCTGGCTCTGCGACGGTGGCGGCTGCTCAGACGAGCGCCGCGAACGCTTGCCGTGCTGCACGTTGGACGCCTCAATCTCGCTGTTGGCTCCGCGACGAGGCGGCATGTCGTGTACGCGCTTCGCGGCTCGGTGATGCCTAGTCCTCGCGCGACTCCCGCCAACGCAAGTGCTACACCACCTAACGCGACGAGATCAACGACAATGGTTACGCACTGTATTAGTAGTAGTAGTAGTAGTAGTAGTAGCCCTGGCTGAAGGAAGAGGGAGGGGAGGCCAAGGCACGAAGGCAGGACGTGATTGTCGAATCCGCAATGCGCGCCCTTTCTTTAGGCTGTTTGCTAGTAACTACGCTTGCTGTTTTGCGATGCATGCAGCATGCACAGGATTGTTTTGTGCGATCTCAACATAGACCGCCGTCGCTTCGTCTCGTCCCGCCTCCAACGCCAGCATGCGGCTAACGGTGCTGGCCGCGCTGCACGCCGGCCTGGCGCTGGCCGCGCTGCACGCCGGCACGGCGCCTCGCGCCTCGGCGCGCCTCTCTTCGCGCCGGCACGTGGTCATGGCTACGCCGCCGAAGAAGGGCCTCACTCGCGACGAGCTGTTCGCGCAGATGCAGCGGTCGCAGCAGCAGCCGAGACGCCCACCCGGGCGGCAGCAGCCTGGAGCGCGCCCACCAGCAGCAGCCGCGGCGCAGCCACCACCGCCGCCACAGCAGCAGCCTTCCGTCGGCAGCACGCTGCAGCTGCCTCCGCCGCACATGCTCGACGGCGTCCCGGAGCCGCCGGCCTCGCTGGCCAGCCTCGCCGACGGCCAGCGGCTGCTGGTGCTTGTCGCGTCGGTCGAGAGCGCGATGAGTGACCGGCTCAGGCAGCTCTTGGTCGAGCTGCAGGGCGTCGAGGACCTGGCTGCGATGGGCGCGCAGGTGGCGGCCATCTCCAAGGTGCCCGCATCCTCGCTTCGCAAGCTCGGGCGGAAGGCTGGAGTCAGCTTCCCGCTCGTGTCCGATCAGAGCGCCGAGTGGCTGGGCGCTCTGGGCTGCGCGAGCGACGGCACGCCGTCCATCTTCGTCGTTGGTGTGCCCTCGATGAGCGTGCTCGGCATCTTCAGCGCCGCGGCAGGCGAGAAGCCACCGGCGCTGGTGTCTCGCGTGGTGGAGGCGCTGCCCGACGTGTAGGCGTCGGCGGCGGTGGCGATCGAGGCGGCGTCCAAGGCGGCGGCGGCCTCGGCGCTCGCGGCGGAGAACGAGAAGCTGCGAGAGCAACTGGCCGCGCTCGCCGAGCAGAAGGAGGCGGCGGAGCGCGAGCGCGCCAAGGAGGAGGAGCGAGTGGCGGCGGTGGCGGCGCTCGAGGAGCAGAATCGCGCGGCGCAGGCGAAGCTGGAGGCGGAGGCGCAGGCCAAGGCCGACACGGCGCGCGAGCGCGAGGAGCGAAAGCAGCGCAAGCAGCAGGAGGCGCAGGCGGCCAAGGCGGCGAGGCCGACGCCGGTGGCGGCTGAGCCCAAGCCCAAGCCC
>Ga0115006_10002143_pt1 | contig 12803 bp, 5 predicted proteins | sample ArcOceMetagenome_3_FD_88943 | JGI IMG/M metagenome (GOLD analysis project Ga0115006, IMG submission 88943) | Marine eukaryotic phytoplankton communities from Arctic Ocean - Arctic Ocean- Svalbard ARC20M Metagenome | ecosystem: Environmental > Aquatic > Marine > Oceanic | place: Arctic Ocean...
CGACTTCGCCGTCGCCGCTGGTGTCGATGGACACGAAGACGGCGCGCAGCTCATCGTCGGTGAACTGGCGGCGGCCAGCGCGGTAAATCGGGGGCTGGGCGGCAAGCTCCGTCCACGTGGTGATCACCTCATCGGCAATGGCGTCGCGCTCTTTGGCATTTGCATAGTTCGCTGTGGCAGCGGTCCGCAGCTTATCGTCGGTGCTCAGGCTTCGGGTCAGGCTTTGTTTGGTCGGCGTGCAGCCTGCAGCCCCACCGGCGGCCCACGCAGTCGGTTGGCGTGGCCGGGGGTTGCGGAGCAGCTTGGTGAAGGGCCAGCTCACGCTGTCGCGATGCTTGAGCACGAGATTGCGGATCGCGCTGATACGGTCGCTGCCTTCGGGCTCGCTGACGCCCGCCTCGAAGTTGCCGAGCAGGATGGCGATGAAGAGGTTGAGCATCGTGTAGTTGCCGATGATGACGAGCAGCAGGAAGTAGATGGTCGCCGGCCAGCCGATGGCCTGGTAGGCCGTGAAGTAGACGTCGTTCCAGTTCTCGCCCGAGATGACCACGAAGATGGTCACGATCGAGAAGTAAAAGTTGTCGAAGTGCACGTACGGCTCGGGCACCATCTTGCCGGGCGGCGCCAGGACGCCCCCGAGGCTGGGCTGCGTCGGGCCGAAGCCCTTGTCCTCCGTGTAGGTGCCCCGGAACATCTCCATGCCGAGGAGCGCGAAGATGAACATGACGAGGAAGAGGATCATGAAGAGGTTCATGATCTGCGAGAGCGAGCAGAGCACCGTCTCGATGATCTGACGGAGCCCCGAGAGCGAGCGCGCCAGCTTGAGGACACGCAGCAGGCGGAAGGTGCGCAGCACCGACACGTCGACGTCGGCGTCGACGCCGCCGTAACTCATCAGGATCTCGATGAGAGAGGTGACGACGATGAAGCCGTCGAAGGCGTTCCACCGGTCCTGGAAGTAATTGTACGTCGAGAAGCCCAGTAGCTTGAGCACCATCTCGAGGGTGAACAGGCCCGACAGCGCGAGGTTGATGTACTCGTTGACCATCTCGTGCGCCACGGGCATGTCATGGTAGTAGCTGGCAAGCACGACGGTGTTCAGCATGATGAGGCCGAGCATGAGGCGGTCGAACCACGCGTGGGTGACGAGCTTGTGGATGCACTCCACCCTCCACTTGAGGCAGTGGCACCGGCTCAGGAACGGCCGGCCCGCTTTCTTCGAGATCAAGCTCAACCTCTGCTTGAGTCCCGTTCCGCTCCTCGCTCTACTCCAACGCTCCTTAGCTCCCGCCTCCTTCGAAGAGCGGATCTGCTTCTCCTTCTCGATCTGCTGCTCGGCCTGCGCCGCGTAGAAGGAGTCGAAGATGACGGCGAGGAAGAGGTTGATGACGAAGAAGGCGCCGAGCAGGATGAGCGGGATGAAGTAGACGACGACCCACGGCGCCATCCCCTCCTGCAGCATATACATGTTGTCCACCCAGCCTTCGAGCGAGATGCACTGGAAGATGGTGATGAAGGCCCACAGGATGTTGTCAAAGCTGTTCACCCCGTTGGGGTTGGACGCGCCCCACACGCAGTACTGCCCGGCGTCGCAGCTCGCACCAGAGCATGCTGTCTGTGCCGGGTCACAGCACAGGCCTGTGTCGGCCACCGGGTCGGCGGCGCTGGCGTTGAGCGTCAGAGCCGTCGGCAGCAAGCCAGCGCCGCTGCAGCTGAGGTCCAACTGGAGCTTGGCCCAATGGGCCAGCACCCCGCTCCCCGCCAGCTGCAGCGACAGCGGCAGCCCAGCGGAGGCTCCCAGGGGCGCCTCGCACGCACCGCTACCGCCCGCCTGGCCCGCCTGCAGCAAGTGGTGGTGCGACCAGCTGCTGTTGTCGACCGAGAAGGAGACGTTGACGATGCTCACGGCCGCGCGCGCGCCGTCGCCGAGCCAGTGGAGATCGAGCCCGTGCAGCCGCGTCTCCACGCCGAGGTTGACGAGCAGCTCCGTCACGCAGCCGTCACCCACGCACAGCGGAGCGGCTGCGAGGGGTAGTGACGCGTGCGCGCCGTCGTGGCAGCGGTGGTGCATCATGCCGCTGAAGAGCTGCACGCCGATGATGCCGAAGACAAGGAAGATGAAGAAACACAGCATCGCCACGTTGGCCATCGGCGGGATGGCGTCCAGCAGCGAGCGCACGAGCACCTGCCGGGGCCAGGGTGGACAGTTTGGTTGGGTGCGCGCTGCGGGCGGCTGCACGGCGCGGAGCTAAGGGTCTATTTTGGGCCGGAGGGCCGGTGAGCCCGGGAGCGAACGGAGGGCGGTGCAGAGAGGGTGCCCTCCACATGGCTGCTGGCTGGCGCAGCCTACCTTCATTCCTGGTACTCGGTTGATCGTGCGCAGCGGGCGCAGCACACGCACGGCGCGCAGCGTGGACAGAAAGCCCAGGTCAGCGCTGCCCGGGAGTGACAGCATGATGATCGAGATCCAACCTGTGAGGACGACCGTGAAGTCGAGCCAGTTCCACAGGTCTCGCAGGTAAGACCCCTTGTGGAAGGCGAAGCCGAGCGCGACGATCTTGAGCGACATCTCGAGCGTGAAGAGCGTCAAAAAGTAGATCTCGACCTGGTCGAGCCAATCGACCGGGTCCAGTGCCATGAAGATGCAGTTGGCTAGGATGGCGAGCAGGATTAGGTTATCAAAAACTGCCAGTGATGACGGCAGGCGGCAGCGTGAGTCTGGACTGGCGGACGGGCTGTGTGGTGAGGGATGGCCAGCTGCGCTGCGCCAGCGTGCCGCGCCGGCCAGCCGACAGCCGCGTGTAGCGCGCAGACGATTGGTCGAGCCATGTAACAGCACTCGTGCCGTGGGAACCAGGCGAGGAGGCAGGTGAGGGGTCTATCTTGGACGAACCTGGCCAGCGAATGGTGCGAATCGCGGCCTGCCTGAGGGGGTTGTTCAGCGCCAGACAGAGCAGCGAAGATTTCGGATACGGTTTCCCCGCACCGTCCACCAGGATGTCCTCCTTCTGGCCGAGCTTCAGGCGAGCGTTGGCCGCGACGGTCCTGAACCTCGAGCCACCACTGCTGCCAGAAACAGACACTTCACCACGAGCGCCAGCAGTAGCAGCCTCCCGCCTGGCTTGCGACTGAGCACGCCGCTGCGCCCTCGCATCAGAGCGTTTTGCCAAGGCTGCACTGCACCCGGCCATCTCTCAGGCCCGACCACCGCAGCCAGACGCAGGCGGTAACACGACTCAGACAGCCTCAGCTCTGGGTTGAGACGGGCCAAAATCGAAAAAGCCAAATCGATCGAAGTTACAGCCTTGGGGGCTGAATCGATGACGGACAGTTTGCCAGGTGGGGTTTCGCGTCGGCGTCCGCAGACACGCTGCTGCCTCGTGCCAGCGCGCGGCCAGGACGCAGCTCGTTCGTGGCGCTACCTCCTCGTGGCGCTCCCTCCTCAACCCGGTCGCCTCGGACCGATGGACCAGGCCGCCGCCTCCGCCCCCGCCTCGCTCGCACCGATGGTGCGCCTGGGAACGTTGCCGCTGCGGCTCCTCTCCTTGGAGCGCGGCGCGGCGCTCGTCTACTCGGAGGAGCTCGTAGACGCGAAGGTGGCGCTGTCGACGCGCTCTGTCGATCTACGACTCGGGACGACAGACTGGCGCGGGCCTGCCGGCCAGATTGTCTTCCGCACGTGCGAGGCCGAACGCGGCCGGTTGGTGGTGCAGCTGGGCACGGCCGACCCCGAGGGCGCGCTGGCGGCCGCGCGCCAGCTCTTCGACCCGGCCGACCCGACCCGCGATGGCATCGTGCAGCTCGACGTGAATATGGGCTGCCCGACGCTCCGGTGGTGCCCGAAAGAGTGCTCGAGCGCCGGCGGGAGCGGCGCGGCGCTCTTTGCGGACCGCGAGCGCGCCGAGAGGGTCGTCGCGGCGCTGCGCGCCTTCCTGCCGGCCGGTGTGCTGCTCTCGTGCAAGATCCGCCTGTGCGTCGAAGGCCCGGAGGCGACCCTCGAGCGCTGCCGGGGCCTGATCGCCGCGGGCGCGGCCGCCCTCGCGATACACGCGCGCTGCGCCACCGATCGGCCGAACGACGCGGCGCGCTGGGCTGAGCTCGCGCCCGTCATCGCCGGCCTCGCGAGCCAGGTGCGGCTGACGGTCAACGGCGACGCGCTCGACTCGGCCTCGGCAGACGAGCTGCGCCGCGCCTCGGGCTGCGCCTCAGTCCTAGTGGCGCGCGGCGCCCTCCTCTCGCCCTCGCCGTTTGTTCCGCCGGGCGGCCGTGTGCCGCCGCCCACGCCGCGGTGCGACGCCTCGTGCTGCGTGTGCCCGGGCTGCGAGGCGGAGGTTGCGGCGCGCGAGGGGCTGTGCGCGTGCACGCGGCGGCTGTGCCGCAGGTATGCGCAGTTGGCGATGGCCTCCGAGAACAACCCGCTCAACACTGGCTTCGTGCTGCTGTGGCTGCTGCATGCGCGGCTGCGCGAGCGGTCAGCCGAGCGGCCGCCGCCTGCGGGCGATCCGCACGGGCTGGCGGCGGCGGCAGCGGCGCTGCGGGACGCGACGAGCCTCGAGGACGTGGTCGGGGCGGTTGGGATGGGCGACGAGTGGCGCACGGGGGCGGCGGCGCGCGGCACGCCGGCGATCGCGTCGCACCGCTACCGCGCCGACTACTTTGACGACCTCGCGCAGCGCACGGACTGGGCGGCGGCGCTGCCCCGTGCGGCCATCGCGGCGCGGCGCGCGCTCGCGCGCGGAGGGGCGAGCTGCACCAACGCCGACATCCGCACGGCGCTGCTGGGCGCGCCGCCCGCAGGTGCCAGGCGAAAGAAGCCGTCGGGGCCTGACCGCTGCGCCGAGCTGCGCGAGCGCGCGGCGGCGCGCGGCCTCTTCGCGCGCGTCTTCGTGGCGGAGCAGCGGCCGCCAGAGGAGCGCGTGCTCGGCTACTACGCCGCGGCGTGGCGCTGCCGGGCCGTGCTGGGCGGCAAGCCGCACGACGGCCGCTTTAAGAAGAGCGTGCGCCACGCGCAGCAGGATGCCGCGATGGTGGCGCTCGAAGCGCTCGAGGCGCTGCCGCCAAGCGTCGCGGTTGTGGTGCCGCTGGCCTCGTCAGCGAGGCAGGACGAGGTGCCGACGGAGGCGCCTCGCTCGAAGGAGACCCACGTGGAGGAGGAGCCTCCTGCGAAGCGGGCGCGACGGCTGATGGCGTTATTGGTGCCAAGGTCGGTGAAGGTGGCTCGGCCGAGGTAAAGTCTAAAGTAACGCCGCACAATAGAGGGGTATAGACAATTCCCAACCTCCCCTCCTGAACTTGTGTCAGTCGCGAGACGAGATTTGGTCGGCGCGGCTCTCCGCGCGTTTCTCTATCTTATCTGCGGTATATGTAACAGATAAGTAATTGTAAGTCCGAGTTTCGTTGGTGGGTTATTTCGGGGTGTAGAGTTTGGCGTGCGCAAACGTCGGCATCTCGTAATCTATGGACCTCGTGGACACCACAGATGACAGCGTCATCGAGCTATCGGAGCTGCGCCTGGTCCCTGCGTCGGTCCTCACCTCGCACCTTGCGATCCTCGAGACCGCCACCAGCGCCTACCGAGCCGAGCTACTCAAGCGGCCGAGCCACTGCCGTACGGCCGCCGCCGCCACCACCACCAGACAAGCCATGCCTGTGCTCGGTGAGGCGCCCGAGCAGCTCGTCCACAGTGTGCTACCTACGCTACCGACAGAGCTGTGGCACGCCATATTTGTGACCGAGCGGCAGTGCTGGCGGCGACTGCGCATGTGCATGGTCTGCGACGCGTGGCGACATGCCATTCGCGACGACCCGGAGACGTGGCGTGCACTTGTGGTGACATACGACCGACGGGCAGTCTTAGACCTTCCTACAGACCACTTGTTCAAGAGACTGGTCGATGACGGGGCGCTGCCGATTCTCCCAACGCAAGTGCGGCGGCTAGTGCCCAATTTGTCGTGGGTGACCACTGTGGTTCTGGCGAGCAGCACGGTTTCTCAGCCATGGGGGTTCGCCGGGGAAGCTCCACAGGCTAAGTTGTTGAGGGAGCGGCGCTACATTGACTACGTCTGGCCGGTTTTGAGTGCCCTGTGCGGGCTGTCGTTTCCGTCTCTGCGCAAGCTTGCGATGAATCTTGAGGGGCTCGGCCGCGATAAAGGCGACGCGGAACACTTTGATGTCGTGTTTCGCTGGTTGCGGGATGACCTTCCAGCTGGGCTCGAGATTCTGAAGCTGGGGTGGGCCCACTCCACTCTGAAGCAAAAGTACTTTCCTGGTCTGTTCGATCGATACGTGCAACTCAAGGGCCTCCAGCTCGCGGGTGAGTGTCCGCTGAGTAGGCCCTGGACCTCCGACAGCATGCGGCACACCATGGAGGTGCTCGTGTGGGGTGACTGCTTCTATGCCACCGAGGATAAGCTTGGAGAGCTCGCCTCCCTCGAAAATGTGCGCATGGTCAATCTCGTAATGAGCGCGCCGGCGCCGGAAGACCTCGCAAAAGTCTGCGAAGCCATGCCGGCCGGCGTGAAGGTGCTGTACCTCGATTGGGACTCCTCCGAACCACTTTCACTTGTCGACTGGAGCGTCATTGGAGTGCTACAAGGGCTCGTGGAACTGTGCGTCTGTCTGGACTCGTGCGAGTTTGCTGACGGGGTAGGGACGGCGGCCATCAACTCGCACTTGGCAGGGCTGCTGCCTAAGACGACCATCCTCATCGCCGAATGGAAGGGGGATGGCGCGGATTGTGGACTCAACGAGATTGAATACGCGCCTAACCTTATCGACCGCGAGTTCCTGCCGCTCCGTATTCCTGATTGGCACTACCGGCGAGGCGTTTACCATCCTGGGGCACCTCCTACTGGATAGCCGATTTTCGACCCAGCCCGGACTTCCCCCCCCCGCCGAGTCACGGGTTTCGTCAATGAACATGCTTCGTCAAATCGCAATCACGATGCAAGTTTGGCCAATTCGTACTCAGCTCGCGCACACTGCAGAGTAATCAACGAGATCGACACTGGATTGCGGAATCTGCGGACTTGTAACCAGTGGGAATTGTTAATGGCATCGACGGAATCCAGTGAACTTGCGTGATTGGATAATTGTATAATTACATAACTTGTCATACTTCCACTGATGAGCAAACTTGCAAACTTGTGCATGCAGTGTCCCGATTTGGATTGGGATCAAACTTGCCAAACTTGCCTCCGGGATCAAACTTGCAATCCCAGTGTCCCGATCCGTACTAAACTTGCATCCACGGCTGCAGACCCGAGAATATCCGATTTTTGGACGTTCCTGCTACTCCCACCCATCCTATATATATAGAGGCAGTATACAGCCGTAAATAGGGCAGTCCATTAAAATCACTTGGCGGAGTTAGTACGTTAGTATAACGCATGGTATAACGATTTAAACGAACGCCCCGCCCCCGCCACGCGAGCTAACACTGCTAACACTACACAACTCATACCGTACTACCATGGGCATGGCTGCTAGAGCAGTCCTTCTCTCTGATTTGGCGGTTTGTGGATTGTGAGGAAGGAGAGAGCCCTGAACAGTAGGCCATGAGTAGTGCACTGCCGAGAGGCGCCGCAAATCCACCAACCGCTTGCCGCTCGCCAGCGCCGAATGACCGACCTGCCGCATCACCGGCACCGATGGACCACCAAGCGCTGTGCCATGGCGTTGGCACATCGCCTGCTTACTTAGCGACGTCACGCTTCCACTGGCTGATCAAGCGCTGCATGTGCGCGCTCAATCTCCACCTCCGCCCGGGAGAACTCACTGGGAGAACTCACTGCAGTCCGGGAGCACTCACTGCAGTCCCAGTGAGCTCCGCAGTGAGCTTGGGCGTGGGTTCTCACTGGGCGTGGGTGCTTCGAGGCGACCCGCGCTCATGCCCGCGTGGCACGCTTTGAAGCCCTTCAGCACCTCCGCACAAGCCGTTGCCTGGTTATCCTTTTTTGCGATGCAGTCGGTCCACGCCTCGTAGAGCGGCTGGCACCCACCCAGCTGAAGTTGGCCACTCCCGTCGACGACGGGGACAGCGGCGCGCGCCTCCGCGCTGCGCTTAGCGTCGCCGCAGTCCACGCACACTTCCTCCCTCTCACCCATGGGTGCACGCGAGAGCCAGCACACAGACGAAGACTTGCGCCGAGGTGCGGGGGATAGGCGTGGAAGAACACAGATAGAAGAATCTTATTAAACGGCGGGAAACCTCCAAACCCGCGACATGGTAAATAACTGCACAGCAAGAACGCGAGACTCCTCCTAGGTCCCGCTCCCCGCGCAGCACGGCAGCACTGGTCCTCAGAGGCCGTTGGCCACAGGCCTGCGCTCCCGCGAGCTCTTCTTCGGCTCGGGTGGTGGCCTCTCGGGCGCGGCCTCCCACTCGCCGGACGCCGCCCGCCGCCGCCCCAAGCTGCCGCCCGCCCTGCCCCCGCCCATCGAATGGCCCGACGCGCCGCTGTCGCCGCTGCCGCCACGGCTGCCGATGTCCAGCTCGCCAGGATCGCCACCTTCAACGGCGGGCGCAGAACTCGAAACCTGCGGAGCACCCTGCTCCGACTTCTGCTGTCGGCGGCTGCGGCCCATCGGTGCGCCCGGTGCGCCCGAGCCACCGCCCACCGCGCCGCCGCCGCCACCCGTCGCGCCGTCGCCGCCGCCCGTCGGCATCTGCACGCGGGCATCCACGCCGCCGCCCATGCCGCACGCCCCCATCGAGGCGGCCCCCATCGAGGCGGCCCCCATCGAACCGGGCCCCATCTTCTCGGCGCCTCGTCGCCCCGTGCCGTTGCCGCCGTTGGTGGCGGCCTTCTGGGAGGCGAGAGGGTTGAGTGTGCCCACGCGCGGCTGCGCACCGAACTTGCTGTTGAAGTTGACCTCGCGGTTCTGCAGCTCCATCTTGAAGTACTTCATCTCCTCGTACGTGCGGCGCACCATCTCGTCTTTCTCTTTCATCTGTCGCCGGAGCGACTCGATGAGCTGCACGTCTTCAGGCCGTGGCTCGCGGTTATCAAGCTTGTCCTGCAGCTCCTTGAGCTGTGCGCTAAGCGTGGCCACCTGCGACTGTGTGAGCTGCTGTGCGTGCTGGAACTCGCTCGTGAGTTTCCTCGTCTCGTCCACCTGCTCGCCGAGCAGCGTCTCGAGCTTCTCCTTGGCCGCCTCCTTGGCCGCCGCCATCGCCTGCTGCTGCTCGCGGTACCTCGCATCGAAGGCCGCCGCCGCCGCGCGCGCCTCCTCGCCCGCAGCGACCAGCTGCTCGCGCAGCGCGCGCTCCTCCACGCGCAGCGCGCCCAGCTCGGCGCCCCGCTCGGTGGCCAGCTGCGTCTGCCTCTCGAGTTGCAGCTGCAACTCGAGCAGCGCCTGCTCGTGCGTGCTCCCACTCGCCGCCGCCTCGGCGCGCCGCCTCTCCTCTGACGCTGCGAGCGCCGCTGCGGCGTCCGCCTCCAGCTGTAGCCGCAGCGCCTCGCGCGCGGCCGCCGCCTCGTCGGCGAGCTGCTTGCCGAGCGCGGCCGCCGCCTCGTTGGCCGTGCGCGCCTGCGCCGCCAGCGCGTCCTCGCGCGCCGCCTCCTGCTTGACGATCTCCTCCGCCAGTCTCGCCTTGTGCGTCGCCTCCGCCACGAGCTTCCATTTGCGCGCCGCCTCCGCCGCCGCCGCCGCCGCCTTCCGCTCCTCCGCCAGCGTCGCCACCGCCTCGCCCGCGCCCTGCTGCTCGGCGCCCAGCAACGCCTCGAGCTCCCGGACGCGCTCGCCGAGCCGCGCGTTTTCGGCCTCGGCCGCGGCCATGTGTCTGGCCGTTTCCTCCGCCGTGCGCGCCGCGCGCGCCTCCGCTTCCGCTGCCGACGCGGCCGCGGCCGCGGCCGCGGCCTCCTGCTCCTCGATGCGCTGCCGCAGCGCCGTCAAGTCGGCCCGGGCCTGCTCGAGCTCGCACGCCGCCTCCCTCAGAGCCACCTCGCCCCCCCCCGCCTGCTGCCGCAGCGCCACCAGCTCCGTCTCCGCCGCCTGCTGCCTCCGCTGCAGCGCGGCGATCTCCTCCTGCGCCGCGCTCAGGCTCCGCCCCGCCGCCTCGGCATCCGCCGCCGCCTGCTCCGCCTGCGCGCGCAGCGTGGCGTGTAGCGCGCCGAGCTCCTCCCGCAAGCGGTCCGCCAGCTCGTTGGCCGAGCGCAGTGCCGCGGCGCGCAGCTGCAGCTCCGCCTCCTGCGCCGCCCCCTTGGCCTCCGCCTCGGCCGCGCGCGCCTCCGCCGCCTGCAGCGCCCCCCGCAGGGCCTCGAGCTCGGCCTGCCGCTGGGCCGCCTCCTCCTGCAGTCCGTGCGCCTGCGCGCCCGCGTCGCCGCGCGAGCGCTCCAGCTCGGCCTGCAGCGCCTGCAGCGCGGCCTCGTGCGCCTGCCGCGCCGCGTCGAGCTCGCGCTGACTCACCTCGCGCAGCGCCTGCTCGTGCTGCTGCAGCCGCGCCTTGGCCGCGCGCTCCTCCTCCTTGAGCTGCGCTTGCAGCGGCGCCGTCGCCTCCGCGACGGCGCGCAGCGCCGCCGCCTCGAGCTCCGCCATCCTCGCGCTGTGCGCCGCCGCCGCCGCCTCCGCTGCCGCCGCCGCCTTGGCGCGCTGCGCCGCCGCTTGCTGCTCCGCCTCGGCCGCCGCCCAGCGTGCCGCGTCCGCCGCGTCCGCCGCCGCCTTCCGCGCCGCCTCCAGCGCCTCCCCCGCCGCGCCCGAGCCCAGCCGCAGCGCCTCGAGCTCCTGGCGCGTCGCGGCGTGCGCCTCGACCTCGCGCCGCAGCGCCTCCTCCTGCGCCTGCGCCGCCCCCTGCGCCGCCGCGCGCGCCTCCGCCGCCGCCGCCGCCGCCTCGGCGCGCGCCGCCTCCAGCTCCGCGCGCAGCGCCGCCTGCGCGGCGCGCGCCTCGTCGAGCGCCGACGACGACCCCCCCGCCTGCGCCCGCAGCTCGGCGAGGAGCCTCTCCTGCTCCTGCAGCTGTGCGCCGAGCTCCGCCTCTCGCCGCGCCGCCGCCTGCTCCGCCGCCACCAGCGAGGCGGCGCGCTGCTCGAGCGCCGCTTCCGCCGCCGCGAGCTGCGAGCGCAGCTCGGTCGCGCGGCCGCCCTCCGCCGCGAGCTGCTTCTGCAGCAACTCCACCTCGGTGGCGAGGCGCGTCGCCTCCTCCTTGGACGCCGCGAGCGCCTCCTCCGAGGCCCTCCTCGCCGCCGCCTCCTCCTCGAGCCTCGCCTGCAGCTCCTGCAGCTCCTTGGCTTGCGCCGCTTGAATGGCGGCCAGCTCCCTCGACCGCTCCTCCCCGGCCGACGCCGCCTCCTGCTCGCGAAGCATCTGCGCACGCTCCGCCTCCGCCGCCGCCTGCTGCGCGCTCAGCGCCTCCTCCGCCTCCCTCAGCGCCGCCGACAGCTTGTCTTGCTCGGCGAGCTGCTGCGCCATCATATCGTTGTACTTCTGATTGTGCATCTGGACCACCATCTCGAGCTCCTGCCTGTCGTTCGCCTTGCCGTCCTGCGCCTGCTTGATCGCGGCTTCGAGCTCGGTGATACGGCCCTGCATCTCGCCCTGCGTCTCCTTGAGCGCACGTGCCGCGTCAGCCTGCTTACTCTCGCTCGCCGCCTTCAGCTCCGCCTTGTAGCTCTCCAGCTGCTCGAGCGACTTCTTCTTCTCCGCGGCATATGACTTCTCGAGCGCCGCGACCTTCTCTGCAATCGCCGCGGCGGCGGCCTTGCCACCGCCCTCCTCGCTCGCAGCAGCGACCTTCGCCGAGGCATCTTGCAGGAGGTTCTCGATCTCAGCCTCGTAGTCGTCCTGGAGCAGTTGCAGACGCCCCTCGGAGTCCTCATTGCGCGTGTTCAGGTGGTAGATAACCTTTGTGAGCTGTGCGACCTTCTTGCACAGCTTGCTGTGCAGCTCGGGCGTCAGCAGGCTCGCGTCCATTGGAGCGGGCGGTGCAGCACTGTGTGAGGCGCCTCAACCGAGGATAACCTCTCCAGCAACGGCCTGAGACGCGGCGTTGTGACAACGCGAGTCTGGGGTGACATGGCGGAACAGGCCGGTTACCTCGTACGATAGATAAGATCTTACCTCGTAAGTGCGCATGTAAGTACGCGTTACAAGTACTCTTACGCTACGTCCTGGTGAACCGCCTTGATATGCGCTCGTGTGTTTCCCGCTCTCCGCAGCCTGCCAAACCGCCATCACCCCAATCGCCTGCCCTCAGCACGTCAGTAGGCGTAGGTCGCGCTGCCAGCGGGCGTGCTCGCCCCCTCGGCTGGGCCAGCCGCTACGGCGCCGGCGGCGTCGCTGCTGCCGCCCCCGCGTACCGCTTCCGCGACCGTCGCGTGGCCCCTCGACTGAGCGAGGTCGTCGGGCGTCACGCCGGAGTCGTCCTGGGCCTTGGCGTCGGCCCCGCGGCGCAGCAGCTCCTGCACCACCTCGAGCTGGCCGCTGCCGGCCGCCGAGTGGAGCGGCGTCGACTCGCCGGCGTTGCGCACGTCCACGGGCGTGCCCTGCTCGAGTAGCCAGGTGGAGCACGCCAGGTGGCCGGCGGCGGCGGCCCAGTGCAACGCGGTGTGCCCAATCCCGCGGCCCGCCTTGCCGAGTAGCGCGGCGTCGGCGGCGTGCAGCCGCTTGAGGCTGCCCAGGTCGCCGACCTTGGCCGCCTGGAACCACTGCACGTCCGGCGCAGCAGAAGGGTCGACCGCCGCCGCCGCCGCCGCAGGCATTGGGGGCGGAGGCTCGCGCCTAGCGTTTGGTTCCGCCGCCTTCTTCTTAGGCTTGCCGCCCCGCCCGCCGCCCATGCCGCCCATGCCGCCCATGCCGCCCATGCC
>Ga0115006_10002144_pt1 | contig 12802 bp, 6 predicted proteins | sample ArcOceMetagenome_3_FD_88943 | JGI IMG/M metagenome (GOLD analysis project Ga0115006, IMG submission 88943) | Marine eukaryotic phytoplankton communities from Arctic Ocean - Arctic Ocean- Svalbard ARC20M Metagenome | ecosystem: Environmental > Aquatic > Marine > Oceanic | place: Arctic Ocean...
AAGGTTGCACGCGCTCCCGATGTGAGCAAGGTGGTCATGCACGCGCACACACAAGGCACGTTGCACGCCCTGGATATCCATCCGCTGCGTCAAGAATTTGTGACAGTTGCATGGGACTCTACCCTTCGAATCTGGGACACCGAGGCACGTGAATGCAGGTGGGCAGTGCAGCTCCTTCCTTATGATGAAGAGCGCGTCGCTGCTACGGCCGTGCAGTACAGTCCTGATGGCGAACACGTGTGTGTCGGATTTGAAAATGGCGACGTGTGGGTTTTGGACGCCAGTGCCATCGCGGCAGCCGCACCCATGAACTGGGAGTCTGACAAGTTCTTCGTCAAGAATTCAGACGATGACAACGTGAAGCTCAACACGACAAAGGGGAAAGCGATCAGCGTCCTTCGCTATCGCCCAGACGGCGTCCTGCTGGTTGCCGCGGGTCTGGGCGGCAAAGTAACTATCTTCCTGGTGCAGGAGCCAGATGCGTCGATCGCGTACGCCGTCATCAAATCTTTCAGGGCGCACATGTGCAACATTCGTTCCCTCGACTTTTCTGAGGACTGCAAGCTGATGCAGTCAACGGGCGTTGACAATCAGATTCTATACTGGCAAATGGAGATGCAGGCAAGTGAGGTGAATCTTGCTGCTGTGCGGGAGGTGACAGACGCGAGCGGCAATGTGGAGCACGGGGTGCAGGATGTGGTCTGGGCAACCTGGACCAGTGCGCTTGGTTGGCCCGTCGAGGGTATCTATGATGTGAATCGTCACGATCAGCACGTCCGAACATCTGCCTTTGCCTCGCGTGATCGCCAACTTGTTCTGGCATGGGATGATAAGGATGTGCTGCTGTACAATTTTCCGTGTAGACGTGGAGCGGCACCGCGGCGATTCAAGGGGCATGCCTCTGTCCCTGCGCAAGCCCGTTTTCTGCAGCATGACCGCGGCGTCGTGTCAATCGGCACAACAGACATGTGCATCATCCAGTGGAAGCCGCCAAATATTGTGGTGAGCGAACCGAAGCAGAGTGACACCGAGGTCGTTGCGCTCATTAACAGATGTAGTGAGGTTCGAGAAGAAGGCTTGATAGTCCGGTTGACCCTGGAGGAAGACTCTAGTGTGGCCACATCTAGCGGTACCGCTGCCAGTATGTGGAAAGAGCTGAGCAGTGGGCTTGCACAGCTTTTGAGCTCAGACACTTCAAAAGTTGGTGTTGAGCGCCTGGAGCTCCTGCGCATCATGGCTGGATCGCTCAAGTTCGAGGTGCTTTTGCGGCCACATGCCTTGGGCTGGAATGTGTCACCCACGGCTAGTGAGCTGCTATCACGACTGGAGAAGTTGTATGAAAACGGGTTGATGCACAGGAAATTCCCCAAGGTGCTTGGTGGAGTAGAAGTGGTGCAGGGCCCCGAGGAGCCCGAGGACGACTTCATGGGAATGAAGCCGTGGCTCGGTGTCATCAATCCGCCTCAAGACTGGTCGTCGGACCGAGGTTCAAAATTACTCAACTATGCACCAACTTGCCGGCTCGAAGAGTTCGCTTCTGATCAAGATCAGCAGGCCGAGCCCATGTTTATCCCCAAGCCGAGGCCCCCGTCCCTCATTGCGTATGAAGATGACCCGCCTCCCACTTCTGCGGAAGAGCCCGGGGAAGAGCAGCAACCTGCTAGCAAGATGCTTACATTGGACTATGTACACGGATACCAGGGGTGGGGCGGAGGCGGCAACCTGTTTTACCAAGACACGGAGCATTTGGTCTATAGCGCAGGGAGCATCGGAGTGGTGCACCATGTACCTAGTAATACCCAGCGCTTCATGCAAGGACACAAAGACCAGATCGCGTCCTTTGCCAAGCAGCCTGTGCAACCTGGCGCTCATGGTGGCTTGGCCCCATCAACATTTGCAACTGGCGAGCTTGGAAAGCGGGGTAGCATTCGGGTCTGGACCGCTCAGCCTGGGCACGCCCCCGTGCAAACAGCAGGGCTACAGGGCTTTCATAACTGCGATGTTGTTGCCATGTGCTTCATGGACGATGACATGCTAGTGTCTGTCGGGAGTGATGCTGGTCATCAGGTAGCGGCGTGGGATGTCAGCATGCAAAAGCTCGTGTGTACCTCACGCGGCGACGTGAACCCGATTTTGGCTGTCGACTCCCCGGGCCAGGGCAGCTTCGTGACTGTTGGCGTCAGTCATATCAAGTTCTGGCGATACGCTGAGGGCTCTGACCTCCTGGCACACGGCGGCATTTTTGGGAACAAAGGTCACGTGCAGACGATGTTGTGTGTCAAGAGCTTCTTCGTAGAAACGCGTGAGAACCCTGCTGCAGAGACGCATGAGCTGCCCTCTGATCCCGATGCCGCTCAGAATCCTGAGGATCTTGTGACTGTCACTGGCACTGAGGACGGCAGCATCTATGTGCGGAAAACTCGAATGCTGTGGTCAAATACGCGCGGTGCACACAAAGGACCAGTCTTTGCGCTCTGCATTCCTGATGAGCATCCCAACCTCGTCCTCAGCGGGGGCAAAGATGGCGGCATCGTGATCCACCTGCTTGATGCCTCTGAACATGGCAAAGGCCTCACACCCTTGTCTGTCATCGATGCAACAAAGCTGGAGAAGCCACCGCGCGTGATTTCCGAGCGTCACAGCATTCGGGCGCTGGCTTGCTGCAGTGCCGGTCCCGGCTGGCTGCGCTTGGCCTTTGGCACTTGTGCCAACGATGTCATGCAAGTCGAAATCGACGTGCGCAATTCGCGCAGCATCTCTTTGCTGCAGCATACCCTCTGCGCTGTGGTGCATGGACATGCGGGCTCTGCTGTCAAGGCATTATGCGCCCACCCGGACTTTCCCGAGTTTGCCACTGCGGGGCAAGAGGGAATGCTCCGCCTGTGGAATGCTACTGAGCACTCTCTCAGTGCCTGTGTGCAGCTTGGACATGCAGGCAGCGCGGTCGACTACAGCCTGGCGTTGAATCAGCACCTTGCGGTGGGGCTTGCTGAGGGCGGCGTTATCATTCTGGATGCAAGTGCTGTGCGGCAGGGTCTGGAGCATGAAGCTTGCTGCGTTCAGAGGCTCGCCGATAGGCGCTGTGAAATCACTGACGTAAAGTACTCGCCCGACGGGCAATATCTGGCGGTGGCCTCTTTCGACAATGCCATCGATATCTACAAGGTCAAGACCTCTTACACGCGGTGGGGCGTGTGCCGCGGTCACCGTGATACCATCCGGTCTCTTCCCTTCCCCGCCCCCACGTCTCTATCTTTCTCCGAGTATTTCTCGCTCGCTCGCTCGTTCTCTGTCGCAACTCCGTGTCTGCCTCAGTATCTCAGGGCGATGCCCCTACCCGGTAGGGTGATATGGTGCAGATGGAGGTAGAGATGAGACCAGATGCGACCAAGGTCAAATTCGACGGAGAGAGGGAAATTCGGGGACATGCAAAGATAGGTGGTAAGACTTACACTGCGGTAGGTGCAACTGACGTGCAATCTGCGGCAGGCACCTAGATTGGGCAACCAACAGTGGGGTGATGCGCTCCAACGACACCTCGCAAGAGCTGCTCTATTGGAATGTCAAGCAAATGCGCAAGGGGGCGATCGACTCCATCGTAGGCTCGCATGATATGAACCAAGTGACCTGGAGTCGCGACAGCTGTCCTATGACCTGGGCAAGCCAGGGCACGTGTGCAAGCTACCAATTTGTCTCGGAAATCGCGGCGGTGGACAGGTCACGAAATGGCGCCCTCTTGGCCGCTGCCGATGCCTTCGGTCGCGTACGTCTATTTCGCTTTCCGTCCTTGGAGGGCGGGTTGAATGAGCTCTTTGACGCGCACCCAGGGCCGGTCACCAACGTCAAGTTTACCTTCGATGATTCGTTCCTGCTGAGTACATGCAGCACCGACATGTGCCTGTTGCAGTGGAAGGTTGACTTGGTGCCCAACAGCGTTGACGCAGACGTGGACGAGGTGCTGCAGGCACAAACAACTCCAGGCTTGCTCCCCCCCGGGCGTGGGCAGGAAGCACAAGAGGAAGATCTGGAAATGTTCAAGCCCTTCCACGCAGGAGTTTTCGCACCCACGATCGTCAGCGCGGGCAAACACCTTCCATGGGAGCCCGATGCAAGCATGTATGAGATGCCTGAGCAAGAGCTGGAGCTAGAGACGGTGCATGGATGTCGAGGGCACGATCAACACGCACACGCTTGCTTCAACGCTCGCTTCCATGCTGTCTATTACACCGCCAAGATTGTAGTGGTACAGGACCGGGAGTATGGCCTGCAGCGTTTTTTCCTGGGGCATACCGAGGATGTGTCATGTATTGCGCCGCATCCGCATGGGCGTATCTTTGCCAGCGGTCAGACGGGCACAAAGGGGCTGATTTGTGTGTGGGATAGCCTAAGGCAGCAAGTTCGCATCCTGCACAGTGGGCGACAGCGCTCCTTACGACAGATGGCGTCTTTTGAAGCGCCGTCCTCGCAGGGCATCGCAGCCATGAGTTTCTCTGCCAGTGGTGCTCACCTTGTCTCGGTCAGCCAGAATCTGGAACACGAACTGACTTTGTGGGACTGGCGAAACCGAGTTGCGTTGTCTGTGGTCAAGGGCAGCATGAACAAAACGCTGGCGATCACGTGCAATCGCTTTGCACGCGCTTCTGCTTCTGGGTCAACCGACTCCTTCATCACGTGTGGTGTCAAGCACGTACGTTTCTGGGACGTGGTACAGGGGCAGTTGGTGTGTAGGAATGCTGACCTGGCGTCAAGGGGTGTCATGTCAATTCAGTTGTCTTGCACTTTCAGCAAGGAATATGCCGTCACTGGCAACCAGGAAGGCCATCTCTACATCTGGAAGGACGCGTGTCTTGTGAAATGTGTGAAAGATGCGCACAAGGGACCCGTCTTCGCTCTTCACACAGCAGCACACACCAGCGAGGGCAACGCGGTCTTTTGCAGCGCAGCTGGCGATGGTGTTGTGAAGCTATGGACCATCAAAAAGAGACTGGTTCAGAATGCTAAGGAAGTGAAGAACGAAGAAGAGGTAGACGCGGAGCCAAGCGAGCGCAAAGTGCAGCAGCCTGTCTCGGATGTCGAGGTGCACTGCTTCGAGCCTGAGGGAGTGCACATCAACAAGGTCATCGAGGGTCTGAATGTTCCATCGATTGGACAGCCTTTGAGCGTGCGTGCAGCATACATTCAATTTGAGCCCAGTGTCAAAACCATTTCTGCTGACGGTGTATGGAGAATCTTGATCGCCACCTCCATAAATGAGCTGTATCAGCTGACGCTCCCGCAGCTCATTTCTGCTCCGAACGAGAGGACCACAGAGGTACACCGGGGCCAGATCGAGAGGGAGACGGTCAAGGTTTATAACAATGTGACGTATGGCAACGAAGGCGTGGGCACAGAGAAGCTGCCGGCGATTCAACTGCTGGTGCAGGCTCACACGCCCCCGCACGTTGCCGGATCGGTGGGTGCACAGCCTTCAGAATTGACTCTGGATGCCGCCTCCAGCATTCGCGCTCTCGCCGTCCACCCTGAGAGCGAGAACGAGTTTGCCACATGTGGCGCAGACGGATTGCTCCGCATCTGGGACAACCAACAGGGGCGCGTGCGCTTCATGTACCGCCTCGGAGAGACGGTACAGAGCATGTGCTACAGCGCTGTGCGCGACGACTGCTGGCATCTTGCGCTGGGCTGTCGCGGCAAGATCAAGATCATGGAAGCTTCCACCCCCTTGGTCTTCGGCGATGACATCACTGTGCTTGCCAACTTGGACAAAAGCAAAGGCGTTGGCTCGAGAGATGTGGTCACTTGTGTCAAGTACTCGGGATCCATGAACTCCCGCGGCAATTGCTATCTGGCGGCGGGCCTGAGCTCGGGCTCCATTGTCGTCTACGAAGCTCCCATCAACGGCCACGAAAATGCATACGAGGTCAAGGCCAAGTTCAAAGGGCACTCTGGTCCTGTTTTGCACCTGGACTTTTCCAAGCAAAGCGGCGGCGATGCGGAGCACCTGCAGAGCAACTGCTCTCGCTTTGAGCTTTGCTTCTGGAACATCAAGCAAGGCAAAGAAGTCAAGGCTGCGTCGGAGATGCGCAACGAGAAGTGGGAGTCTTTGACGTGTCCCTTGTCTTGGTCTGCGCTGGGGATGAGACCCGACGACTATCAAGTAGTGCCCTGCATCGATCGATCGCCTGACCACCCCTGTCTCGTCGGCGCTATCTGGCCCGAAAAGTACAAGCTCCTGGCTCTGTCGGGGTTGCAGGGGCAGGTGACGCTTGCGCGTGACCCGTTCCTGGAGAGGGCGCTGGTGAAAAGCTGGCCTGCCCACTCGATGCCTCCTGCGTCTGTCCGCTTCACTTTTGGCGCACAAAGCGTCATTTCAGTGGGGGATGCCGACCTGAGCGTGTGTGTGTGGAGGCGACAACTGCCTGTGCACAAGGATTTGCAACGCGTGCTTGACGTGCCCTGCAGCATGAAGGCCAAGCCGGGCGAGGCTGATGCTCTCTTCCTGTCCAAAGAGCATGGGTCACATGCAGCGGCGGCAGGAGAGCTGCTGGGAGCGCAGGCTGCCTTCGACGATGCCAAACCCTTCTTGACCACCACCAAGATGTTCAAGGCTGGTGGTTGGGACAATTTCCACCCCGATGATCTCGAGTCGGCGGGCCGAACTGAATTGGCGAAATATGAGCTCAGGCTCACTCATTTGCACGGCTCTCGTGGTCACTGTGCCCTGAATAATGTTCTCTATAACCAGAAGGGTCAAGCTGTCTACGTCGCAGCGCAGGTGGCGGTGGTACAGGAGGGCAATACACAAGTGCAACACTTCCAGGCGCATGATGACGACATTATGTGCATTGACATTAGTGACGATGGCAAATTGGCAGCCACGGGTCAAGTGGGCGAGGCCGGCCAGGCTTGCATCTGGATTTGGAACGCTGTCAACACAGAGAAGGTGCAAAGGATCAGTTATCCCAGAGACGGAGGTGTCTATGCGTTGTCGTTCAAGCCCGCGCAAGGACGAGCAGATGTGCCAGAGTTCTTGGCCTCGGTAGCCAACGACGAGGACTGCACCATCGACGTCTGGGACTTGCGCGGCGGCATCAATGACTGCAAGCTGCTCGTCAGCATAGCGGGAGACAAGAACCGCATCCTGTCGGTCCGATGGAATCCGTTCTGCAGCAAGGACGACGATGTATTTGGCTCGCTTGTCACCATGGGCGATAAGCATCTCCAGTTTTGGCTTTTCTCCCAAGCGGTGCCCTCGGAAGATGAGCAGCCGGACATGGACGAGGGCGCGGGCATGGGTGCGGTGAGCCTGGTTCGCCACAAGCCTGTGTGGAAAGACACGACCAAGCAGACGTGCTTGAGCGTGTGTTTCGTGGAGCAAACCAAAGCTGATGCCTCGGATGAGAGCACTGATCGCGGCTACACCATCACCGGCATGCAGGATGGGTCCGTCTTTTTCTGGAAGTGGCTTGCGGAAGAAACCGGCGTGGTTGTGATCAAAGTTTTGCCGAGCCTACATGATGGCCCAATCTGCACCTTGCTGACTACCGCGACAGGATTGCTGCTGAGCGGCGGCAATGACGGCTTGGTCAAGATGTGGCAGCTTGCATCGTTCGGGGAAAAGGGTGCCTCAGTTCTCCGACAGATTGACATGCAAAGTGTCGGCGCGAGTGGCACGCACGTCAGCAAGGTGGTCAGACCCGGCATTCGCAGCCTGTGTGCGAACGCTACTGCAGACAGTGAGCTCTCATTGCTTGTTGGCACCGTATCGAATGAAATCTACGAGATGAACATCTCGGGCGGCGAGGACATGACGGGGGCCCTGAAAAGCCGCCCCGTGGTGCAAGGGCATGGAGGCGAGCAGGTAGAGGGGCTCGCGATGCACCCAGAGAAGAATTGGTATGCCACAGTCGGCCATGACGGTGTGGTGCGCGTGTGGAACCTCGAGGAAAAGAGATGCACCTACGCGACGCTGCTGAAAGATGACAAAGGCAACACAGTGGGTGGCAAAGCTCTGTGCTTCCGCGGCAAAGTCGACAGACCTATTGGCATCGAGGAGTGCCCCGTGTGCCACTATGGCACGGTGGAGAAGGAGCGGACGTTTCGCTGTGACGAATTGGCGGTTGGTACGCTCTGTGGCCAGGTGATCATTTTCAAGATGGGCCAAGACGGACAGCTCCTCGAATGCGCGCGCGTGCACCAACGAAAAACAGCCATCACGTGTCTGCAATACGCCCCAACTGGCACACTGCTCGCAGTGGCGTCGGAGGACATGGTGCTGGACGTGCTATTGCCAGACGAAAACCATCGCAGGGTCGGAGTGTGCAAGGGGCACATGGCGCCCATCGTCAGCATCGACTGGACGACGGACGGCGAGTTCATGCAGACGAGTGACACGGCCCTCGAGCTCATGTTCTGGTCTATGAAGGCACGCACGGAAAAAACTGTTCCCGAGTTCGCTGCATACTCCAAGCCCATTCTTTTGTACCAGAAAGAGTGGGCCGGGTACACCACCCCTCTCGGCTGGCCCTGGCATGGCATTTACACGGTGGGTTCAGAGGGGGTTGGGCTCAACGCCGTGGATCGCTGCATCTTGGACCGCCAGTCGAAAAAGGCGCTGGGCGTGAGCGCCAACGCAAACGGACTTCTGCGCCTCTTTCCCTACCCAAACCAACCAGACATGGCAGGTATGCAAGCACAGTCGTATGAGGCGCACTCCGCCGCCGTGAGCAAGGTTCGCTTCTCGGCCAACGGTCACTTTGTGGTGTCGGTGGGAGGCCGCGACTGCACCATTATTCAATGGGAAGTGTTGGCGCCCACCAAGGAGCATGCGGCTCTGGATGCGGACGCCGGGCAAGGCAAGGCAGCTGAGTCAGATGATGACGACAGCGATGGCGAACTTGACCGTCTGTATGCTGCCAACAAGCCCAACGCCGATCAGCACTACAACGAGAAAGGGCGCAACATGTAGGATCTCATGTCCGATCTGACACAGCCCGTCTTCCAAATAATGTTTCTCACACACTCACTCTCTCCCTCACTCTCTACCGATACCTCTCACGCTCTCTCTCTCTCCCTCTCTCTCTCTCTCAGACCAAACAAACACTATGAACACATGCCAGCACTTGAATAACACGTTTCTTAAATAAAATTCTGTCGACTTTCATGCTCTTCGAGTTTTGGGGCAGGCACATCTGTGCAGCTCTTGACTTCTTTGCCATCACCCTCTCTCGCATTATGCTCGGGCATCTTCCGCGAGTCCCCGAGCTGCACGGGAATAGCGATCAAGTCTTGAACACGGTTGACGTGTGCAGAAAGACGCCATAGGCAGCGCTACAGGCACGGCACGTCTCGTGTCCTCATCTTTTGGTAGCCAATCTGGCGCGCAGAGACATTCCTCCGCCGCCCTCTCCTTCCCCGCCATCGCGATCCTGTTTCAATTCAAGGCATCAAGACGAAAGTGAGGAACTCGTAGGCAAGGGCTGTGTGTGTTGGCAGCGTGTTGGCGCTTCCTCCAGGACCCAGGGGCGCATGCGCGTGGACAACAGCTTTGGCAACGTGGGGACGTGCGGGCCCGTGGCAGCATTCTCACTCACCGAAGGTCGCGAATCAAGGCGGCCTCCCACAGACACTACCGGTGCAGCGGGCGCGCCAGACTCTTTTGGCAGGCCCTTTGTCATGCCCCCTCTCGCGGTCGTCCTCACCGGCATGTCGCGCCTGCATCGCACTGCATGCGTCAAGGCTGTGCAAGATGCGCTGCAACAGGCTGTTGCGGCACGTGCCTGCGTACAGACAGAGCACATGGGCGAGGAAAGGTGAGGGAAGGCAAAGGTGAGGAGAGGCATGGACCTGTAGTCCTCATCAAGCACGGGCTGCACGCGCGCCTTCTGTTCGCCAGGTGGCCCCCGTTGCAATTTGCTAGACCGAAAGTCCTGCCCCAGCGCTTGCTTTTGTTGCTGCCGTGCCGCCTCCTGCCGCACCTTGCCGCCACGCGATGAGCTCACGCTGCCTTGCATCACGTTGGCCGCTTCTTGTGCGGCCTTCTCGCGCTGTTGCCGGATGCGATCCTTCCACTCTTGCCTCGCCTCTTCTTCCGTCTTGACAGCTCCCGTGTTTCGGGCGCTGCTTTCTGCGGCCCCGGGGGCATGCACGGCATCCAGGGTTGGCCACAGGCTTTGGTCGTCCAGACGCACAGGCACACCCGATCGTGACTCCTTTGCCGTCCGGTTGCCTCCCGCCGCGTCTTCAACTTGAAGTCTCCCGTAGAATGCGCCGTGCTCCTGGTCGACATCCTTGATGGACAAGCGCGGACGCCCTCGCTCATCCACCGACAGCACAGCCACATACAGTTCATCGCCAACGTCGACAATCTCCTGGACGGACTCCACGTGTTCATTTGACAGCTCGCTTATGTGTAGCAGACCCTCTTTCCCATGTGGCAAAGCGACAAAGGCCCCGAAGTCTACCACCCTCCCAACGCGCACATAGAGCACTGCTCCAGGATACATGCCCTGCTTGATGGTGCGAGCACGGTCGTCGATGCATTCAGTAATCAGCTCCACAGCCGTCTGTACGTCCCCGGCCTCCAAAGCCTCATCGTCCTTGCGGACCCCCCCTTTTGCTGCTGAGGGCATGCGAGCGCCGGGCGGCAGTGGCTGGATCAGAACGCTTGCCATCCCCCCATCCTCTCCTGCCTCCTTGTCCACCCAGAGTACACATCGGCACTTTTCGCTCAGTTCCCTGATGGTTGCGCCGTCCTTCCCAATGAGAAACCGCACCTTGTCCGCAGGCACCTGCATTTCGAACGAGGGCCTCTCTTGAGCACCACCCGTGCTGCCCGCACCACCAGGAGCATCGCCAACGCGCGTGGCATTGTCGCGCCACGCGCTGTCGTCCTCCTCACCCTCAGGCCGGTCCAGCAGCCCGAACGGTATCGCACGCACCTCCCGCACCAGTTTTTCCGTGTCCTGTTCCCAGCCAAGTCAGTTTGCGCCAGGAGAAAGCAAGGTGAGGCAATCGACAAGCCTCATCCTCGGCGCCGCTAGTTGGAGTTGATGTGACAGTTGTATAGATGTGACAATTGAGCTCACCCAAGGCGTCTACCCTGGCATCTGCCGCATGTGGGCTCACACGCTCGCGCGCACACAAGTACGAGACGACGGAAGCATGGGACAAGCAGCAAGAAGGTGGCAACTTGAGGCACCTGCTGCAGCGTCTTTTGCTCCGACATGAAGCGGATGACCAGGTCTATGGCGCGCTTGGCCAAGTTGATTGACTTGCGACTTCCTGCATTCGCAACAGTCACGAGTCCTTGCCACCACATTTTACCATCCATTCGCATCATACACAGCATTCGCGTCGCCGCATCTGCGCCACGGCGCTGGCATCACAGCACCCTCCCTGCCATGTCCCCTCCGTGCGCGCATGCACGAACGCCAACCGCGATGGGAGGGGGGGGTTCACAGCAAGAAGGCGCGTGGGAAGAGCGGCATAGGCAATGAGGCATAGGCATGCAGGGGGCCAGGAGCGTGCGAGTCCAACCGACAAGTTCGACATCTAGTTCTGACACATTCATCCAGTGTAGCCCACACTTGGCTTGAATGTCGCGAATATTCTTGCCTGCGCGACCTATTAGCAGCTGGCGGTTGTGCGTCGCTATGGGCACGCGCTGTCGCATGTACTCGAGAACATCGCGCGCTGCTTCTGCGTCCTCTTGCGTGGCTGCTACCACGCACACTTGATGGCCCTCGATCTCCACGGACATAATGCCTGCTAATCGACGCGCCCTCGCCAGATTTCCTCCCTGACAGATGCCAAGCAGTAAATGAGGCGAGCCCGTTGCCGTGCTGCTGCCGCTGACGCAGGAAGCCAGCGCTGTGGGGCCAAGTGCAGGGCATCTCACGCGCACGCCTGCACAGCGCTGGTGCGGCTTGGACTCTGATCACAGACTGTTGCATGCGCCCATGATCCAAGCTCATAACGCGAGCATAAAAGTGGGCGCGTGTGCATGCTACACAGACGTCGGGGGGGGGGGGCAAACCTTGACGCCGACCACGAGGCCAAGCAAATCATCGTCTACCGCGAAGGTCAAACGCACAGCCTGCTGCATTGCCTGCTTCTGCTGCTGGAGCGCAGCCTGCAGCGTCATCACACCCAGTATCCCGCTCGAGTCAATTTCCAGCACACGATGGCGGGCAACATCCAGGGTGCAAGCAGCCGGCACGGGAGACGGGGTCGGGGCTGGGCTTTCAAAACGAGAATGCGCGGGGGAGTAGAGAAGCAAGGAAGCAAGGAAGTAGAGCAGGCAGGTGCGGACGGCGCGCGTCGTCAGTGCCCGTGAGCACTAGACCTGGAGGCGCTGAAGCTCCTGCTGCTTCTGATCGAGCGCCTGGCCGGTGCGCATTTTCTTGAAGTCCTCCACAAACGCCTTCATGGCGGCCGTCTCGCTCGGCATCTCCTCCTGCACGGGGTCGTCTGGGGCGGAGCGCGGCGCGCTGCCAGCAGCATTTGGCGGCAGCGATCCTCCCTCGTTGACTTGATTCACCGAGTGCGAGGCGCTATCCGCGGGCGGCTGCGCTACCGTCCCGACTTTGACCACGCGCGAGAGGCGCGACGCCTCCACGATCTCGTCCATGCGCGGGATTCCGTACGCACTATAGTCCACGTGCACGAATGCGCTGTCCCACACCTGGATGATCCGCGCTGGCACAGGCACCTCGCTCTGCACAGGCGCGTCCACACGGCAGATGTGTGTATGTGCGGCGCGCATATGCACACCCCAGGCACATGCGTGTCAGCCTGACAGGCT
>Ga0115006_10002145_pt1 | contig 12800 bp, 7 predicted proteins | sample ArcOceMetagenome_3_FD_88943 | JGI IMG/M metagenome (GOLD analysis project Ga0115006, IMG submission 88943) | Marine eukaryotic phytoplankton communities from Arctic Ocean - Arctic Ocean- Svalbard ARC20M Metagenome | ecosystem: Environmental > Aquatic > Marine > Oceanic | place: Arctic Ocean...
CAGCCGAGCGCGAGCGTCGCCTGCGCGCCGCATCCCGGCCACGGCGATACGCGGAGCAAGGAGAGGTTTTCGCCGTCGCACGCGGGGGAGGAGGACGTCGTGGCGAGCAACCCCTCGTCGCCCGCCGCGGACGCGGGGAGCAGCCCTTCCAGCGCGGGACCTCGCGGCCACTCATACGCGTCTTCTCGGAGTGCGTCGTCACCACTAAACCCGGGCGACGGTCCGGGCGCCTCGGCCGCGCGTGCGGCGCTTCCCGCGAGGAAGTACGGGAGAAGAACGTAGAGGAGGAGGCGACGGCGCCACGCGGGGCGGAGCACGGGCGGTATCGCGACCATGGCGGCGTCCGTGTGTTCGCGTTCGTGTGTGGTGGTGGCCACTTCCGAGCTCTTCCTTCCCTTGGTGGCCACTTCCGAGGACTTGTGAGTTCCTCGGAAAAAGAGATCCGGGGCGATCAGAACCGTCGTCTGGCGAAACTCGCGAGACAGAATGCTCATGCGTTGGTCAAATAGCAAATATCCAAATACGCGTATTCATACGGCTGATACTTTCAATTTACATGACCACACACGTGTGTCGAAATCCAAACGTTTCAAACCGCGTTTTCAATCCTAATCCGCCTCGACCGCGGGAAAATCTCGACTGCCCCCACAGCGTCAACCAGAACCGCGGAAAATGCCACCCGCGGAAAGTTAAGATTTTGCCGATGAAAATCCATTTTTCACCGCTCGTCACTCAAACCACGGTTCAATAACTGAAAGCGGGTGCCGTGCCGGTTGCATCGCTGGAAAGGTCCTCGGTCTGCCCGGTTGTGAGAATCGGTTGGTGACCACATCGACGCGGGTACCGGCGAACGTCATACACCGCGCGCGTCGACGTCACACGTCGAACGCAACAGGGAACAGCGTCGAATCGCGTCGTCGCAGGAGGCTTTAAGCCCCCGAACGAACTCGTCGGCCCCACCACGGGCTCGAGCTCAAGCGGTTTACCACCACTCCGCAGCGCAGGCTTGAACGGAAATCTCGCAGATGGCTGCTCTCGCTCGCGCGACCGCGCTCGCGCCGGTCGTCGCCCACCAGGGCGTCGCCCGACGCTCCTACGGCGCTCGCGTCCCGGCCATGGCCTCCCGCGTGCCCTCCGCGAACCTCGCGGCGCCCCTCCGATCCGTCGGCGGCAAGCAGGTGCGTATCGCGCGTCCCGACAGGCGCGCAGGGTGCCGGCAAAACCTGACCCTAGCAAACCCTCAACGACGGTGTGCTTTTCCAGCTGTGCGATGCGCGCGCGGATGGAGCGGCCCAACGCGCGACTCCGACGGCCCGATCGATCCGTGGGCGACGCGTACGACGCCGATCGAACATATTCACTCGATCGCGCGCGCGCTGGATCGCCACCGATCGCGCCGTCGAACCGTTCGCTCGCGCGCGCGCCACGGCCACGTCCCTGCCGCTTGGAAAAGCCAGCCACGTGATGTGTCATCACCGCTCTGCGGCGGCGACGTCACGCCTTCGCCACGTCCACCGCGCGCGCGCGTCCCCCTTACCCCGATCATCGCTGACCGTGAACCACACCCCGTCTCCCCCACCAACAGGCCCCCATGCCCTCCTTCATGGGCCTCAAGAAGTCCGCGGCGCTGCCCAGGTGAGCGCCCCGCCCGCCCGAACCCCCAGGATGCATTCGTCACGCCTGTACAGTCAGTGAAGCGCCAACTTTATCCAACTTTTTTCAACCGTAAACCTCGCGAGTCGACTCTGGACTGACCGATCGCCCCGACTGAATCCCACTCGCCACTTCACAGGTTCCGCAGCCTTCGATCCGAGACCCCCGCGGCGGCCCCAAGGTCCTCCACCGTCGTCCACGTCGCCGCGCGGGAGCCCTACACGGGCGGCGCGGTTGACATGAACCAGATTTTGGAAGAAAGAGACGCTTGCGGCGTCGGCTTCATCGCGTCGCTGAAGGGCGAGCGCACGCACAAGACGGTCGCGGACGCGCTCACCGCGCTCGGCTGTATGGAGCACCGCGGCGCGTGCTCCGCGGACGACGACTCGGGCGACGGCGCGGGCATCATGTGCAACATCCCGTGGAAGATGCTGGGCAAATACTGCGAGGACGCCGGCATCGCCGGATTCGAGGAGGGCAAGTCCGGCGTCGGCATGGTCTTCCTGCCGCAGGACGAGGCGCAGGCGAAAAAGTCGCGGGAGATCCTCAACGAGTGCGTCGAGGCTGAGGGCCTCACCGTCCTCGGCTGGCGCGAGGTTCCCGTGAACAAAAACGTCGTCGGTAGAATGGCCAAGGCGACGGAGCCCGTCATTGAGCAGATCCTCGTCGGCGGCGCCGAGGAGGATGACCTCGAGCGCAAGCTCTTCGTCGCGCGCAAGCTCGCGGAGAAGAAGTCGGCGGCGATCAACTCGGAGATGCCCGGCATCGCCGAGAACTTTTACGTCTGCACCATGTCCGGCCGCACCATCGTGTACAAAGGCATGCTCCGCTCCGCCGTCGTCGGTGAATTTTACGAAGATCTCAAAAACGACGACTTCCAGGCGCAGTTCTGCATCTACCACAGGCGCTTCTCCACCAACACCGTCCCGAAGTGGCCCCTGGCGCAGCCCATGCGCTTCCTCGGCCACAACGGTGAGATCAACACCCTGCAAGGTAACCTCAACTGGATGGCGTCCAGAGAGGCGGACATGACGCACCCGGTGTGGGAAGGCCGCGAGCCCGAGCTCCGGCCCATCTGCAACCCCGCGGCGTCCGATTCCGCCAACCTCGACCGCGTCGCCGAGTTACTCGTCAAGTCCGGGCGGCCCGTCGCGGAGACCATGATGCTCCTCGTGCCCGAGGCGTACCGCAACCACCCCGACCTGGATGCCACCTACCCCGAGGTTGAGTCCTTTTACGATTACTACGCGGGCATGCAGGAGGCTTGGGACGGCCCCGCGCTTCTCGTCTTCACCGACGGCAAGAAGCTCGGATGCAGGCTCGACCGCAACGGCCTCCGCCCCGCCCGCTTCTGGCGCACCTCCGACGACTACATCTACGTCGCGTCCGAGGTTGGCGTGCTCGGCGACGCCATCTCCAACGCCGCGAACATCGTCGCCAAGGGCCGCCTCGGCCCCGGCATGATGATCCAGGCGGACCTGGAGACTGGCGCCTTCCAGGAGAACACCGAGGTGGCCAAGGAGGTGGCCGCCAGGCTGGACTACAAGGAATTCTTAAAGGATACCATGTTTCTCGACGCCAAGGATCCCGGCGAGGCGACCACCATGGACGCCGTCGGCTTGATCGAAGCGCAAGCCGCCGCCGGGTACGCCGCCGAGGATGTGTCCATGATCATCGAGTCCATGGCTGCCGACGGCATGGAGCCCACGTGGTCGATGGGTGACGATACCCCCATGCCGGTGCTCTCCGGCCGGCCCCATCTCCTCTACGATTACTTCAAGCAGAGATTCGCGCAGGTCACCAACCCGGCGATTGATCCCCTCCGCGAAGGGCTCGTCATGTCCCTCGAGATGACCTTGGGCGCCAAGGGCAACCTCCTGGACAACAAGGGCGCGAAGGACATCCCCGCGGTGCACATCAAGACCCCGGTGCTCTTCGACGAGGACGTCGAGACCATCATGGGGCTCAAGGAGCTCGCCGCCGTCCGCGTCCCCGCGCGTTACGCGGGATCGGGCGGGAAGGGCGAGATGGCCAAAGCCGTCGCGGATCTCTGCGCCGCCGCCGAGAAGGCGGTCGCCGACGGATCCCAGGCGGTGATCATCTCCGACAGGCCCGACTGCGGCGACGCGTCGATGCCCGCGATCCCGTCCATGCTCGCGGTTGGTGCGGTTCACCACCACCTCATCAAGGTTGGCCTCCGATCCCGAGCGTCCATCGTCGTGGAGTCGTCGTCTTCGTTTTCCACCCATCACTTCGCGTGCCTCATCGGCTTTGGCGCCTCCGCGGTGAACCCGTGGCTCGCGCTCGAGACCTGCCGCCAGTGGCGCGGGTCCACCAAGATTGAGAACGCCATCAAGCGCGGCAAGATGCCCAACATGTCCGTCGCCGACGTGCAGCGCAACTACAAGGCTGCGGTGAACAAAGGACTGAAGAAGATCCTCTCCAAGATGGGCATCTCGCTCCTCACCTCCTACCACGGCGCACAGATTCTGGAGTGCTACGGCATCGGACCCGAGGTGATCGACATCGCCTTCAAGGGTACCGTCTCCCGCATCGGCGGCATGAGCATGGATGACCTCGCGGCGGAGACGGCGCTTTTCGCGGCTTCCAACTTTCCCGGCGAGAACGAGGTTCTCAGCGGCATCGCCGCGCGCGGTATGTTCCAGGTCAAGCCCGGCCTCGAGTACCACGCCAACAACCAGGAGATGTCCAAGCTCCTCCACAAGGCTGTCGGGCTCGGGGGCAAGAAGGAGGAGGGTGACTTTGACGCGTACAAGCTCTACCAGGAGGAGCGCAACGAAAGGCCCGCCACCTCGCTCCGCGACATGCTCATGATCGAGAGCGACAGGAAGCCCATCGACATCGACGAGGTCGAGTCCGTCGGCGACATCTGCGCGCGGTTCTGCACCGGGGGCATGTCTCTAGGTGCCATCTCGCGCGAGTGCCACGAGGCGATCGCCATCGCGATGAACCGAATCGGCGGCAAGTCCAACTCGGGCGAGGGTGGCGAGGATCCCCAGCGCTACGAGACCATCTCCGCGGACGCCGACGGTAACTCCGACGACTTTCCCCACCTCAACGGTCTCAAGACTGGCGACATCGCGTCGTCCGCCATCAAGCAGGTGGCGTCCGGCCGCTTCGGCGTCACCACCTCTTTCCTCATGGCTGCGGATCAGCTCGAGATTAAGGTTGCGCAGGGCGCCAAGCCCGGGGAGGGCGGTCAGCTCCCCGGCAAGAAGGTTTCGCCCTACATCGCGTCCCTTCGCCGTTCCAAGGCTGGCGTGCCCCTCATCTCCCCTCCTCCCCACCACGACATCTACTCCATCGAGGATCTCGCGCAGCTCATCTACGACTTGCACATGGTGAACCCCAAGGCTAAGGTTTCCGTGAAGCTCGTGGGCCAGGCGGGCATCGGCACAGTCGCGTCCGGCGTCGCCAAGGCTAACGCCGACATCATCCAGATCTCCGGCGGCGACGGCGGCACGGGCGCCTCACCCCTCTCCTCCATCAAGCACGCGGGCGGTCCCATGGAGATGGGCCTCGTCGAGGCGCACAGGACGCTCGTCGAGAATGACCTGCGCCAGCGAGTGGTGCTCCGCGCCGACGGCGGCTGCCGCTCGGGCCTGGACGTCATCCAGTGCGCGCTCATGGGCGCCGACGAGTACGGATTCGGTACCGTCGCCATGATCGCCACCGGGTGCGTCATGGCGCGCATCTGCCACACCAACAACTGCCCCGTCGGTGTCGCGTCCCAGCGCGAGGAACTCCGGGCTCGCTTCCCAGGCGCGCCCGGCGACCTCGTCAACTTTTTCCAGCTGTGCGCCCAGGAAGTTCGCGAGGAGCTCGCGTCCATGGGGTACAAGTCCCTCGACGAAGTCATCGGGCGGAACGATCTGTTCGCGCAGAAGCGCGTGCACCCCGACGGAGCGGCGCCCGGGCAGCCCGCCAAGACGACGGGCCTGGACCTCTCCTTCCTCACCACCTCCTCGGGCGAAGGAGGACTGTCCTCCGCGCGCCGCGCGATGGCGACGCACGACGACGGCCGCATGCTCGACGACGAGATCCTCGAGGATGCCGGCGTGATCAAGTGCATCAAGGAGGAGGGTGAGTTCACGATTAAGAAGGAGATCATCAACACCGATCGATGCGCCACCGCGCGAGTCGCCGGCGCCGTCGCCGCCAAATACGGCGATTCCGGATTCGCGGGGTCGCTCAACATCGAGCTCGAGGGATCCGCCGGTCAGTCCTTCGGCGGGTTCACCGTCAACGGCGTCAACGTGAAGCTCATCGGCGAGGCGAACGACTACGTGTGCAAGTCGATGTCCGGCGGGTCGGTTTCCATCGCGCCCCCGCCGGCGTCGCCCTTTAACCCCGAGGATTGCATCATCGCGGGTAACACGTGCCTGTACGGAGCCACCGGCGGCAAGGCGTTTTTCAACGGCAGGGCGGGTGAACGGTTCGCGGTGCGGAACTCTTTGGCCGAGACTGTCGTGGAAGGCACGGGCGATCACTGCTGCGAGTACATGACGGGCGGCTGCGTGGTGGTGTTGGGCCGCGTCGGGCGGAACGTCGGCGCGGGCATGACTGGCGGCATCGGGTACTTCCTCGACGAGGACGGCACCTTCGCGTCCAAGGTTAACGGTGAGATTGTCGCCATGCAGCGCGTCGGCACCGCTCAAGGCGAGGCGCAGCTCAAGGGACTCATCGAGGAGCACGTCGCGAAGACGGGTTCGCCCAAGGGTAAGGCTGTGCTCGCGGCTTGGGCGGAGTACCTGCCCAAGTTTTGGCAGCTGGTGCCGCCGTCGGAGGCGAACACCCCCGAGGCTACGGACGTCGTCCCGGAGGAGGTGACGGCATCCGCGTAAGTGAGTTGACATATTGATCCGCGACGCCTCGTTCACCGGGGAGCCGCGTCCCGTCGACGTATTCATACCGACAACCCAACCCTGCTTTTGACTAACTCTTAGAAGGGTGGAGACGTCATTTTAATCGAACGTTTCCATTACAAAAATACACCGAGCCCATCCCTATACGCCGCATCGGCGTCAGTCGTTCATAGCAAAGTCCGGCTGGCCCGTCGACGTCAGCAGCCTGTGCCACATCCGGCCGTCGGGATCCACCAGCCGCTCCTTCTCGATGAGCCGCTCGATGGGCAGGAAAACCGCGTGGGTGTTCACCATGCCGATTGAGATTCCCGTGTACCCGGCAAACGCCCCGTGCACCGCGTTCTGCCCCAAGATGGTGCAGTAGATGGAGTCGTGCGCGTTCGCGGTGACCCCTCTGACCATGTAGGTCGGATCGATGTACTTGACGTCGCACGACATCTCCCGCTTTAAACTGTAAACAAAACACGACGTCAGTCCAATCGCGTGTATACACGAGAGAATTAAAAAAAACGCACCGCTTGCAGAACCACGGGCCGATGTCGCCGAGCACGGGGTTACCCCCCGCGTCCGTCCCAGTCTCCTGGACGTACTCCTGCCCCGCGCCCTCCGCCAAACAGATCACCGCGTGGCCTTGCGTCGCGAGGAGGTTCTTGACGTGCTCCACCACGCCGTTGGGTCCCTCCATCGCGAAGGGAACCTCCGGTATGAGGCACACGTCCACGGACCCCGACGCCAACGCCGCGTGCATGGCGATGAAGCCGGACTGGCGGCCCATGAGCTTGACGACTCCCACGCCGTTGAGCGCGGACTTGGCCTCCACGGCAGCCGCCTTGATGGCCTTCTGCGCCTCCTCCACGGCGGTGTCGAACCCGAAGGTTTTATCGATGTGGAGGATGTCGTTGTCAATCGTCTTCGGGATGCCGACGACGGAAACCTTGAGGCCGCGGCTGGCGCACTCGGCGCTGATCGCGTTGGCCCCAGCGTGGCTCCCGTTACCGCCGATCACGAACACCATGTTGATCCCCTGCCGCTCGATGGAATCGACGATCTTCGGGACGTCGCCGCCGCCGCGGCCGCAACCGACGATGGAACCGCCCCGGTCCTGTACACAAAACGCGACGTCAGTTAGTCACTAATTGCCCACACGATGAACAAAATAAACGCACCTGCACTCCGCTGGTGTTGCGCCTGGTCAGCGGCATGTTCGTGGCGCCGTCCCGCCAGAACCCGCCCCATCCGAACCTGATCCCCGAGATGTTCTTCACGCCGTACCCAACCTCCAGGGTGTTCACCACGGACCGAACCACGTCGTTGATCCCCGGGCAGAGCCCGCCGCAGTTCACGATGGCGGCGTGGACTTCGGTGGGTTCGAAATAAATGGAACCCCGCGGCCCCGCTCGGTAGCAAAACTCGGGCGTGAAGGAGCAGACGTCGCAGGTTTCGGCATCTTCGTCGCAGTCGAACGAGCACTGCGCGGCGAGGGAGTCGGGGGACCTGGTGGGAGTGGGAGGCGAGGGAGGCGAGAGAATGTCATTTTTCAGGATCGGGTCGTTAGCAGAAAAGATATTCCTTTGAACCCAAAAGAGAGGGAAACTTGGGGCCGGCGTGTGGCGGGGTGGAGGGCGCACCCGAACGCGATCGATCGCAGTAAAACCCTGTCGTCCTCGCTGACGAACACCCTGTTCAGGTTGAGCGGCGTGCGATCGCCGACCCCACGCACGGGACACGACGACGACGTGCAGAACGGCGACGGGATGGCCACGAGGGGCTCCTCGCCGCGGTAGACGTCGCGGAGGTGCCTGATCGGTATGTCGTTCGCGCCGCCGACGCGCCAGGTGTACATTTCGTCGTCGGCGTCGAAGTCGATGTCGTCCATCGGGTTCGGCGCGACGACCGCGCGCGCGACGTGCGTCAGCGACGCGCGGGACCCACCCGCGACGCGCGGGTGCTCCAAACGCCGGAAAAGGACGGGCGCTTTAACATCATCGCCGACGTGTCGGGGCAGACGCGTCGGGGCGGGGAGAGGGGCGGCTGACGCTCGGGGTGCGAGCGCGCCGGTGGGGCGCACGCGCCTTGCGAGCGGATCGCGGCCGAGGGGCCGCGATAACGCCCCGAATGCACCACTCACGGCAGCCATGAGAGCGACGATTAGTGACTGTGCAACTACTCAACGCGCTTTTGTGACGAGCGAGATTTTTTCAAGCCGGCGGTCGCCAAGCAAAAAAAAGACCCCAACGACGAGCTATTTATAATATGTCGCGCGCTATCATGATATGTACCAATCTCTCGTCAGGCGTCGTGGGGCTTGCGCCAGAGCCCGGACGACTCGGTCATCGCGCGAACCCGCTGGGCGATGCGGCCGCGCCGCGCCTTCTCCAGCGCCCGTCTGAACGGCGCCGGCACCAACGACCAGAACCCCCGCCTGTCAAACACCGCCAACGCCATCGGGAACATCAGCATCGTCACCCATCCCGCCGTGACGTCCTCCCAACGCCACTCCAGACCCCATAAGCTGATCTCCGCCTCGTTCACCCTGATGTTATGGTCCAGCACCGTTCGCTGCACGACCGTCGTGCAGTGCAGGAACCAGTGCACCCACGGGCTGAGGTGCGGCACGCCCACGTAATAGACGGCGCTGAAAAAGCACGGCGTGGCGACGGAGTTTCTAGTCACGCCGATGCCGTCTAGATAGAGCTGCGTCGGGGACTTGCGCACGAACGGATCGCCCATGATGTCGAACATCCCCGCGCGCGTCATCGACTTGACCGTAAAGTACCTCATCGTGTTCATGCCGTACCTTATGATCATCTGGAGGATGACGAACGCGTTGAGGGACAACTCTCGGACCCGCACGCCGCACACGTTCGCGGCGGACGGCGACGCGAGCGCGAGGCAGCATGCGGCGAGGAATCCGAACGACAGCGCGGTCCACCTGAACCAGAAACGCATGAAGTCCAGGTCGATGAGCGCCTGCGCCGCGTAAGGATTCCGGCTCCCGCGAAACTCTCCTATCATGTCGTTCATCTTCTTTCGCAGCAGCATGGCGCGGCTGATGATGAACACCACGATCCCGAGGAACCCCGCCATGCACTGGAGGAGGTTCTGGGTGAGCGCCACCTCCCGTTGCTGGCTCGCGCGCGTCATCATCGCCTCGCCGTGCCCCTTTCGCCAAGCCGCCAGATTCGCCGCCGCCAGCTGAAGCACCCGCTGCCTGAACCGCCCGGTCGTGAACAGCGTCAGGGTGTCGAACATCGGGGAGACGACGTGCTCCAGGAACCCGGCCTGGTGCGCGAAGTAGTTCGCCAGCGCACCCTCCCGCGTCGTCGGCGTGGTCCGCTGCAACCGCTCCCGCGACTCCCGCTCCCCTTGCTTCAGGTTCTCCATCATGATCCTGTACCCCCAAAAGTCCGCGCGCGGTAGGTCCATCACCAAACTCGACAGGTCCGCGCACTTCATGCAGATCACCAGGAGTGCCTCCCGCCGCTCCCGGTCCAGCCGCCTGGCGCGGACGAGCGCCGGGGCCCGATCCGCTCGTTCGCCCCCGAACCGGAGGAGATCGCCCATGCCCCCGCCGCCGTGCGCGCTGCCGCCGGCGAGCGCGTCCAGTCCCCGCGCGCTGTCGCCCTGGCGGAGGAACACGCCGGCGCCCACGCTGCCCCCCGCGAGTTCCTCGACCCACGACTGGAACTCGCCCACCAAGTGCTTGTGCCTCCCCATGTCAGTCGCCAGCACCACCTCTTCAACCAATCTTAAAAAATCCGCGCGGGCGCCCCCTCGCTCGGGGACGCACTGCGCGACCCCATCGGTCGGGTGCGTCACGATCTGCGTGAGGATCTGCACGTGGTAGTGCTCCATCGTGCTCTCCGGGTACAGCCTGTACAACGCGTGCTTCGAGTTCGCCAGGTACGCGTTGTTGACGCCGAAGTGCCCCGCGTCGTGCCCGAGCGCGGACACGTACAGCGCCAAGATTTCAACCTCGGTGAACGGGCCGTGGCCGCAGTCGGTGATCTCCCTGGTCAGGCAGTGCGCCGCGGCGAGCACCTCCTGGCCGTGTAGCGCACAGTGGTAGGGCATGGCGCCGTAGCTGGCGTACATGTTCGTAAAGAACCGCTTGGCCAAGCCATCGTCGATGCCGAAATGGTCCAGCAAGCCCGCCTCGTGGAAGATCCCGACGCACGTCTCCACGAACTCGAGCTCGTTGCCGTGGTACCCGTTGTAGGGATTGAGGCGGTTCTGGGCGTCGACGCGTGGGGCAATGGGGTAGTCCCACGGGTCGTACGGGTGCGGCTGGGCGGGCATCGCGCGAGAGGGCGTCGGGCGCGCTTCACCGCTTCCCCGCTTCACGCGCTTCCACGGGCAGTCCCCTCGTCGGTTAACCGACCCAATAAACCAAGCTAAAGGAGGGTCGGGGTAGAACAACAGTCCCAGACCGACTTCCCGTGAACGATCGAGCCGCGTTCGGCGCGCAGCTCCTCTGTGTGCGCGTGAAGGGTCCGAACCTGGGTGTCGGTGCGGAAAACCCCGGGCCCAAGCGGGTGGAGCGCCCCAATCAGTGCGTGTTGAACGAGAAACGACGAAGAAACGCGTGGAAAAAGAACCAAATCTAGACTTGTCGGTCAGAACTTGGCGCGGCTTTCATTTCCCCTATGACAAAACAGTCTCCAAAGCGAAACTTTCATCGGCAACCAGGGTTGTTTGACACCCAAGATGAGATATTTTGGCATTGGGATTTGGTATTTGGTTCAACACACGTGACTGAAAAAGCACGTGTGAGTCGTGTTCGCGAGAAAATACATGAGAAAAACAACAGAGAGGCCAGGTTCGATTTGCCGACCCCGATTCCTCGGATGGTGGTGAACGCTCTCCACAGCCAGACAGACGACCGAGAAAAAAAGGTGAGCTCGAAGCGTCGACCGCACTGGCCCCATCGCGCGTGGCCCAGCGAGACTTCGCGTCCGACTCCCCCGTCGCACGCGCATCGAACGAACTCGCACACTCCGGCACACGTGCGAGCGACGCGCCTTGAGGCACACTCCACTCGTCCGCCCCGATTCCCCGCGCGCGAGCTCGGCGGGACCCGAGAATCCACCCGCCGAGTCCACCGCCCACGACGCCGGTTTTCCCGCCAGGATGAAGAGCGACCGAGGCGCCACCGCGACGACGTCGACGAACGGGCCGTCCCAGCTCGCGGACACCGCCGCGATCACCATTCCGAAGATCGACGTGGACTCCGCCGCCGTGAAGGCGTTGTTGAAGACGGGCATGTCGGAGAGCGAGGAGGTTCTCGAGTACCTCGGCGGGAACATCGCGTCCGATCTCAAGGCGGCCGCGGCCAAGGCGGCGACGCGACGCGATCTGGCGCTCGGGCCCAAGTCCAAGCTCGACGAAACGGCGGTGAACGCGTCCATGGACGAGCTCGCGAGCCGCGCGAAGGCCGTCGCGCCCTTCTGGGCCGGGCCGGGCGTCGACGACACCGCGTCACCTGGGTCGGAGCGAGCGACGCCCGCGCGGAAAAAGGCGGGTGAGACGACGACCGTGAAGAAGGAACCGGCGCCGGCCGCAAGGGCTCCGCTCGCGCCGCCCGCGCCCAAGCCCCCCGCGACGGCACCGGCCAAGCCCAAGCCCGTGTCCACCAAAACGGACGCGCCCGCGAAGCCCAAGCCCACGCCGCCCGCGCGCGAAGCAAACTCTAATCACAAGATGATCCCCAAGATGCCGACGCTGCCCAAACCGAGGCTCCCAGCCGTCGACGTCAAGCTCCCGGACATCAACATCCCGGGAGTCCCCGAGCTCGACGGCGTCGCGGAGGACGCCATCCGCGCCCTCCGCGTCGCCATGTCCCGCGCGCCAAAGTACGACGACGAGGACGGCGACGAGAAGGTGACCGAAGACGGCGTTCGTTCCGCCTCGTGGTCGTTCGCCCCAATCGTCGCCGACGGCATCGACAAGGACGACCCGGACTACCGCGAGATGGTCAAGGAACGCCGGCGCCGACGTGTGCGCACCTCGACGCTGCCCCCGCCGTTGACCCCCGAGGAGAAGGAGGCGAGGCGCGTCGAGCGACAACGGCTCGCGGCGGAGCGAGCGCAGAGGCGCTTATCGGAGGAGGCGGAGCGCAACGCGGCTGTCGCCAAAAAGGTGGCCGACGCGCTCGCCGCGCCGCCCGCTGAGACACCGTCGTGGATGAACGCGCGGGGTACCGAGATCTTCAAGGCGATCGAGACGGTCGTGTCCAAGCACCCGAAGGGCGACGCGGTCAAG
>Ga0115006_10002146_pt1 | contig 12798 bp, 8 predicted proteins | sample ArcOceMetagenome_3_FD_88943 | JGI IMG/M metagenome (GOLD analysis project Ga0115006, IMG submission 88943) | Marine eukaryotic phytoplankton communities from Arctic Ocean - Arctic Ocean- Svalbard ARC20M Metagenome | ecosystem: Environmental > Aquatic > Marine > Oceanic | place: Arctic Ocean...
ACGGCAGCGGGCATGTAGGCTGTGTCAGCAATGCGCAAGCAAGCCCACAGCATGTAGGGGCAGGTTTCAGGGCGAATGTAGTCGCGCTGCGGGCACGGCGAGGGGATTTCTCACTGCTCCTCGGTGATGCATCTTGGGCAGAACACTCCATCCGACTCCTTCCAGATGCGGGGCTGAAGGCACTGCGCAGCAACCCACCAAATCAGCTCGCGCGTCCAAGGCGTTGCGGCCGCTACGCCGTTACCCACTGGTGGGCGACAGCGCATGGCGCGGCTGATGCAAGATTGTTCTGCTCTGGTGGATGGACAGAACATGCACCGGGGAGGCCTACTCACGTCTAGGTGGATGCGCACGTCGCACTCTTGGCAGCGCAGCAGTTCGCTGTCCTCGTCTGACTCCTGCGCGCAAAGGTCAGGTCGGTCAGCGTCACGACGCAAGTGCAGGTTTGTGCGCGCATTGGCATGGCTTGCTGACCTCCTCCTCGGGCAGGCAGCTCCGGCAGACCACGCACGCGACTTCCTGGACGACGTGGAGACTTTCCGGAGAGAATTCTTCATCCACTGTGACGTCCTTGTCATCATCGAGGGTCACCGACACAGGCCACGGCGCGGCTTGCCCCAAGGCCACGACAATACCGAGCTTGACTCAAAACAGCGAGGCAAAGGAGAGAGAGAGAGAGAGTCAGCCACAGCGCTGTTTGCACGCATGCTTGCAAGTGCAATGCACCCCAGGAACCGCTCTGCGCACACCTGTCCGTCCATGTCGGGGTCGGGGTCGTTCACCCTGACGCGCGAGCTCATCTTGAGCGTGCGCTTCTTCTTCGGGCTCTTCTTCTTCGGAGACCTGCTCTGCGCAGGGCTGCGGCTTGCTGGGCTTGCGGAGGCGTCTGCGTCGCCGAGCCGCTCGATGGGCGGGAACGTGAACATGCCTCACCAGTTCCCTGGACGGGGCCCCGCCACGCACCTCTCCCCGTACCCCTCGCCTCTCGCAAATGGAATCAAATCTCAAGATTCCCGCCCTTCCAGTCAGGAGAGGCATTTATAAATACCGTTTTAGCCGAACCTACGGCCCATAGTGGCTCATGGGGAAACATACATGGGGAAACCCTCGGTACCCCATGTGATATTCCTCCCGGGGCCCTTGTTTGCATGGTGCCTCTTTGAAGTCATTCACTTGACTCGGGGTCATTCACTTGACTCGGGTCCCGGGGCCCCGTGAACGCGGGTGACCTCTCACGGTAACCCACTAGGGTCTAAGACCCAGCCTCCTCTCGCGTAGTCCTGCCGGGCCTATTGAGAAGGAGCTTCGTAAACCCTTTTAAGGTCTAAGGGCCGGCCCGGGCGTCGTTACGTTACTGATGTTACTGATAAAACAAAGCAACACACTGCACGCACTGGACATGCGGATTTCTTGCATGATTTATCCGAGTCTCCTCAGTTCCCCTTCGTAGTCAACATTCCAAATTGACCACACCCACCCACCCACACACACGCACATTAACACACACACACACACACACACACACACACACACACACACACAGGGGTTGAGTTGAGTGCGGATGGGTGGAATTGAAGGCATAAGAAACCTTACTCGGCCGCAGCAGTGATGACAATCGGGAACCAACAGTACAAGGCCAAAGACGATTTTACGGGTGAGGGTTTAGGCTACTGGTACATATGCCTCAATTTTCAAGTCAGGAGCCGCCGCGGCCTAGGGAGCATTTATTTTCAGCCTCTCCCACAGGCCTCCAACAGTTCTTTACTCGACGGTGTGCGCGTGTAAAACTGGGGCCGAACAACGATGCCGACACGACAATCAATGCCGTTGGGGGAGAGGAGAGAAGGAGAAGAGAGAGAGAGGGAGAGAAGGAGAGAGGGAGAGAGTGAGAGAGGGAGAGAGGGAGAGAGCGCGCGCACGTGCCCCGAAGTCGCGGCCTACTAGCGTACTTCAAATGCAAACAAGCAAGGTTTCTGCTGGTTAGTTCTGAGGATTTGTGCTGCTTCCGTCCGTGTTGCTCGAGTCTGTGTTGGTACTGCATTCTCTTTGAGTCTGTGGGGTGATGAGGCTAGTGCGGCGCATCCTGAGCAGCTTGAGCACATTCTGCATCTCACCGCGTTTCGTCGGCGAGGCTCCAGTCGATTTCTGCCGTGCCTTGCTCGCGCAGGACGCGATTAATGAGACTAAAGTGGCGACTGCCGGAAAATGGAGTGCGTCCCTTTGTCGCGGACAAGGGCGAGGGGTGGGAAGACATGAGCACCGTGTGCGTCTCGCCTGTGATGAGGTCGGCCTTCTTCTGCGCATTCGCACCCCACAGCACAAAAATGAGATTGGTGCGGCCGTCGTTGAGGCGCCGAATAGCAGCGTCCGTGAATTCTTCCCAGCCAAAGTTTCGGTGGGAGAGCGGATCGCCAGCGCGCACTGTGAGAACAGTGTTGAGCAGAAGCACGCCTTGCTTTGCCCACGACGTCAGGTCGCCTCCTCTTCCCGGGGGCGGCTTAAAGTCGATGTCGGGGTCGTCCCTCAACTCTTTGAAAATGTTCTGGAGGCTAGGCGGCGCTGAGATGCCGGGCGGTACCGAAAAGGCCAGTCCGTGCGCCTGGTTCTCTCCGTGGTAAGGATCTTGCCCGATGATGACCACTTTGACTTGGTCAAAGGGTGTCGAGTCCAAGGCATTGAAAATAAGATCGGGTGACGGGTAAATTTGATTCCCGAGCAGCTTGATCTCTGTGCGCAAGTACTTGGCGATGCCCACAAAGTAATCGCTCGTGAATTCCCCGTCGAGCTGTTGACGCCAAGACGGGTGCAGCTTCTGGACCGCGTATCGCAGCGCTCCTAGGCCTGCTCCCGAGCCCACACCAGCGCTTGCACTCTCACGCCCGCCGAGTGCGCCCTCCATCAGTTGTCTGCCTGTATTTGCCTGTTCTTGCGCGCCATCCAATACCGCGGGCTCCATGGCCTGTTTTGCAGCGTACGGCTCTTCCTCGACCGAATCGTCACCAGGCGCGCCTGCTGGAGGTGCAGGATCTGTATTGGCTGTCGCGTCATCTTGATCCACATTCGCAGTCTCGTCATCTCGATCCATATTTGCTGTCCCGTCATCTTTTGGTGGTCTGCGAGTGGGCTGGCGTGTCTGCTCGGCAGTTTCCATTTGCATTGCACCTTGATCATCCCTTGGCACAGCGACTTGATCATCGCGCTTCATGTCCTCTTGATCCATGCGCAGAACACCTTGCTCATCCAGTGGCACAGCACCTTGATCATCACGCTCCACTTCCTCTTCACGGCCCGTGGTGGCTAGTTTGGGCATGGGCACAGGCACAGTTGGCGTCTCGAGCCTGGCTTGAGGCGTCTGGAGCGCCTCAAGCAAGTCTTCTGCAGGGAACAGCGCATCATCATCATCATCATCATCTGCAGGCGCAGCGTGCGCACGGGCCTCAGCAGCGGCCTTGAGGGCTTGGACCTCGGCTCGCATCTGCTCCTCTTGTTGCATGCGATCCAACGCCTCGGGTTCGCACCACTCAAGAACGGCCTGCTGTTGCTCTTTTGGGATCATGTACACATCCTTCATGAACATACTCAGGTCATAGTCAAGCGCTGTTGGCCGCGCCATCAGATCGCCCAGGCGAACCACAGAGCCGAAACGCCCGGACACTAGCTCTTGGTGCACCTCTGGGGCAGGCTTGCCCGCGAGGAAGCGGAGCGAAAGCCACTCGCCCGTCACCACTACCTTGTTGTGCTCCAACGCCTCTGCAGCCTCTTGAATTGGCCGCCAACCGTGCTCCGTCAGGTCCTCCCTCAACCATGCTGTGAACTTGCTGGGTACCAGCCATGCATGCTGGTCCTGGGCGGCAAGCAGGTTGCCCAAGGGAGGCAGGCTGGCGGGCGCGAGCGCCGCTTGCCAGTACTGCACGTCGCCGTAGTCAAAGCTGCATAGCCTGTTGTGGACTGCAATCGGAATTTCATCCATGGGGATGAGCGCGTGGTACTCGCCCTCGTGCACAGTGTGCCCCGGCAATTGGCGCTCCAGAACTTGCTCCAACACTTGCCGTGCCGTCGGGCACAGCCGGTGCAGCACCAAGAGAAGTCCTGGACGATGATCAGTCGCCGCCGCGTAGGCAAAGCGCATGTGCGCACTTTTGAGAGCCTGCAACACAACTGGTGCGTGGTCGGCACTCAGCGCGGGCTCAAACCTGAACGACTGGTAATCGTCTAAAGAGTATGTACGAAGGGAGGCGCGTCTGAGGAGTTCTTCTTGCTGGACCCATCCGTAGGCTTGCGCAACCGTGCACAGTTGAGAGAGGTCGCTTGCGTCTGTGGCACGCCCCGCGTCTCGGTCGTCTACGGCCCACACGCGCAGGTCACTACTGTAGATGCTCTTGCCAAAGACGCCATCCCGCAGATCACGCACCACCTCCTCCTCATCGTCTGCGGACAGGGAGCGGTTGACCGGCACCTTTTTCAGACCGTCCACTGCGTCCTTGACAGCTCGTCCTCTCTTGGCCTCCATCCACTCATCCAGCGACTTGAAATAGCTTTGTCTTTTGCGCACATCCTCGGCAGAGTACAAGGCAGATTCGACGTCGAGCTGGGGCTTGGCAGGCGCGGGTTGTTGCCCCTCGAGCGATGCAAGCGCATCCTGCCCTGCGCTGCTGTCCTGCACCTCACTAGCACCAAGTTGCTCCATGACGGCAGCATCGTACTCATCGGGCTCAAGCCAAAACTCGTCGTCGTGCAGAAGCAGGTCGGAGTGATCTTGGCCGTCTACGAGGCGCGTCTCAAGCCGCACGCTTTTCCACTCGTTGAGTGCCAGGGTCGCGTGCACGTTTTGTCCGAGCCTCATGCCACGCACAGGTCGTTGAGTGAGAGGGCGCGCGCCAAGATACCGCCAGGCTTCCTGGTCGCCAAGCATCCTGCTCTCCTCGAGCTCGAGCAAGGCCTGGTCCAAGTCTTGACCGGGCACTAGCTGCCCCCGGCCCTCCGCCCCTAGCCGTCGCAAGTACCAGCCGCTGCCATCGCGCTCCAGCCTGGCCGTTCCGTCGGCAATGGCTTGCCGCGCCTCGCCGTCCACCAGCCAGTCGGGCACCCGCCCTCCGCTTCCTGCTGTGCCCCACGCCCTATCTTGTGCGCCACTGTCAGGGGCGGGCGACTTCCATACGGCATTCCAGTCAGGAGCAGGCACGGGCACAGGACTTCCCGTTGCCGGAGCTTGCAGCTGCTCTGCACCTCTGTCTTTATCATCTCTGGCTTCATCATCATCGCCCATGCCTGAGGAGACAGCCGAGGCGCAAAGAGGCGCACCTCCTCGCGTGCGCCGCCGCGCGCGACCAGGAGCACCCGGCCCAAAGAGGCCCCCTCGGGGGCGTCCTCGTGCTGCTCGGGCTCCGCGTCCTGCTGGGCCTGCCCTTGCTCCTGCACCCACGTGCTCTTCGAGTCCGGCGGGGGCAGCCGGCGGCGCAACGGTGGCGTCATCTTCGGCATCTTCCGACTCGAGGGTATTCGAAGCAGAGTACGAGTCAAAATCCTCAAAGGAATGCTCGACGTCGATGGGCGCAACGGCGGCGGGCACATGGTTGTCGTCCTGGAGCACTTGGCCTCCACCAGAGACGGGCAGCGCTGCGGCTGGGGTAGCTGGGGTGTAGGGGCGGCCGTAATATTCAGCGCTGGTGCGGTCGTGCTCGTCGAGCCATTCAATGAGCTCAGGGTCAAGAAACTCCTCCCACTGGGGCGGCCTCCACGACGCGACAGGCACAGGGCGACCATCGGCCAGTTGGGCCTTCCACCGCTCCGGCAGGAGCTTGAGGCGATTGATCAAGTCCTGCCCTTCCAGCCCGCACCGCAGCGCCCCTCGTTTGAATTCCATGTGAAAGTCCCAGTCGCGAGTGGTCTGATCAAAGACGAAGCGCGCCAGCTCGTGCCGGTTCATCCTGCCAAGCACTTGCATGCATCAGACAATGGCATTGGCGAGCGCCTAGAGCGCCAAGGAGGGCTCGAACAGCTCGAGCGCCTAGAGCGCCCAAAACACCCCCGGCAGCGCACACTGTGTGTGTAATCCATCTGTGTTGCACTTTTGTGCGCACGCCTGCAAAGTAGGCAAGTGGGACACAGGTAGACAAGGGGTCACAGGACGACGGACCGCTTGAGCACGCCGTACTCGTTGACGACATCATCCGTGTGCCACCAGGAGGGCTTGCCTCCCTCCGCGTCCGAGCGCCCGCCCTCGGCTGCTTGCTCCAGCTTGACTGCAGCCTGCACGTGCGTGAGGTTTGGGGGTGGCGGGGGCAAACGGGCGAAGCGACGTTGGGCCTCGCGTTCCTCTTGCTCAGTGACCGTGTAGGGGACCGAGGTGAGCACGCTGCCGGGCGTGTCGGGACGGATCAGGTCCCTCAATATGCACCGTCGCTCCGGCGGCGAGCGCAGCCACTGCTTGACACGCATCAGGCGTTCCATGTCTATCTTGTCCTCCCACAGCGCATTGGCCGCCCCCTGGGCATAGACGTGCAGAAAGCGATCGATGTGCCGCTCCATGGCCGCGTACATGTGCGGCGTGGTCACATGTGCATCGACCAGCACGCGCGAGTCGACGGCGGCGCGGACAGCCCGATAGACATCCGAGTCCACGCACACGGCCCGACAGGCGCGGTCTTGGAGGCGGTCTAGGTGCTCAAAGTGCGCCTTGTCGAAGAACTTGTCGACGCCCGTGTACCCGTCGAGGGCGGCACCGTGATAGTCGATGCCGTACTCGCGCTTGAGCATCGCCCGCACCCGCGGCAGCGTCTGGTTGTGCACGGCGCCCGGCACCTGGAACTGCCGTCGCCAGTGCGCCCGGTACCACTTGACAAAGTCGATAGCCGTCATGGCGCCCGCGTTGTACTGGGCCACGGTGGCAGCGAGGGCGTCGACCTCGGCATGCCACTCCTCCTCCACCTCTCTCAGCGTCTCATTCAACACCCCGGGCACAGAGAAGTTGCGGACACGCCGCGTTTCGGCCAGCCGCCCCTCGGCCCTTGTGCGCTCCTCCTCCACAATGAGCTGCGGGTTGTAGGCGCGCTGCACGGCCTCGCTGAGCTGCCACGTGGTGCCAGCGCCCTTGGAGCGCCCGATGGCCGTCATGTTATCGCGCGCATGCAAGTCATCTAGCCGCCCAAACTCGCGTGCTCGCGGGGGGGGCCAGCTTGCCTGGCCAGCGCCCTGCTGAGGCGCTAGCTCGGGCGCTTGCTGCAGCCTGGCCTCCCCACTTGCTGCCCCAGCATCTCCGCCCAGCCCCGCTGCTCCGTTTTCTCCGCCTCCCCTCGCTCCTGCGCCGTCCGCCGCCACCGTGCCTGCCGGCCCAGCGCGCGATGGGTCTTCCGGGGAGGCTGCTGGTCCGCTCGACAGTCGGGTGCTCGGGGGCGCGGGAGAGGGCGGCACAGGAGAGGGAGCAGGAAAGCTAGGAGAGGGCGCAGCAAAGCTCTTGGGCATCCAGTCGTCCTGCCCCAGGCTGCTGCTGCCCACCGACACCAGCGCTGCCGTCGCCCAATACTTGCCGGCACTGTATACCAAGCACACGCTTGCCGCTTCGCCTGTGTGCGCGGCCTCCGGATCGGTCTCTGGGTTCTCCTCGGCGCGCGGGACCGGCTGGTAGAGAACCGTCTGCACGGTCCACTCGACCCCGAATGAGTCTGTCGTTCGCGGCAGCACCTCGACAATCGTCAGGTTCAGGTTGTGCTGGTCTGCGGCAACGCGCCTGGCACCGTCGTCGGACACAAGCTCGGCCTTAGCCAGACCCTGGATCTGTTCCCTCGACAGCTTCAGACTCTTGGAGTGCTGCACCGCCCACATGGCGGCGTCGAGGCGCGCCTGCTTGTTGGCCTTGTTGCGGTCGCGCTGGTCGTACCTATCGGGCCATCGCCCGTCGATCTCCAGCCGCTGGAGGAGGGCCTGGAAAAAGTCGCCGTGCGCGTGCACGGCGAAGGGGAAGGGGCACTGCAGCCGGCGCTGCAGGAGCTGCGCGCGCACAGCGGCCACTGTCTTCTCTGGGTAGCCTATGACGTCTGGCTCCGCCAGGTCTTCCGGCCCCGCGGGCTCGGCCGCTCGCAGCGACAGCACGGCCCCTCGCCTCCCGGGAGCCGGCGCCGCAAGTCGCAGCCCAGGGCGCCCGCGGGGCCCAGCGCCGGACCACGACGGCTGCACGGCAGATTGCGGCGCCGGGAAAAAGGGGCGGGCAAAGGCGACCTGGCTACCCGCCCGCCCGCCAGCAGTGTGCACGCTCATGAGCAAGTCTGCCGGATGCGTGTGCTGCAGCAGCCACATCGCCACCAGCGCGCCCCGCATCGCGTTCCGCATCCCCCTTGCGGCCGACGGGCCGCAAGAACTTTTGCAACCTCCGGACTGATTTTTTGCCAACTACTGCCAACCGGCCGGTCGTGGGCGATGCCGCGCCTGTGGGCACGCCCTCCTGGTTGGAGGGTGGTATTGACAGCGGCGGCCGCGCTGGCGGCGGCGCGCCTGCCCGTCGCCAGTGTGGGTCCGTCGCCAACCCCCCAGGCCACGGCGCCCGGCGCCCTCGCACTGCTAGGCCCACGAGGTAGAGAGCCGTACCACGCAGCAGAGGAGCCGTGCGCTGCCGCCCTTCGTGCGCGGGCGATGTCGCACGCCTGCTTCCCGTCCAGCCTTTGCTAGCTGGCTGGATCCCGGCGCGGCAAGCGTGCCGTGCCGTGCGCACCGCGTGTGCGTACGCGCGCGCTGCACGTGGCCCGCACGCAGTGCATGCATCCTCCGCAGGCAGACATGCGCGCTGATGCATCGTGTTGGCGCCGAATGCGACTGCGCGTGCCGCCTCTGCGCGGGTGCAGGGGCCCGACTGTCCCTGCGGGGAGGGGCCGGCGCTGCAGGCCGTGATGGTGATTCAAGCGCAAGCACAAGCCAATCCGCCGGCGGCGACGCGGCGCAGGAAGGAAGCGACGAGCAGATGCACAGCCAAGACAGCGACGAGCAGATGGAGAGTACCGCACCCGATGCCGAGGACAGCAGCGCCATTCTGGAGCGAGGGGCGCGTGGCTCGATGGGCGCGGGCCTGAGCGACATGGAGACTCTACGGAGCCTGGAGCAAGCTGTCCGCGAGAGTGCCGGCCTGCAGCAAGAGGCTGCCGGACGCGATCCGGGTACAGGGGCGAACGAGCAGGGCGGCGGGGGCGGCGAGGCCTTGTTGCGCATGCTGTCCGGTGGTTCCTCAGGCCCGATCGACCCCAAGGCCATGGCTCGGCTGAGGCAAGGTACCCGGGTGCATGGCGCGTGCGGCGCATGCGGCGCATGCTGCATGCCGTGGCGCCTTGCCGCTGGCCGAGTGTGAGCGCGGAGGGCGGTCCCTGCTGGGGCATCGCGCGCTGCTCGCGCCGCCGCTGGCTCATGCACCATGCGTCGGGCGTGGCGCACGTGGGCAGATCATGAAGAGCTATTCGGCGACGCGAACCCTCTGGCCTTTTTGTCCTCAAATGCCACGGAGCAGACGCGCCTGACGCGAGCGCTCCAGCAAGTAAGTGCTGCAAGAAGGGCTGCTGCATGTGGGCTAGACAGCTGCCACATCGAGTGCTAGGCGGCATGGGCGGAGACGGCTAGCTCAGCTGGCTGTTGCCGTGCTGGCTGTTGCCGTGCTAGCTGTGCCTGTGCCAGCTGTGGCGGAGAAGGGCCAGGGCTGATGCTTTGCGCGCGGTCTTGCCAGGAGATTCTCGACGCCCGCCTGGGAGAAAAACCGCCGCGCGTCTACCCCTCTCGCCCCCCTTCCCCGCCACTTGCGCCTCCTCTTCCGGCGCAGGGCGCACCGCCGACAGCCTCTGCGCGTTTGCAACAAGAACATGCCGGCACGAGAGACGGGGGGGAGGGCGAACGAATGGAACAAAGCGCCGCAAGCAAAGGCCAGGAAAGCCCAGACCATCCAGACAACGCCGGCCGTGCACGCGAGAAGAGCATGCTGTGGGAGCAGGACTCGTCCGACACCTCGGACAGGTCGGACACGGGCGAGTCCGAAAGGTCCGACGCGTGGACGGCTGCGTCGGCGCTTGCCGTTGCCGCTGGTGGCGCGCGCGCGGCGGCAGGCGCGTCTAGTCAGAAGCTTCTGACTCGACCAGGCTGTCACCTCGACCCGCCCGGTCTGCCTCCTCCCTCGCCGCTCGCCCTCCGCGCCACACTTGTGCGAGGCGCCTCAGCCTTTGCTGTGGTGCAGGAGCAAGGCACTTGCGCTCCAGCATGCTTGCACTTGCGCTGCAGCACCTCTTGCACCGCATGTTCGCATCTGCCCTCTGCCAACCAGCACCCTTCTGCTCTACGTCGTGTTTGTACCTGCTCTACGTCGTGTTTGTATCTGCTCCACGTCGTGTTTGTAGGCGGCAGCAAGCGCACACGGCGAGGTGCTGACTCATGCTCTCTCGTCTGCATACCAGCCTGGAATGCCACGCATGCGGACGCGGCGGGCAGGGAGGGAGGGGTTGACAGCTGGGGCTTGCCGACGGGTCACGTGCAAGGCTACTCGCACTACCAGCACAAAGACCCCGAGGGTGCCCATGGCCTCGCCAAGGTTGCGCCCCAGCGCCTGCGACGCAAAAACATTGATGATTCCGCGTCTGCATCTGCGTCTGGGCCGCTTGGCTTCGCATCCGAGGACGAGAAGGAGGAAGGCATGACGGAGGGAGGGTGGGCGTTTGAGGAGGGGGACATTGTGGTGCCGGACATGCACAGCAACGTGCCGGAAGCGGTGCTGCTGGCGCACGACAAGGCGTATGGCTCCGACTCGGTGCTCCTGCGCAGCGGCCAGCACTCATGGACCACCTACAATTACGGGCGCATTGAAGTGCTGCGATCGCTGCGAGTGAAAGGAGAGAGCGGGACCTTGCTGGTGGGCAGGTGGCTGCTGCTCCAGGGCAGTTGTGGCAGCTTGCACTCGCTCCGCGCCCTTTCTCGCACGCCCTCCTCGCAGACAGAGCGGTACATGTACGACGCGACGCTCTACTGGCGTGATGCGCGCGGCTGGCGTGTGGTCAACTGCGACGTGCGCTCTGCTGGTTCCATCGCCGCCCTCGTCACCCGCTCGTCGCGCGTTGCGTTTGTGCGGTGCACGATGGGAGGGGCTTTGGAGCGGCGGTACGTGGACGACTTTGACGAGCTCTACTGTGCCTCTGAAGCTTTGACCGTGTTGGGGTCTGCCCATGTGCGACTGGACCAGTGTCGACTCCAAGACAGCTTTGGCCCTGCCTGCTCCTTGATGGGCAAGAGCGTGAGCCGCATCCGCGCCTCTGTGTTTGCCCGGTCTTCTATTGGCACCGTCTTTGATTGGGACTGCCGGTCTGTTTCGCCGCGCGTCGTTCCCCTATCTCTGCACGCCGCATGCTGCTGCTGTCTTACGTGCTGCTTTCGCATGTGCTGCTGTCCTGCCCCGTTGGTTGCTATGCGGCCAAAGTGACAATCAAGTCCCGAGAAGTCACGAGGCACGCCAAGTCACGAGGCACGCTGCTTTCCGACAGGGCGACCGTAAGCGCGTGCAGCTACGTTGACATGATGGAGGGTGCTTTAATGAACCTCCCCGGCGACACCAACACGAGCGTGACATTGCTCGAAAACCTTGTACACGGCTTGGTCTGGTGCACCAACAAGGTGCGCTCAGCTCCCCCCCCCCGCTCGCGCTCAGGAGCCGCACTCTGCTTGGGCTGTTGCTCCCAGTCGCCTGCTTGCGCTATTACTCGCAGGCTCCGCACACTCGCAGGCTCCGCACATGCAGCACGGCAGCGGCCGTGTGGCGGCAGGTTGCCGAGGTTTGATGCAGAGCCCGCCGCGCTCTTTCAACTTCGGGTAATGGCTGACGAGTGGGATGCATGATGTCTACATGATCATGTGCACGTGATTACGTCTGTACACCGGCGGGGCGCAAGCAGCGGCCAGACATGCTGCAGATGCGGCGCAACAACTTTAATGCCTCCTTTCCGGAGCAGTGGAATTACCTGGAACAAGTGAGCGGTAAGTGTTGTTTTGCGTGAGCCGTGAGCGTTTGTTTCAAGTTAGCCGTCAAGCGGTCTGTGCTTGTCAGCCGTCGGTGCTTGGTGCATGCCGCCTTCTTTGCCTTGCTGTCCTCCCTGCACAGCTTGCGCACAGGCATGTAGGCAGGCGGCGCGTGGGCGGATATGCTGCCTAAGCCATATGCTGCCTAAACCATATGCTGGCAAGTGGAGCTGTGAGTGCAGGCTGCGCATGACCTGGGCTGACACGGCATGATGACACGGCATCATGTGACACGGCATCATGCCGCATGCTCACACGCCTTGATGCCACCGGTGCATGCGGCCCAGGTCCAGAGCAGTGCGACAGGCAAGTGCTGGGCACGAGGTGGGTGCAGCGAGAGCCGGTTGACGGCATCATCCCCCTCACTATGAACTTTTTCTACTGAGCTCGCCCAAAGAACGATATGCGTGGTGGCTTGCGATTTTGCGCCTGCGACGCCGCTTCCTTCACGGCAGGGCGGAGGACGCATGGTGATGACGAATGGCTCTCGTCACGCACGCCAAAGGCTGCGCACGCCAAAGGCTGCGGACGCTTGGGGCCATGATGCCCAGTCGAAACGCTCCAAACCTTGTTCAGATGCGGGAAAGCTCCAAGGCGCCCTCATAGCCACTCTCTCCAAAGTGGAGGCTGAGGCCCTCCTGCAGAAGGTGTGCAGTAGAAAAGTATGCGATAGTGTGTAGTAAAGTGGTAATGAGAGGGTGTGTAGCGTTTATACATAGGAGGAGGAGGAGGAGGAGGAGGAGGAGGAGGAGGACGACGAAGGTTATTCAA
>Ga0115006_10002148_pt1 | contig 12797 bp, 13 predicted proteins | sample ArcOceMetagenome_3_FD_88943 | JGI IMG/M metagenome (GOLD analysis project Ga0115006, IMG submission 88943) | Marine eukaryotic phytoplankton communities from Arctic Ocean - Arctic Ocean- Svalbard ARC20M Metagenome | ecosystem: Environmental > Aquatic > Marine > Oceanic | place: Arctic Ocean...
CACACACACACACACACACACACACGCACGCACGCACACACGCACGCACACACACACGCACGCACACATGCACACACGCACACTCTGTCAAATTCCATGTGTTCCAGGTATTATAATTCATTTGCTTGCATTTTATTAGTTGCGGGAATACTGCATCGTGATGGACTGAATGAAAGCATTATTGCGCAACTGAGTTACTGCTCGCGTGTCCGCGAGGGAGGAGGAGGGAAGAGGGGGAACAAGGACACTCGACACTGCGGTGGAAAGGCCTGAGGGTTTAGGTTTCACGAGCCAAAGGCAGCAGCAGAGTGCAACGCCAGGAGGATTGAGAGAGAGAGAGAGAAAGCGAGAGAGAGAGAGAGCTTGATTAGGAAACAATATCCATGACGGGGGCGTCGAGGGCGCGGCCCGGTGAGCGCATGGATTGCGCGGGGTAGCGACTTTGTGCGCATGCGCTTAGATACATTAGAGAGCAGGACTGTAGACTGCCATGCGTGCGGCGCCCCTGTCTCGTGGCTCGGCGCGTCCTGTTTGAGGATGCAGGCTGGAGGCTGGATGCATGGCGGCAACACGGCATGCAGGCCAAGCAGGTCAAGCGTCCAAGGCTTGGTCGGTCTTGAGTCTGGCAAGCCTCTCCTGCAGCAGCCAGCATGTTACAGCACACCAGATACCAGGCCAGGATGTTACAGCACACCAGATACCAGCCGTCAGACTGTTCAGACTTGATCACACCTCGGGTCCGGGTCAAAGCAGGCGCACTGTTAGAGGCCTGTTAGGTGTTGAGAGCGCGGCGGCGACACGCATACTGGCATCGGCCGCGTGTCGCACAGGGGCGGCTGCAGGAGAGGGCGTGTCGCGGTACCCTCGGTGCACTCGCATGCGCTTGACGCGCCGACTAGAGCTGAGCTGAGCGCTATATCTGGAATGCTGGATACCTGAAACGCAGTAACGCTGTTGTAATACCTGTACCCCTCGTCTCGCTCCGCAGACGCGGGCGGTCCAAGAGGGTGCGGTGCGCACACGCATGTTCATACATGGCATGCATGCGAGGATGGCTGCGACAAAAGAGCACCTGCAGTCCGCGAAGAGAGCATGTGGCACCCGGATGCACATTTCCGCCGCGCATGCCCTGTGCCCGCGGCAGCTCTTGGATGTGACTCTGGGTGTTACTCTGGGTGTTACTCTGGTTGCGTTGCTCATCCTTTGCTCCACTTGCAAGCTCGGAGAGGATGCCGGACGCTATGCCTCTCGCCCGTGAGTGCAGGCTTGTCTCTGCCCAGCCCCCCGCCCCGGGCCCTCCGCCTGCGGTGCTGCTTGAAGGCGCGACTGCAAGAGGGGGCGCGACGTGGGCGGCTGCTGCTTGCTTTGGCTTGGCTGCTTGCTTTGGCTTGGCGTCTGATTCAGCCTGGCACGTATGTCAAGTGCAACATGACGCAGGTGTGTCATCTGCTGCCATCACACCTCAACCTTCTGACGCCTCAAACTAACTCGCCTTGACCTAGCATCTCTCCTCCTATTCGGTGCGTCTCCCGTTGAGCACACTGATGGCATGACGAAAGAGCGGTAGAAGAGGCGGCGCAAGGGGAGGAGAACACCTCATCTGCAGGGGAAGGGAGGGGCTTCAGGGGGTCGCGTGGCGAAAGCAGCAGGTGCTTGCGCGGCGACCGTTTTGCCTCTAGGTCCAGTTGCAATCTGTGGCAAGCAGATGTGACAGGAGCCAGCCGTCGCACAGACGCGACAGGAGCGAGCGGTCGCACAGAAGTCACGTCAGCAGATGTCACGTCTGCCAACGCGCTTCGTGACAGACGGTTGGAGCATGGGCCCTAGCGAAGCGGCCCCAGCGATGCGCCTAGCTGCTCGTTGCGTGCGCATCCGCACCACCAAGGCGCGCACCACAAGAGCGCAGCGGGGTAAAGGAGCAATGAACGCGCATGGAAGCAAGCGGCTGGAAGCGCCTCGAGACCTGAGAGCCTGATACTTGTTGATGAGCATGTCTGTCGCACCCGGGCCTTTGAGCGCCGCCGAGGCCGCCGCCACTGGCACGGCACTCTTGTCCGGCAAGTTGAGCGACAATTTGGTCAGCGACGCGTTGGCTCCCTGGACCTGACCGGCCTCGTCCACTGTTGCATCCTTGCTTGCTGCCGCCTGCTGCACATTCACAGGCGTCGAGCTGGCTGGCCGGCACGTCTCAAGCGTGCCCTCTGCTGCCTCCACTCGTGCCTCCTCGCTCACCAACACCTCCAACCGCTCGTTGCTGGCCTCTGTCCTTGCATCTGCCGCACGCAAGGCGGCGCCTGGCAACGCATCCTCAGCGGCTTGCAAGCGCACCTGGGCAGGCGCTTGGGGGTGGTGCGGCAAGGCTGGGTGAGGCTGCGAGCCTGCTGCCTCTGCCTGCTGCTGCTTGAACACCAAGTCGAGGTAAGTGCACAGCGTCGGGTTTGTGTCCACCGGAATGAGCGTCAGGTGCTGCCGAATCTCCTGCCCGCGCTGCTTGACCAGCTCGTTGATGATGGTCTTGAGCAAGCGCAACGGCTTGAACTCCTGGCCCCTGTATCTCGAGGGAGGATGGTATGTGAGAAATTGGTGAATGTCGAGGAGGAGAAGGTCGATGTCGAGGTGCGCAAGGTAGGTACGCATGCGGCGCGCCATCTCGAGCAAGCACTTGAGCACAGCCTCCACAAGCTCCGGACTAAGAGCTTGGACCATCTCGCCCTCGTCCTCACCCTCGTCCCCGTCCTCCTCCGATCTCTCGGCCGGACGCTCGTACAGGAAGCGAATGAGCACGGACAGGACACGATTTGCTTGCGCCCTTTTGAGTGCGTGCATCAGGAGCGCATTCATGGATGCGAGCATCTGCTTGGCCGCTTCGTCCGCCTTGACCAATCCCTTCAGTGCTTCCCCTGACTCCCCGACACCCTGGGAGGCAACGCGTGGATGGAGGAGGGAAGAGAGGAGGTTGAAGATGAGCCCTTTTAGGCAGCGACAGCTGAGCGCTTGAGCAACCGGCGCCATGTGCGCAACAAGCTGGGTCAAGGCGTGTAGGGTGCCCTGCATCAGCCGCGCCACCACAGGCGTCTGCCACTCGACTCTTTCCCTGACGGTATGGCCCATTACGCGCGCCAGTGCCCCCACCACCTGTAGGTTGCACGCGCAGAGGTGAGCACACCAGGCGTGCCGCCGACAGCGCGACACACGCAGCATCCAACTCGCTCCTCCTGCGCGCATCCCAATGCGACAGAGGCAAGAGAAGGGCGACAAGTGCGCGCGACATGTGCGCAAGACGTGTGCGTGCGCAGCACATGCGCGCGCTCCTACCGGGTCAGCACAGGCAGCGAAGAGGGCGACGTGTGTTGGATCGTGGTTGTGCATATGGATGATGCCGCAGAGCCTGCATGCGTCATCGTGTCAGCGCGCGCATTCGCAGATGCCAACGTACAGAATCCTGACAAGCGTGAGGAGAGCTCGCGGACGGCGTTTGTCGACCGCTCGACAGGCGCAAAGAGCAACGCGCAAGAGCAGCAGGCACCTGGTGACTGCATGCGAAAGATGGTCTGCAGCCGCGCAGTCAAGCTTGCCCAGCTCCTGGACAATTTCCATCAACCCCAAGTCCCCCAAGTCCTGATGGAGGCATGCTGGTGGCAAAGCTTTGCTCGCCCTGCCTTGCTGGTCCTCCTGTCTCGGCAACACTTGCGACATGCCAACGCCAGGAGGGCTGTTTGAGGTGTATGAAACAACCGTGCTTGCATGCTGAGAGACATGGCTGGACCGTACTGATCCACTCGCCTTGTCTGCGCCCGCTGGTCCCGGCCAAACAGGAATCGAAGGGGCACTACCGGCAGGCGACTTGGCGCGCAAGCCGTTGGTGCTCGTAGGCGCTGGCCGACTGTGCGGCGGGGATGATGGCGGAGATGCCGCTGAGCTGGAGCTGGACATGGCTGGGCTGCCTCTGCGCTTCCCAGCTTCTCTCGCGCTGCCTTCCTCACCTGGACTGCACGCAGAAGCGGAGCGGCCTCGGCTGTTTGCCGTTGCGTCTCGTGTCAAGCCACCACCGCATGTCACGACGCAATGCGCGTGCCCTGACCAATCATGTACGTGCTCGTGGCAACGGGCGCAGCGCGGCAGTGCAAAGAGGCACCTGCCCAAAGGCCCGCAGCTCGGGGCGCGCAAGCTGGAGCTGAGGCTGGTAGAGCGAGTTGCGCCGACACTATTCATGTGCTTGCCTATCAGCTCCTTGTCTTTGTCGTCGACGCGAACAAGCAACTTCCAAAACCTGTCGCCCACGCAAGCTTGCACGGCTAGGAGCGAGTCGAGGGCCGCCCCTCGGATGCCCGCATCCCGCTCTCTGACATAGGGCGCCATCGTACACGCAACTTTGCCCGGAGCGGTTGAGAGATTGTCGAGCCCATTCCTGCATACCGCATACCGCCTACCGCCACTCAGTCCCTCATCATCCACTTTAGTATGTCCGTGTACAGATACGCGAGGTTGTGTGTGCGCGCGTGCTGGAGAGATGGAGAGAGAGACGGAGAGGCAGCGGAGGGCGTGCTGGAGAGGTGGAGAGGCAGACGGTGAGGCAGTGTGAGGGGAGGGAGGGAGGGAGGAAGAGAGAGTGACATGGTGGATAGGGGGCGGGGGGCAGGAGGGAGTCGGGGGGGCTAATACTGCTGGATGAGAGCTGCGGCCTCGAGAATGCACTCAGAGCGTGCCTTGTTGTTGCGTGTTTGGGCAGCGCGGTCGAGGAGCAGACTCAAGAGGCTGCCAGGCGGATAGACACCGGGCAGCCCCTTGATGATGCGCCGTGCCTCATTTCGCACCGCCTCATTGTTGCTTCCCATCTCCTCCACAACACATGAAACCCATATGACCGCTTCTTGCTCGCTCAGCACTCCGCCTTGGCACGCTGCGCCTTGATTGGGGCAGCGCGCCGCGAGTACTTGCAACAAGGCTGAAAGTAACGCCAGCACGCCCAGTATGACCAGAGGGCTTCGTTGAGCAGCAGCAATCCGAAGCGAGCACAACCGCAGGACCAGATCCGAATTATCCACAACAGCATCCACTGCATCTCCTTCCAAAAGGTCACTGACCTCTTGTTGCGCGTCCTCCTTTGCGACCCCTTGGCACGCATCAGACAAGAGACGCAGCCCGTCCACCTGCCGCTTCACATCTTTGGAAAATAAGGCACTGAGCAAGCGAGGATGGGTGACAGGCTCCAAGGAGTCTCTGAGCGACGCCAGCATCCCTTCAATCTCGCGCGCATCCTCGCCCACCACCTTGGCCTTTGCTCCCACAGCAGCCAGGTACTTGCGCAGGCGCACATCTTTGACATCTTTCCCTTTGTTCCTCTTGAGCAACCAGTCCAGCGCCTCTGTCATTCCGGACGAGGCTGGGATGACAGAGGGACAAGACGAGCGCATGTCTTCTCGTCGGCTAGGACTTGATGCACATCTCGACGCTCCCACAGAAGGGCCGTGTGAGCTGGCGGCGAGCAGCGGCATGAGCCCCGTGCTGCGCCTGCAACTTGCTGGAGTGAGATTCAGCCGTCGTTCCACTGACCTGGCAGCAGGAGGTGCAGGAGTTGTGAGGTCAATGCTCCGACGGGTGGTATCAATGCCCTGGCCCACGGGGCTTCCTTCTGGCATGCCCTCCTGCGAATGACCGGCTGGCGGTGCAGGCGTGGGTGTTGACGTTGGTCGAGAAGCGGCATGCATGGGGTTGACGTGCGTGGCTGATGCGCCGACGTCTACCGCCTCATCCTTTTGTGAAATGAGCGGCGGAAGAGGCGTGTCGACGAGAACAGCATCCACGTCGGTGTGCACGTCTGCAGTTTTGCCGGCAACTTGGGCCTGCTCTGCCCCTAGCAAGCTCTTGGCGGCAAGCAGTGCCGCCTTGTCGTACAGGGGCCGTAATGTCTGCACCTGTGCAGGCTTGAGGTCGCGCAGCAGCCCGCTCACTTGATCCCAGGAACCTAGCTTGACGATTTCTACGAGACAGGCTTCAGCCTCGGTCCGAACCTCGCTTGTGCGATGCAGCAGAGAATCTAGCATGGGCTGGAGGAGCGGCGAAACGTCAAGGCGCGGAAGAGCAGCTTGTTGCAAGCTCTTCAAATAGTTACAGCACCACCTCAAGGCCTCTTGGCGAGCAGGTGGCGATTCAACGGTAATTGCCGCCGGCAGACTCTTGAGCACCAGATCGCTGTTGACCGTCCCCGCGCACACCTCGAGGCAGCCTATCACGGCATCGCGCACTGCACGTTTGCTGTCACCAATGAGTCCCATGACCATGGGCAGTATACTCTTGATCTGCGTGCTCTGCGTGTTGTTGATGCCTGAGCCGGTAGCGGCAATGCAGCGAGACAGCACTGCCAGCGCCTGCACCACCACGTTCTTGTTGCTGTCCTTCAACCTGGCCTTGAGCGCAGACCAAAGAGGGCCGCACTGTGCTTCCATATACGGCTCTTGCTCGGCCAAGCCCTTGTCAGGAGCATGCACGGCACCCCGACACGCATGGCGGAGCACTGCATCGAGTGCCTCTAAAGCTGCCATCCTCTCTTTCCAGTTGCTGTCGTCCATTTTCCGGCACGCCGTGGCAACGGCGCTGCTCAAATTCACCAGCTTGATTCCTGAAGGGCCGTTTGAAGCGCTGCCCGACTCACTTTCTTGTGCTTCTGCTGCTGGGGTGAGCACGACGCGCTTTTCCGAGCACCAACTTGGCGTGTCAATGTCGACTATGGAGGCAAACCTGTCCTCGATCGTCGCAAGCAACGCTGGTTTGATCTTCAAGTTGGCAAGTTGGCTGGAGAGAGCCGGTCCCATGACTCGCCGGAGTGACACTAGAGTGTCGATGGCACCCTGCTCAGCCATCATGCCATGAGGTACTGCCTGCCGATGCACATGCATGCACCGGGTACCACAACACGAGCCGCAGCCAAAAGGCGCAACCGAAAGCAAGGGGCGAGTAGCACCTTTCTGACTGCAGCATTGGTTGACTCGAGCATGTCTTGCACAAAGGCAAGAAAAGCATGCGTGTCCAGAGCGCTAGACTCAAAGTCCGACACCATTTGGCCCGCCACGTGCAGCGTTCCTTGCAGCACCTTCGGGTTCTTGTGCCCTCTTGCGATCTCAGCAAGCGTACGTAAAAGCGAAGACGGAGTCAAGAGTTGCGCCGCGCGCATCAGACTCAACGTCGCGCTGTGTCGCAGCTTGTCGTCGCCCACCTTGTCCACCAGCAAGTGCAGCCAAAGACCGGCTGCCTCCTGCGCTTGCTGCTTGCTGCCGCGCGCCCTCTTAACGTCAGCCTCGTGCCCCGGGTGAGACACGCACAAGAAAAAATCAGGGACTGGGAGCAAGCACCCTGACAAGGGCCAAGACAGAGAAGCAGGCGTACACGCCAACGACCTGCAAGAGCCAGAGCTCACGGCACGCAGCAACACTTCGCACAGCAGTCCGACCACGGCAAACAGCTTGCTCAACACCTGCTTCCACGCAGCGCACGAGGCGTTGCGCCCCCGCACCGCAACCCAGCTTAGAGTGCAGAGTGCAGGAGAACGGCAAGCCAGCAAGCGCGCAAGCACCGTCGCCGTGCCGCGGCAGCAACATTCGGATCGGCGCTGCGGCTGCAACGCCCGCACCTCTCCGGCATGCGCACCTCTCCGCCATGCCAAAAGAAATGGCGCAATGAATGGCAGAGCGCAGGCGCGGCAGGCGCGGGGACCTGAATGTTGATCTCGTGTTTGGCTGCGGCCACAAACAGGCTGGTGAGCAAACGCATCAGGCCGAGTGCGGCTGCTGCCCCCACCACGTCTTGCTCAGCCTCCAATATCGCAGACGGAAGCCGCTTGACCAGGTACATTTCAATGACGGACAGGGCCTCATGACGAAGTTTCCAGCTGGGGTCACGCAACTGCGCCTCCAGCTGCCTCCCGCTGCTGCCGCTGTCGCCAGAGATGGTCTCCAAAAGCTGTGCGCATTGCTCCTCCAGCAGCTCCTCACTCAACGCGCGCGCGCAAACTCGCCCACGTTCGCTACTGCTCGTCCGCGCACAGGAGGAGCCTTGAACGACCGGGTCGGACGAGTTGGGCGTAGACGTGCTGCTGCCGCCCGAAGCAGGGCGGCCAAGAGAACGTCTCGCAGGGGTGCTGGGCGCTAGAAATTTTCTGGAGGACGATGGGGCAGGCGGAGCGGCCCCGGCACTCGCTCTTTGCATCCGTTGCCGTGGCTGGTGCGCGGGCAGGTGAGCAGTGTGGGCAGACACGTGTGGTGACGGAACTGAGGCTACTGAGGCCACTGAGGTTGCCTCAGGCTGTGCCTGGGGTGCTTGCTGCGCGCCCGCCGCAGTGGCCTGCAAGCTTGACCCCAAACTTTGCGCGGAGCTGAGCACTTTGACCGTCTTCTTCGGATCGAGAGCCGAAAGCAGCAAGGAGATCTTGTCAGGAGGCGTGCCTGCCGAGACGGCCTGCAGCACTAGAACAGAGAGCGCAGAGGTGGCCGCGGTGCGCACTTGCTCGGCCGAGTCCAGGCTGCACTTGGCCAGCACATCCGACACCACTTTCCATCTGCGCAGCTCCGTCTTGTCCATCTCGGGCACCGGTCCGGCCGCATGCAAGGCCTGACTCAGCGTCGACACATGCGTGAGCGCATGCGTACACGCGTGTTTCCGCACTGCCGCACCCGCCTGCTAAAGCTGCGTTGAGCACATGCATTGAGCGCAAAGGGCGCACGCGACGCAATCACGCCTGCAAGATGCGCGAAAAGGCATGGACAGGCAGACCTAGGAGAGAGCAGTTGGAATCGACACAGGAGAGAGCAGTTGGAATCTACCTGGGAAAGCGCTCCTAGGATCTCCACCTTGCCTTTGGCAGGGAAGGTGATTTCAGGAACGACGAAGCCGGCGCACACGTCGACAAACTCGTGCACTGACAGGCAGGCCGGGACTAGTGCACGGAACGCTGCATGCAGAGCCTGGAGCAAGCGCTTGTCGGTGTCCTTGAGCTGTTGCACCAGCGCGCTTGCCGTGGCCTTGGCGTGCAGCGCGAAATCCTGAATCGACCCGCAAACAATCTCGCGTCAGTTGGCCCCGTGTGCCGCACATGACGGCTGTCTCGAGTTTCTAGAGGCGCATGCCTAAGCGTAAACGCAGTCTTTGCATTGCAGTCTTTGCATTTGGAGATACCGAGTGTATCATGTACTCCTCGTGGCATGCACTTCTAGGATCCACTAGTTTCAAGACTGGCCAGCAGAGAGGGGGCAAAAAAAGATGACAGGCAAGACCTCTCGGAGGCCGAGGGCGAGGACTTTGAAGCAAGCAGCAGCAGCGGTGCGGACCAGCACCATGGTGTCGCCCAGCATGAGCAACAGCGTCTTGACCACGTCCTCGTAGTCACCCGCCTGCAGCCGTCGGCCTTCCGCCTCGCCGAGCTTCTGGAGCTGCTGCAAGCTTGCCACTTTGTCTTGCCACTGACACACCGCCGTTCAAATGCCCACACACATTCCAGACCGCACCGCCCCCGTCACACTCGTTGACCAGAGCGCCAAGGCAGCACAGAGGAGGAGGAGGAGGAGGAGGAGCAGTGGTAGCAGCAACGCAAGGCAACCCAGTAGGCGCAGGCACGCTTGTCACTGCGCTCAGTATCCTCGCGCCAGTCAAGAGCTGCGCTACACGCGCGGCAGGCAAGCACACTCGCCAACCTTGGCCGTGTCCCCCATCACGCCACCTCTACCGCCACCCACAATGTGCACAGAAAAGAGAAGGTACTAGCGCCCGCAAGCGCCTTGCTCATCCTACAGCACACCCGTCCCACAACACATGCAGACGGGGCGGAGGTGAATAGACAGACCTTGGCCAGCTTCGGCAGGCGTTCACACCAGTCTTGCGGCAGACGGCCCAGCACATGCACGCGATCTGGCGCACGAGACACGGCCTGTGCGGCAACAGCAGCATGTTGCACGTGGTCTACTGCCAGGTGCTTGCGACCAGCAACAGGAGTACAGGCGGCAGCGGCAGGAGTGGAGGCGGCCGCGGCAGGCACAAGAGCGGCATGAGGCAAAAGAGCGTCATGACGCCCAGCCGCCGCCGCGTCCATCTTGCGCCTGGCCAGCTCCTGCCCTCGCACGTCCTCACACCCTGCCCTTGCCGCCTCCTTGACCCCGCCCGCTGCCATCCCCACTACCTCCTTGCGTCGCGCTCCCGTCAAAGAGCGAGATGGAGAGGGGGCGGCTAGGGGAGGGGGCACATGGGAGGCAGGAGAGGAAGCTTGAGAAGCAGAAAAGGCAGCCTTGGCCGTGACCGCCTGCGCCTCACAGTCGCTGCACTCGCAACCCGAGCGCCCGAGACAGCGCGTCTGCCGTGCCGCCGCGCCGCACCGTCTCCCCTCCTCTCGCGCGGAGGGCAGGGCTGCTTCTGCCGGCGCTTGCGCTGGCACATGGGCTGCGGCAGCGAGGGCGGCGTCGAGTTCCTTCTGCTGCGCAGTGCGCACCTTGTCGTAGCTGCTGCGTTGCGCCAGGCCCGCGCGCAGGAGGAGCACGGCCAGCTTTACCGCCGCCACTCGTACCCCTGCCACAGTGCTGTCGAAGAGCGGCACCGAGGCCTTGACCAGCGTCCGCGACGCTCCTGCGCCACCCCCCAGGGTCACCGCCACCTCGAAAACACTTGATCCTAGCAGCCTATGCACCCTAGCCGCCTATCCGATACATGACCCCCAGGCCAATATAGCGCCTGCCCCACAGCTAATACAGCCCCCGAGTATCAACGGTTGACAACACTGGGCAGACGCCACCGCGGAGCCTTGCGCGCCAGCCGCCGCGTGCTCGCGCCACACGCCGCCTGGGGCATTCTCCCCGGAGCACATTCGTGGCCACTGTGCTGGTCCGTGCGTCGCCAATGTATGTGTGCATGCGCGCAGGGGGCAAGGCGGCAAGGCAGGGCGCGGCAGGAAAGGAGGCACCTTTTGGGAGGGCTTGCTCGAAAAGGCCAGACGGCGCTTGCTGGAGCGCCAGCACCAGCGCCTCGGCACTGCCGCACCGCCAGTCTTTAGCATGCCGCCAGTCTTTCACACAACGCCTTGCTCAAGACGCACTCGGACTAATCGGCACTAGCAGCACATGATGCTCGTAGCACCCGCTATGGCACAGACTCATGCGCGGGCCACGCGAGAGACAGGACGGGAGAGGGACGGAGGGACCTGGAGGTGGCGACCTTGGGCTGCTTGTGCGCACAGGCAGCAGCCAGCAGGTCCAAGACCCCGCCGCTGCACTCGGGGCGCCCAAGGAGGGCCAAGAGCACGTGCTGCGCCTTACCCTTGCACTTGCTTTGCCCAAAGGCCTTGTCGATGGCAACCCCCGCCAGCTCGCTGCCCCACGCCTCCATCAGCCCCGGTGCCGCTGTCGGGCACAAGGTGAGCGCGACATCGAGGGCGCGCTCCTGGACGGCAATGTTGCTGTCCCCCACTGCTGCCACCACAAGCTCCACCTCTTCCCTGCAAGTGTCCGACACATTGTCCGAAAGCGTGGAAGCTGCCGACGCGGCCTTGTCCTTGAGCATGTCGAGCGCCTCCAGGCGCTCCTTCCACGATCTGCTGCGCAGCAAGTCACTGATGGTCTGCGCGCCTCGCACCTCCTCCTCCCCTGGCCCTGAGTCTCCCTTCTGCACGCCAGCCTGCTCCCGCTCCTCCTCCTGCTCCGCGCGAGGCGCCGACGACGGTGGTCGAGGGGCGTGCGCTGCAGGGCAGGGTGCGGTAGGGGCCTGTGCGTGCGCATTGCCTGCGCACTCGGAAGGCAGCACTTGATCATGCCTGCCAGCCTCTGCCCCCGCTCCCCCCGGGGCCTCCTCCCCGTCACCACCGGTTCCCGGTTCCAGCGTGCCCAGCCCGTGCTGCTGCTCCGGCTGGCACTCGCGACACGTCACGGGCGGCACCGAGTCTTGAGCAAGGCTGCCATGCGGCGTGTGTGCACTCCTCGCGTCATCTCGAAGGAAGACTCGCGCGCCATCATCGTCCTGCGATTGGCAGCCGCTGCGTCCCCGTTGCGCGTCCCCGCTGGTCGACCCCCCATCCCCAGGCCCCTCGTCCTCTTCAGAGTCTTGACCCCACTGGCTCCACCCCCCGGGCTCCGCTTGGCTCAACCTCCGAGGTTGAAGAACGCCCAGGACAGCAGGGTCCTGTTCCGGCTCACCTTGCTCCCGCTCGCCTGCCGCAGACACGGCGGGCGAAATCAACGCCGCCGCGTCCGCCGCGTCCGCCGCGTCGACCGCACACCGGCCGGGCGCGTCCGGCGCGGAGGCACGGCCAGCATGTGCCGGCGTGGCCGCGGGCGGCAGCAGCTCCGCGGGCGCCGGTGTATCCTGCTCGCGCTCCTCCTGCTCGAGCAGTCTCATCGAGGCGCGCAGTCGCTCCTGCTGCAGCGCCGCCTCGATCGCACCCACGTCCCTGCAGTCGGCACACTCGCAGCCCGCTCGCCGGATACACACGCTTGCCCCCGGCGGCTCTGGGCGTGCGGGCATACAGGCGCCGGCGTCTTGCACTTGCGAGCCAGCCACCCTCTTTTCTCGCCCGGGGAGACCCCCGCCCTTCTTCGGCATGTCGCACACAACTCGACACCCTGTGGGTCTGCACGAAATGGCCCGTGACTCCTGAGTCGAGACCGTGACCTGTGACCGTGAGCAACTCGAAGAAGGAAACCTTCGCTTTGACCAGCTGCAGGGCAGCATGAGCGCGTGCCTCCTGTGCCGCAAGGGGGGCGGGGCGGGCGACTCGGACTCGGACTCGGACTCAGACGACGACGAGAGCAGCCTCTTCGGGCGGCTCA
>Ga0115006_10002149_pt1 | contig 12794 bp, 4 predicted proteins | sample ArcOceMetagenome_3_FD_88943 | JGI IMG/M metagenome (GOLD analysis project Ga0115006, IMG submission 88943) | Marine eukaryotic phytoplankton communities from Arctic Ocean - Arctic Ocean- Svalbard ARC20M Metagenome | ecosystem: Environmental > Aquatic > Marine > Oceanic | place: Arctic Ocean...
AGACCCAGTGACGAACGCACGACTACTCATGACCACCTGGTTCAAGCAGAAGCGTGCGGTACCCGAGGCGCCACCGCCGCCACCGCCGCTGCAGCACGAGCCGCTGCTCGACGAGAGGATGGCGCCGCTGCTCGCGAAGCTGCCGCCCGGCTCGAACGTCGCGGTCGTGACGCTGCTCGGCTCGCTTTGCCCAATCACGCTCGGTCATGTGGATGCATTTGTCGAGGCGCGCAAGCTGCTGCTCGACGAGGCCTCGCCGTACCGGCCAAAGCGGCTCGAGGGCTTTGCGCAGGTGCTCGGCTTCATCTCGCTGAATGGCGACATGCACGTGGCTGGCAAGCTGGAGAGGTCTGGACAGCCAAGCCTCGACACAGGTCAGCGGCAGACGCTCGTGCAGCTCGCGGTGTCGGACCTACCTTGGATGGGCTGGGAGGCCCGTGAGGGCGTCAGCAAGAGAGAGCTGCTTCGCCGCTGGCCGAACGTCAGCTTTGTCCACTTCAAGATGAACGGCGCCGACGATGTGGCCAAGTACCGCAAGTATCTACACGCCAACTCACTCAACCGCTACATCACGATGGGCCGACCTGGCGAGACGGAGAAGGTCGTCAAGGGCATGCAGGCCGCTGGCGTCGACCCCGAGGACGGCAACTGCCTGCTCGGTCCAGAGCTGCCTGACATCTCGTCGACCGAGGCCCGGCACGCCATCGCGGCCGGCGACGAGACCACGCTCGCGAGGCTGCTCCACCCGCGCGTCGCAGAGTGGTGTCTGACGAACTCACCGTGGCGCCGTCTGGACACGACCGTCAAGGAAGTTGCTGCCTCGGAGCCGGCGCTCGATGCCGATGGGCATGAGTGCGCTGAGCTGCAAGCGGCGACGCTCCTTGGGACGGTGAAGGTGTTGGCGTGAGGTCATGAGGTGAGTCACACTCTGCCAGTAATTGGAACAGAACGATAACTACAGAATGGTACGGAAACAGTTGCACGCCTCAAGAACAAAGCCACGGTGCGCATCGGTCATTCATGAACGCGACGGCGAGTGTCGAGCACTGCCCATCCCTCACATCTGGCGCTTCCTGTCGCCCGGGGATCTGGTTACGACGCGTCGCCGCTTGCAAGCGGGTCCGCGGTCGTGTTCGGTGCGCTGCCCACCGCCCGGGGGTCTTCGGTTGCTATGTGCGCTGCCCTTCGCCCGGGGGTCTCATGTAGGTGCGCTGCCCTTCGCCCGGGGGTCTCATTGCTGATTTGCGCTGCCCATCGCCCGGGGTTCTGGTCGACCGTCGTACGAAGGTCGACCGCCGCTGCTGACGTGTCTTCAGATTCCCGTCTTCTCCTCCTCTTGCTCACCAGTCGAGCTGCGCGGGCAGGTACTTCTCGATGAGCTTCGTGTAGTACTGGCGCAGCTCGCCCATCTCCTCCGCCGTGTAGTTCGTGTCCTTCTTTGTGTAGAGGTCGTGCTGGTTGAAGAGCTTGACCCAACCCTTCATCTGGCGGTCGGTGTCGCTCTCGAGCGCCGCGTAGCAGCCCTTGTCGTGCCACGGGTAGAGCGAGTGGTAGCGGATGACGTACAGCGCCTCCTTGGGCAGCTTGACGCCCTCGTTCTGCAGCAGCACCTGGTACATGTACTCGTCGTGGCCGAATGCGCAGTACGTGTTGTCGAGGCCGCAGCCCGGCTCGTACACGCCCGTATCGGTGCAGCGCTCCGGCACGCGCGTGTCGGGGTTGTCGGCGTTGAACTCGGGGAAGACGAGTTCGTCGGGCATCGTGCAGCCGACCAACCACGTATCGCCGACGATCGACCACTGCTGATCCATCGAGGTGCCGTCCTCGTCGCAGCCGCGCAGATAGATCATCTTGCCGAGGTCGTGGATGAGACCCGTCAGCTGCATCCAGTCGGGCATGTTCATCGCACGGACGCCCTCGGCGGTCTGGAAGGCATGCACGTGGTTGGGCAGCGTCACGTCTGGGTCGGAAACGTCAACGAAGGTCTCGAGGAGCTTCATCGCCTCCCACACTGACATGCACACAGATCCAAGCTTGCCGGGCGCCACGTACTTGGCATGGCACATGCGGACGTGCTCGAGATCCTGGTTGCAGCGCATCATGTGGTAGAGCGTCTTGACGCGCTGCGCCGTCTCATCGCCGTACGTGCGCAGCGCGGGCGGCGGCGGCGAGGGCGGTGGGCTCGGTGGGGCCTCGTCGTTCATCTCGTCCATAGCGTCGGGACACGGATGGAAGGGAAAGCGTCGTTCATCTTGGATGGGCGGAAGAGTGACGCAACCCGCGGGCTTCGTCTCACGGGCGTGCGGTGGTTTGCGCCCACCTCGCGGATCTCAGGCCGGGTGGAGTGCCTTGTGGAGTTAGGTAACATACCAAAATACACTTCACTTTCCCACCTAGATCCTGAGCTCTACACATGATGATGAAGACGACCAGACAGTCGCGGGATATCCAAAACTTGACAAAATCGCTGGCTCTGGGCTCAGCTCAGAGCTCCGCCGCAAAGCAACTGGAGCCGCGAAACTGCTGGCTGCCTGTCATTGGGGATGCCTCTTCCGTCGTGGCGCGACGAGGCGACGAGCCTGGCAACGACAATCTCGGGATCGAGGGGCGCAGTGGGGAGGCCGGTTTCGAGCTCTCCTCCTGGTCAAGCGAGGGGCGCGCCTCGACCTCGGCAGCTTGAGTCGGCATCTCCACTGCTGTGGCCTCCACGCTGGCCTCGCTGGCCGCGTCGTCGTCGTCGTACGCCATCTCAACAGCCGCCGCCTCTTCGATGACTGGAACGTGCACACGCGTCAGTGGGCTTGTAGGACCGATGCCAACGCCTTCGGAGAGCTCCTCAGCCGATACCTCGGCCAGATCACGTGGCACCGGCTGCATTTGCTGCTGCATTTGCTGCTGCATTTGCTGCTGCATTTGCTGCTGCATTTGCTGCTGCTGCTGCTGCAACGCCCGAGGCGATTCCTCTCGCACACTGTCGATAGAGACGCGGTCGCCATGCGAAGTTCGCCGCTGGGAGGGGCGAGAGGCGCCATTATTTGAGCCCCGATTGCCGTGCGACGAGCCACTTTGACCGTACCTCGGCGACATCATGCGCGGTCCGGCTGATGAGCCGCGCGGCCGACAATCGACTGAGAATCGATCTGTGTTCGAGCCATTAGTCGAGCGAGGGTCCATCGACGAGCCACGCTCGCGCACGCCTTCGAGGACACCGCTGGGGCGCGAGGAGGAGCCATCGTACAGCCGGCACGACGACATGCGAGCAGAAGTGGCAGACATGCGCTGGCCGTCGAGGAGCGGGCTCCAGCCGAGCTGCTCGCCAGCCGACGAGGCTGTCGAGATCGAGCCGGCGTGCGAGCCGCGCTTGGACGCGCGGCTCGAGGCCAAGTGCGAGCCCACCATGAGGCGCTCGTCGCGGTCCGACGGCGCAAGCATGATGCAGCTCGCGAGCTGCTGCCGAGTCGTGCGCAGCAGCTCATTCGCGGAGCGCTCCCGGCGCAGCGGGTTGAGCACGGTAGACGAAGCACCACCAGCCACGGTAGGGCCCCAGACCACCTCCTTGAAGACGTTGTTGCCATGGATCGAGCGGTCAGGCGTCCTCGTCGGCACCGCGTCGCGCAGCTTGCGTGCCCAACCCTCGTCCTTGCTGTCGCCGCTTTCGTCGTCATCGTCATCGTCGTCGTCCTCCTCGCCCTCCTCGTCCTCCTCGCCCTCATCACTCTCTGGCCACGGCTTCTCTTCGCTGGGCCCAAGCGTATCCGTCTCCGTTGGCTCCGTCGCTTCGCGAGGCAGTTGAGATTGCGATGACGATGCTGGTGCCTGCCCTCGTTCAGCACCGACTGCATCCATGCCGTGGCCGCTGCGATCAATGGTGCCGGTGCTCGTCCTTCGCGAGGGGAACCTTTGTACCCTTGATGGGCTGTAGTTGGGGCTGTTGGGATCTTCGGATCGTTGGGCCCTTGGGCTCGCCAGCGGCGTCCCATGCGCCCCGCCGAGCTCACGCGTCGGCTCACGGTTCTCTCCACCATTGCGAACAAACCATTTGAACAGTCGATCAAAAGCCGCCCGAGTTGGATTGCCATGCTCATCGACCTCGGTGAAGATTGCTGGCGGTGCCGTGCCATCCCGCTGCATCCCTGCTTGACCTTCCAGGGTGCCAAACGACGTCGCGCGCCTCGTCGGCATCGGTGGAGCCGGCGATGGAGCACTGGCAGCAGCCTCCGAGAAGGACGAGGTCAAGCTTTGCTGTTTAGAGCCGTGTTTCGAGCCCACGGAGCTAGGCTGCTTGGAGCCCAGCACAGGCGGGGCCTGAACAGCGGCGACGTCGGCGCCGAGGAGTATGGGATTGCCAGAGCGCTTCCGATGCCTCGACCCGGCACGGGAGAGCGGCGGCGGCGTTGGCATGGACTCGCCCGGAGAGGTATTAGGTGGCGATGCAGCAGGCAGCAGGTTGTTCACTCGCTGCCCGAGCAGGTGCTGTTCGGCACGAATAGCATCGAGCACCTCGCGTACCGCAGCAAACTGCTGCTCGAGCGGCGAGATGATGTTCTCGAGGTCCATGCGAGTGCGCGAGAGCTTCTGTGCAAAGCGCGTGCGCCACTTGCCCTCCTCGACCACCTCATCCTCGTGGAAGACGGTGTACGAGAGCACCTCGAGGGCCGTCGCCTCGGCGGTGTTGTCCTCCTTGAACGCATCTAGCCAGCCGAGGTTCTGATCAGAACCCGATTCGTTGCGCACAACCACGCTCACGGTGGGCAGCCGCATCCTCGCAGCAGACGAAGCGCAGCATTCGGAACACACGTCGAAGCGACCGACAAATAGCGCAGCGCACGAGCGTATCAGCCAAAAGGGCGCTGAGAACAGGTTGAGCGGCGGCGGCACCGGCTCGGCGTCCTCGGCTTTGATCACGCGATCAACACAGAGGAACATGAAATTCGACTCTTGTGCCTCACGCACGTCGTCGTACGTTTTTGCCATCATCGCGATGAGCATGTTCATCAGCAACAGGCACATCAGCAGCATGAACGAGATCAGGATGGTCTGGCCCATGAACGAGTCGTCGGGACTAGCCACGCACGAGAAATCGGCCTCGCTGTTCACGGAGAACTCGACCAGCATGATCAAGACTGAACGGAAGTCGTCAAGCTCGTGGTGAGAGTTGGCGCAGACGGGGGCGTCGCCGCCGCGGAAGAGGGTGAAGAGCGCCCCGGTGAAGGCTACGAGGACAACGATGGCAATCGTGACGAACTTGGCGAGGTCGGCAATGACGCGGAACATCATCAGGACGAGCGGGCCGATCGACGAGTAGAGGTAGAGCAGCCGCATGTGCCGCAACACCACGAGCGCCACCGCGAGTGCCGTGAAGTCCCTGGCCTTCGCCGCAACATCATCCGGATGGTCGTTGACCGCCATGGACAGCGGCACGCGCAGGGCCATCGCCAAGGACGACATAAAATAGGCAAGCAATCCGAGCACGCGCCATGGGTCCGCGGCGAGCGCACGGCGCACCGCCACGATCTTCACCGACAGGCTACGCCACGAAACGACGCACTGCACGACCGCTATTGCAAGCAGCAGCAGCCCGCCGCCGATAGCAATCGCGCCGAAGCGGAAGTCAGCGCCGATGTCGCCTTTCCGATAGAACACCTCCAGCAGGCCAATCCCGACTGCAACCCCAGCCACCAGCAACAGGGCAGTGCCATTGAGCAGCCATCTGCCACGACCGTCGCAAAGCCACCGCTCGAGAATGGTGCTTCGGGCCTGCGAGGAGTTTGCGCCGCCGCTCGAGCGCCACCGGCCGCCGCTCGAGCGCTGCGGCCGCGACGCGGCAGAGACCTCGCTCACGCCGGGCAGTGCAGGCACGTGCTTATTCGATTTGCTCGACGGCTCTGAAGTGCCAGAGGTGCGTGTCGTCTGGTCGCTGTGCGGGGCACTGATGCGGACTGACGGGACGCTTCTTTGGCTCTCACCGCTGTCTTCACTGCCAGCTGTCCGCGTGTGGCTGTCCTTTGCGGCTCCACCTTCGGATTTGCAGCCGCTGCCCGGACGAAAGCTGCTGACTCGCGAGGCGAGGGCCGAGCTGGCCGAGAGGATGTTGCGCGAGCTATGATGGAAGCGCGAGGTGCCGCGTGCGAGCCGTGGTGCCGCGCAAGAGCCGTGCATTTCCAGCTTTCCGGCCAGATGGTCTCGCACCCCACAGCCGCCCGCCGCCTCGCCATCAGCAGCCACAGGCGCCGACCCGTTGCCTTCGGACGCAAGCGTCGTCGCACCGGTGACATCTGGCTGACCGACGCCCTCGCGGCCTGGTGAGCGTTGCGAGCCCAAGACGTTGGATGACTGCGAGATGCCCGGCAGGAAGCAGCTTGATGGGCGGTCCGACGGGCAGGCAACAGACGGGCGGTCCGACAGAGAGGTGTCCGGCCCAAACTTGGAGCTATCGGTGCAAGGCATGCCCATGGACGATCGCCTCGTGTTCGTGTCGCTCGTCAGGCGGTCGAGCCTGCTGGCGGCCGTGGCCGAGCCTCCTGGCACGGTGCCACGGGCCGTGTGAGCCCCAGAGCGTCCGCCACGGCTGTGCGGCCGAAGCAGCTGGTGTGGCGGCACCATGACGGGCGCGTCCTGCGGCAGCAGCATGGAGAGCTCTGGCAGCGTCAGCTCTTTGGCCTCGTCGCTGTCGGCCTTGGCATGAACGAGGCCCGAGTGCAGCCCACGCGTCTCGCACAGGAGGCCGCTGAGTGCCCAGAGGAGCACCGTCGACGACCACGCGAAGTGCGTCGCATCGAAGGACAAGCATTCGACGGGCGGCGGGATGAGCAGCAGCAGCATCGAGAGCATGATGTCTGAGATGGCGTGTGCGAAGAAGCGCGATCGCGGCGAGGGCGGCAGCAAAAGGTCCAGACCCCACAGACCCCACAACGGCGGGTAGATCGCGGCGCAAAACAGCACGAGTGGCCAGAGCAGAGAGCGCAGCAACCGCCGGTCCCAGCTGACGGTGGCCTCCAGGAGCCCGCGCCACCGCCACTGCAGGTGGTGCTGCACCTCCGGCAGAGCAAGGAGGACCTTGCATTCGGCGCGTGTGGCGGCGCGCACCGTGCGCATCGCCTCCTCCGCCGCGAGGAAGAGGTCGACAAAATACGAGTTGGTGCGGTACAGCGAGCGGAGCAGCCCGCAGGCCACGTGCTGCACGCGCACCGACTGGATGTTGAGCTGGTCTGCGCGGAAGCGGTCGCGCATGCGCACGTCGGCGGCCTCGGCCATGAAGGCCTCCGCGAGGAAGACCGCGTCGGAGAAGGCCTCGTATGGATCGTTGCGGAAGCCATGCACGAAGGCCTCGACCAGCTGACCCGTCTCCATCTGCAGCACATCGGTGAGCATCTCGCGCTTCACGCCGGCGCGCCCGTCGGGGTCGAGTGCCCTCAGGTGGCGCTGCACCTGCAGCCCGCTGGTCAGCTCGCCCTGCCGCCAGCGCGAGGCGCGGACGAGGAGCGGCACGAGCCGCGTGTGCCCGCACGCTACCGCGTGCGCCACGATGGCGCCGTCGACCGGCGCGTCGTAGCCGAGCAGCTCCCTCACGACGCTCGCGTTGCCCGTGCCGCACGCCAGACCGAGCGCGGGCAGGCTGGTCACCGGGTGGAGCGTGTGGAGAGAAGTCAGGCCGCCGTCGTTCTCGAGCAGCTCGCGCACTGCCGCGGTGCTCCCCGACTCGGCCGCGAGCATCAGCGGCGTGTAGCTGTCCGGGTCGGTCACATAAGCGTCGGCCCTCTGCTCGAGCAGCAGCTTGACGACCGGCGCGAGCCCCGCCTCTGAGGAGACGCAGAGCGCCTGCGAGAGCAGCGGGGCGAGCTCAGCGGGAGCCAACACTCGCTGCGCCGCGAGCACGAGCGTCTCCACGACCGCGGCAGGCCCAGTCGACGCGATGCTGAGGAGCATGTCCGGCTGAAATTGCTGGTGCGGAGCGTCCGTCGACACGGCCCTGCTGCGGGTGGCGGAGCCGTCGTCGAGGTTGCGATGGTCGCCGCACTTGGAGATGCGGCGCAGGGCGGTGCCGAGCGCGCCCACGACCGACCAGCGCTCGCAGTTCGCGCCGGACGCGCGGTCGTACATGCTGGAGCTGCGGCGGCGCGGCGTCGAGCTCACGTTGCTCGAGCGCGGCGTTGCGCTGGCGCGAGACTGCTCCGAGCTGGGCCTGGTCTCCGGGCCCAGGCAGAGGCGCTCGAGCCCTCCGCTCTTGGACGTGTCCGTTGAAGCAGCAGGGTCCGTGCGCGTAGATTGATCGCCGGACAGTTTTGAGGGCCTGCCATCCGACGACAGCTTCGCCCGTCCTCGGCCCTTTGGTTTGCCCATAGAGAGCGTCCGAGGCGCCTCATCAGCGGGGCGAGGCGCCTCGTCAGTGGGGGCGGGCGCGGCGTTTTCGTCGAGCGTGTCCATGGGTTCGGACATCCAGCCAGCTGGGAACACCTATACTGGCTAACAAGCCTCCAGCGACTAGTCGCACTCGCCACCTGAGCGCTTCCGTGATTACTGATCGTGGGATTGCCATGGCGCCTGCCACGGCCGCGTGCGTCGGCTGCATGCTAGGTATGATTTTGAACGAACACGGATCTACTAGCTCGAGCACGCGAGTTTTCGCGCTGCCATCGCGTTTGCGTTGTGCGCGTGCGCCGCGCGCGCCGATTCTATGTCGGACGGCTCGTCGTCGAGCGGGATCAGCATGTAGCCGTTGTTGCACTCGGGCGGCGACGGCGGTGGCGGCGGCGACGGTGGCTCAGGCGAGGGCGGCGGAGGCGAGGGTGGCGGCGATGGCAGTGGCGAGGACGGGGGCAGTGACGGTGGTGGCGGCGGTGGGGGAGGTGGTGGTGGCGACGGGGGTGGCGAGCCTCGATATGGGATCGGAGTCGGGATCTTGATGCAAGGCGGCTTCGGCGGCGGCGGGGAGGGCGGTGAAGGCGGCGGTGGCGTCGGCGGTGGGGGTAGAGGTGGTGGCGGCGACGAGGGGGGCGGAGAATAGGGCGGGAGCGGTGGGGGTGCCGACGGAGGCGAAGGGGGCGGTGGTGAGGGTGGCGAGGGTGGCGAGGGGGGCGGCGGATAGGGGGGCGGCTTGGACGGTGGTGGTGAGAAGGGCGGAGGAGAGGGCGGAGGCGAAAACGGCGGAGGCGGAGGCGGAGGCGGCGGCGAAGGAGGGAGCGAGGGAGGCGGCGAGGGTGGCGGGGCTGGAGGCGGGGACGGAGGCGGCGACCCAGGCGGTGGTGGGGATGGTGGTGGCAACGGTGGCGGTGGAGACGGAGAAGGTGGCGGTGGAGGGGGCGGCGAGCATGGGCACGGGCACGGGTCCTCGAACGGGCCGCACACCCGCTCGCACACCGACGTGTTGTCGGGTGCGGCGTGCGCCAGCATGCGGTGGAGGTAGTCGAGGCACTCCGCCTTGCCGCCGTGGTAGCTGGGCAGCGTGAGCAGCGGGCAGAAGGTGGACGTCAGCTGCGACGGCAGCAGGAACGACCCGTACTTCGGTCCGCCGTCGACGGGGAACATGGCCTTCTCGCCGGTATACCGCCAGAACGCGGTCGCGTTGGCTGGCTTGAAGCTGTCGCAGTACTTCCTCAGCACGCTCTGGTACACGTCGACGCGCTTCGGCGGCATGCACTTGCACTCGGAGCCCGGAGTCGGCGGAGCGAGGGGCGGCGCCGGCGGTGGCGGCGGCGCTTCCCAGCCGGGAGAATGAGGCGAGTAGGGAGGTGGAGGCGTCGTCCATGGCGGAGGAGGCGGCGACGGGGGCGACGGCGGGGGGTCCGGTGTGCACGCATCGCACTCGGGCAGGCACTCGCAGCGCGTCAGGCAGCACTCCTCGCCGTCCTCCTCGACCAGCGGGAAGGGTCGCGCGGTGATGAGAGCCATGATCTGCTGGCAGCCCGGCATCTCATGGTGCGCCCACGTGCAGTCGAAGCATGTGAGGTCGAGGTCGCCCATCGGCCGCTGCTTCCTGCAGTAGCCACCGATGTTCTTCTTGACGCGCTCGCAAGCGCCGCACGAGAGGCCGGCGCCCACTGACCAGCTGCGATGCGCCGTCGATGCGTTGGCGTACGGTACCATGCCGTCGACCAGCGTGTTGGGGCGGCCGAGCAGCCCGGCGCCCTGCGCGAGCGAGGGCGCGAGAGCAACCATTCTCCGTGAAAAACAAGGGCTGCCAAATTGGGCTTGTCGACGAGGAGGGGGGGAACCACCGAAAGGAGCAACAACAAGAACAACGAAGAAGGGGCACGCGCCACTCAAGCCTCTCTACTGTCTCTGCGCTGTCGCGAGGGCGGGCGCGGGCGCCGCGGCGAATGAGCCCGCGTGGCGCCGCCGCTCTGATCGCGCGCAGCGACGCAGATGCCCGTCGTCACTCTGCGGGCGGGGGCTCGGCAATTGGCTCGGCGGCGGACTTGCCTCTGGCGGGCGGTGGCTCCATCGGCGCGTCGCTGAGCTCCTCGAAGATGCGTATCATGCAGTCGAGGCCGTCGAGGTAGCCGTCCTCGTCGTTGCCCGGCTGCCACTCGCCGCGGTGCGCGAGCCTCGGCACCCGCGCCTTGGCCACCTTGGACATGTCGATCATGTGGACCGAGCAGTCGAGGGTGGTGTTCGAGTAGATGAAGAGCATCGACGTGCGCACGAACGAGTGGCTCATGAAGACGTCGCACCGCTCGAGCGCCTCGCGCAGCTCCCTGAGCTTCGGCGCGAAGTTCTTGCACAGCTGCGGGTTGTACTGCACGTACTGCTTGACGGCCGTGCGCACCTTGTCCTCCGTGTCGATGCTCTTGAGGTCGTTCGAGTCGGGCACGACGCCGTCGACGCCCTCGGCCAGCTGGATGGCGTCGACGCGCCAGCCGAGCGTCGTCGTCGTCGAGGCGCCCTCGCGGAAGCGCAGGTAGCGCATCTTGGTGATGCCGCCCGCGTCGATCTCCTCCGGCGTCGCCGCGTCGGGGTCGACCTTGAGCATCTTGGCGAGCAGGTCGGCGCGCATGTCCGACGACGCGTTGTCGTCCTCTGTGAAGGTGCGCACGCCCATCTTGCAGTCCATCAGGCACGCGCCCTCGACGCCGTGCGTCAGGTCGGCCATCTCGATGATGACGCGCTTGCGCGTCGAGTCCTTGACGTCCTTGAGCGCGGGCAGGAAGCGCGACACCGGCGACTTGGCCGCCGCGAAGGCCTTGTACGCGCGCGCCTCCGCCGCGGCCGTCGTCTTGAGCAGCGTGCCGTGTGGCGTCTTGCGAAAGTTGGCGACGTGGCCGGCGACGACCGACTTGCGCAGCTCCTCCTCGTTGATCTCAATCTTGTGGAAGGTGCTCTCGGGCTGCGCCGGCCGGCTCGCGAGCTCGCCCTTGACCCACGGGTGCTCCTTGACCTGCTCAAGCGTCGCGCGGTACCGGATGTCCTTGCGCATCATCAGGTGCATCAGGTCCATCATCTCGGCGTCCTCGCGCAGCGCGCTCCCCTCGCTCACCTGCTTGGCGTCGGCGCGCCGGAGCTTGCACACCCACTCCTTGGGCGCCGTGATCATCTCGATCAGCTCGATCTGGTTGAGCGACATGAACGGCAAAGAGCCGAAGATCATCGCGTGCAGCGTCACGCCAAACGACCAGACGTCGGCGAGGAACGGGTCGTACTTGACGTCGCCGTACGCCTCGGGCGCCGTGTACGTCGGCGTGCCCGGCGAGCCCGAGACGCCGCCGCCCCCCTCGTTCATGATGCGCGACACGCCGAAGTCGGCGATCACCGCGTTGCTCGTCGGGCCGATCAGGATGTTGTCGGGCTTCAGGTCGAAGTGCGCGACGCCCTGGAAGTGCAGATAGAGGAGACCCACCGTCGAGTCGGCAAACCAGCGCCGGCAGTCGGACATCTTGAGCGGCTGGCACGGCATCTCGTGCGAGTCCATGATCGCGCCGTGCTTGCAAAAGTCCATCACCATGTACAGCTTGTTGGCGAAGACATCGTCGATGACGTCGTGCATGTTGACGACGTTCGGGTGGTCGAGCTTGCGCATGATGGCGATCTCGCGCAGCACGTCGTCGAAGGCCGTCCCCTTGAAGCGGCTCTGCTTGCGCTTGAGCAACGACTTCTTGAAGATCTTGATGGCGTACGTCTGCCCCGTGTCCGTGTCGATGCACAGCTTCACCTTGGCATACGCGCCCTTGCCGAGCGCCTTGCTGATCTCGTACTGCTTGATGTACTTCTTGGGCTTCTCCTCGCCCTCGACCTTCTCTTTTCGCGTGAGCTGCCGGCCGGGCACGATCATCCCGTCGCCGCTCGGCCCACCCTCGTCGTTGCTCTTGGTCGAGCCGGGCCGCGACTCGCCACAAAAAGACATGTTGGCATCCGAGGCTCGCCCCGAATTGCCCCACATCGGTGGCGGCGGACCGTCCCCGCCCCCTCCGCCTGGCTTCTTGTTGCCCCACATCGGTGGCGGCGGGCCGTCCCCGCCCCCTCCGCCGCCGCCGCCTGGCTTCTTGTTGCCCCACATCGGCGGCGGCGGCCCTCCACCGCCATCGCTGTCCATCGCCGCCGGCTTTTTGTTGCCCCACATCGGCGGCGGCGGCCCGCCCTCGTCGGCCGACGCGGCCGCGGGTTTGCGGTTGCCCCACATCTGGGGCGGCGGCCCGCTCCCCTCAGCCGCGTGCGGGAGCGCTGCTGCCTTTGGCAGGGAAGACCCGCTGCCGCTGGTGCTCCCGTTGCCGTCGGCCGATCCGCCGCGATTCAACGTAGGCTCGCCCGACGTGCTCTGCTTCGCGTCCTTGCGCTTTCCCTTGCCGAACAGCCCCATCGGG
>Ga0115006_10002151_pt1 | contig 12790 bp, 10 predicted proteins | sample ArcOceMetagenome_3_FD_88943 | JGI IMG/M metagenome (GOLD analysis project Ga0115006, IMG submission 88943) | Marine eukaryotic phytoplankton communities from Arctic Ocean - Arctic Ocean- Svalbard ARC20M Metagenome | ecosystem: Environmental > Aquatic > Marine > Oceanic | place: Arctic Ocean...
ACAACAACCTGTTGCCGACGGACATGCGCGACGAGCAGCAGCGTGCCCGCGATTGGGCGGAGACACACGGGCACAGCCACAAGCAAGTGCATGCGCAGCCGCAGCATGTGCTGGAGGAGCAGCAGCACATCGCTGGGCAGGGTGGCCACGCCGCGCTGGGTGATCACCCGCACGGGGGGGCGCCGCAGGCGAAGCTGTACGACAAGAGCCTGTTGGCGGGAGACCCGCATGGGGCGGCGCCGCTCTGCATGGACGACCTCGTCACCAACTCGCCGCGCCGGCAGTTGGAGCGTCTGCTCGCTGCGGCGCCGACCGCCGGCAGCCGTCCGGTGAGCGCGCGAGCGGGCAGTGCGGCAGATCGCGTTGGCGTGCAAGCACGCGCGGTTGCCCATCCTGTGCCGTGGTGCACTTGCACCGCCCGAACTCGCCGATGACTCCCTCGGCTGGCCGTCCCGCAGGGTTCCAGCAGCGCCTTTCAGGGCCACCGCGCGTCCGGGTTACTCTTGCCCTTGGACCCGGAGTCCGTTCAGGCCGGCGCGCGCGCGGGCGCCACCGTCAACCCGCATGCTGCGGGCGAGATCGGCCGGCTGGAGCGCCACATCTCGCAGGCCGCGAGAGTGCTGGCGCACACAAACGACGCGAGCCTGGGGGTCATGGAATGCGTCACGGGGTTAAAGCATATGGCAGAAGACAATTTGATGGCGCGCATTTTGTACATTGATCTGCTGGCATCAGTCTCAGACGTGTTTCCGCAGAACGACGGTGGCCTCAGCCAGCGCAGCCGCGAGCGCCTGCAAGGGGTAATAGACCACGGGGCTCTGCTCTTGGCACGCCTTCCAATGGATCAGTCGTTGCTCCTGCTCGGTTCCGTGCACCGCGCAGCCTCGAGCAGTCCCCTCGCATCTTGCCTATATCTGCACATGCTTCTCGCACACAAGCCTGGCGCTGAACCCCGGGAGCAGTCGCCCATGCACTCGTCCAGGACTGCAAGTCGAGGCCCGAGCCGCTCCTCCTCCCCTGCGCTGATCAAGTCAAACTTGCCTGCGCAAATGACCGCCAGGAGCAGCGTGTCACGAGATTCGCCGCAGCGCTCGCCGAACGATTCGCTCGCAACTCAGATGCGCTTAAGAGATGACCTCCGAAGGCTATTGTCCGAGTGTCGTGCTGCGCTTCGGTCCTTTGCTACGGCGGAAGCAAGTGAAGCAGGCGAAGGCAGGGCAGCAAGCGATGCGGATATCGAACAGATGGGGCATGATGATGCGTTCTCACTCTTGCTGAAACACGGTCAAGACATGTTGAGCGACTTGCCCGGGGACTTGGCTGAAGAGCTTGTTGGTACCATCAGGGAAGCGACCAGCCCGCTCGGGGTTAGCCTGCGCAACCATTGTGTTGCCGGCGAGCTGCCCAAAGTTTGTGCCCACGCGCAGGGGAAGAGGACGGGAGGGGGGCAAAGGGCAAACAGGGCCAGGGAATGGCATACTGCGCAGACTTTGACGACAGATAATGACGCTGGAGACGGCAGGAGGCATTTATTGTCTATAGCAGGATCTCAGAGGATGGGCAAGCAAAAAAGAGCACACACAAGCACCAGTCGCAGGAGCGAAAGTTCGGATCCAAACTGCGTGAACCTTGTCGCAAAGAAGAGCGCCGTGCGTGCGCCTTGCGACAACCGCAACCCAGACATTGGGCAGCGATTGTCGAAGCAATTCAAGGGCCTGGAGTTGCGCACCGCTGTGCTCCGTGATCGTGTTGCGGCCCTTGATCGCATGAATGCTGACCCTTTCAAGCCAGGTACAAGAGCGTGGCGCTTGTCTAAGCAAGATGCACATGTGTCACCTGAAAAACGAACACTGCATCTCCCACCGCTTGATGGACCCTCGTCTTCCGCGCTCTGGCCGCTGCAAATTTCTCTACCGTGTAAGGCATTGAAGAGTGCCCAAGTAAAGCTTGGTGCAATATTTGCGCTCGCGGAAGGACATAAAATGTCGCAGCGGGAAAGGGAAGAAGAGCTGGAGAGGGAAAAAGAGCTCCTTTATGCTGACCCGAACACCGTAAATGATGTCATTCAAATTCAGCGGCGCTGGAGGGGAGTCTTGCATCGCACGAGATACCGCGAGATGGCACTAAAATTCAACACGGCAGTGGCGCTGGTGCGCGCATATCGCTCACTCAAGATGAGCGAGCTGAATATCATGCTTCGAAAGTTGGAAGCCGGCGACTATGTGACCAGGGCTCTAGCATCTGAGGCGAACCACACGCAGGCCATCCTCAGTGAGTTGAGCGCAGCAGAGGCCAGGCAACTTGAGATGCAGAAAAAAGAGTCAGAAGAAGAGTTTGAGCGGCTCAAGGAGGCTGAGCAACAGGCAATTCGCGAGTTGGCGGAGGCGGAGTACGCGCGGGGACTTATGGAAAAAGAAAAAGGTGAAATGAATATGTGGAAGCAACGTGCTGAACGCACATGGGAAACTTTTCTGGAATTGAAGCACGAGTACGGCATTGTAGATGGCAGCGAAGAGGACCATGAAGAAAACTATAAGGAGAACTACCCTGAGGTATTCAAGGCGTTCCGACAAGCCACCTCGGTACGGTCTCGGTTCAAAAAGGAGACAACGGAGTACGAAGCAGCGCTGCGCGACTTGGAGCAAGAGCAAGCCGAGGCGAATAAGGCGATCGCTTGCTCCAATGAGGAGCAAATGCGATGGAAGGCAGCCAACGAGCTGGCTCGTCAGAAGCAAGCACTTCTTGAGGCTCATGAGATCGCCCGGAAGTTCACAGACCCGCGAGTAAGTATCAAGGAACGATTCAGAGCACTAAGCAAGTCTAACTCGGAGGCTCGCCGCTTCATCGTTCAGAGCCACAAGGGAAAGACAACCCACAGCATTCCATGCAATCTTGGCATTATTGAAGGGCCGCAGGACAAAGCATCACACAGCAATTACGCTGGCGAGTTCTGCATTGTTCAAGACGTTCAAGAAGACAAATTGTATGAGGCGTATTCGAATGCGTTGAGCAAGGGCGACGCCGATGGCTTGACTCCCGCAACTCTCATTGCTGCCATGGCCAACGTGGGCAGACGTCTGAATAACGATGAAGCAGACCGACTGGTCAAGTCATTTGATGATGACGGTAATGGAACCATTGACTTCCAGGAGTTCACCCAGGTGTGTGCATATTCTCATCTTGCCATGGCAGAGATGGGAGCAGCTGACGTGCCGGTGCACAGACGGACGCATTCGTAAGCAACAGAATGCGTGTCGCTGTGTGCGCATTCAGGCAGCCATAAAGTCTTCTGATGGTTCCTTCTGCCTGCGCATTGACAGTTGCGTTCCAATGCTCTTGCATGTCGAGGCTGAATAAAATTTTGATTGGCAGGGTTTCTCGCGAATGGTGGGAATGGAGTTGCCGCATGGTCAGGGAGTAGAAATCTACGACACTAAGTTTGGATCGACCGCATCTCAGCCGCCTAGTATTCAGGCCAACACACATTCCCCGAGCAACGATGATCAAGATGATGCAACCATGCAGACAGCCGGGCACCAGCCGAACACTCTGGCTTCGTACGAGGGCCAGTTTTACGAGGACAAGAGATACGGAGTTGGCCTTTACCGCTCTCCGAGAGGGTTCTTCTACTTGGGCGAGTGGGTGCTCGGCTTACGACACGGCGTCGGCATTGAGGGCTTGCCTGTGCATGGTGCTTCGGTAATCTTCTGTCGTAAACATGCGTAGTCAGGCGTGAATGGTAGTCAAGTCAATGTGTCCTGACATTGAAGTGTCCCCATGTCATTCAGGTCCCAGTTGCAATAGTCACTTGCCGTCAAGGCAGGAGAGTGGATTCGAAGAGATTCAACCCAGATGTCAAATCTCATCTATCCTTCTTGCGCAGGTCTTGGAACATTTTTGTTTATTTGCAGATAGGACGTGTCTGCCCTCGTTTCTGCTTGTACCGTACGACAATGTTTCCTGGCAACCCGCGTGCCCCCTGCTAGTGACGAAGAAATGTGATGATGATGGACGCTGCAGGATGTGCACGGTCGTGGACATTGCTCGAAAACGAGCAGGTGCGGCACAGAAACTGCGGGATCAAACTGGTCCACCTACATTAACGCATCAGGAGACCACTCGTCTGTTAGTCCTGCAGAAATGTGACCCATCTTGGGTACTGGGGTCGGCTCCTGAACCCGTGATCGATGAGGAGGATGAAGATGCAAGCATGGTGGATAGGGCTCAGGATCTAAACATTGAAAAGACGCCTGTCGCGACAGAGAAATGAACAGTCGCCACTTCAACTCTTCACATTAATAAAGCGTCCTCGCATACGGAGATTTAAGAGCGAGCGAGGGAACGTGCGTGTGTTGCAGAGAGCGGCAGGGCGCAGAGCTCCTCTCAAGTACGTGCCGTAACGGTGTCGTTTACGGGACCGGCAGTAACCCGGGCCCGGCAGTAACCCAGGTTACTGCCGGTCCCGGCAGTAACCCCGCCCTGCCCTATAGGGGAGGTTACTGCCGGTCCCGGCAGTAACCCCGCCCTATAGGAGAGGTTACTGCCGGGACCGGCAGTAACCCGGTCCCGGCAGTAACCCTGGTTACTGCCGGTCCCGGCAGTGCTGTAACCCCGCCCTATAGGGTGGGTTGCTGCCGCCCTCTCCCCAACACGACACATTCCGAGTGCACCCGTAAGAGAGGGAGTTTTAATTGAAAACAATCCAGAAAATCACCAAATACTGTAGGCAGCGAAGTAGCTATAATACAGACGGGCTTGGAACTGCGTCTACTCTATCGGAAAGCACATTCGTCACCAATTTCCTTACTAATTTACATCAAGAACACAGGCTGATGATAATGAGGTCACGTTTGGGCGTGAGAGACAGAAATGACGAGAAGGTCGTAACGCATAAAACCATGTTCGAAGTAGTCGAGTCGCCAGCAAGAGAAACGTAAGACGGCCCGGGTAACGTCAGTCGCCGCCGTCGCCGCAGTCGCCACCATCGTCATTGTCAACATCGTCGTTTTTAACCTGGTCCTCTTCGTTGTCTAGGTCCACAGATGAGTTTGCTGTGCTTGAATCATCCGAGTCGCTGTCTACAGTTCGCGTTTCTACCACGGTTATGCCTGCATGCACACGGAAACGAGGGTATGATTACAGACACCAGTAATTACGACAAGTCAACCATAAAACCCCATTTTCGACCTTGAGGGTGTGATGAGCAAATTGTTCACACCTCTTGCCAAGTGTCGGGTGCGTGCGAGAGAATCACTTACCAACGCCTCCTTCGCTTTCATCTCGCTTCCCGCGTTGTGGATTTCCGTTTGCTACAGTCGACGAAATCAAACCTTTGTGAGTCGGCAACCGCACGCACACACATTTGCTGCGAGTAGACAAAATCGATAGACAACAACAAAAGAATGCTGAACTGCTTTAGCCGCTCGCAAACAGTACAGCAACCTGGGATGTCGGGCTCCCTGATGCCCAGCAAGAGGTCCGAGTGCGAATCCTGAGCTCGGAGCGGAGGGCTGCACGGCTTCCCGTTAGCACAGTAGCACAGACTCTCGAAATAGTGACAAGTAACATCGAAAGGTTTTGAGACATAATACGCCTGAAAGCAAGCATGCATGGCGCTTTTTGGCAGACACGCAATTTATACAAATTTAGAATGAATGCTGACCGATTGAATTCGCCAGCAGCGGCACCGGCCATGATCCCCGCGCCTGCGGCAGCCGCTCCGATGCCCGCCCTGGGAAAAGGCCCATAGCCCAAGCGCGGCGAATTACCGTTCATCCTGATCATGGGAGGGCGTGCTGCTTCTGTGACGACACGACCGGGCGGGAGCGGTGGGGTTCTGGGTCGAGCAGGGGCAGGCAGATCCATTGTGTTCCAATAGTCTGGAGGACGCCGAAAAGCAAGGCTGCCTTCAACAACAGGATCCCCCACATGGTCATTGCTCGCCGCAGTAAAAGACGCACGCAAGCCCTTTCGACTTTTCCAGGATCCCTTCGATAAGATGCCTGGTTTCCGAAAGGAGCCCAAGTTTTGTCGTCGATCCAAAAATGATCCAGCGATCGAAAATGAAGCATACGGCGCAGGCAGGTCCATTTCATCTTTATCGTAGTCGGGTTGTGCACACATGACTTGTTCTTCTTCAACTGCCCGGGGGGGGTGTTTGTACAGCTTGATGACCTTTCGGATCTTTTTCACCCATTTATCCCTTGTGGATTCTTGGTGGAGCATGATGCTCCTTGAAACCCCGTCGGCATTGGTGATCATGAATCCTTTATTGTGTCCGGTCTCCTGGTTGTGGTAGGAGTCTTCATGTGCGTCCATCTTTTTCACTTCATTACCATATAAAGACCAGGAGCCAAGAGGCTCAGATTGCGTCACGTCGTATTTGTCAAATTCATCCAACGCCAGGTCCGAAATCTTGTACCACCACAATTTACCCTCCTTCAGTACCAGATACCGCTCCTTGTACCCCGGATTCATCATGCCTCTTTTGTAGACCTTGCTTGCATAATGAATGTGTTGCACCAAGGATAGCCACTCGTTTTCACTCAGCGCTTCGATGAAGTCCTCACCCTCCTCACCTTTTTGCTTCTGTTTCTCTGCAAGAGTGGCTTCGCGCCGCTGTTTCTGGACAACTGCGTCTGCCCGGGCCTTGGTCCGACCGATACAAATCATTTGCAGACGGACCCACAGCGTTGCTCTCAAGTTCGCCAAAAAGGTGCCGCCAGCGCCTCCCAAATTGCACATGCTCGTGACTTTGCCGCCCATCGTCACGGCAACCCCCACAAGACTGAACACTGGATCGAGAGCAGCAGCAACACCCAAGACAGCCGTACCTGCGGCTGTGATGAGCGTAGCGCGCGAATACCAGGCACATGACAACCATGTAATCAGTCTGCAAAAGGCTTCGAAAACGAAAGCGATAAGCAAATCGAAAGAAAACAACGTATACCTGTGATCATCATGACGATTGGACCTGAGATCCATGACGGAATCATATCGTCGGGGAGAATGATGGGCAATGCAGCAATGATGACACCCAAGATATTCGATGACGCTGCAAGGATCTGTGAATAATTCACCACGTTGTCTCGAAATGGCCTGAACACAACGAAAATCAGCAGATCGATCGAGTAAATGACGATGTTTGCCACTGCATTCTGTTTTCCGTCGAGCATTTGCTTTGTCAATGCCGTGAAAAGCTTCTTCGTCAGCACCCATACGGCAATGGCCCAGAATCTGTCCGAGTAGGCGCCCATGAGGAATCCCCAAAACTGTGTTTTCCCCATAGCGTCAGACATGTTGCACTCAAGTACGTGTCAACAGAGACGGAGAGGCGGGGGGGAGGGGGGATACTGCTCTCCTCCTTACCTGAGCCTCAGGCCCCACTTTTCCCCAGCCACCCACAAACCGAAGATCGACAAAATACAAGAAAAGCTGCGACAGCCGAGGTATGCATCCTTGCAACGTAGTGACCCCGGTCCACATTTCCTTTATTGTTCGATGCGGCGATGGTTTGAATTTTAGTGTCTGCTGAATCTTGACCAGTCTGCGCACCTTCAAGGATGCGAGCACCGTGAAGCAGACGGGTCCCCCGATGAACCAGGCCATACCAAATAGCCTCCACGAAATGCACCGTACCCGGAATAGCGCACACATGGTGTCTGCGAGCCCGAAGAGTTGCGCGATAAACACAGGACCCTGGGGGAGTAATATACGAGCCTCAATAGTGTAAAAACTAGCACCAACCACAGGTGGGCCCATACCTGACCCTAGCCTCAATAACAGCATTCGCGCGACATCACATGGAATTTTGCGATTCATTCCTCACTGAAACATTGTTGACACAACAAACAGCGTTTGCGATTACGACACGCACCTCCCACCCCGGAAACGCCATATCTCCTGGTGGAGGCTGATCCGGGTACCTGCATTGAATTGGGCAGTGGCGAACAGTCAAAAGCTTGACACGGTGAAAACAGCAATGGAAACAGGATGCGAGAGAGAGAGCAGTGCAGCTCTAGCACAGACGCTTGGATGGGAGGCATCATTACCACCACATTTGCAGTTGTCGCAAAGCAGCCCGAATCATGAATATGGAAGCTACGATCCCGAAACAGATGGCAGCGCGTTCCAAGAATTTCACGATGACACTGTCGCGCGCAGAAGGATCGCATGCATACGGATCTGTCTCTTGTTTGTCTCCTGCCGCGTCGGCTTGAGACCGACGTTTGCCACCACCACCAGACAGTGTGGGCATCAAGTCGAAGTTGAACATGCCAAACCCCTCGCTAAAGGCTTTATTGGCTGGGCTCGCCTGGCTGCCTCCAACTGTCCCAACAATCGACAAGAATTGAACCTGGCCATAAACAGCAAATTTGCAATTAGCCTGACTTGTGGTAGAAGCAACGCATGGATGCTCTGTTCGATAGGCACGCACTGCAAGTAGGGCTCAATCCTGCCAGCTCATCAGACGAGTGGGTAACATATCAGTGCTGGATGCAAGGTTTCGCAGTTTACGCTCGCGTGTGCAACTGGTGAAAGATGCTAGCAAAGAGCTGCAGGAGATTTGGAAACATCCGTGCGCCAAAATACTACCTGTTCGACCAATTGGATTGCACCTCCGCCCCCCCCGCCTCCGCCCCCACCGCCTCCGCCCCCAGCACCCCCGCCGCCCGCCCCCCCGGCTACCCCCCCAGCAACAGCACCAGCGACGGCCCCAGCAGCTGCAGCCGATACGGCTGCAGCCACCGCCTTTGCAAGTGCTACCGCGCCACCATCATCAAGGACTGGGCATCCCTTGGGGAGAACCGCTTCCGCGCTTGCGTCCTGAGGACATCGGCTGCAATTCGAGGCATTGCCCGCGCTGTAAAACGAGATTGAACACGCGACGCACGCAGTAGATCCACTCTTGTTGCTGAAAAAGTTTACAGCGCACACCTCACAAACTGTTTGCACCGTCCTGTTGTTAAATGTGCCAGCTGCGCAGCGCACACACGACCCGGACCCCCAGAAATCCTTCACTGTTCCGCTTAGACATGGCTCGCACGCACGACCATCTGGGCCAGAGTAGCCGGGGTTGCACTTGCAGCTCGTCAAGTTGCCGGAGCGTACTGAAGAATTCGAGTTGGATGGGCACAAAAGGCAAGCATCCGTCTGCACATTCCGGGTCACAATGTCAGCAGACGGCAAAAAAAATGCCGCGACAAGGAGACTGGTCAGAGTATCTCACCGATGAGGCCGCGGTCAAGTTGTTGTATTTGCCTGCAGCACAGTCGCGACACGCTGCCGACCCATTGATTGCTTTGTAGCTTCCAGCTAAACACGCTGTGCACGCAGTCCCATCAGCGCCTGTGTATCCCACGTTGCACTTGCACGCCGATTCCACAAAGCTCTTGGCGTTGGAATGGGAGTTGTCAGGGCAAGCCAAGCACAAGGAGTTGTCGCTAGCGTTGTATGTGTCTCTCGGGCAAGATTTGCAGGTGGCCATGGTCGTCGCAGCCTTCAAGTTCGAATATTGACCGGGACTACACCGAATACAGGAACTTGATCCGTTTACATCCTTGTACGTCCCCACAAAACATGCCGAGCATGCGCCCCCGTCCTTCCCGTTGTAGCCTTTATTACAAATGCAGTCAGTCAGCACGCCACTTCCCGTTCCCGAATACGAGTCGGACGGGCAGTCCATGCAAGTAGACACGGATGTCGCTGCCGTGGCTGTGCTGTATTCGCCTGCGGCACATTGCGTGCACTCTGCAGAGCCATTGACGTCCTTGAAGGTCCCCGCCACGCACGCGTCACATGCCACTCCATCATTGCCTGGCGATAGAGGCGTGTAGCCCTTTATGCAGGTACAGTTAGTCAGCCGTCCGCTCCCGCTTGGCGAGTAAGTATTGGAAGGACAGTCTATGCAAGTAGACACAGATGTCGCTGCCGTGGCTGTGCTGTATTCGCCTGCGGCACATTGCGTGCACTCTGCAGTGCCGTTGACGTCCTTGAAGGTCCCCGCCACACACGCACTACATGCCACTCCATCGTTGCCCAGTGACACAGGCGTGTAGCCCTTTATGCAGGTACAGTTAGTCAGCAGTCCGCTCCCGCTTGGCGAGTAAGTATTGGAAGGACAGTCGGTACACGTGGTTTTAGAGATCTCTCCGTTCTCTGCCGAGTACTTGCCCGCTGCACATTGTGTGCACTCTGCGGTGCCGTTGCTTGCCTTGAACGTGCCCGCCACGCACGCCACACACGTGCCGCCGTCGGGCCCCGTGTAACCGGCGTTGCACTTACAGTCTGTCTCCTTCGAGCTCAACGCTGCTGACACGGTGTCGGACGGGCAAGCCTCGCACTGGGTGCTGTCGGCGCTCGAGTACGTGTCACGCGCGCAATCGGCGCAGGAGTCAGAGGTCGCTCCCGTCGCCGCGGAATACTTGCCCGCTGCACATTGTGTGCATGCGTCCGATCCGTTGCTTGCCTTGAACGTGCCCGCCACGCACGCCACACACGTGCCGCCGTCGGGCCCCGTGTAACCGGCGTTGCACTTACAGCCTGTAGTTGCGCTGCTGCCATTGACAGAGTTTGAATGTGCCGGACAGCTCGTGCAATTATTGGATCCGGTTTGCAATCCAGTGATTGCTATGAATGTGCGTGCGGGAGCTCCATACTTGCCTGCAGGGCAAGCACTGCACGCTTGATCCCCTGTCTCATGTTTGTGTGTGCCTATTGGGCAGAGTTGGCATTGCCCTGAACTTGCATGACGGGTGTAGCCCTCGATGCATATGCATTTCAATGCAAGGAAAGAATACATTTCGCCCGCTGGGCAGGACCTGCCCACCCGGGTGACGTAGGTACTCACACGAGGCACAGCACAGTAAACGGCACGCAAATGAATCAATGCACGCACTCACAAGCATTGTGACGTCACAGCCTTTGAGCAAACAAACTGCGCTTCCAGGCCGCACGGAAACTCGGACCATTTATCACCTACCGCAGTGCGTGTCAAGCTCAAGGCGTGCTTGCTCGATTACAGTCTCTCGGCACCGGCGCATCGGGCAGACATATTTGGCCACATTCGTTGCAAAAGAGTTTATAAAATCTTTCACCTGAAGCGATCACCGCAGCAGCGCAAGCGGCATCCCCGGCATGAAATGGACCATAGCTTGTCCTCAAAAACCTGTGATGCGGGGTTGGGGGTTGGGGTTTAGGGTTTAGTGTGTAGGGGTTAGGCATCCCCAGTGCGCAATGGAGCATAGTGTGCCCTCAAACCCCTGCGATTGCGGCTGTGCGGGCGTGTGTGCAGACCAGAGGTCATGCATGGTGAGATGCATGGTACAGGATGTATGGTAAAGGATGCATGCTAGAGAATGTAAGGCAAAGACAGAATGGTAAAGAATGTGATAACGAACTGGCTCACCAGCGGTCATGTATGGCAAGATCTGAACCGTCCTCCCACTTCCACGTCTCGGTCTCGAGTTTATTGAGGCCAATCCAGGCCCAGTACACCAATTCGTCCGGCATATAAGCTGCATCATTGTGCGTGCGTGCCGTCGAGCACAAAGGGTTGCGCGTATGTGTGTATGCGTGCGCGCGCGCGTGCGTGCGTGCGTGGCACCGCGACAGACATGTCAGCAAGGACGACAGCAAGAGCATTCAGGACAATGCGTGTGTGCTTTCATCAACGGAAATGACTTCACCTTGTGCTTGAGCGGGATTCACAAAGTCAGCAGCAGAAACCCCCACTATGGGGTCCCCGGTGCCGAATCCGAGGTCGCTCACCAGCAAAAGCTCTTCTTCTGTTTTGGGGATTGCCAGATGACCGCCCCACTCGCGGCAGGTTTGCCGGGCGTTCGAGTAGTTGGCTGGCGGAAATCGCCTGAAGCACACGTCGTTCGTGCACATCATGTCCTGCGGCATCGGACGCGCGCACAGGGCCATGGCTGGGGTAGTTGGCGCCAACCCTTGAAACTTCCCAAACGGGAGCCCCCCCGGTGCGTGCCTCACCAAACGCACGTCATTGCGTCCCCACCCGGGACCCACCGCCCACCACATAGCCGTTCCACCATCGGCAATGTAAGTCGAATTCACTGGCGGCCCTTCGGAGCCGTCAAGATTCCCAAAGCTTGTGTACGAGTTAGCTGTGCCCATCACCTTGCCGAGACCCACCCACATGAGTCCCAAATGCCCGGGGCTGACTATTCTCAAAGATCTCTGGCCCATCCGAGCGTACATTACGTGATCATCTTTGCTGGCGATGGGAGCGAGCGTCCCTCCCCACCTCGCACACGCCGCTTTCTGTGCATCGATTCCGCCCAGCGTTGTAGAAATAGTCCAGCACCTGCTGCGGTGGACCATTCCGTAAGGGCACTCGGAGAAGCCCGCGAGATCGCAGACTGCCAGGCCAGGGTTGCCGCTCTCATAAGCGGCAGAGCACGCCATACGAGGCTGCGTCGACAGCCGATACTCCCCCTCCGGCACGCATTCGCGCATCAAGCTGGCTGGCTCAACATAGCCGCGGTGGGCCTCACAGTGACTCCTGGAATACCACACCGCCGTGAAGCCGTCGCCTAGGTTGCCGGCCAGCGCCTCGGTCCCTGCTGTGTACTCCAGCACAATGTCATTTGTGGTCGAGACGAAAAAAGCGCCGACCTCGGGCACCGTCGTGTTGCCGCTCGTGGTTGCGTTTCGCAGAGGCAGCACGCGCATAAATTGCTGGCCGCAGGCAGTCTGCAGTGATTGCCCCGAGCACGAGTGGGCGCGGAGCGTGCCGCCGCGTGCCCCAGCCTGCTGCGCCCACACG
>Ga0115006_10002152_pt1 | contig 12790 bp, 9 predicted proteins | sample ArcOceMetagenome_3_FD_88943 | JGI IMG/M metagenome (GOLD analysis project Ga0115006, IMG submission 88943) | Marine eukaryotic phytoplankton communities from Arctic Ocean - Arctic Ocean- Svalbard ARC20M Metagenome | ecosystem: Environmental > Aquatic > Marine > Oceanic | place: Arctic Ocean...
AAGGACAAAAGAGGATGCCGCAGCCTTTAAACAAGGATTCCTGCGTCGTCGCAAGCGGGAGAAGGAAAGAGCTGCGGCGGCAAAGACACCAGAGGAAGACCAAGACGACACAGAGGAAGACTCTGGCACATCTGACGATTATCAGTTGGACGATTGGCTGGTCGCAGACGACGACTACGACGACGATGAGCACGCACAGGCTATCGGGGTGACCGCCGCCAACTACGTGCCAAAGACGAGGGAGAGCGGCCCGGCGGGAGATGGTGACTCTTTCGGCAAAACCACCCCTTATATGTCTGCCCTCGCCGCGGCAGAGGCGGTTGCCTTGGCGCCGCGGCAGAAACCAAAAATACACGTGTCTCCAGAAAATGTGGCAAAGATGACAAAAATGCGGGCGATGCACAGGCGATTGCGTAAAACACAGACGCCGACAAGGTCACCGACCACAAAGCCACTCGAGGCAGTGAGCCTCCTTGACTATTTGCGAGAACACAACCCGTCCGATGCATCGGTGCGAGCGTTTGTGCACGCATTTCGACCGGGGGGGCAGGCGAGCCAATTCAAGGACACGGAGCGCTACCTTGACCTGCAAGGGCAAGTCACCAGCCAAGCTGACTTTATCGAGCAAGCGCAAGAGGCTGGGCGGGACCTTTGGGGGGAGGAAATCACCATGTTTACCGACAACGTCAAGGTCTCGCACAGCAATGGAGACATCGTTGACGTGTTCTACGAACACCGATTTGAGGAAGAGGACGAAGACTTAGAAGAGAGCGACGAAGACAACAGCGTAGGGAATCATTTCGTGCTCGAACGCGACAAGTACCAGCAGGCATTCCGTGCTAACGAACAAAGACTCGCAGAACTCTTACCGATAGCACACAAATACTTCACACGCCGCGGAGACATGGATAGCGATGAAGAAGAAGACTACTCCACAGAAAGCAACTGAAGGCAAGTAAGTATATAACTGTTATTTTTTTAGTTTTTTTTTCGAAAATCAAAGTATAAATTCTTCTATTTCATATTTTTTTTCGAAACTTGTTCACCGTATACCATTTCGGTGGCACGCTGTAAGATGGCCGCGCCATTTGAACCAGCATCGCCCAGCGAGCAGTGGAAGACCAAGCCACGCATCACGTCGATGATGCCCACCCGATCGATGGTATAGCCCTTGCGTTCCATCATACTGATGTATAGAACCACTTGCGTCCACCAGCAGGAGGGGGGAGCAGCATGCTCGTCCTGGGTTTGTACTGTGCTTGCCTTGATCTCGTACAAGGTCCGACCCACGATCATGTCAGCCCGCCCGTTGATCATCGCTTTGCGCCCAGGGACCACCACCCGACCTGGAACCTCGAAGGCGCACACCCTACCCACCTCTGGAGCGAGCATCTCGCTGCACAGCTTGCAGTTGCGGTCTATAGCTTCGCACAGCTCGAGCACGGGGAGGAGGTCCGGCTCCGGGTCGCGCTCCCACAGGCTGGCAGCCAGATCCAGAGCCCACGGTCGAGGCGAGCACCGGATGTCATCCTCGATTCCGGCCAGGTCGACCAGTGCCAGGTTCCACAGCCACTTTGGGCAAGCCCCCACACCGTTCACCGACTCGGTGGTGACTCCGGCGGCCACCAGGCTAGCTTTGAGGTGAGGGCCCTGCACGACATCGGCCGCACACAGCCAGCCCCGAGGCGCCTCCCCGCCACCCTCCAGGTGGGTGCGCAGACGCCGCTGTGCCAACAGTCCCACAGCCGCCTCCAGGCTGCACTGCCGCACGTGGTCGAGCCCCCGGGCCGTGGTCAGGTTGTCAGCGAACGACTTGCTGCTCTGTTGGTACGAGCTGAGCAGCATCCTCACCGAGGGGATCCGTTTCGCCCACTCTCCAAACGTGGTCGGTGGTCGGTTCACCTGTCTGAGCTCCGCCCAATCTTGCCCACGGGGCCATTCGATCTCCTTGGGTGCCATGTGCGACAACACCGACCACGAGACAAACTGCAGTAGCTCGTCCACGCTGGCAAACGGTTGCACAATGTACCGGCTCAGGCAGCTGCTAGTGCGATGCGAGTCCAACAGGCATGGCAGTTGTGAGCCTCCGTCGAAGCACACTAACAGGTGCTCTGTGCTCCGTGTGAGCCCCACGTAAAGAACACTCCGCTGCACACTGTCGTGCTGGCGACCGTTCGCCGGCAGCACCCCCTCCGTCACGCCGGTCATTACGACCAGGCGTCGAGAGGAACCCTTCATGGCATGCACCGACAGGAGGGAGAGCCTGCCTCGTGACTGGGCCCAGTCGATCGAACCCGTATCCTGTCCTGTGATGAACCACTTGACTGCCGGCATGCCCGGTGGAGCGTACGATGCCAGTTTCTGGTTGAGCCGGGGCTCGAGCTCCCGAAAGAGTCGATTGTAGTTTGTCGTCGCACCCAGTACGCACACGTCTTCGAGGGGAATGTCGTAGGTGTGAATGTGCCAATAAATCGACTCGGCGATCATGGAGGCCGCGCTGGCTGCGTCTCCTGGTCGGTGACAGAGCATCAGGGGTTTGTGACCGTCTGCCTTGAAGGGCTTGATGGAGAGACCAAACAATCGATTTACGAACGCGATGTGCGTCCTCGGGCAGCGGTAGCAGGTGTCTAGGGTGTTTACGGTGGGTTCTATGGCTGCTTCTCGCATGACCTCGTCGAAAGAGGCGAATGCATCCTCGCAGTGTCCGAACACGTTCTGCATCTTGTCGCCTACGATGCTGATCTGACCGCTACCATGCAGCGCACATGCAAGCTTGGAGTAGATGGCCACCATCGTGTCCGATAGGTCCTGAAACTCGTCGACAAAAAAGTGAATGTTGGAAATCTCGACAGAATCGTCCAGCTGAAGCACGTTCAGGAGACCCCTTTGCACCACCGAGGCCGTGTCGGTCTGCAGCATATGCAGCAGCCGACCACGTTTGCCACCGTAGTCGTCGATTTCTACTGAATAGCCGTCGGCCAGCAGCAGGTAGCTCTCCACAATGGTGGCTTGATTGGCCATCAGCATACCGTGCACGAAGCCGTCGATCGAGGCCGCGTGGATCAGACCCGTGCTGTTCGTGGCTCGGAACTCGTTGTGGCTTCCCCAGGAGCGGACTACCGTGTCTTTCAACGCACCATGTCTCCCGAGGGCCGTTTCGGTGCGCTCCGCAATCTCGGCCCGCACCATGTTAGTCATCGAGACGATCAGTACACAACGACCCTCCAGAAACGCCTTAGTGGCGTCTCGTACCAGCTTCTCCGTCTTGCCCGACCCGGCACATGCCATCGTCTTCTCCACTGGCATTGTCTTTCGCGAGTGTGGTCAAGTTGCGAACCGTCACGATCTGACTCGAGACATTGCTCTGGTGATTCGGACCAAAACATACATACAGTGTCCATGGACAATTAAACAAAAACTCTATATTCGTTTCACATATTTTGTTTACTCTCCGCAAGAAAAAGAGAGCAGACACTATGGAAAAATGAAAACCAACGTAGATTTCGAAATGCTTTATTTGCTCTTTCTAAGCTAGGTCTACCGATTAATTCTCAGACAACGAACTCCGTGGCCACCTTGATGGCAGCGAGGACACTTGCAAAGTCCCGCTCTGTCACCTGAGGGCGCTCTGCCTTCTTGTTGCGCTTCTTTGCCTCCGTACACGCCTTTATGAGCGCAGCCTCTACCATCTTTTGTAGCGTGACCAAGGTCCCCTTGTCTTCGGCATGCGACATGCTACACCCGCACTGCTTCACCAGATCCGTCACCTTGTTCTTGATCAAGAGCACCCTCGTGCTCACCTTGGGTTTGCTGGATTTCGGCTGGCCATCGGCCACAGGCTCGTCGCACGGCACCGCCGACGCGCACTCGGTGGCGCACGACTCGGTGGCGCACGGCTCGGTGGCGCACGACTCGGTGGCGCACGGCTCGGTGGCGCACGGCTCGGTCGGCTGCTGGGCGGCTACCTTCTTCTTGGTGGTGCGTCGCTTCTTCTTTGCTGGCTCTGCCTCGACAGGTGCAGGGATTGTGTGCTCTACGGAAGTCATACTTTGCTCGCTGTTTGATGCTAGGTGCTACAGATGTTTTTAAACTCCAGCCTCGCCGAACGCACCCTCAGGCGGGTTTCGGAGTCGTTCCTGGATCACTTGCAAGACCAATCGGGCCATTCGCACGAAACAAGGTCGGAAGTTGTCGACCCGACCCTTGTGGGCATTGAGCTGCAAATGCGGCTGCAGCTCGGAGAGTCGCCACAGTTTGATCATTACCTTTTCCAAATAGTCGGGGCACACCTTGCGAACCTCGGGGGTGACGGCAACCGGCAACAGCGCCGCATGTGCAGCATTGACCTGCACCGAGTCCACACCACCACCATTGACGTTGAGTAGCTTTGTGCGATGGTCGGTGAACTCCTGAACCAGCCCGTCGTGATATGGAAAGCACACCACGAAAGTGACATGGTACCGCGACTTGTTGGAGCTGCGCTTGGGCGCGGCTAGCTGCGTCGTCACCCGGAACAAGTAGTCGTGCTCTCGCAACGCCTGCGCCACTCCCTCGATCGTCTCATGGGTGCACATGTTGCCACACAATACAGCCAGGCTCTCCTCGATGTACTCGCGTGCCGCGGTATGAAACACGTCGCGGTCGGTTGTCTTTGTACCCCCTTCGAATGCCGACCATGTTTCGCTACCCTGCCACCCGGCCACATAGTGCTCACGGCCAAGTAGAAAGCACAGCTCGCCATTCTGATCAAACGTAATCGGCAGTACGCCGGCCCCCAGCACGACCCCGTTGGTTGTCACGTCATTCTCAACAGGTCGGTTCTGTATATAAGCAATATCAGTCGCCCTCATGCACATCGTTCATAACTAACAGTAACGAAAAAACAATTCGACCATGGTAAGCAATGTGTCTTTATTCGTACATGCGCCACTAACGATCGCTAGACTCAACAAACTTCATCAGACTGCTGCTAGCCGCTTTGACACTCGGCACGGGAGTGGCTGCTGGTCGCCGGACCCGTTTGGGTTTGGTGGTGGTCTTGTTGCAGCGCAGCTGCGACACCTCACCAGAGGTCCGCTGGGCTTGCTCCAGTGTGGCGTTGCGCGCATCTTTGACCTGTTGAACGGAAGGTGTTTTAGAGGTCACCACCCGCGGCGCATCGAACTGCGAGGCGTCCCAGGTATCGTTTGACTCTTTGACGTCTACAAACTTCTGCAGCATACTTGGCCCAGGCGTCAGAGGCTGGGCACGCGGGAGCGTCTGCTGTACGGCCGGGCGCCGCAGGCCGGTGACGTTCCAGTTGGAGCTACGCACCCTGGACTGGTCACAGACGGGGACCTCTGGTGTGGGCTGCACTGGTCGTATGTGCGGAGAACGCTCGATGAACATGTTTAGTGGTGTGAAAGGAGGGGTCTCGATGTTGACGGAGGCATGTTGGTTTTCTGCCCGAAATTGCTCGATACTCATTACCCCGCCAAACAATAGCAAGCACTGGCGGGCCGGAGCCGACACGATACTCTCATCGCGATGCCCGTAAATGTCACGAGCCACGCGGTGCAAAAGCATCATCTGCTGACTCGACGAGAAGGAGTTCATCTCCACTAAATGAGCTTTCGCGCAATTCAGGCTGCAAAACGGGGTCGGCCGGACCCAGTACACGCCGCGCGAGTCCAACGACTGTGGGATCCAAACGGGCACTGTGCCAAACTCGTGGCAGCAGTGAAAGCACGCCACGCCCTCCATCGGACGCAGCCACTTCGGGTCAGATTCCCTCAACTGCGACAAAGGGTGGATCTCTATCTCCGTGTGCCCCCCCTTGTCAACACTGAAGTTGGCAGACCCCAATACGTGATGGGTTGCCAACTCGTCCGATACGCGATACGGTGTGGCTGCACCGAGGATCGTGCGACGCATGTCCGAACTGACCGTGACGGTAGTGGCATGGGTACCATCCGGGTCTTCAAACTCATCGCAGTTGGGAACGTTCGTCTTGTGTTCGGTTGCCATGTGCTTGTTTGGTGGGTTTCCGATGCCAATGATCGAATGCATCGTGTGCTTGTTTCGGACCCAACTTGTGTGTGTCAAAGATAGATGGTCATTTTGCTGTCTCTGCTCTGCGAGTTCCGTTTTTTTCTATAAAAGAAATTCTATAAAATGTAAAAAGTTACGATATTTTTTTGTCTTCCAGAAAACAAAATGAACTGTGAGGCTCTCTACGTGTTCTCACTGCCAACTTGCGTGCACGGGAAACGGGCTGTCGAACTCGGTCGGTTGCTGGCACAGCCCGTCAGCAAGACGAAGGTGGTAGTTGGTAGAGTGGAGATGGTACCGGTGAAGAAGATACGTCAGTTCCGCGAACATTGGCTTGCAAAGGAGACTGTAGCGCAGGGGAGCATGCAGCAGGCCACCTTCCCGGTGATCATAGCCACTTTCGCGGACGGACGGGACCCTAAATTCGTGGGTGGATTCGACGATCTCAAGCGGTTTGTCTACCTCACAGAGCCGAGCGTGCAGCCCCCACGACCACACACAACTCCCCCCCAACAAATCGCAAATCGTACAGGAATGCCAGTGCACGGGAGGAGCGGCTACGTTTCTCGACCCCCGTCAATCCAAATCAGGCGACCAGTTCCCTCGGCCAATCGTGTGGCCGTGGCCCGCACTGCCACTGCTGTGCCAGTGACGACTGTGCCAGTGACGACTGTGTCAGTGACGACTGTGCCTGTGCCTGTGCCTGTGCTTGTGCGTGTGCCTGTGCCTGTGCCTGTGCCTGTGCCTGTGCCTGTGCGTGTGCCTGTGCCTGTGCGTGTGCCTGTGCCTGTGCGTGTGCCTGTGCCTGTGCCTGTGCCTGTGCCTGTGCCTGTACCGTCCCGTGCTACATCTGTGTCTGGATTGAAAATGTCTAAGAGTGACTCAAATCTTTGGTTCTATCAACGTTGGATGAAAAAGATCTGGCTTTGATTCTATTTGAATGAAAAGAGATGGAAAAAAATAAGAGTTTTTTGCTACACTTCCTACCTCCATGGAAGTTGATTGTTCCACCGTGTTTTTCCAGTTTGTCCCAAACCAGTTTTTCCATCACGTCAAAGACTCTAAGGTGGTAATTTGCCATCACGTCAAAGACTCTAAGGTGGTAATTTAAGAACAACCCCTCTGAATGAAACAAATCTGTAATCAATTAAACTAATTAAATATTCATCTTTTACTTTCGCAAACACAACTGTTCAACATAAGGTATTTGTGCTGCTTCGTCATGAAAGAGTCATGAAACAATCTCGAAAAAAATCATAATTTTTTATTGTTTACAATACCTCTGTGGCTGTGCAAGTTGCTCAAGCGAAATTCGTCTGCTTCAAATAAACCATAAAGTGCTGCCCGCCTCGGGAACACACCGGCTTGCTGTCCTTCGCAATGAGGGTATTACCGTCGTGACTCTTGATCTGGATGTCGTTCAGGTCGGTGTTGTTGTTGATGTACTGACTGACATGCTGTCGCACCTTGTCGTACATCTCGGCGTTGGTTTCCGATGAGTCCATGACCAGCGTCAGGTTGGGGATGTAGCGGTTGCTGTACAGCTTGTTCGACCCCGAGAAGCTCATGTACAGCTGAATGACACACGAGTTCCAGTCTCCTCCGTCGCGGGTAAAGAACTCAACATCGATGTCCACCGCGATCGGCGCAGTGCTGGTAGCCGTCCTACCCTTTGTTTTGTCCACCAGCGTCTGTGCGTTGATCTTTGTGCCATTAGTAGCGTCAGTACGCCCCACATACAGCTGCACATTCAGCACGTCCTCCATTTGGGCCAGACTGGGCACCTCCCCACTGTCGATGTACCGCTGCCGCATGTTCTTGGGCAGATAGTGCACACCCAGTAGCTTGACCGCCGCTTGGTACAGCTCGCGAACGGAAGCATCCAGGCGCAACAAGGTCGATCGCTTGCGTCCGTCGGGCGTTTTGAACACCACCTTGCTGGTGGGTGGGCTGATATCGCTCACCACCCGAATCAGGGCGTCGCCAAAGTACTTGCAGAAGCGCAGCCGGCCTCCCGTCTCGCCAGTCTTGGGGATCTTGTGATTAGGGGACGCAAAGATGTGGATCTTTTTCTCATCCGTATCCGCGCGGAGATACCCCTTTTCCTTGGCCACCCGAATTGCCCTCTTGTACACCTGCCCGTTGCTCTCGAACCGATCGACTGGAGACCTGTCCCCAATTACAATGTTGTCCAGGGTGGGCGGGTCGTTGCCAAAGATGTAGTGCGGTGTACACTTGCCGTCCTCGCGCTGACACACCATGTAGATCTTGGACTTGCGGTAGCCCGCACAGGGGGGGTCCTCGCTGTCTTCGGGGATCAGACCTTGCAGCAACAAGGCTGCGCTCTCGTCGCTTGACGATCTATAGATCTCGTCCCCAAACAGTTGCCGACCAAAATTTTGGTCCGTTGCCTTGGCGATTTTCACAAACTGACCCAAGGATTCCACCAACGGTGTTATCAAGGACTCTGCCAGGGCACCGCCAACCTGTTGAGTGTTTCTCAACGCAAGAAAGACGGTGTTTTGGGCGGCCTGCTTCTTCAGGGTCGTGGAGATGTTGCTCAAATCCAATGCCTCGACGGCATCCGCCTCACCGAGCAGGTTGGCGTTCTTGAGCTTGCTGACCACACCTTCCCTGGTAAGCTTCACGGCCTTCGCCGCCTTGGCCTGTGCACCCTCCAGCTGCTTGGTACGCTTCTCCTCCGCAGCTGCGTCCTCCAGTGCTTCCCCGGTATTTTCTAGCGCCTCGTCGTACTCATTGTATCGGTAAAGCTCCATCCGCTCTGGCGCGTGTGGGTAGGTGCTGTTCAGTAGGATGCTCTTGGCCACATCGTACAGCTTGCCCGCCTTGGTGCGGGAGTTCATCGTCACCGGGTACTCCTTGCCGTCAAAGTAGTTGATGAACAGGATGGTACAGTTCTTGGGCACCCACTTGGTCACGAGCTCGGTTGTACCCAGCTCACCCACCCGCTGTGCTCGCTTGACCCTGTTGTCGGGGTGCTGTTCGGTGTCGTTGTCTTCCTGCGACTTGAGAATTTCGAGGTAGTACTCGCTGTAGGGATCGTACCCCATCTCCCGACTGGCTCGCTCCACGCGCTCGTACAACTCGGCCCCCATCATCCGGCCCTTGATGTCGATGCTGAGTGTGCGACTGATGTTGGGTGGCTGCATCTCCACGTTGAAGGCGATCTTTCCGCCCTTGAACTCCGCCAACGGGTCCTTGTGCATCCAATACTGCGCGCTGTGCTCCTGGGTCACCCCCCCGGCCCCTCGGTCGTTGATGGTGACAACCCCCTTGGCGATCTCCAACAACAACTTCTGAACGGAGGCGGTCTCGACCTTCTGGGCCGGCACGCCGGGATACATCAGCATCGCCATCTGATCGAGTACCGGCTTGGCGATCACCCGCCCCATCATCTGGTTGTACAGGCGCTGCACCCGCGTCCCGCTGCTCTGACGGCTATCCTCCACCTCAGGGTCGTGCGGGTCAAAGTTCTTGGAGTCTCCCAGATTGCTGAGGTCCTCCACCGTCAGTTTGTGCAGCGTCTCCATGGCCGTGTCACCACCACCCATACCGGTGCCGTACATCTCCTGACTCTGCAACACGTTGCTGTACTTGGCCAGGTTCATCAGCTTGGGACTAATGTCCCCCCAAGTGCTGACGCCGGACTGGAGCATCTGACCGGGGTCCTCTGTGGGCATCTCAGCCTGCCCCCAGCTGCCCTTGCCACGCACTGTGCCGTGGTAGCCGACCTCCTCGTCGTCGTCGTCCGGGTCGCCCAGTATTTCTTCCAGCGCACGGTGTGACGAGCGACTGCTCGTCGCGCTGATGGGCGACATGACGGCCGACTCGGGTGGAAGAATATCCCGCAGGGCGCTGTCTTCAACCAGCACGGCCGGTGTGACGATCTGCTCCACAATGGAGATTGTGCTCTGGGAGCCCGGACTGAATAGCTGGTCCACCGACAGGTCATCCGCCGAGAACACCGACAGGTCATCCGCCGAGACCACCGAGCCGTCGCTGTCCATGTCCAACAGAGTGTCGATCCCTGGTATAGTATCCAAGTCAACCCCTTCCACGGTCCCGTTGTAATAATCATCGTCGTCAAAGAGGCTTGTGTCCTCTTTCTTGCGTCGACCGCTAGACCGCCCGCTGTGGCGAGGAGAACGGGCCGAACTGCTACCACGTGTTCGTCGAGTCGGTGAACGATTTCCCGATCGACGACCTTTACTACCTGCCATTGCTTTGTTACTAATACATACAATTATTTTTTTCCTATGTCTCTTGCTCTGGTCCCACTTGTGCACACAAGCTTCCTGTGGTAACAAAAAAACGACAACAAATGCTCGAAGAGTCGCGCTCACACTTTTTACTCGTAACTCAGTCTCCAGACAGCCGCAGAAACTGTTCATCTGGGTCCCTTGGCGCGGACCAGCCCCAATCAGCATCCACCAGTATCGAATCGGCCGACTGGCTGTCCAGGTAAGAGGAAAACCCCGGATCGCTGTCGCGGGTAAAGTGCCCCGTCTGCAGTTCGTGGTACCGCTGGCCGCTGTTGGTGCGTTGGGCCCATGGCTGCACGGGTGTCTGCGCGAGTGGCCACAGTTCGTTCAGCCCGGTCAGAGCGGCATCCAATTTGGTGGGGTCGATCTTTTGCTCGTTGACCACGCACAGCTGCTCGTTCTTGGGTACGTCTGCGCTGTACTTGGGGGCCAGTGGCCCGAAGCGAGGGTGACACTTGCGGAGACACTGTCCGGTGGTTCGGTGAAAGCTCGGCGCATCCGCCCTCGTCCGCGGGGCAACGTCCCCCGTCGGGTAGCAGCCGTACAGATGACTGTTGATCGGCTTTGTGCACACGAGCCCGTCCTGCACAACGTTCTTCGCATGCTGCAAACTCGGATCGTTCAGCTTGGTCGCTGTGTTTTGTGTACAGGCAGTTCCCTTGCTTAGCATGGACTTGTCCACTGCAAACAGGGGGGCGCTGCTCTGCTCGTAGGCTATGATGCCCTCGGCTAAACTGTGTGGTACATCGGCGCTGAGATGGCTAGGGTTCGTGGCAAAGTTGTACGGATGGAACTCCATGCTCCTGTTTGTTAAGGATGGTGTAAAAAAAGCGGGCTCACTGGACGGCCGCTGGCTGCCAAGAATCACCTACAAAGCGCCGGTCGGTGAGGCGTCGCGTGCCTTGCTATGTGCCTTGCCACGTTTCTTGCTTTGCTTCTGTTCGGGCGAGCAAGGCGGCCCGTCCGACGCGTCACTCCACCCACCAGAAGAGCTGCTGCACGACACCGCCCCACTATTTTCACTATTTTCACTGTTTTCACTGTCCGAGTGCACGTACGGTGCCGCCTCGCGCCCTCCACTCTGTTTTGCCCTGCTTGCCCGGACCTCCTTGCTGGCCCGGGCGTGCTTGCCGCTCGGCTTTCTGCTCGGCTCTACAGGCCGCTCCTCCACCAGCAACACGTCGCTCACGATCTTCAGCGAGGCCTGGCTCAGGTGACTCGACAGGTGCCTGGCAAAGTCGACACGAAGCCCGCTGTGTCGCAGCCTGCTGCGCTGCAAGAGTCTGCGCTTCTTACCGAGCGCAGACTTGAAGCTGACGGCCTCCAAAGCATCCTCCGTGTCCACTTCCTCCCACATCGCGTCGAGCTCCGCCTTGACCTCACCCTCTGTACACAACAGCTGCGCCACCGGCACGCCACCGTGCTGCAGCAGCACCGAGTCCACGAAAACCAACCCACCACTTGCCGCAACCACCAACATTGTCAGCAGCAGGTGGTACCACTCAATTGGCGAATCGAGCACTACCGCCACGGACAAGAAACTCGCCAACGACAGGGCCATCACCGCGACCAGCAGCCCACGTTGCAACCGGTATCCCCAGGAGTTGCGGGTGTCGAGCGTGTGGAGTGCGAACTCGTAGAAGCTACGCCAGACGAACAGCTGCAGCAGTGCCTCGCGATGCACCTTGGACAGTTCCTTGCTCTGACGGATCACGTTGTCGATTGCCCGCGACATGCTGACGTTGTTGATGGTACCCGCCAAAAAAAACAACCCCCTGCGTCTTTGACCTACTGCTGACAGCGACCTACCTCACCCGCTGCCGCACGCCAGGCAACGGCCCTGGCGCACCCGACGGAATCCCAAGTCGCTCCGTCTCAGCTCCGGTGGCAGCTGCTGCCGACCCGCGTTGCTGCTGGCGGGCTGGTGGATCACGAGCGCGTGCGGCCCGCCGCCGTAGCAGCCCACCGCGTGCCGAACTCCCCCCTGCTCTGCCGGTTGCTTGGTGCTCGGCGTGCTCACATGCCGTTGCACGAGCTGCTGCACCAGCTGGTCGCTCTTGTGTTGAGCCTGCGCAAACTGCGCGTAGATGCCCTGCATCGAGTTCGTGGGCCGGACGATCTTTCGCGGACTGCTCCACTTTGCGCGCTTTCCCCACGACATCCGTCTTTGTTTACTCTGTGTCGAAAGTTTTGCTTCATCCTTCTAAACAATTTTTTTCCCTGGATGTTGTTGTGCCGATGGTACAAACACGGTGCTCCAAAAAAGTTCAAAACACCTGGTACAAACACGGAAAAAAGTTCAAAACCCCTGGTACAAACACGGTGGTCCAAAAAGTCCAAAACCCCTGGTACAAACACGGTGGTCCAAAAAGTTCAAAACCCCTGGTACAAACACGGTGGTCCAAAAAGTCCAAAACCCCTGGTACAAACACGGTGGTCCAAAAAGTCCAAAACCCCTGGTTGTTCCAAACACATGC
>Ga0115006_10002155_pt1 | contig 12782 bp, 17 predicted proteins | sample ArcOceMetagenome_3_FD_88943 | JGI IMG/M metagenome (GOLD analysis project Ga0115006, IMG submission 88943) | Marine eukaryotic phytoplankton communities from Arctic Ocean - Arctic Ocean- Svalbard ARC20M Metagenome | ecosystem: Environmental > Aquatic > Marine > Oceanic | place: Arctic Ocean...
AGCCTTGGTGGCACCTGAGTGAGCTGTGCACGTGCTAATGTGGTCGCCGTGAGTGTCGAGGAGGAACTTTTTACATCCGCATTTAGCAGCAGGGAGATTGTGGTGACTGATGAAGGAAGAAGCAAGTTCTAGACGGTAGACAAGTTCTAGACGTAGTTTCCTTTCGTTTACTAAAAGTAAAGTACGAAAACTATTGTAGAGAAAACCGACTTCTCTCTTTGGCTGTTACGAAAATCGTGCTGGAGGCGGGGGGAGTGGTGCGGCGCGAGGCGGTGCTGCGGGGCCGCGGTCGCCAGGGGGCGGGGACTGCACGACGGGTGCAAGGGCTGCCCTCGCGGGCTCGTGCTTGGCCTCGTGGCCTCGCTCCGGCGGGGCACGGACGCTGAGCGGGTGATGGCCGACGCATCGGCGGAAGCCGGCGGCGGCGCAAGTGCGCCGTCGCGGAACTCTGGGTGCGAGCAGTTTGCGTGACCTGCAGCCGCGTCGGCGCCCTTGTGCGGCGGCGCTGCATGCATGGGATGCCGTTTCCGCGTGCCCGCTGGCGTAGGCGGGGTCGACACGCAGCTGACATTGGCATGCTGTGCCCCGAAACCTTTGCACGAAGCGCAGGCGGCCGTGGTCGCAGGAGGAGGATGACCTGATCGTCGCGCTGGTAAAGGAGCACGGGCTGCGAAAGTGGGCCATTGTCGCTGCGCAGCTCAAGGGCCGCAGTGGCAAGCAGTGCCGGGAGCGCTTCAAGAACCAGCTCGACCCCACCATCCGCAAGGATCCGTGGTCTCCTGATGAGGACCGCCGCATTTGCTTGGCGCAGCGACGCTTTGGCAACCGCTGGACCGAGATCGCCAAGCTCCTCCCAGGCCGGTGCGTGCACAAGGGCGAGTTCGGAGGGGCTTTGCTGCTGCACTCGTGGGCGCATGGCAGGCAGCACGCTAAGTGCGGTGGCAGCACGCATGCTGCCATTGCGTTACGGTTTGCGGCCCCTGCCACGCACCGGGCCTCACGATGGTATCGGTATGCGCCTGAGCAGCACGGACAATTCAATCAAGAACCATTGGTACTCGACCCTGCAGCGCAAGTCAGAAGGGATACTGAAGGAGATTAGGTGTTTTCCCGTCCCTGTACAGGCCACCGAGAACAAAATCAGCGGGGGCAAAAGTCGTGCTTCCTGCACTGCAATGCTGTGTTGATGCCCGAGGAGTGATGTTCCCGCCTGGCGCCTGTCTCGCATTCTGACGGTCCATTTGATTCTCGCTGGGCAGCCCGGAAGAGGAGAAGAAGTTAATTGACCTGCCCCCTCCTGAACCCCCAGCGCCGTCTCGCAGTCCCAGAGCACGTTCGGAATCTGCAGCGCCGCCGCCAAAGTCCCCTGGACGAGGACGATCTGGCAGCCCAGGGGTAAGTTTGCTGCCTTAGTGCGTACGTTATCCTGTGTCTGTAGAGACCTGTCGGGCGAGGGCAAGGTCACTTGTCTGGCGGCCACACGCACGCACTCTCCCCGCTTCATGTCTGATTGCGCTCGGCTGGTTGGCTTGCACGTGCAGGCGAAGAAGAAAAGCCCTGGGTCAAAGAAGTCTTCGCCGCGTCCAGCGCCCATTGTCACGAAAGGCAGCGCCTTGGCAAGGAGCGGAAAGAAGGACGACAAGAAGCAAAAGGAGGAGCTCAAGTCGGCGCGCCCACTGTCAGCGCGAGCACCTGGTTCCATTCGCAACCAAAAGGATCCGATGCCCCCTGCGGGCATCTTTTCCGACGATTTGCTCGGTGGCATGGGCGGCGGCGTGAGTCCAGGGCTCTCTCTTGCGTCGCCGTGGATGAACGATCTCCTTGGCCCGCCCTCGACCACGCGCTCTGCCACGCGCGGAGGTGGACTGCTGACATCGATGCTCATGTCAAACCGCAGCATACCTGGCAGTCAGGGTTCAGGACGTGCCCCAAAGCACTTGGGAGAGGACAACGAGCCGAGCAGGTCGGCGAGCCTGCAGCCCAGCAGCGCGCGGGGGTCAGGTTCAGTTTCCACGCGCAGCCGCGCAGGTGGTTCGGGCTCTAGTCGACAGCCCAATTCGGGACACGTCCCGAATTCGGCAGTGGGCGGTATGGGCACGTTCGATCTCGAGTTTTCGAGCGGCACCGGGTTGACGCCCTCCATGTTGGCTGCTGGCTCGCCCATGCTGCAGACCCCCACCTTCGGGGCGCTTGATGATATGGTCGGTGGCTTCTTTGGCGATGAACCCCAGTCTACCCGGGGGCGCAGGTTTTTTTTTGCTAGTGCGTGCAGATGAGATCAATGTCGGTATATCCATGATGCGAGTGTGTCGCCCGTAGTCAGAGGACAGAAACAGCGTCAACGTGCGGTGTCAACGTGCGGTGCAGGCATGCGCATGCAGAAACAGCGAGAGCCAAGGGATGTGGAGGAAGAACCCGCGGATCTTGCAGCTGGATGCTGTGCGCGTCTATCCAGACGGACTCTGTCGGCACGCAAGTAGATTGCGCTAAGCAACGTGTCGCGACACTGACTCTCTGACCTTTTGTCCAGCCCACGCTCAACGCGTTCGATGCCGGGCATGAGCCCCTCAAACTTCTTGCAGAGCCCAGCACTTGCGATGGGCACACCGCGCTCTACACGAGCTGGCGCCGCCAAAGCTGCCCCTACGCCTCGCTCAACGCGCGGTGGCGCAGGCGGCAGCGGAGGCAGTTTGGATGCGCCTGGGAGATCGCCACGGTCCATCGCTGCCCAGGTTAGATTGTGCTGTGCTGTCTGACGCAGTGCGCGACGTAAGCGCACGTGCACATGTCCTGCAGACGCTTCTGTTGTCGTGCGCTGCGAGTCGCACAGCGTCTGGGTTAGTTTGTGGCACAAGTTCGTGGTACGAGTGATATCATTGATGCACGATGCAGGCTGCGGAAGCTGCAGACGCAGGAGAAGGCCTGGGACGTAAGCGCATGGCGCCTCCGCCCCTGCAAGTGGACGAGGACGCAGGGGGCAATGCAGGCCGTCGCTCAGTGCGTGCGCGTCAGTCTCCGCACTCGGCTTTATTGCCACCTGCGTCTGCTTCGTCGCTGTGGTCGACGAGGTCGGGTGCACGATCATCGGCTCGGAGATGAGCGCATGTTCGTGGCGACTGTGATCCATACCTGCATATTTACTTTAAGGCAAGGTTGCTTGCACACAGAGAGCGAGCCGACTAACTACTGCAGGTAGACTAGTCATATACTAGCATGATGCGTCTTCTGACCGGCATAGCCGGGTGTAGACGAACGCGAGTGAGTACAACAAAGGCATTGCGCAACTCGCGGTAGCTCGCACATGGATCAGATGGAGCAAGACAAGGACAGACGGAAACGTATGGACAACATATCAAGCACGCACGCGAGCACGAGCACAGGCACGCACGCTCGCACACAAACGCACACGCACAAGCACGGACGGGATGATGCGCGCTGAAGTGGTACAGGGAACTTGATCCCAGCAAAGGACACCATCTTGGAGAGAGAGGACAGACAGAGGAGAGCAGAGGGAGAGAACGAGGAGAGTAGGGAACGGAGAGAAGAGGATCAAACAGAACTTCTGGTCACATCCCCCGAGAACATTACTGTATTTCAATTCGTAAAGACTTGTGCTATTGTAGAAGATGAACTGCTGCCAGGGCTTTTTCGGTTATTGCTGGGTCTACGCCAGGGCGATGTGCTGCTGCATGCAGCGCCGCAGCGACCTGCGACGGGCCAAAAGACGCGCGATTGCACCAGATATGTGTTCCAGCGTGGTTGACCAAGCACCACACAGTCTGCACGGCATAGGTGGCCGCAAAGATGTCCTTGTCCGCGAGTGCCTTGATTATCGTGGGGAGACACGGTCTATGCTGCTCAATACGATTGCGACCGGTGCTACTCTGCGACAGAGTGCAGAGCAGCAGTGCAGAGTAACGCCGGGAGCGAGAACCACCAGTCTTGAGAAGCGCAGTGGCCCTGCCAACTGCAGACGGACAACGGGACGCCATCATTTCTGTGATGTGGTCACTCGTGCTGTTTGTCTCCCATCCTCTGCCCATTCCCAGTGCCCCCAGAGCGAGGATAGCTAGAACCGATGTTGACGTATCTTCTGATCGTAAGAAATGATCCATCTGGTTTAGGATCCGACCTCGCTTCTCGTGTAAGGAGCTGTTCCCCAAGGTTGCGGCAAGCTGGATAAGAGAGTTCAACACTTGCGCACCATGGTCACCGTATCCATTTTGTTCCTCCCCGAGGGGTTTCCATACTTCCTCGCTCTCTTTATCACTCCCCTCGCCTCCGCTCCCCCCTGCAGTGTCATGGCCCCGGGACCTGTCATTATCTGCTGACTGTAACTGCAGCAGCCTGAGCTTGATTTGCAGCTCCTCGCACCGTGCAGCCTCGCTGCGATATAAGCTGACCCATTCCCTGAGCTGATTCTGCGTGCCTTCTGCCTCGCGGGTTGGTTGTGCTGGTGGCCCCTCCTCCTCCTCCTCCTCCTTTCGCCTACGAAGAGTGAGTTCCAAAATCTGAACTTCATGCTCCAGAGCCGTGATTTGCTCTTGTTGCTGCAAGTTTGTACTGCGGCCAGCGTCCAGCGCCTCCTGCAGCCTTGCAATGGTCTCTTCAGCCTCCAGGCATCTGATAGCATGCTCCTGACACAAATCTTCCGCGCGTGATAACCGTTCCTCCAGCTGCTGTTTCTGGTGGACGGCCTCGTCCAGCGCTTCCTGGAGCTGCTCACACTTTGCAAGGATGACCGACTGTGCCAGCAGATCAGCGTGAAAGCTGTCATCTTCGCTATCGAGTCCTTCTTGACCGTGCTCGTACTTTTCGTCGCCATGCTGTCGCGCAGCATGTGCACGCGTGTCGGTGTGCTGTGTGGGGGGGCCGTCCTGGCTGCTCCCGGCCACGCTTGCCGGCACGTCATCGCCGATGGATTCGCACGTCGAAGGCGCCAGCGGCTCGGTGTAGCCCGGCAAAAAGCGGTCGTCATCAAAGTCGCTGTGGCGCCACAGACAGCACAGCATGCCGCGCGTCAGCAGCGCGCGCGTCGCGTACAGACCACGGCAGCCAGAAGACGTGGACAGAAGGTGGGAGGAACACTCACTGCGACTCCATCGGGCCGTCGAGCACGTAGAGCGAGTCGGTGCTGGCGCTGAGGTCATCGTCAGCACGACCCTCGCGGCCAGCCTGCCCGCCCGCGCTCGCGGGGGCGCCGTCCTCGGGATCGAGCGCGCGACGCGTGAGCGAGACCACGACAACAGCGCCGCCGGCGCGCTGCGCGATCACCGTGACCGAGCCCGGCGGTCCATCCAGGATGCTCTGCACCACGTGCATCGGCAGCCCGGTGACGCTCACGCCTTCGACGCACAGCAGCGTGTCGCCCTGAAACAGCTGCCCGCACTCGGCCGCGGGCCCGCGCGACCAGAGCCGGGCGATGCGGAAGCTGCCTGTGTCGTGCGAGTGTACGAGGTCGATGCCCACCGTCGGCACGCCCGCGCCCATCCTCGTTCGCTGCCCTGGGCCGCCGCCGCGGCCCGCCGGGTGCGCCTCTGGCCGGTGCGCGTGGTGGGGTCCAGGCCGAGAAAATTTGTACTGCACCCGCACTGCGGCACCGGGCGTAGCTGACCACCCAATGTGTTGCGAACCCTTGGGAAAAGAAAAAGCAGCGGAAGACCACACCGCCGCGAGTGCGCCACGCCGCCGCGCGCCGCCGCTGGCCCAGTGCGCACACGGCAGATGCCAGCGGCGCACGCGGACGGGATGGGGGGTGGCGAGGAGATGGAGTTTCTAAACTTTTCCGACGCAAGCAGGGGCGGCCTGGCGGCGCAGGCAGGCCGCGATGGCTTCAAGCCCCCGAGCAAGGTCTGCGCCGGCCGCCGGCGCGCGCGCGCGCGACGCCCGCGCCGTGCGCGACGTCGCCCGTCCCTCACGCGATCCTGCTGTTTTGGCTCCCCTCCGCGTGCGGGCAGGAGCGCCCTCGGTCGCCGCCCGCAAACGGGCACGCAAAGATCACGTACCCGAACGGCGACATTTATGAGGGGAACTACGAGGGCGGCATGCGGCACGGCAAGGGCATCATGCGGTTTGCCGACGGCCGTCAGTACCGTGGCAAGTGGCGACTCGACCTGGTGCTTGCCCCGTTGCCCAGCCTCGCATGCCCCGATCACTCTGCGACCGCGCGGGCGCCCTCGCCTGCGCATGCCGCGCCCGCGCGTCGGCTCCTCACCGCGGAGCGTGATGCTACCTGCAGCCGCACGGACAGGGTGAGGAGGTCAGAACAGACCGCACGACGTACAAGGGGGAGTATCACCAAGGACAATGGAACGGGCAGGGCGTGGAGACCACAGTGTATGGAGACGAGTACAGCGGAGAGTGGCGCCAGGGCGAGCGTCACGGCAAGGTCAGACGCTGCGTCAAGTCCTGCCGTGCGGGGGAGCGTGGCTAGGCGACGCGTGCACCGCCGCAAGAGTGTGGCCTGACCGTGAACTCGACGCGAAAATGTGCAGGGCGACTACTTTAGCGATGGGCTGCACTACGAGGGCGAGTGGCGCAGCGGTCGAAGATTCGGGTAAGCACTAGTGAGAAGGTTTGGGGCTGGGCTCAGTGACAACGTTTTCCCCCGAAAGAGTGACTTGCTTTTTACTTTAGCAAGTCACAGGCAGAATCGTGTCCGAGGTATAGAAACATTTTAACAGGATTTGATATTCTCGTGACGTCGTCTGGCTTTCCTGCTCCACAGGCGTGGAAAGTGTGTCTTTCGCAATGGCGACGTGTACGAGGGCGAGTTCGAGGCCGGTAATTTTTTCGCCCTGCACAACAGCATTTTAACACGACTGCCCAGTAAGTACCACGCTTGGAAAGTGACTGTTGAAATTTGTGACACGGGTGACCAGATTTAATGCACGGTGACGGCACGATGGTGTTGGCAACTGGTTGTCGTTATACTGGTGCTTGGGTCAAGGGAAAGATGGAGGGTCCGGGCGAAATGGTTTTCCCGACAGGTGGATCACATGCCCAGACATGCAATGTTGCCTCGTCCGTGCTGATGATTGACTCAGTAGCCACTCTGCACGCAGGTGACGTGTACAATGGAGAATGGAAGGCAGGGAAGAAGGACGGAAAGGGCACCTACAAGTCTGCCAATGGCAGCATGTATGTAGGTGAATTTGAAAATGGCAAAAGGCATGGCACTGGCACACAGCGTTCCGCTGTTGCCCCACCGTGTAGCTTTAAGACGACAATTATCCCGTACCGGGTTGCAGAGGCTGAGGTGTACAGCGGAGAGTGGAAATTTAGCAAAAGATGTGGGAAGGGGACGATTCATGTCAAGGAACAATTGGTGTATGAGGGCGAGTTTATGAATGACAAGCGTGACGGCCAAGGCACTGGTTATCTCAAGAACGGTGAGTTGCTTGATGCGTTCGGCCCTTGTGCTGCTTTCCTTGTATAGTTGCAGTGGCACAGCGCTCTTGAGAGCAATTTTGCAGCATGCTGCTTAATAGCAGAGTGACTGCCATGCCATGCATGCAGGATCAACATACACTGGAGCGTGGAAGTCTGGCAAAATGCATGGTAGGGGCATGCTTGCATCCAACGGGAAGGAAGTACAGGGAATCTGGGATGAGGGTGTCTGCAAGCAGACGATCGACGCTGATTTTGATGACCTGAACAGCCTTGAGATGGGGGTATGACTCTCGTATCGCTCGCTCTGTGCCTGCCGTGTGTGGACACGCGTTTGCCTTTGTATGCCTGTGCCTGTGTGTGTCTGTGTGTGCTCCGCGCAGCATGTTGCACCGATTCGCAGGTCACAACATCGTGCCTTGATCTCCCAGCAGTGTCGATGATCATTTTCATACGTGACTCCCCGGTCAAAGATGCAATTCATCCCCTTCGTGCATTGTTGACCCGCTACAATTGCTGGCAGGATGGTAATGGTGATATGATGGACGCGTTTGACAAAGGCCGCGATCGATTGCTTACTGGCGGGGTGCCTGGTGCGTGTTCTCTGTCAGCTGTTTTAGACCAACTAGTCAACTTGTTTAGCGATACTCACAAGGTGAAGGCACAATTATTGTCCAAAGAAAGGCTGAGACCAGGCTACAACAACAGCCTACCTCTCTGAAGCTGCATTGAATCTTGCTTGTCGATTCGACAGGTGCAGGCGACTTCGCCGCCTCGCGCAATCAGGAGGAGCAGCGAGCAGACATGGACGGCACTCCGGGTTACTTGCACGACATCGATGAAGGTGACGAGGAGCCCATGGCGTTTAGTCCTGAAGCTGGTGCGTTCGATGTAAGGGCACGTCCGGTTGGGCGAGCCAAGTAAATGGAAGGGACTTTAGTGGGATCCTCGGCAGAAGAATCAGCAAGCTAGTTCACATTTTGACATTTTGCATTGTTCATATGCGCCTGCTAACGCAATCTGATGACTCATGACGGGCAGGCTCTCAGCGGCTTGAGACTGCGTCGAGCCGTGACGGATCGACGCAAGGTGACAAGCTTCCAGACATTCAGGTGCCTTAGCATGCGGATCGTAAGGCTGGCGGGAAAAGCGCGTGAGGGAGCGCGGTTTAGGGAATGCGGAGCAGCTTCGGATGCGTTGCCCGCGACCCCGCGAATCCCTTGTACCGCGCGCGAAATCCGCCGCGCGCATGCATGTGCGCGACGGGATTCCATCACTTGGAGACAGTGCGAACTACTGTGAATGATAGCGTGGAGTGGGTGCGTCAGTGCGTGCATTGAGCATTTAGAAGACACACAAGATCCCTCGCATTCATGCGCGTGTGCGTATTGCTCCTATACTTGCAATTTTGCAGCAGGCAGACAGGCGCCGGACTACCCAGAGTGCCGCTGCTGTGCATGACGAACAAGTGCACCTTTCGGGCCGCTACGGGGTATAGACGTTTCGCACATACTCCCACTATTGTCTTGCGGTGTATGCTGCGAATTGTTATTTGCATGCGTGACTGGACGTGGACGCGCACATTGTGAGGCAGACACTCACGAATTGAATCTCTGCGCAGGTACCGATGAGAGGCACATTTGACATCGAAGGCCGATACATCCCTCCTGTATCCACTGACACTCTCCGCGAATGGAACCTAGTCAATAATTCTTTCTCCCAGTCGAAGGATGTCCGAAAGAATGTGAGACAACTTTCGATAGAGTATTGCACAAAATGCCTAAACATGTCCGTGAGTTGACATCGAAATCAACGTGATCTTGCTCACGTGACATCGAAATCAACGTGATCTTGCTCACGTTTCTTTTGTCTGTCTTCTCTGGTTTTACAGGCGAATCGAAAGCAAGCAACAGGCTTGGTGGCAGCGGAATCCATATACACGTAATCATTCCTCAAACGTCAGTGCTGTTGGAGTTTGGCCACAGCTGTTGGTGTATTGGGATGACTCTAATCTTTGGTGGCATTGGCCTGCAGCTTTGAGCAGCGCGTGCGTCCTGGCTATGGCGAGGGACGCTCCGTCAGAGAGGTCAAGCATGCATGCTCTTTCGTTGATCTGTGCGCAACACTTTCGAGCCTGTTTGGCTTGAGACAGACATCTGACGACGGGTCTTGTTGTTGCGCAGGCCAAAATGCATATACCACGAAAGACGCAGGCAATGGAAGCCGGTCCGGGTGAGTTTTCTTTCAAGCGATGGCGCATGGAACGGCATTTGTAAATCGCAGAAGTCGGATACAATACCCGTCTATGGGCTGCACTACACGAGACCCTGCGAAAGCTGAACTCGATCCTACTCTCGCAACACCAATACAGCAACTCTTTCGCACTTGTACTTTAACGCATTTGTAATAAAATCACATTCGATTGATTCGATTGAAGGGACACAGCCAAAATATTATGGACAAGCATTAACTCCGGATGCTTGTGCATGACAATAATGATAACATATTTATTTTTGCTCCCGATGCTTGTGCATGAGGAGGAGGAGGAGGAGGAGGAGGAGGAGGAGGGGTTACGACAATACCGGTAATGATAATATATTGCAACACATGCAAAACATGTGTTCTACTGAACATGTCTTGTATTGCACAGTGTCGACGCATGTCGCAATGTAAAATCTTTGATGCCTGCAACGGCAGCCATTGCAGTAGTAGCAACAAATCCTGAAAAGACTCGCCGGCGCATTTATCACCGCAGGAATTCGCGGGTGCGTCCTGCATGTAATCGCTCCCAGAAACCCTGAAAAACAGTCAGGAAGGACAGCAGCAGGAGGGAAGAGATGGCACACAACGATAATCACAGAGGTGCGAATTTCGCGAACCAAGGGCGAGAGACATACGCGTATACAATTGCACTACGCAAAGCACACATTCCCACTCTCAAATACCTCTTCAACGCCATTGCGCTTCTTGTATTTGTCACCAACGGGCTGCTGCTCAACACCGAATCCAGACACGGGAATTGTGAGAGCGAACATCGGCATTCTCGCCGCACTTGCCCGCAGGCTTGATTTGACACGCTGGCATGAAACACGTACTAGATCCTGTGCACCTGCTCATGTTGAGTCCACCCGGCGACGCCGTTCCGTTCAACACATCGGTCCGATGTGTTGGCTTTGGCAGACGGGCACGCTTGCCGCCAGTGTCCTTTTGCGCGTTTTGGTGGCGCGGGGAGGTTGCATTCACACAGCGCGGCAGTTGGGTTAGAGAGGGAATAAGGGGAAGAGGGAGAGGGACAGGGAGAGGAAGAGTGGGACGGGCGGAGAAGAAGGGAAAGCGGGAGAGAAAGAAATGGCTTGGTGTGAGCCAGACATAAGACACCACCCAACTATGAATTCTGAAAATCAGCACCCTGTGATGCACACACACACACACACACACACACACACACACACACACACATGTATACCTGAGCGGCCGCATGCCATGCAGGCATAATACGCGGGTGGTTTTGACAACGCATCTGACTTGCCTCTGGGAATCCGTGCCTGACTCTGACTGCCTTCTCTTTCCCTACGACCACTGTCCCCGCCCCCGTGACTCCCTGCACTTGCGCCCCCTCTGTCGTCCTCTCGAACAGCGCCGCCAGCCGCGGACGGCAACACTGAGCAAAGTGGAAGGGTCAAAAGAGACCTATTCATAGAGAAAAAGACGCCTATTCATAGGGCAAACGAGGACGATTAGCTCTAACATACCTGGGCGAAGCGGAAGTTGATACTCGTCACGCACCTTGTGGGGGCAGTCGCTCAAAAAGTGCTTGCCCCGACAGTTTGGGCACCTGCGCAACCGCCCCATGTCAGTGGAGTGCCGTATTCGGGAACCTCCCCCCACCCGCCCCCCTCTTCTCTCGGCAGTACACGAAGGATGTGCTCGCAGCCTGCCAACCCCTGCACGATCTCTGTGCCGCTGATGCAGCGACCTGTGGAAGGCGGGATGAGCAGAGGAGGGAAATTTCTGAAATCTGGGAATGTTGGTAGACGAAGGATGGAAGAGCCCCTTGTCTTCAGCTCCAGCCACATCTGATTGCACGCGTGTGCGTGTGCGTGTGCGTGTGCGTGTGCGTGTGCGTGTGCGTGTGCGCATTTGTGTGCACACATTGCATTGCTTGTGGGTTTGCATGTGCGCATGCACATGTACGGGCACACATGCCTGCGTGCACGTGTGCGCGCACCTGCGTGCCTACGCTTACGCGCATGCATGGACTATCAGGTACTGCTGATTGCACGGATAAGGGAATTAGAAGGGAAAGGCCTCGCCTAGCATGCATAGACGTTTTGCAGCCGCACGCATGGATGCGCATGCACATGTAACACTACCACATCACAACATCACATCATCCTATCACTTGATCATTATGCACATTCATAGACGTTTTGCAGCCGCACGCAGTTACGTGTCTACGCGCGTATGTGCGTGCATGTGCAAGGCAGTGCTCCAGTGTATCACATCACAACATCACATCATCCCATCACTTCATCATTATGCACATGTCTACGCGCGTATGTGCGTGCATGTGCAAGGCAGTGCTCCAGTGTATCTCGGAACCTTGATCGACATTCCATGCGTAGGCCTCCTCTTCCCCGCCTTCCCCTCTCTTCTGGCGCTGCTGTGCTCGCCAAATCCGGCAAGCTGGGCAGATTCCTGAGACGCGCACATTCTTCAACCTCAGCTCCGGCCGCAAGGGGCTGGATTATTTCTGTGCGCCCAGCTGTGAGCGGCACACGACGAAAGGCAAGATTTCGTGCCATATGTGCTCACGCGCCCATGCACGTGAATTCTCACGCACACGCGCGCACGCGCACGCGCACGCACATGCATATGCACACATACCCATGCACCCGCGCAAAGCAATTTGCGCTGACATGCTTGTGCAGAGGCGCACACGCACGAACCTAGCACCATGTGACTGACTTTGTCGACTTGCACACTGACGGTCCCGACTCGGTGGCAGTCATGTGTGAAGTGGCTGCTTCTTTCACAGTGTCGGCAGTGCTGTGTGTGTGTGTGTGTGTGTGTGTGCGAGAGAGAGAGAGAGGCAGAGAGAGAGGAGGAAGGGGGATGGGTGTCCTAGAATGCAGTGCGCACATGTACTCATGTCTGTCCAAGTGTGCGCTCGGAGACAAATGAGGAGACAATGCTGAGAGAATGCGGAGAGAATGAGGAGAGACCCGCGTGGAGGGGGGTTTGGAGCCAGTCTCTTGCCACAGTTCCTGCTCTTGCAGCCATTTTCCGACCTATGCTTGCCATTTGAATAAAGACACAACGGAGTCAAGGTGCAACCGTGTGCATCGCTCTGCGCAGAGAAGGAGCGAGAGAGAGAGAGAGAGAGAGAGAGC
>Ga0115006_10002156_pt1 | contig 12779 bp, 6 predicted proteins | sample ArcOceMetagenome_3_FD_88943 | JGI IMG/M metagenome (GOLD analysis project Ga0115006, IMG submission 88943) | Marine eukaryotic phytoplankton communities from Arctic Ocean - Arctic Ocean- Svalbard ARC20M Metagenome | ecosystem: Environmental > Aquatic > Marine > Oceanic | place: Arctic Ocean...
CCCCCACACACACACACACACTGATGTACAGAAAACGTTGCCGGCGAAGAAGAAGAGAGCGGAGAGGCCTGAAGCTAAGGAACCTGTGACGATCGAGGACCTGTTCACCATATTCAGGTATGCATGCATGCAAGCGCCGGAGACACGCCGGTGACACGCCACAGACAGACAGACAGACACACACACACATGCACACACACACACATGCACACGCGCGCGCGCGCGCACACACACACACACACACATGCACGCGCAGCGCCGGAGACACGCCACAAATAGGAAAACGAGCAAAGTCGATGGACCTCAACGAGTTTTTCAAGATGCTCGGTCTGAGAGAGGAAGGGAGGGAGGAAGGGAGACAGGAAGGGAGGTGGGGGGAGGGAGAGAGCGAGAGAGCGAGAGAACGAGAGAGTGAGAGAGCGAGAGAGCGAGAGAGTGAGAGAGCGAGAGAGCGAGAGCGAGAGCGAGAGCGAGAGAGCGAGAGCGAGAGCGAGAGAGAGAGCGAGAGAGAGAGAGAGAGAGAGCGAGAGAGAGAGAGAGAGACGCGCATACGGCGATCAAAGTCGAAGGATCGCACTGAGTAGATAAGGATACGCATTGACTATTTCACACACACACACACACTCGCTCGCTCGCTCTCTTGCTCTCTCTTCTTTCTTCTCTTTCTCTCTCGCTCTCGCTTTCGCACACTCTCGCCTTCTCTTCTTTCTCTTTCTCACTCGTTCCCTTTGCGTATACATATATATATATAGAGAGAGAGAAACAGATCCTCCATCTATCCTATGTTCTCTTTATCGCTGCCTCCTCCCCTCGTGTCACGTCCCCCTTCCAGCATCCCCTCCGTCTCTCTCTCTGCTTTTGTGTTCGCGGAACCGATCACGCACTCCTCTTCATTTTTTTTTATTTCTTTCTTACATCAAAATATTTACAAGAATGTCGGAGTTGACAGATGACAACAGATGCTGAAAATACACATGTAAGCATACGCTCGCACATGCACATGTGCGTGTCCCTCATAAAGTCTCTCTCTCTCTCTCTCTCTCTCTCTCTCTCTCTCTCATCGTGTGTATGCGTATTCATGTGTATCCTTAGCATCAGAATACACATGTAAGCATATGTGTCATTAATATGTCCCATATGTGTCATTGACATGTCCCATATGTGTCATTAATATGTCCCATATAGCATCAGAATACACATGTAAGCATACGCCCACATAGGGTAATGCAACGTCTGTCACCGGACCGCGCCCAGGACCACCTGTTATGGACATTGTTTCCTAATAAACTCTCTCTCTCTCGCTCGCTCGCTCGCTCGAACATACACATGTACGTGTCTCTAACAGTATCTTCACGCACAACACATACCCATGTACATATTCACATACACATGTAAGCATACGCACGCACATACACACGTATGTATGCAGACATGCAAAACATACCCATCTACGTATTCACATACACATAAACACATACGCCCACATATTCTCACACGGACACGCACAACAAACCACACGCACATGGAGCATTCCTTGAAGCGAAACGCACTATGTCACATCATCATACATATATGTCACATCATCACGCACATGGAGCATTCCTTGAAGCGAAACGCTTTCTTCATATCTTGCCGCACTCAACAAACTAAGCGCAATCAAACCATACTAAAACGCAACTTGCAGCATTTCTTGACATCTTGCCGCAGCAAAAGGACCAGCCCTCCAAGATGACCAAGGTCACAGTCTTCGTGTGTGTGTGTGTGTGTGTGTGTGTGTGTGTGTGTGTGTGTGTACTGTAACTTTTCTTGTTTGCGGCGGCAGACGGAGGCAACAGCCGTGTTCAAGAAAGCCAACCAGGGCGACGGTAGCAACGCCGACGGCCGCGAAATGGATCTGTCTGAGTTTCGAAAGAGCCTGCAGCTTGTCGGACGGAAAATCGGTATCGCACTGGAAACAGATGAAGACATTGCTCCATTGCTTCCCTCCAAGCGATCGCCTGCCCGTCGAAGCACCAGCCCAAACAAGCGCAGCACGAGCCCTATGACCCGAGGGGGGAACAGCATCAGCCCTCGGGATTCAAGTCCCCCGCAGCGTGCCGCAAGGCAAACAAAGAGCCCGAGGGGCGCTCAAAAGCCCTAAAATTTCAGATCGGCGATGGGGCAATGCTGGATATTGAAGAGCGAGATCGGCTGGAGTGCACGGATGGGGAACGGAGATTGGAGGACGAGCCCGAGTGGCTCAATTTCAGATCCCCGGCTCCTTGCGCACGGATTGTAATGATCGCCTTGTCTGGCACAGCGGCTCCAAAACAGCTCTTGCTCTTGCGCTCCTCCGTAAAATTCATGAGCGACGACAGCATCTTGCCTGCTTTCGACGGTTGGCTGGTCACGTCTGCCACTTTTTTTGGGGGCATCAGCCCTGATCGAAGAGTCTTGGTCTTTGTTGATGCGAACCGCGGAAGCTTCAGGCTCTCCACGAACTTTAGCGACGCCAGGTATGGAGCCACCTCCACTAACAACTCGAAGGACCCTGGCTCGATGCCTGAGATGACCGACACATAGCATTTCCTCGCCATGTTTTTGTCTGTTGGCCGGATGACGATGATGCGTTCGCCGGTCTCTGTTAGTTCGCCCTTCCATGTGAAGTCATTCTCGTGTGGAAGCGACGTGGTATGTGCATAAAGATTCATTTCTGCCCCCTGTGTGATTTGAAAGGAGAGGTAGCGCGGCACAGTGTGCATTGAGATCAACATCGACATATCAAACTCGAAGTTGGCACACGATGACGGACCAAGAGTCCCTTTCAGCTTTTTGGACACAACTCCTCCAACATCTTTGTAGCGCCCCATGCCCGGGAGGTTCACGTGCTCTACCTTGAAGTCATCAGGATGACTGCGGACGAATCCTGTCCACGGCTTGTACATGCGCTCTCCTTGGGAACGCCGGAGGGCCAGTCTAAAGTCGAGGCTCTTGCTGGAGGGCCAACCCATAGTTGAGTCACCGCAGGAGGGCCACCCCAAAGTCGAGACACCGGAAAACGTCTCTGGAGTGACAGGCCGCAGTCCCTTGCCTCCCTTCTTCGGCACCGTCTTCTGCTTCGCCGGCGAATTTTTCCTCTGCTCAAATTTTAGGAGACGGGCATCGTGTACAGCTGAGCTTTCTCGCTTGGTAACTTCCTCCGCCGCCTCTTTGTGGCCGATGTCTATGATAGTTTTGAAATCAGTATCCCACGTGATCAGGACCGAGGCGTATTCATTGGTACCTCTTGGAGTGAGTACTTGCACAGACTTTTCCTCCTTCACATCCTCGAGCATGCAGACGATTGTCGTTTTGCCACCGTCCCACTGAAAATTGAAAGGCTTGTCGCCCATGCCCATGTCGGCACAACGCACGAGCCCAGCTTTGTCTGGATGTAAAACAGTGACCAACTTGTACTCTACCCTTGTGCGCTGCATGGCAGCCGCAAAATCGAATTGTTTTCTGTTATCGCTGTCATCATCCGAATCATGCCCGTGCTCACTGTCAGCACCCATATCAAAGCCCAAGGTAGCCAATGAGGTGTGTTCCCCAAATGTCTGCGAGGCACTTCGGGTCAGCCGTTCCAGTTCTGAAGCAATTGCTGTTTTCTTTTGGGCGTGAGCCTCTGGAGTGTCTGGAATTGAGAACTCAAGCTCTAGGATGCCAGAGGTCGGACAATGATCTGCTGACACGAAGTCTTTAACGTTGTCAACGATTTCAAACCGAGTTGGAGTTTTGAGTTGAGAGAGCTTGCACCTGACGTGTGAAGAAGGAATCTTCTGCTGAAAAGTCAACAGGTGAAGAAGCGCATCTAATTCCAGTTGTTTTCCCAAGGCGAATCGATATTTGCCTTCTGGGCGATACGAATCGAACGCGTAGTATGTGCCCAGCCGATGCTGTACATGCTCTACCTCTCTGCGTTTGAAGTGTGATAAAAGAATCTTTGGCATTACAGCGTCCCTGCCAAATCAGCACAGATAAGTTCAGATAACGACAGAACACACAAGAGGATAGCTGGCACGGAGTTCTTTCACAGCAGTCGTCTTAGGCAGAATTCTACTTCTACGGTAGAATTATCTCACCTGCTACACAGCCTTGAAAAGAGAGCGATCAAGGCTTCCTCTTTCTCAGCCCTTCGGTTGAGACTGTACAAGATGCGCATGGCGTCGTCTCCTGTGATGCGAAACCCCATGCACGCTTGCTTAATGAGTTCGATACGCACCTCAGGCGATACAGCTGCATTCAATGATGAAAGCAGAATGTCCGCATTGCTCTCCGACAATATATCATCTTCGCTCTTTTCCATGTGCACAAAATCAAGCTCCAGAATCCCTTTGGCTGGCGGCACCCACGCGGTGTTTGTTGGATAGTTGAAGCGCTCGCCGTTCAGGGTCTCGTTTCTCCAATTTTCACCATTCTCTCGAGTTGCAAGCGCTATCAGACTGTCCAGCTCTTTTCTGTCTATTGGCTTGCTCAAGTCAAACTTGTAGTGACCAGTCGGGATTGTTGCATTCACGACGGACGAGTGGTACTGGGTCGTGTCAAAGTCGCAGTGATCCAGGCGGATGGAAGGCAATTTTTCTGCCCAATTCTTGTTCTCTAACATTGCTTCTTTGATTCTTGGGACCCCTAGCTTCAGCGGGTTGAACTGCAGTCGCAGGTTTTGCAGAGTGCTAGTTTTGCGGAGGCCCGCACAAATGGAGTCGGTCGCGCTCTCTGGTATTGAGCAATGCGAAACATCTATCCGTTGAATGCTTTGAGTGGTGCCAAGCACATTGCCGAGCGCGACACCTCCGGTGTGCCCTAACAGGTTCCACTCCATGTGCACCTCCTCGAGTTTTGGATGGGCTTTCATGCCTTCCAGCACCGCCGTGCTGCCTTTGCACAAGAAGCTATTCCACGACAAATTCACGATTTGCAAGGTTTGATTAGACGAAAGCATAGCACCCAACGCTGTTGCCCCGCGAAATGAGCATTTAGTATTTGACAAATTCAACTCCCTCATGTTGGGTGCGGACATTAGCCCGTTGGCTAGCGATTCGATGCCGTCATCTCGTAAATCGTTGCTCGACAAGTCAAGCTTTGCCATGGTTCCATGGTACGAAACAACTTTTCCCAACTGTGCAGCTGTAGCGGCCGAGATACGGGTACGGGAGAGAATTACAGTTCTGATGTTTGCATTCAAGGCGATCGAATTGACGATTCCGCAAAAGCGCACCGATTCAGAATTGATGCATCCTTTGTCAAAAATGGGATTGTTGGAAAGATCAAAGCCTTCAAGCGGCCTCGTCATCAACGTCAAGGCAGAACTTAAAGCAAGTGCCTCTGTTGAGGTCACTCGTAGTCCGCGCAAGTCTAGCAGCTTTTCAGGACGGCGGATCTGAAATATCACTGCATTCAGCGGTTGCGTGCCGAGCTCGTGGCATCCTTCGACGTATTGGAAGAGATCCTCCTCGTCGATTTTTGCAGCACTTCTGCGCAGTCTAGCATTGACTTTCATGTCGGAACCCAATTCGTAGGTGTGTTTGAATTTGATCGGCAGCCCGTCCAGCACGTCCTCAAGCAAAGGGACATCTTCCACTTCTCGCCGATTTCGATCGACTGGCTCTTCGATCACTTCTGGGATAGGTATCTCGTAGAAGCTGTAGATCCGCTTTTCCAGTTCCTTTGCAAAATGAAACTCGCCCTCTTGCATCTCTGATGTGGTCTCTATGTTGCCGTGTTGAGCATCTTGCAAGAGCTTTGCAGCCAAGGATGCACCAACGGTCTCTGCATATATCGGATTATTGAGCAAAATCTGTTCTATGACGCGTTTCATCAACACCATCACGTAACAGTCCTTGTTGGCGCTTACAATGTCGGTTGACTCTTGTCCTGTGTGGGGCACAAATGTGTCAGTCGCGATTATGTCAGTGCTGGGCGACGCGTGAAAACAAAGGGCGTGACTGGATGGCATGGTATTACCCAGCAAAAGAGCCCGTTCCCCGTACGAATCGCCCTCTTCCAGTAAGACATCATGCCGATCGTTGTTCGGTGTCTGGATGCGCACTTCACCTGAGAGCACAAAAAGCAGAACAGCTCGCTCCTTTGCCGCTGCCTGTGGCCCTAGGATCACTTCGTTTCGTTTATACTTGTGCAGCACGGAGCCGCGTGCTGCCATCTGAGTGTGAGATTGCTCGAAAGTCTCAAACGCAGGGTGCATGTGAATGATATCGCAACGGTCCTGCAACTCCTGTTCGTCTGCTTCTGGGGGCTCGTCCTCTTCTGGCTCCTCATCGAGACCCTCTCGTAGCGCCACATTGTCCTCAACGGGCTCCGCTGCCTGCTGCCCCTCCCCGCCCCCCGCGGCTGCCCCCGCGGATGCACCTTCGTCTTCGAACTCGCCGTCCCCGTCCGACGTCTCGTCCTCTGGCGCCGCCTCTCGTTCGGCGTCCTCTTGCCCCATGTTTTGTCCCCTGTCGATGAAATCTACAATTGAGTTGTGCCCTGCCTCCAGCGCAATGTCCCGCCCGTTTTTTTGCTCGCCATTGCATGTAGTCCACGGGGCACCTGCGTCGTGCAACGCCTGGAAACTGGACAGGGACCCGATCTGGCACGCCTCGAGGATTGCATTCATGCCTGCGGGGTCGGCCAGATCGAGCAGGATCTCATAGTCGAGCTCCTTCGTGATGTGGCTGACGAGGATGGCGATGATGGAGTGCTTCTTGCACTTGACGGCCACGTGCAGGCCGCAGCGCCCGTCCGTGTCCCGCACGTGCAGCCAGTCGCGAAAGTCGGTGATGCGCTCCTGCTCGCAGTTTTGCGGCGAGAGCAGGAAGTTGACGACGTCCTGGCGGTTCTGGCGGATGGCGGCGAAGAAGCTGTCCCGGTTATGCGACTGCCGCGCGCACATCACGCTGGCGAGCCGGCACCAGCACTGCTCGTCCTTGCCCTTGGAGTTGACGCACCGCGCGGGCCGTGTGCGCGCCGGGTCGCCCATGACGAGCTTCGACGGCCGGCGCGCAGCGCGCGACGCGCCGCGGAGCGGGCTCTCGGGGGGGCCCGCGCCCGGGCTCTCCACCGGCGCATGCCCGCCCGCGCCGCCCCCGCCCGCGGCGGCGGGGGCGTCCATCTCGCAGGGCAGCCGGGGCGACGAGCAAGAGAGTCGGCCGGCGAACGGCAAGTTGAGTCCACGCCAGGCGTTCGTGGACGCCCGTCCACGAACGTGGGCTCAGACGTTGGCTCGGGGTGGAGGATAAGCGATGGGCGCGCACACGGCGGCGGAGCGATCACGCGGGGGAGGGGAGTGCGGGGGCGCGGGGGCGCGGGGGTGCCGACGACCGCCGGCGTGCCGGCGCCGCGCCCGCGGGCTCCCGGCGGCGTACGCGCTGCTTGCGGCCGCGCTGGCCGGGCGGGCGCTCGCAGAGGGCCCCACGCTGCAGCCGGTGCCCGACGTCATCATCAAGGCCTGCGGGAACCCGCTCGTGGCCGCGATGGCGTGCCCGGGGTCGATTAGCTGCCAGGACGGCGAGGCGCACTTGATACTGGGGCACTCGGGCGCGGACAAGGATTGTCACGATTGCATTGTCATGATTGAGAGCGTCTCCCCGGCCATCGGGTCGCCCCAATCGCCACTGCGCAACGCGGTCGTGCGCACGGTGTCCGGCCAAAAGAAGATTGACGTCTGCCCACGGGGCAAGGCCTCGGGGCGCACAACCATCACCATCAGGGTGACGGACCCCGTCAGCAGCAACTACATCCTGACCGACTTCGCCGTCGTCGTGCAGCCGCTGGACCCGGTTTTTGACAACGCTGGCCCGACCAGGTTCGCGCCAGCGATGCGTCTCCGGTTGTCGCTGTTTGCTCGTGCGCACTGCTCTTCCCGGCTGTGCGTGACGCCTGCCCCTGCGCCTGGGCCCGCTCCGCGTGTGCAGGACTGTGGTGGACATCCGCACGGTAATGGGCACGCCAACCTACCCATACACGTTTCTCGTGGGCCACGAAGACCAAGACATGATGCACAGGTTGAAGATCTCGGCGTTCTCGGACCAGGCCTTGGTGATTCCCAACGAATGCTGCTCCCAGACCGCGTCGTACCTGAACAACGGTGGCATTTTCCTCGACATGGCCCCGTACCAGCCAACAGGCGATCCGGAGTTTGTGGTGGGCCAGCTGAAGGTCAAGGCGAGAAAAGTTACAATAGTGATCAGGCCCGCGCCCGAGACACACGCCAACGTCGGGCTGACGCTGCGTTTGACCGACGGCAATATCACAAAAACAACGCCGATCACCATCTTCGTGAATGACAGGCCGCGGCTCGACAAGTTCTGTGCATACGACGTGCTCGCGCTGGACAATCTCATCACCATTGCCGACATGTATGGCATGCACTGGATGACCCTCTTCATGATGAACAATCACACGCTTACCCACCCGGATAACCTGACACCAGGCACCCGCCTGTCCATCGGCCGTCCGTATATCGTCAAAAAAGGCGATTCGCTCTACAGGTTGGTCACACATGGCGCTTTCGCGGATGCTTCAAAAAGTTGCTATTGGCGTGAAATAATTAGACAGGAGCGTACAGGGGGAGGGGGACCGAGAGTAGCAAAGTGAGGGAAAGAGCGAGAGGAACAGGGAGAAGTCAGAAAAAGATGCATACAGCATACACAGAGACAGACAAACATCGAGAGCGTATGCGCGCCAGATCGAAAAAGAGAAAGAGAAAGAGGCGGGGAGGGGAAAAGAGGGAGGGAGGGAGGGAGCGAGCGAGCGAGCGAGCGAGAGGGCACGCGCGCGAGCGAAAGAGCGAGACAGCCCATAACGGGGGGAGAGATGAACAGGATCATGAGCCTTCTCACTACTGACGTTTTACTTTGGATACATGACAGCATTGCTGTGCGGTACGGCACGACATGGCAGCATATACACAAGCTGAATCCTTCAATCGTACCAGACGAAAAGAATCTCTTCGAGGGGCAGCTGCTGTGTCTTGCTCCGGATTTAGCCTTTGTCACATGTCGTCACGGCAACTTACCGTGATTCAGCACTTCCCGACCGTGCGTGCTGTTTGTGTGTGTGCAGTACATGTGTCTCTGCTGGGTTGCATGTACGGTCAGTCCAAAAAGGCAAGAGGCGGAGTAAAAAGTGTTTCATTACATTGAAAATTGATTCCAAACAAAGCCGCCCTATATCCCGATCCCCCTTTCCAACCCACCCCCCGCTGAATATGTCACAACACACTCGCACCAGCGCGAAAGTGCGAGTTGTAAGCGTTGAGCCTCAAGATTCTGTTCTACACCTTGCCTGCTGCCTTCGCCCCCTCCTCGGCCTTGGAAAGAGTGATGACCAGGTTCCTGTCGCCGTACACGTCATCGATACGCTTGATAGTGGGCCAGAACTTGTTGCTGCGCAGCGACTGCATGGGATAAGCTGCCACGTCGCGGCTGTACGGGTGATCCCACTTCTCCCCAATCACCTCCTCCATCGTGTGGGGGGCGTTCTTGAGCGGGTTGTTGGTCTTGTCCATCTTGCCCTGCTCCACCAGGCGGATCTCCTCCCTGATCTGCAACATCGCGTCACAGAAGCGATCCAGCTCGAATTTGCTCTCCGACTCCGTGGGCTCGAACATGAGCGTGCCCGCCACCGGCCACGACATGGTGGGCGCGTGCATCGAGTAGTCGCAGAGACGCTTGGCAATGTCGACGGCGTCAATGCCGCACGAGTCCTTGAACGGGCGCAGGTCAATGATGAACTCGTGCGCGGCGCGGCCGTTCTTGCCGGTGAAGAGCACCTCGAACTCGCCCTCGAGGCGGTTCTTCACGTAGTTGGCATTGAGGATGGCAAGCTCAGTCGCACGTTCGAGCCCCTTGGTGCCCATCATCTGGATGTACATCCACGAGATGGGCAGGATGGAGGCGGAACCCCAGGGCGCAGCAGCCACAGTGCCAAAGGACTTGTCGCCGCCGGTCTTGACCACAGGGTGGCTGGGGAGGAAGGGCGCGAGGTGCGCCTTGACCCCGATGGGTCCCATGCCCGGGCCGCCGCCACCGTGGGGGATGCAGAAGGTTTTGTGCAGGTTAAGGTGGCACACGTCGGCGCCCATGTGGCCCGGCGAGCAGTACCCCACCTGCGCGTTCATGTTGGCGCCGTCCATGTAGACCTGGCCTCCCGCATCGTGCACCTGCTGGCAGATGTCGACGATGGTCTCCTCGAACACGCCGTGCGTCGACGGGTAGGTGATCATGAGAGCGCCGAGGTTGGCCTTGTGCGCGGCGATCTTCTCCTTGAGGTCGGCCATGTCAGTGTTGCCCTCGTCGTCGCACTCAATGGGCACGACATCCATGCCGCACATCGCGGCGGTCGCAGGGTTGGTGCCGTGGGCGGCACGCGGGATGAGGCAGATGTTGCGGTCGTTGTCGCCGCGGCTCTTGTGGTAGGCGCGGATGGCCATGAGACCTGCGTACTCGCCCGACGCGCCGGCGTTGGGCTGCTGCGAGATAGCGTCGAAGCCGGTGATGTCGATGAGCCACTTGCTCAGCTCGTCGATCATCTCCTGGTAGCCCTTGACCTGGGAAAGGGGCACGAAGGGATGGATGTTGTTGATCGCAGGCCACGTGACCGGCACCATCTCCGATGCGGAGTTGAGCTTCATGGTGCACGAACCGAGCGGGATCATCGAGGTGTTGAGGCCCAGGTCCTTGGACTGCAGGTGGAACATGTAGCGCATCAGCTCAGTCTCCGTGTGGTACTTGTTGAACACCTGCGCCTGCAGATACTTGGAGGACCGCTTGAGCGCGCCGTCAAAGCCCGGGGTGACCTTGGCGCAGAGCGCCTCGGCCGAGTCCTTGGAGCCAAACAGCTTGAGCAGCACGTCCACGTCGCTCGTGTCCGTGGTCTCGTCCAGGGAGATGGTCAGGGTCTTGGCGTCGAGCACGCGCAGGTTGATGCCCTGCGCCTCGGCCTTGCTCGCAAGGCCCGCCGCGTCCACGCCCTCCACGCGCACAGTGTCAAAGAAAGGGGCAGCGCCGACGCCGACGCCGGCGCCCTTGATGCCGACGGCGAGGGCCTTGGCGAAGCCGTTGATGCGCTCAGCAATCTTCTTGAGGCCGTCGGGGCCGTGGTACACGGCATAGAAGGCGGCCGTGTTGGCGAGCAGCGCCTGCGCGGTGCAGATGTTCGAGTTGGCCTTCTCGCGGCGGATGTGCTGCTCGCGCGCCTGGAGCGCGAGGCGGTAGGCCGGGTTGCCCGCGGCGTCGCGCGACAGGCCGATGATGCGGCCCGGCACCGCGCGCTTGTGCTCGTCCTTGGTGGTGAGGAAGGCCGCGTGCGGGCCGCCATAGCCGAGGGGCACGCCGAAGCGCTGGGTGTTGCCGAGGACAATGTCGGCGCCCAGCTCGCCCGGCGGGGTGAGCATGGTGAGCGCCATGAGATCAGACACCATGCACACATTGACCTTGTTGTCCTTGGCCTGCTTGATGGTAGAAGAGAAGTCGTGGATGGTGCCATCAGTCGCCACCTGCGGGATGAGGATACCCATGAACGAGTTGTCCAGCGTCACCTTGCTCGCGTCGCCCACAATCACCTCGATGTGCATGGGCTCCGCGCGCGTCTGGCAGACGGCAATGGTCTGCGGGTTGCAGAGGTCCGAGACGAAAAACTTGACCTTCTTGCCCTTGGTGATAGTCTGGCACATAGCCATTGCCTCCGCCGCCGCCGTGGCCTCGTCCTGCGCCAACACAAGCACCAACACACACACACACAAATGACCGTAAGCGCACATGCAGGTTGCCCTCGTGTGCACACCGCCTCTCTACACGCATGTGTGTCGTCGTTGTGCGTATCCCTCCTCACAAAACACGCATGCGTGTTCCCAGTGTGTGCCGCCCCCCGCATCAGTCTATCACGGCAGACACCCCCAATTTCCACACACCGCCGCGCGCCAAACACCGCAAATAGAGGCCAACGCATACACTTTATGCCCCACTCGACACTCAATCGACATCACAGGCAACATGTCAGCTGCCCTCATATGCATGGCGTTGCTCTATCAAGAATGCTAATATATATGTGTAAATGTGTAAATGTGTAAATATGTATATATGTACATGTAAATGTACATGTAAATGTACATATATATGTATGTATGTATGAGTATATATATACATATATGTATCTATATATATATGTATAATAGATACATATATATATGTATGTATTTATGTATGCATGTATGTATACACACACACACACACACACGGCATCACGGCCAACATGTCAGCTGCCCTCCAGCGCCTGCCTCCGCGCGTCCACCAGACTATAGAGTGCGCCAAGTTCCCATCTCTAATTCTCATATGAGCATAGAGGAGGATACTGACAAGAAGAAAGACCTTCAGACAATAGATATAAAGCAGGGATGAGATATATAGTAGGGATGGGAGATAGGTGTATAGATGGATAGAAATGTTGTACAGATATTTAGTAGATATTTAGAGGGGATAGGGATGCAGATAGATGCATAGAAGGGATGCCCTTCAGGTAATAGATATGGTGTAGGGATTTCAGGGATGGTGGGGGTGAACAGGCCTTGCAGCGCTTGTCTCCCTACTGTCATCGGTAGGCATCTACGATTTCTCACAAAAAAGGAGACCCACGACCTCTGAATCTTGTATCAGAGTGGAAGAGGATACTCACTAGGAGGGAGGCCTGCGAAAGTTCAAGTGGTTTTCCGCGCCCCCCCCCCCTCCCCCCCCCCCCCCCCCCCCCCCCCCCCCCCCCCCCCC
>Ga0115006_10002157_pt1 | contig 12770 bp, 1 predicted proteins | sample ArcOceMetagenome_3_FD_88943 | JGI IMG/M metagenome (GOLD analysis project Ga0115006, IMG submission 88943) | Marine eukaryotic phytoplankton communities from Arctic Ocean - Arctic Ocean- Svalbard ARC20M Metagenome | ecosystem: Environmental > Aquatic > Marine > Oceanic | place: Arctic Ocean...
CCAGCCGAATAATGAAAATAATATAAACATGATAGCGACCCAGAGCGGTGTCTGGCCGGAGGTCTTAGAGAGGGGTGTTAGGTGCTCGACAACGCTCGGCGAGGGGGGGGGGGGGGGGGGGGGGGGGGTCGAGCATGGAGCAAACGGATGCACCCCCGGCGAGCCCCCGCTTCTCATATCTCACCCCCTTGCTGGCCGCGGCGAGCAGCGCGCCCTTGGCCGCGATTTCTTTGGCGGCCGCAGCCAGCAGCACACCCTTTGCCGCCAGCAGTGCCCCCCTGCCCGTTGAGCGGGGGGCTGTGCCGCACCCCATTCCCAGTGCCCCGCTGTCGCCGCCACCCAGCCGGCAGTGCCCCCAGCCGGCAGTGCCCCCGCCGGCGCTGCCCCGGTCAGGGTGAACCCCTTCACAGGGGGCACCGCGGCTTCACAGTAGTAGCCCGGTCTGGACGACTCCTTCAAAGTTTGAGCAGCGCGCTGAGGAGCAGTGGGATCCTCGAATTTCAAATGAGCGCCACACCTTGCCCTGATGGTGTGTGGCCTTGCGCGTCGGGCTGAATCCAACACCTAACCGAAGCTTATAGAAGCCCACAACGAACTGCTTTAATGTATATAATGCTGGTTTGTGCATGGCGGGCTCTGCGTGTATTCCCCTACCACTTCAGCGGTGCGGAGCCAGCCCCCGCGCATCCAAAACCATAACCAGAGCCCACAAGGTCAGGCGAGGATAGGCGAGAACTCATTTTCGGTGGCAGGGCCGTCGGCGCCCATGGCCGGGCGTGGGGGTGTTCGCGGCGCCAGGGGGCTGGCAGCAGCACGACGCCGCCCCCCCGCCGGCTGGGTCGATGGATGACGAAGCAAGTCGAGAAGCGACGTGGCAGTATGAGTGCTGGGCAACAGTGGCCCGGGCTTGGCGCGGCGCCTCGTGCCCACCGCGATGCTGAAAACGACTGCCGCGGCGACAACGATGACAAACCAAGAAGCGATTGCACCCCCTGTGGCCAGGCGGCTCGCGGCAAGGCGCGCTTTTTTGACCTTGCCCTTCTTTGTGTCCACGTGCTTGGTGTCTTGCGACGTCTTGGCCGGCGCTTTCGCCTTGGCTTTCTTCGCGCCAGCTTCGTGGTGGCCGAGCTTACCGAGCTTGCTGTTTTTGCCGTGTTTCTTTGAACCCTTGCCACCACCGTCGCCGTGCTTGCTATCTTTGCCCCCTTTGCCCTTTTTGTTCGCTTTGCCCTTTTTCGAAGCGCCGCCGCCGCCGCCGCCGCCGCCGCCGAGCGCTGGGGGCGGGGGCGGGGCGGTGAGGCCCCACTGGAACGCCGGGGCGGTGGCAGAGCTACCGTAGCACTCGCCACCGACCGCGACGCACTCGCCCCTCTCCGCTGCCCTCTTGCACGAGTACGTGTCCAGGCCGCGGCAGTAGCCTTCGCGCTCGGCGCCGGTGACCGTCCAAATCGAGCCGTAGCACTGCATCTTGCCCAGTGCGAAGCACTCGCCACCGCTCTCAGCGTCTTTGCACCCGAAAGGGTCCAAAGCCCGGCAGTGGCTGTCTCGCTCCTTCATGGTGACCGAGCCGCGGCACACGCCACCGAGCGTGACGCACTCGCCGCGCCCTTTTGCGACCTCGCACGCGTACTTGCCCAGAGGCGTGCAGTAGCTCTCGCGCTCTGTGGCGGGGACCGAACCGCGGCACGCGCCACCGAGCGAGACGCACTCACCGCGCCCCTTGGCACTCTCGCACGCGGGCTGGCCCAGCGGCGCGCAGTAGCTTGCGCGCTCGGCGGCGGAGACCAATCCGCGGCACGCGCCGGCGAGCGAGGTGCACTCGCCGCGCTGCTGGGCGCCATGACACTCGTTCTGATCGAGGGTTGCGCAGCACTTTGCGCTGGTTGGCGGCGGCCCGTTCGCTTCGCACGCGACGGTGTGGCCGGTACGCGGGTGGGAGATGGCCTCGGATTCGGCCGAGCACGAGCACTCAAGCTCGGATGCGGCGTAATCGAGGTAGCAGCGCGAGGGGCTGGCGTAACTCATGGCGATACTCCGATGCAGCTGCCCGAGCGAGTGCTTGTCTTGCCCAATCAGTTTGTCCGCGGCCGCCGGGGTGTCGAGAATGAGCATGCCGGCGAAAGAATCGTTCGCGATTGTCTGAACCGGATTGCTGCCCAACTTGAGGTCGCGCAGCTCTTGCAGACTCCCAAACATCGCAGATGCAACGGCGGTCAACTTGACGTCCTCCAGCCGGATCTGCACCAGTTTGGGGGCCCTAGAGAACACTCTGCTGAGCTGGTTCCCGCAGCCCCGCCCAACACTCGTGTGCGCGGCGCCGAACTTGACCAGGTCGCCCAAGCCGCGCAGCAACGTGTCTGGGAGCGCCTTGAGCATTGTGTGGGCCAAGGAGATGCTCCGCAGAGACGGGTTGTTCTCAAAAGCGCCTGCGGAGATCTTCTGAATCGGATTGTAGCTCAGATCGACCACCTCCAGCGCACGGAGTGTGCGGAAGCTTTCGTCGACCACCCCTCCGATCCGGTTGTACCGTAGATCGAATAATCGTGTGCCGGGGGCGACGCCGTTGGTTGGCACCTCGTTCAGCGGCCCCGGCGCCCCGGGCCCCCCGGTGCAACGCATCGCGCGGGCGTATGCGGCCCACCTGCACCCCGGTGCAGACACCCCCGCGCGGGTCCCGAACGGGCCCCCGCCACCGCCCCCGCCCCCCCCCCCCGCTCCCCCCCCCTTGCCCTTCCGCCTGTGTCGCGGGCGCGGACGCGGTGTCGAGCTGCCCTTCCGCTGCGCCACTTGCTGGCTGCTGAGTCTGGGGGGCTGTGTCGCGGGCGCGGACGCGGTGTCGAGCTGCTCGGCCGCGGAAGCCGAATCTGGCGCCGGCTGCGTCGAGGCCTTGGCCAGTGGGGGTGGAGGGGCGGGTTCGGGGCCGGGCTCCACGTCGTCGTACGTGTGCTCTAAGATGCGCTGCAGCACGGTGTCGGGGTGGCCTTCGTCGGATGCTGTGCACGGCGCGACACCTGCGAGCAGAACAGCAGTTGACAACGCTACCATGGTGGCGATGTTTCCAAGGGCCCTTGACTTCGGCCAGCGGATACCCCGCTGCCGGCCCACCGAAAGCTCGCGCCCATGGCGCCGCGCGCGTTTCCGAGCCGCTGCTGGGCGCCAGGTTAGCCCGGCTTTTGCGCCCCAGCGGAACGCGACGATGAGGGCGCCAACCAGCGCGGCCGACCGCAGCAGCTCCATCAGCAGCACCCTGCTTTCGGCTTGCTCGGCCTCGGCCTCGATCTGCACGATCCGCTCTTCCGAGCGCTCGCCCTGAAGACGCAGAGCCTCGGAGACCGCCTCCTGCACCCCGGCGGCGGCCTGCTCGTCGGGGTCAAAGCCATCCTTGCGACGCCCGCGGGGGCCTTTGGCCCCGCCGCCCGGCAAAGCGCGTTGCCGGCGGCCGCTGGCCCTCGGCTCGACTGTGACGCTGAAGTTGAGCGTGCCCTTGCGGTAGCCCAGCTCAGCCTTTTTGCGCCACTCGCTGTACTCCTTCGAGGTGAGAATGCCCTTGGGGAACATTTCGGCTTCGTTTTTGAAGGAGAGCCCCCTCCCAGTTACGAAGATGTCATACTCGCACTTGGCCCAGTGTTCCAGCAGTAGGTTGGGGTAAGTGATCACCTTGTCGGGTGGTGGGCCGTCGTCCGGGCCATGCGGGTCCGCTCGCTCGGCATCTGGCCGATTAATTCGCATGTTCAGCACGCGCGTCCCGGGGCTGGTCCCGCCTTCCCCGGCCATGATCTCCGATATGTCTGCGCCTGCTATCGCAACGTCGACGCCGTGATCCGCGAAACTGACCTGCACGTGTGGTTTGGCTGCGTCGGTGAAGTCCGTAAATTGCAAATGGGACTGGTAGCCGTTGTTGCGGAGAAAGACCGGTATTGTGGTACTGTCGTCTCTATCCGGTGGAATATTTGCCGTGTACTTATTGAAGCCGCCATCGAATTTGATGTCGACCTTGTCGAGAGGCAGGGTGCCCGCTTCGTGCGGGCACCGGCTTCGGCCGCTGACCGTCTTGAAGATCGGCGTCTCGTAAACCGGGTCTTTGTAAACCACCACATCGAACCTGTCCTGGGCGTCCCCGTCATTGAGCGCGAACTTGATGGAGCTGGATTTCATTTTGTTCGAGGTTTCGGCCTTGTGGGCAAACAACCGGTACTTCATTTCGTTATCGGTATCGAATTGGAGCCCGACTCGCATGATATTGAACTCGTCCGAATCTTTCATGCTCGCGCCGACGTCGATGCTGTGATCCTCGTCCTCCCCTTCGTACGAGCTGTGGTACTGGGAGAACTCGTACTCGTACGTCGCCCCGCCGCTGAAGGAGATGCCGTTGTGGAGCGTGCTACCCTGCAGCTCGTTGAACGCGCTCAGAACGGCTTGGGCGTATGCCCCGAGGATGCTCGGCGTCCCCTGGTAGAGAAAATTCGCCCTCTGCTTATTAAGCCTGCTGAGTATAGTTTTGACTTGTTTCACCCCGGTTACTAAAGCCGCTTTTTTTGCCGCTTTTTGGCCTGCCTCGGAAATCGCTTCGTCTCCCCACTTTGGGCCATCGGCGGCCAACTTTTGCAAATTTCTCGCCAAATCTTTGACGCTGTCTGCTGTCTTTCCCTTCAGAAGTTTCTTCGTTTTTTCTACTATGCTTCCACTGCCAGCACCCAGCCGACCCCCAAGGTCTTGCAATTTCTTGGCCGTGGCGTCCAGCCCAGATTCCGCGATTTCCTTCTGAACCGACCCCAACCAGACGCCCTGCCTCTGCGATATTTCACCAGCAGCCTTTTGAAATTCTGCCTTCTTGGCAAGTTGTTTTTTTGCCTCCGCTTGTTGGGCCTCTGCTGCTGCCTTGATCCCGTTTGCCGCCCTGTCCTTCACGGCCCGGACGAGCCCGAGCAGCAGCGTGCTGAGGTCAAACGCGAGGGTGGTGTATTTGGCTATTTTGGTGACAAACTTGACCTTCTCCTTTTGCGCCACGAAAATATCGCCCTGCAACGGGGAGCCTTCGGTCGGCTTCAAGAGCGCGTTGACGCCGGTTTCCCGCGGCGGCACGTCCATGTTCTGCTCAGCGTAATCCGCATCAAACATCGAATCCACCAAGAGCGTGACGTGGTGGTCAAGCGACTTGTCGCCGCTCATGTCCGACGACCAAATCTCGCCCGGCTGCAGCGCGTACTTGGGGTCGCCATACGCTTCCTCCTCAAGCTTGCGCGAAGTCTGGAGCATGTTCTGCCACCCTTTGACGCCGGCCTCGGCAACCTTCTTCCGCATCGCATGGACCGCTCGCGTCCCGTACTGTTCGCCCCGCATGATGTCCAGGCTCGGGCATGTTTCCGGGTCGTAGTCGTCGATGCAGTCGATGGCCTTTATCGCCGCTTCGCGCTGCCCGATGAGCTCAGGTATCTGGTCTCGCACAATTTCTGCCGTTGTGTAAACTGTGAAGGCGTTCCATCGGTTCCCGGGGTCGCTGTAGATACCGTTCAAGTAATTCTCCTTAACATGCCGGCGCAGCGAGTCCGCGTCGCGGTCCCAGCCCACGTTGTCGAGGCCGTCTGGATCGCCGTTGAAAAGCGCCTCCGCGGTCCGGATCTTCGGATCGCTGACGATGTGACTGTTGACCACCTCTGTCAAGGCCGCATCCTCGTCCTGCGTCAGGTCGTCCTCGCTCGAGCGCGCGAAGAACCACTGCGTGGTCTCCACAGCGTTGACAGCGCATCGCTCGCTGCTGCCTTGATCCTTCACGTCGACGTGGGTTACTTTGACGAACCGCACCGAGAGCGCCGCGGACAAATAGACGTCGCCAGCGTGCCCCGTAAAAAGCTTGTCCGCCGGGGTGGTGATTGACTGAGTAAGCTCGACCTCCACGTGCATCCCCTTGCGCAGCGGCCTGGTATCGATCTTGGCGGTGTAGCCGAACCCCCCGTTAAACAACACCGAGTCCACTTGCGCTATCTCTTCGCTAGTAGCGACGAGCGGCCCCGCCGCACCCCCGCCGGCGCCGTTCGTCAGCTCGTTTTTCCCTGCGAGTGTCACGCTAAGCGAATGTTGCACCGGCGAGATCGTTTCTTCCTCCGTCTCGAGGTCCATTTGAACTGACGCGGTAAACCCAGTCGAAATCGTCGCCGAGCTCCCGTCGCCTGGCGGCCGCCGCAGGATGGTCAACGGCAGATACTCTGGCACCTTGAACGCATCCATCCCTTCGGAGTCACCACCCGACTCGCCCCGGATCACAACGTAGGCTTTTGCCCTGCCGCGGCCGGCTTTACTCGTCACCATGTGCCAACCACCCCCACCGGAAGGGACGTGATGCTCCTGGTACGTGACACGGACTTCTTTTGCGTAAGGCGCAACTGTCTTCGCCCCCCCCGCTGTAATCGTCTTCGACACCTTGCCAGATCCAATTGCCGAGCCATCCTCGTTGAGCGTCACCGTTAACGCGTCAATCGAATCGGACTGCTCGGTGCTGGCTGATTCTTGGAAGTTGATGCTGCCAGGAACGACCGAGCACTCGATGTCCTTGTCGCCACTGTCGAGATAAAACACTTCGGACAGTGCGATGTCAACGGCGTAGCTCTTGCCGCTGTCCATCACCATAACTGCGTCATCGCCCCCTCGGCCCTCGTAGCACCCTGGCAATTCGCAGCTAGGGCAGCTCAGCTCCACGTTGGGCGTCACGTGGTACTCCCACGTTGCCACGACCACTGCGTCAGTCGAGTCAAACTGGACCGGGCGCTCGAGAGTGGCCTGCTCTGCGACGGGGAACACCTCTCCAACCTCTGCTGTTTTCGCCGTCGTTGCAAAGTACCGCATAATGCCAGTGGCGGACAAGGTGATCACCTTCGCCTTCTGGTACTCCGTCTCCGCCTGCGCCACGACCTCGAGCTTATTCCCGGCGGCTTTGAGCACAGCTGGATTGACGGCCTCCAACGTTGCGGTGTAGTCCTGCGCAGGCAGCCGCACAAGCATGGATGTCCCCCTGGTCTTGATTACCTGCCGGATGTTGCACTGCGCGCTGCCAGACGCTGAGCGGAACGAGAACTTCGCGTGGCCCAACGGCCTCAGACACGAGCCGCCGCCGTATCTGATCCGCACTTCCATCGTCGTGATGTCCACAATGTTCAACGTCAGCGGGCCCTGCATGGGCGGAAGCGTTGTCAGCTCAGCCGTGGGGGTGGTGGTGCCCGAGTCCAACGGGGCTGTGCTGCGCCCTGCACCGGTTGCGGTGCCATCATAGATCTCGAATGAGCGCCCGGCTTTCGTCGCCTTCAGGAGAACGCTGGTGCCCTGCATGATCGCAAAAGAGAAACCCCCGTTGGCATCGGTCGTGACGCACTCCTGGAGTTTCCTCTGCTCTGGGTCCGCGGCGTCGTGCACGCACACCTCGACTCCCTCTACTGGGCAGCTGGACACGTCGTTTGGCGAAAGGCGCGCCAGGGTGACGAGGGTGGCCGGGTCCGAGGGCAGCCTGTCAGCGCCGATCGCGTCGATGAGGGCATTGCCCACGGTGTACCCCACAACAAACACCGGAATCGTCACGGCCGCGCTGTCGCTGTCCGCCGCAATCGGCAATTTGGTTTCCCACGAATTTTCCGTCCACCCGAGCGCGCCCAAGTTCACCTGGTCCGTGCCTGTGAGGTTCGCCCAGCGCTTGCCTTCAATGCCACCTGAGAAGGGTTCGTTCGCATCCCACGTGGTCTGCTCCATCCCGAGCACGGTGGCCGCCGCCTGCTCCCCGGCGGTCAGGTCCACCCACTCTTGCGACGCGCTCGCCGGAGCGGGCTCAGCGCGCACAATGATGACGGCGCGGGCACCGGCCTGTTGAGCCCGTAACGCATCCGCCCCGAACCGCCCGAAATGCCTAACCACTGCGATCGCCCCGCGGACGGCGTCGGTGTTGGTGAGCGGCCTGGCCGATGCTCTGGGCACACCGACGGCCACCTCCGCACCGGCAAACGAGTCCTGCCACTCGATGCTCGACCAGCTGCCCCCCGGGACCTGCACGTCGGACGAAGTCTCAGCAGCGCCGGACCACGCCAAGGTGGCTCTGCTAAGCTCCGCGCGCTCCATGTCGGCGCTGGTCACTTTGTTCATGCTCGGGATTTGCCGAAGGTGGCTCAGGAGCACCTTACCCTGCAGAGCGTACGTCGTGAGGTCGAGGAAAGACACCAGTGTCTCAGACGTGTGCAGCACCTGGTGAGCAGCAAACGGGTGGCTATCATCGCCGCCTGGTCGCTCGAATATGTGCTTCGCCAGCCCAACCCGCTGCACCCGTGTCAGCCGGGTGAGGGTCGCGGCGGTCGAGCTGTTTGCGGCAACCGCATCCTCCAGAGCTTGGCCGGCCGCCTCGGTGATCAAAAAGACCGGAATGGTCACGTCGTTGCCGTACGCGCCACGGACCAGTACAGTGACCGCGACGTTTGCGTTGTTGTCCGTGATGATGACAGCACTGGCGTTTGCATTCTGCGCCCGGTACGCGATCAAGCTGAACTCCACAGAACCGCTTCGCCGCACCACAACCGCCGCACCAGCGGCGTCGGCGGTCAGCGGCGCGGAAGCGTCAATCGGGGCCGCGACAACGACCTGTAAGTTCTCCAGCGACGCCGCCGGGCCCCACTCGATCGCCGGCCACTCGCCCTCGCCGGCCACGATTGCGCTGTGCGCTGAAAGGCCGCCGGTCCAGCTCACTTCGCCCGCAATCTGCCCTTGGTCATCTGTGATCACATCCACCGCCAGCGGGGCGATAAAAATGCCCTGGGTCTCGATAGCAGTTGCGTCGAAGGCGTTGCAGTACGCCCACCCGTCGGGCTGGCCGTTCTTGCCAACCTCTTCCTCCGCGCAGCCCGGGTTGGCTATGAGGCACCAACCGCCGCGGGCGTCGTTGTCACAGTTGGTGCAGCCGCTTTGCGGCCTTTTGCACTCCTTGCCGTCCAATCGAGACGTCCAGCTGGCCTGGCACTCGCAGCGATTCTTGCTGCCGGGCACGTCCGTGACGAACAGGCTTCCGTAGGTTCCGTCGTCTGATGTTAACGCGTGCCGCAGATGATCCCGCTGGCGCACGTCGAAATTAATGATCTCGACACTGGAACGAACGGCTGCCAGGTCGTGATCGTCGATCCTAAACGTCACCGATCCACGCGCCGCCCCTACGGCAACGCCGTCTTCTGGCTCTGGCACTGCTCGCAGAAAGGGCGTCTGCCTCGGCTCCCCTCGAAAGTTCCGGTGCACAACGTGCAACTGCGCGGGTGCGCCCTCTTCCAGGTCGCAAAGGCCGTAGTCGGACTGCCATCGGTCGCAAAGCAGGTCATCGCGGGTGTTTTCGCGGCACAAGTCCGAAGACACGGGGCCGTGACAACCCTCGTCTTCGTCTTCTTGGCACTGCGAGATGTAGTAGCGCTCGTTGACCGAAGTAGCGTTGGATGCTTTGGATCGCGCGTTGATTAGCTGGATCTCCAAGCACGATTTTGCGCAGAACCGACCCATTTCGCGCTGGGATGGGAGCAGCTCCAGTTCCCAGTGCCCCCACGCCGCCGCGACTTCCTCGTAGGGAAGGTACTCGAGCCCATTTGGTGGGGCACCCAGAATGCCGAACTCGGTCGGGTCTGCGGTGCGCACAAACTCGAACCTCTGCGCTTCAGTCATCGCCCCCCAATTGGCCAACGTTTCACCCCGCTCCGCGAGTAGCCTGAGGAGCGCTGCATCCCAGTCCACCGGTGGTGCCGCCGCTGCCGCCGCCGCGGCAGCCCCGGAGGTCGAGTCCGTCTGGAAGATGTCGATTCCCATAACATTGATCTCCAGCTTGTCGGACAGGTCATCCTTGTCGAAAACGCTGAAGCTGATGACGTCGCCTGCCACCACCGATATGTTAGTGGCACAGGTGGCGTCGTGGTTGATGTAGAGTACCCGCTCGAAGGGGTACTGCAGCGCTTCGTATTCGCGTTCGGTTTTCTGGAAGCATCGGTCGATGTACCGCAACTCGCACAACCCTGCTGCACAGCGATCGATGGTGTGATTTCGCGCGTCTAGGTCGCAAAACGTGCCGTTCACTTTCTGCGACCACTGGCACGCAGCGCTCAGCGGGCTGGTTTTGTCGTCCGGCACCGTGCATTCCAGCGATGTGCACTTGTCGTCGCCCGGGCGAACCGAGTGCTCCATACAAAAGGCGTGCATGTTGTCGTGGTCACACACACTGCGCCCCTGGCACTCCACTACTCCGTTGCCGCTGTCCTCGCACTGGTCCCCCACCGTGAAGGGGTCTTCGTCGTCGCAGGTCACATGCGGCGCGATGCTTGCATTCCCCGCGGCTTCCAGGTCGAGCACGACAAACTTGAACTCGCATTTGTTGGTCGCGTAGTTGCAGCTCCGAACCCTGCAATCCAGCGCCGTGTGCGGGCACTCTTCCGCATCTTGCACGCCGTTCGACCCGGTTGCTTCGCACGGCCAGTCGACGCACCCACCATCGTCAAGCGAAGCGCCCGGCTTGTAGTTCCGTTTTTGAGGGTCAGTGCACCCACAGTCCAGCGGATTTGCGTTGTTCATCGCCGTGAACTCGCTCGTTGTTCCAATTGCCTCAATCCTCCTTGTCACGCACTGCTTCGGGTTATCAACCACACGCACCGGCCCCCGCACGGCGACCAAGCTTGGGAAGAGAGCCGGGAACGCGCCCGCCATGTTGACATTGTTTTCGATGCGAATCCCAACCTCTGCGCTTTGGAGACCATTGTACGTAGCCCCGGTGTTGAATCGATTCCGGGTGCTGCCCCCCGTGTCGAAGTTACGCGTCTTGCCGAGAATGACACGCAACTTCGGCAGCGAAGCATTTGCGACCGACAAAATCGCTGGGCAGTTGGCGATACGCACGCTTCCGGTGACTTTGACTAGGTGCGCGAGAGGGGCCAGCGACGAAATGACGTCGTCCGTGTCAGGATCACAATCGATGTTGAGGCTCCCCTTGATGGTACCGCAGTGGGCGAACTGCTCCAACTGCCTCTTCGTTCTGATGGCACCCGAATGCTCGCCATAGCCCACAACCCCGAGAATCTCTGCCACAACACACTCGGCGGTTGTGCCGCAGTGCCCCTTCGCATCACAGAGGTCCGGCCCGGTTAGCTCATCGCCGTCGTCACACACAGTGTTCTCCGCCATCGGATTTGTGTAGCTGCAAGTGCCGCTCGTAGTCAAGCAAATTCCGGCTGTATGAAAGCATGGCGGTGGATCGTTGCACTTGACCCCTTCGCAGAGATCGCACTGCTCAGTCAGCCCCAGTCCCGCCAGATACGGGCACTCTTCTGCGACGATCGTGTCGGTGGTGCGGTGTGGAACGCAGACCTTCGCACCGTCCGCCGTCGGGAGATAACACTCGCCGTGGGTGCCCGAGACGCAGTCCGAGCATTGCGCCAGGTCACAGTGCTCCGGGTACTGCGCACAATCGCACCGCTCTTGAGCCCGATTGTCAAAGGTTTCAAACCTTGGGTCCTCGTCGACGCAAAGGTCTGCGTTACCGGCAAACACGCCGACGGGATGAGTCGGGTGCAACGAAGGCAACATCTTTTGCGCGACCCCACGCAGCTTTGTGTTGTCAATGAACCGAAGTGACCGGGTTGAAGATACCGACGACCTCGCGTGGCCAAGCTGGGTGAGCGACCCAAAGCCGCCGTCGAGCCGCTCCAGGTCCGTGCAGCGGGACACTTCGACTATGCCAGACACCTTTTTGATTCCGCGGAGCGCGGCGAGGCTCCGGACCCGATACTCGTAGTTTTCCAGAAAGTCGGCCGCGGTCGGGTTCGGCGGCGCGGTCGGCGGTGGGGTCGGGGGCGCGGCGGGACAGCCGCCGCCACCCAGGACGCCACCGCCCAGGAGAGTGAGCGGGCCGTACCGATCGCCAACTCGGAGATCCACGGATCCAGAGGTATGGAACGTGACCGTCTTCCCGCCGAGCGAAAACGATGACCACGCGCTGAACTTGCCGCCACCGTAACCAGACACAATGAACGTCGCCCCGTCTGTGACCGGGATTTGCCGCCCGTTGAAAACCAACGCACCGCCACTCGGCCAGGTTGCCGTCACGTCGCCGTACACCTTGCTGCCCTGGTCATTGCTGTTGACGCCGCCACCGCTGGTGTACCGAAAGGTCAGCGACGTCGGCTTGTCTTTGTTTTGCTTCGCGGAGATCACACAGCCATCACCTCGGTACTCGGGTGCGCTGTGGCCGGTGAAGTCAAGCGACGCCAGCTCCTGGGCAGACATTGCGCAACGAGCTGGGTCCAACAAGGGGGGTGACAAACTGGCGAGCAGCATGCAATCCGTGGCCTGGATGTCGGCAATGAGCCCAGCAAGCTGCGGCACGCCGCGGCCGCTGAGAAGGCAGACCTGGTCGATAGCACTTTCTAGCAGCGCCTCGGTGAGCAGCTCGCCGTTGGTTCGCTTCTCAAAGTCTGCGCCCAACAGGCCGTACGCGCGCCGGGCTACACTTTCGCACCTGGCCTCGCACCGAAGAATGACGCTGCCGCGAATTTTGGTGCAGTTTCTGGCCTCGAGCTGGCGCAAATGGTTCCCGTCAACCATGTACGGTCCTTCTGCGACGTCCACGGGCCACTGCGCGCGCGTGCGTGGGGGGGTTAATGGCGGCGGGGGACGGCTGGAGGATGGAGGGGGTGGGGGTAGGGGTCGTCGGAGAATATGTCGCAGACACCATGCGAGCGAATGGGCAGGGTGGCCCGGGCACATGCGCGGCGCGCGCGGGG
>Ga0115006_10002159_pt1 | contig 12757 bp, 9 predicted proteins | sample ArcOceMetagenome_3_FD_88943 | JGI IMG/M metagenome (GOLD analysis project Ga0115006, IMG submission 88943) | Marine eukaryotic phytoplankton communities from Arctic Ocean - Arctic Ocean- Svalbard ARC20M Metagenome | ecosystem: Environmental > Aquatic > Marine > Oceanic | place: Arctic Ocean...
AGACAAAGAAATTAGTTCAGATATCAATCTGCCGCCTCTTAATTTGCCAAGTACTCTAGTAGCCTATCAACAGCTCTCAACATCTATCGAGGCGTGAAAAGCCCGCGGCGTCTCTTCAGAGCGAGGCGTGAAAAGCCCGCGGCGGCGATGCCGATGGGTTTACGTTTTTGCACGATCGAAATGTTACATGTCAGCTGTATGAAACTCACCACAACGACCCCCCTGACTTCCAGCTTCGAACCTCTAGTTTGCGGGGAGAAGGAGTGTCCTTACTCCAATCTCTGCATCGCCGAGCTTGCCGGTTACTCTTCGGATCAGTGCTCCACGCCGGAGGATGAGTGTCCGGAGTCCACCGAGGACTGCTCGAAGGAACCTAGCAATCCATGGGCATGCGGTCCCAATCGCTGTCCTTATGCCACTACGTGCGATGCCAAGGGAGCGGGTTTCGATGTTGACGGCGACTGTTGCCAGGACACGCGGACTACTACCGTTTGTCCCACCATCGAGGCGCCCGTGTCGTGTGGTGCCCCAGGCGGGAAGCAGTGCTCCTACGCTTCTCAGTGCAACGCCGACGCGGCCGGTTACAACGAAGACCAATGCTGCAGCGCTGTTCCTGATGCCACCGCATGCCCTATGATCTACGCACCAGTCGAATGTGGCGTCGCCCCCTGCGTCTACAACAGTGGCTGTGAGGCCGAGGCGGCAGGATATACTGAGAGCGAATGCTGTGCCACCCCTGCCGAGGAGACGGCTTGCACTATGGATTACATGCCCCTCACATGTGGTGACAACGGGTGTCTCTATGCCAATGAATGTCTTGCCGAGGCCAGCGGCTATTCTTCAACGGGTGAGTGCTGCCCCGTGCCAGAGGGGGCCTGCAGTTCAAATCTCAATCCAGTCGCTTGCGGACCTACATTCTGTTCGTACGATAGCCAGTCATGTGCCGACCTCGTCTTCGACTCCGAGGAATGTCTTCCCACCCTTGTCGTCGGCGACGAGCAGTACGTTGGATACTATGACAGAGCCTGCAGAGCTGATGGTTCTAAGGGAGATTTCACTGTGAAGGAGGTCGATCTTGATACCTGTAAAGAGACCTGCACAGAGGACGAGAAGTGCAAAGGGTATGAGTATTCCGACAATGCTGGCAAATGCGAGTATCACTGGGTTAGTGGCCTGCCCTATCTTGATGAGGAGGAAGGCGCCTTTTCAGACTCCACCGATGAAGGAGTACAGTGCTTTTGGAAGGTGTCGTCGGCCAACGATATTACGTCGTTCTCAGCCAATCCTACTAGCGCAGCGACAGGCAACAGACAGACGCAGGTCGCTGCCTTCGTTGGCCTCGTTCTTTCCCAGGCGATTCTCAAGCTCGTCTGAACGTTCTAGATCAGGGAATGCTCAATAGGTTTTAATTAAATAGTTACACATTTATTCTATATTACCTGGATATACAGTTGCTACGGGCGTCTCTGAACAAACAGCTTGCCCTCCCCAGTACGATGAGCGCGGATTTGATCGTCCAAATATAAGACATCGAAGAAGGCCGGTGGCTCGACGTTCGGATCCTTTCCCCTCAACAGTGACAACACATCGCCCACGAGGGCCGGAGGGAAAGAAAACCGAAAGTCCTTAAGGAACGGTAGGGGAGCATTCTCATTAAGTGCCCTGCCCCGCTGAAAATCCAATCGAACCCGCGTCGGCGACAAGGCAGTCATCTTAATGGTGATCTCGAGCTGATCGAATGGTCTCTTCTCACCCTTCGCATAAATGTAATTGATGCACTGTCCTGCTTCGGCATCTATGCGCTGGCCAGTGGTAATGTCAACGCCTTCTCGCACTTCATCCTCGAATCCACCCGATCCCTTCTCTCTCTTCTTTTCAGTTCGGGCTGGAGCCTCGGCATCCTTGGCATTGGTAAACAGTAAGCGCCACTCTCCATCAAGCGGCGGCGACATCGATGTGCTCGCTGATGCATCGCCAGTAAAACCGCCGAGGCCATATGTTGGAAATGACGTAGGGTTGAGGGCCGACAGCTCGTCGACTAACTGAATGACGAGCTGCTCGTCTTGGCCGTTTGCCGCCTCGATGAGCTGCTTCTTGAGGGAAGCTCGCTTCAGGCCCGAGAAGAGGCCAGCGGTGGCAGCAGCATTGGTCGAAGATTTTTTTGCTGCCGGTGGTGCCAACGTAGAGAACGCATCGACCGACTTGGCTGCGACGGTGGCAATAGCGAAAAGAACGAGTCTGGTCCTTTCCGTCATTTTGTTGTTGTGTTGTTGGTACGACGTAGCTATGCGAGTTATAGCACGATACTTCCAGAGTTCCAGAGGCGATGAAGGTAAGAGCAGAGCAGTAGAGCAGAGACCAAGAATGAGTCAGCCGTAGCCTGCGGACGAGAGACAACGGACAGACGGATAGGCCAAACCAAAACGTACGTACGATCGTACGTTTTGGCTGGCAGCCGTAGCCACAGATTTTAGCAAATCTAGAAATAATGCTGGCTATGATGGCCACATACACACATGGCCACCACCGGGAGCGGAGGGGGCGGCCATCACGATCGAATCGAATCGTCCAGTCAACACCACAACATCCAAACAACAGCGATAGTAAAATGTCAGGATCTGCAAACAAGAGAACTGCACCGGGCGCCGGCGCAGCGCCCTCCCTTAGGTTAGAAGCCATCGCGTCTATGACACTCCTCGCACTGCAGTTCGGAATGCAGCCGGCTGTTACCCGCCAATACACACCTCCGACCACCTGTCGTTCGGCGGTCATTATAACGCAGGAATGCGTCAAGTTTGTGATTGCCATCTTCATGCTATCGTCCAGTGGTCAGCTCAAACCTTCCCTCGAGGGATGGACCGTATCCAAATGGCTGACCATCGCCTTCCTACCGGCGGGACTTTATGTCGTCCAGAATCTATCGGCGTTGATGGCGTACCAGAACTTGCATCCGGTTACTTTCAACGTGTTGAACCAAACAAAAACGGTGCGTCCAACCATGCATTCATATCCTACAGTATCCAGAAAAGAATTGTATCTCACATTGTCCTCGTATCTATTCTCCATTCTCCGCACTACTCAGTTATCGGCGGCACTTTGTTGTTGGCTCATCATGGGACGGAAGCAAAGCAGAGCACAGATATTTGCATTGTTTTTACTTTTGCTTTCAGCACTGGTCATTGAAAAGATTGTAACGTTGGATGCTTTTCTTGGCGGCGATGCGGCCGATACCACTGCGGCATCGGAGAGCTTGACGGCCCTGGAACCTCGGCATTTCACTCACGGAGTTGTTCCTATCCTTGTGGCCAGTGGGATATCGGGCCTTGCCGGGGCCATTACGCAAAAGAACCTACAAGGTGGCGGCGAGTCAGGTGGGAAGAATGCGGTGCTGTTCAGCGCCGAGCTCTGCGTTGCGTCGCTCATCATGCTGGGCGGATCACTTACTGTAAACGCGGATGGGAAGTGCATCGAGGACAAAGGATTCTTTGCCGATTGGACGCCCTTGACCTTCATTCCCATCGTGACCAATGCTCTCGGTGGCATATTCGTTGGATTGGTTACAAAGTACGCCGGCTCAGTGAGGAAAGGCTTTGCGTTGATATTCGGTCTGATGATATCGGGGTTCATTCAGGCGGTCACAGAGCTCACCGAAGACGGAACGTTTGCCATCAGCAAGGAGGAGGTCATTGGTGGTTGTTTGGCTTCCATTTCGTTGTGGCTGCACGTCACAAATCCCTACAAGGCACCAGAATCAAGTGGTGGACAAAATGCTACATCCAACGGGACAGCTTCAGTATCCGCCGCTGCGACAAAGCCATTTGCCAAAACGCGAAGGAATCGACGTTCTCGAAAGGAAGACTGATGAGTGAAATTTTCTTTGTTTTCTTCGTAGCAGCTAATTGCATTATTACTAGCTAGTAGGCAGCTTGAGAAAGTTAAGTTGTTGGAGCGAAGTTCTGATTTATGCATTATTTAATGTCCATTCTCTCATTGCCATGAGATAGGATAAATGCGTAGTTTTACATTGCCTCCGTGTTGCTCTCACTTTGCGATCGCGTCATACTGGTTCAAATTTGATGACCCATAGCCTCTCTCTATCGGATCACCACCGATGAGATTGGTTCTTTCGTCACTTGTCGGCATTTCCAAAGAGTCAACCAGTTTATTTCCAGTGGGTTGGTACTTGCGATTGTGCTGTACCGTAATGTGCCTTTTGGTTGTTCTCTGAGTGAGTTTAGTCCTGAGCCACGTTCCAACCAAAAGCATCGTAAGAACTACAGAAGCCATTGTGAAATGCTGCAGCGCAAAACTGCACATTTAAGGGAAAATATAATATGTACAGAGGTTATGTCAGGGTGAGATGCTGAATTAACACAGGTACCTATTAACTAGCTACGTAGCTAGAGGTATCACACAAAGAAAAATACAAAACAAGGAAAATGATCCGGAGTGAAAACTCACTGGCGATAGTCTGTACGAGGGATAGGGGCACCGCCCCTGTCCTGGCACCGGACGAGGGCTTCCACCCACGGCCATTTCGACCGACTAGGTTCAGCACGATTGTGAGATTCAGACGACTTTTTGATGTATTGACTCCTTGTCTCGCTGGCTAAGAGGGAGCTACCCAACGCAACACTAGGACTTCGGGCGATCCCACAGACGCCTCGCTTGCCCTTCTTTCCCGAGCCCCGCTTCATTCGAACGTAACCCTTCTCGCCCCAGCCAGTACCCCAACTATTCCTGGCGATCCAGTACCTGGTGACTTTTCCTGTCTTCTTGTTAGTTTCCTGGCCGTATCCAACGATTAACATGGCATGATTGGCATTTTGCCCACACTTTTTGGAATGGAAGATTCCACCCTCGTGTGCCAAGAAGTCACGCTCACTGCCATTCACACCAACAGCAATTGGGCCGATATAACGAAGGACAAGCTCCATGTTCTCTTCGTGATTAGGAGTCAGAACTCCCCAGCCTTCCGCAGTAGCGATGGGACTTGTTACCTGATCGACCTTACATTCCTTTTGTTTGCCTTTGTACGGATATTGACTTGAATCAGTCAAGCCATATCGGTGGATGAAATAATACGCCAACAAAGGATTGCCGCCAGTACATCCCTGATCGTAGCGCGTGTCACAATCAAGCAATTCTTGAATGCTAAGGTCTGCCTTGCTGAAGGCCTTGGTCTCGGCCTCCCGGGCCGCCGCTATAGCTGCTTTCCTTATCTCGTCCGAATCCAGATGTTTTGCAGTGAGCCTTTCCTCGGTGTCCGTATATGCCTCGAATGCTCGATGACGCGCGGCATTTGCCTCGACGGTGCCTGTCGCTGATATTGCCCAGCAGGCACCACTGTTGGGTCGGTGGAAAAGTATTGAGGTGTGCAAAGTGAGGAACCACACAGTGTGACGAGAACAAATAATGACCACGTGATGAATGCTACGAGAACGAACTGCATGTACATACCAAGAGCCTTGATCAATCACTGGATGTACAATCGGAACTGCGTCGGGATTATCCGTGGTGGACCAGTCCAAGCTCTTTCTAAATCTATCGGCACTTCGCCCATCGGGAGGAGGAGCATACGGCGTCGCATCCGACCCATCCATCTTCTCCTTTCGTACCGAGTGGCGCTTCCGGTCGGTCTCCCTCTCCAGGTAGAGGCTGCTCTGACCCTTCTTTGACCAAATGAAAAGTGGACTCGATGAGGAAGCGGAACCAGGCAGGGGTGGGACCTCATCTTCGAATCGGTGTCGATCAGATAAAAAGTAGGAACGGAATGCCCCTATGTTGGCAGCCACCGATGATGTGGTCGTCGCGGTGACTGACTGCACGAGATGTTCGAATTCCAATTTGGAGAATATTGACCCAGCCCCACCCAATTCCCGACTTTCTCCATAATACTCGTTCTCCACTCCTAACAATGGTAGCGACTCAAAATTTGGGAGGAATTCCTCGGCAACACCTTCGTCCATGAGTGGCAGCTCGTGTTCGTGTCGATCCGAGAATCGATTGAGCGTGATGCGGTGCCGGGGTGCTGCCGAAGTCCCAGCAACATCGATATCGTCGTCTTCGTCCTCATCGCCTGCCGGCTCATTAGTTTCGTCGTCATCTAATACTAGTAGCTCATTATTATGACGATATACGAACACCAAGTTGGAGACGAAGCGGTGCAATCGATCGTGATTTTGCGTGTCGTTGGCGGCGTCGCGATCGCGTCCGTAATGAGAAGCATATTGCTGGAACAACTTTTGGCATGAAAGATCCACTCTATTCACTCTGCTTTTACTTGCGATCTCACCGCCGGAACCAAGCAGCGCCTCTGCATAAGAAGACGTCGCGCAGGACGATAGGACCTCGTCGTCGTACTGAAAAGGAGTGTCTGCCATTTGCGGATGGATGTTTCTTTGTGAACCCGGTCCCAAAAGCGAACCTTGAAGGGCTGCCAGATTATAATATTGGCCCGTATCGATAAGCAGCGCCGTCACCGTTGAAAGGCGATGGAGCTTCGCGTCGATGCCGCACACGGCACGAATGGCGGGTGGGATCCCCAACGAGCATATTATGAGCTCTTAGCTGCATGACGCACATGACACATGACACACTGATGATGGACACACAGCGCGGAGCGCGGAGAGATGACACAGCAGGGTGGCTCATAACCCAATGGATCTTTAGCAGGTGTTCAGCCCACCACTCATTCTTCATTCATGAGATCGAGAGCAGCACACGGCGGCGTTAGTTGGGAGGGAAAGGATTGAAGGGCTTATTAGACTACAATACAACGTGTAGATCTACAGCTACGTATAGATAGTCTACATGTCGATCACACCAATTAATTCAAAATACTTCCTAGAGATCTAATAGATCTAATGTAGGAATTCCGACACGCCTACCGGTTACAATGTATACACGTAGATCTAGATCTAGATTCTTAAAACATGTACCTAGATCTAGGTCTAGGTACGTGTATTTTGGGGGGAAAGCACAATCGAGAGAATGAAATGTGGCAGAAAAGTCTCTTTGGATGGACCTTTCCAAAACAGCCACACCTTTTCGCGTAGATCTAGATGTACTCAGGGATATCGTCGACGTACCATGGTAGATTCGGCTTAAAAACTCACAAACAGCTCAGGCTGCGGTTGGTCTTCAATCTGCTTCCAGTAGCACTCTCCGTTGGCGCTCTCACTTCCGTCAGTATTGGCAGACCAAAGAGTATCGTCATCGTTGGCGCCCCTTCGGTACTTGACGATGGTGTCGTAAAAGTCAAAGTCGCGCTTGTTCCTTTTGCGGCGCTTCTCCCTGTCCTGTCGGACGCGGATCTTGAGCTTGGGATTCTTCGAAAGCTTTCCAACCGAGTCGCAGACCAGGTAGTACGTGCCGTCGGATTCGGTCTCGATGAACATGAACGACGTGTCGCCCTTGTCCCTCTCGGTCTTGCCGACGCAAAGCCTTTCGGCACCGTCGTACGAAGCGAAGGCAATGTCGGTGTATCCCACCATGGGATCCCACTCCCAGGCAGTGAGCTGGTAGGTGCCGTTCGTTGCGGATGGGACGATGCCGAACATCCAGTCGCCACGGCAGATTGCCTCGTCGCGCTTGATGCACTTTACGCCCATGGGCCCACTCTTCGAGACCTGTGTGAATGTGATGATTCGGCATTCGGCATTGGTGAGCAAATAAATACATCAGGATTCTTACCATCAATTCATTTCACGAAACAAGTATCACACGCCCCCAAAACAAAACCAAGTTCAATATTGCTCTAGCTACGTGTAGAGTAACTCACCTCAAGGGATCGATCGATGCAAGTGACGGGCTTGGGAGGAGGGACGGGTACGGGTGCCGCACTTATACCAGGGTCCACGGCTGTCCCATCTTCGGTGATATCACTGGTAGGTTCGACAGGTACGCCATCTTCGGTGATGTCATCGCCAAAGGCGGGCGCGTTAGAGCCCTCGACTTCGCCGGTACTGATCATATGGATCACGTCCTCGATGTTCTTCGCATTGGCGCCCATCGACGAGAGGGCGACGACGCCAAGAAGGAAGGCGGAGTAGGAGCTGATGACGAGATTCATTGCAAACGTGGTTGTCGTGGAAAAGGGAGTAGGTAGAGTTCGAGTGGATTTACTTCTTGGTCTTGTCGTGGATTTCACCAAGCTGGTCTCTTTGTACTAGTACTAGAGTGTAGATTGTGAGCTCTTGGGAAGCAATTGTGCCGCAAAAAACAGACCCAACTGGTACAGACCGCACCGGAAGTGCGAACAAAAATGTGGTCGGTTGCAGCTGTGCCAAACAAAAATGTGGTCGGTTTGCAGATTTTGCGAGGTCCTTTTTATTTTATCGCTTCCATTTTGCATTTAATATGATGGCACATCCAGTCGCTATTTATTTTGAGAGGTCTCACAGAAAGTCGTTTGGATTTCTGGGTTGTCGATCAGCACATACATGATGCTCCGGCCGGATGGCACACACGTGCTGAGCTCCCAGTCCTGCTTGGTTGTTTGTTGGCAGTTTGCATTATCGTTGGCCAGTTGCCCCCTTCGCTTGACTGTTCCTACACATATATGTATATTCGAAGGACCAGGGAAACTTCTCGGCGACCAGGTTCTTTTTAGTAGCGACCATCCGCAGATACACTTGATACACTTGCGGTACGGCCCCAAAACGAGAAGTCCCATCATGTCTTCGATCATCCGGTCGAGCAGCAGCAGCCGTCAATCGGCTTCCACCACCTCTCTCGATGAAATTCCAGGCGCTGATCCTCTCTCGGCCTCTAAAGGTCATCATCGTACTCGCAGCGGACGCCGGTTCGGTACGTCCATTGTCAACACGCCGAGCAAATCGGCCAAGAAGAACAAGGAGGGAGGCGGCGGAGTAGGAGCCTCGACGACGAAACAGAAGAGCACGGCCAAGAAGAATCGCAGCGCCAGCCGCCTCCTTTCCCGGGCGAGCAGCACTAAGAGGAGATCGACGCCTCAGCAACAGCAGCACCTGCCGGCTTCTCTCCCGGCGGCCGATCTGTCGTACGACTTTGCCTCCATTTCCCTGTCGCAGTCGTTTGGTTCTAGGACCAATTTCCGTTCGACGAGCGTCGGCGTTGGCGCTTCCTCGTCGTCTGAATCTCGTGACGACTATGAAGATGTCGTGGCCATGAGACGTCTCCCCTCGGCCATTACTGCCGACTACTCCGCCAAGATGAGCGGTACCGCTGCGTCCATCAGCAGTGCCAGCAGTGCCAGCAGTAATTTTGTCAATGCCGCCTCCATCTTTCGCCCCAAGAAAAACACCAACAAGACCGGAAGCGAGATAGCTTCCACCATCCCTGCTATTCAGCGTTCCAATCCCATCTTTGATACCGATCGGCACTATACCATCAATTTTGAGTCTGATGACGACAGTGAAGAAAGGGAGGGTGTCGCAACGACGACGGAACTTGGCAATTACGTCATCCGTCATGCGGAGCAGCAACAGAAGAAGGGGGTAACGGAGGATGGTGCCAGCTCGATCGACTCGATCTTTCGCATGGTCGACAAGGTGCTGGACACCACCGACGCTGCCGTGTCCTGGATGTGTCTGCAGCGGGCCAACCCTATCATTGATAGCGACGACGAGGACGCCGCGATACAGCACCACGACCTTCACCTCAAGCAGGAGACGAGCTTTTATCAGCCCGAACGTATGTGGTCCAAGAGGAAGGATGCCGTCGCCGAAGAGAAAAATGTCATGGTTCTGGAAATGGGCAACCAGCTGGCCGACGAGGTCAACGGATACAAAATCCCCATGCCCAGGTAATTCTCGAGCAGAGACAAGGAAGGGGCAGGAAGGGAGGAGAAAGAAAGATTCAAGGCAATTTGAATGTGTAGAGATACGTATTACAAATCAGCAAAAGAATGCTGCCGTGGCTACTGCTACATTATCGATTCAAATGCAATTTTAAAATAAAAGACGACTCGACTCTTTCCAATGCTCGCTGGTTGCCTACCTACATCGTACCAGGTACATGTAGGTACCTAGGTACATGTATACCGTACCAGGTACTGTACACGTATCCTAATGAAGCTTTTGGTTGGTACAGGTACCGGTACAAGTATGTACAGGTACGAAATATACAAACAAGTACCAGGTACACGTATTTTTTGTTACACTCGCCGCTACGTAGAAATATGGTGCGGTGCGGGTGTTTATTTCTGTAGATGTGAGAATCAGTGGAGCAGTAAGAGCACATGCGGATAGATAATATCAAGTTACACTACTGATACCGAGCCAGTGACGAGGCAGCCGTCCGTCGCTTCGTCCGTCGCTTCGTCCGTCGCTTCAGTCGCCAATGAAGAAGACGGAGCCAGCGGTGCCGAAGAGTTCCCCTACGAGCCCCCCAAAGAAGATCCCCCAAAGAAGATAAATGACGAGGTGGTCAGCGTCCAGGCAACTGCTACTACTGCTGCCACCGCGCCCAAGAAGATCCGTCGTTTCTTCAAGAAACAGAGTTAGAGGCGCACATCGAACGAAGAACGGGCACATTCACCCTCTACTCTTGGTACTACGTAGCTAGCAAGCTACTAGTACGAGGTAGGCCTACGTACAGTATTCACCGCTCTCCGTTCCAAGCCATCCGTGAATGAAATTAATTGTGTGTCATGGTTACATGTAAAAAGAAGTACGATCGTAAGTTAAGTTAAGTTCACTTTATTGTGACCGTATTACACCACCTTTTGATGGTGACTCTTGCTTTGATCGTCCGCCAATCAAAGCAACACCAGAATACCGACACATACGATCACTCGCACTTGCATCATTTCCACTCCCCCCCCCCTTGGCCCCTGGTCTTGGAAAACGATCAACCGCCATTACCAGGATCTACTGTACCAGCCGCTTTTTATAACATCATCCACGTTTCCTTCCGTCTCTACTAGCTAGCATCATGGAATTCCCACGCACATATCTCACATGACATGCACCACGGCGAAGAGGCAGATACAAGGGGAGGGCACGAACGGGACGTTTTTTACTTCTTTCCGGGCTTCTTCTTCTTGCCCATGTTCAGTCCAGCATCGAACAAATCCTCCAGGTTATCCTCCTTCTTCTTGCTCTTCTTGGGCTTGACCGGCCCACCGGCGGGGGCGGCGGGTTTGTTCAGACCCTTGGGGTCGTTGGGGTCGAAGCCCTTGAGAGAATCGAAGCACATCACCGGATCGGTGCCGGCGGGATGCTTGGAGGTCACGTGCAGGTAGAGGGTTGGGGGCTTGGCGTTGACCATGAAGGTCTGCTTGCAGATCTTGCAGCAGAAAGCGGCCCCGTCGGCGTCGGCCTTGGCCTTGGCGGCCTTGCGCTCCTCGTCGGTCTTGCCCATCTTCTTCTGGTTGCGCTCGCGGGCGGCCTGAGCCTTCTGGACGTTCGATCCCTTTCCCATGATTCAAAGATGGCGCGCTGGCACTTGGAATAAGAGGCTTATGTATGTAGGAATTCCTACAGAGCAATGCAATGCAATTACGTGTAGGTACTGTCACAGGCCTGCCTGTATCCTGTATGTCGGCTTCGTTAGCGATAGCGCGGTCGGGTGGATGGTGGATGGCGCACAGACGCTGTATGTATGTTGACGGACAGACGTACAATTGTAGACTAGCTAGCTAGCTAGAGCAGAGATGAGACAGAGACAGCAGTTGCAAAGTGAATGAATGAAGCATGAATGAAGCATGAATACTCGTAAGTCCGTCAAAGTTGCCACATCCTCTCTGTCGTAGCGTAGAGCTGATCTGCTATGCCATGGCGCCATCGGTGGATGTTGACGCTGGTAACACTTGATGGTCTCTTCTTCACCTTGAAGAGTTGCGACTCGTCATCGTTGCTCGCTCGCCCGTCGCCATCAGTCTTTTTTCTGCGATCCGCGAAATGCCAATCTGCAAATCGACGCGGGGCAACCTGCCGCCCACTTCATTATTTCATCCACGCGGCGGCTCTCAACAGCAAACAGCCACAATACCGTCTTCTCGGCACCGAATCATTTCCCTCTAGCTAGCTAGTGCACACCGCTCGCCTCCAGTTGGCCTCTCCGCCTATCTTCTCTTCGAATCAAACCCATTTCGACCGCCTCGTCAGCCGTTGCCGTTATTACTTCCTAGCTCATTATCTCGAACACCAACCGACACGACCCACCAGACCTCCTCGACCCAGAATCATCCAACCATGCCGACCCGCAAGACGATCGTGAAGCAGCCCACTCTGGACCCTGCCCTGCCGCCTTCCGACCAGTCCAAGGACGGAAGTGGCAACGGTGACGGCGGCGGCATCGTGCCAGCTCCGTCGACCGACGGCGCGGCTGCCATCGCCCTCAATCGTCCCCTGCCTCGTATTCGGAAGGCCAAGGTGTACAGCAGCTTCGGTGGAGGTGGGCTGGATGGCGCCTTTGGCGGTGGCGGCGGCGGTACTACTCGTAGCACTACTACCAACGACGGCAGCATTTTTTACGAGAATGTCGTCCCGCCATCGGCCAAGAAGAGCAGGCCCAACACGATGACGACCGGTATCTTCGAGGGCATCGCGCTGCCCCCGACCGTCGTGGCATCTACACCTTCATCTGCATCTCCAACCCTCGCCGCCGCCAAAACGCCCGGTCCCGTCACCAAGAAGCGGGTTACTATTTTGGATGGTACCGGCTACATCAACGGCGTGCAGATCGGCCGTATTGGTAGCGGCAGCGGCAGCGGCAATGGTGGTCGTGGTGGCCCCGGCTCGAGGTGCTTCGACATCCTCGATCTAAATGG
>Ga0115006_10002161_pt1 | contig 12752 bp, 12 predicted proteins | sample ArcOceMetagenome_3_FD_88943 | JGI IMG/M metagenome (GOLD analysis project Ga0115006, IMG submission 88943) | Marine eukaryotic phytoplankton communities from Arctic Ocean - Arctic Ocean- Svalbard ARC20M Metagenome | ecosystem: Environmental > Aquatic > Marine > Oceanic | place: Arctic Ocean...
AGCGTGCTGCCTTTGTGATTTCGTGTGATGATATCTTGTGGTATGTGATGACTTGTGATGATATCTTGAGGTATCGTGTGACATCGTATCATCTCTGCATCTTATCATCTCTGCCAGCGGGGGCCTTGACCGAAAGCCCACACAAACACCCACACCCATAACGTGCACACACGCACACACACACATCCACACACTACATGCAAACCTGCACCTGTCCTCATACTCGCACGTGCGCGTATCCAGAGCCAATGCAGACCTGGACATGGACACGATCATATCTTCGGGCGCGACGCCGCAACGGGCACAACCTGCAGCGTGTGGGGGCGGAGCAGGGGCCGGGGGAGATTGGGGCTGGTACTCTCCATACCCGACGTCGAGATTTGAAGGCTCGATCGCCCTGCACTACCTCGTGCCGCTGATGAATCTGTGCGTGAGGTGTATCCTGCCCAAGACCACGCTGGGCCTGTCGTCAGTTGCTGCGCTGCCCGACATAATGGTGCGTGTTATGCGTATTTGCGTGCGTATTTGCGTGCGCGTGCGCGTGCGAGTGCGTGCATGGGTGTTTGCAAGCGCGTGTGTGACAGAAAGGAGCAGCCATGCAGCCACCAACGCAAGAAGCCGTGTACACCCGCTAACCCGCCCACAACGCACACACCAGGAGCGCAACGGGGTTTCAAGCGAGGAGTACGGACGGTGCATGCTGCAGTACGAGCAGGCGCGCGAGGGGCTGATGACAAGCTTGCTGACGCTCAAGCTGTTCCACTTGGTGCTCAGCGACGAAGTGCTGCTGCTGTCGCAGCTCCGCGCAGAATGCTTCTTGGCACAGCAAGACCGCGGGCGTCGTAGCGCTGCCGAGAGGGTCTTTGTAGGCTGCGCAGGGCTCCAGGACAGAGAAGATCTGCACCTCTCTCTCTTCCGCGCATTGGAGCTAGACTCGGGGCACAACTGCATGCTCAAGCTGCTCGATTCCTTTCAGCGCCCGATGGCAACTGCAGCCCGCTTGACGCACAAGGGGCTCGACGAACTTGCGTGCGCCGCCCTCAACGTGCTGCAGCGGCTCGTGCTCTACCGTTGCGACCGCTATGTCGCGTGCCACGACCGGAATCTAGAAGGCAGGGTGCTAGAACTCACAGCGCCCTTGGTGCACTGCATGAGCCGCTTCGCCCTGCCGGTGGGTCTGCCGTGGGGGCCTGAGGAGCACGAGCCACAGCTACCCTTGGCGGCGTCGCGCCTCCTGTCAATGCTCTGCAGGCTCGATCTGCGTCCCTTGACCATCCGCCAGAGCTGGGAGTGGCGGGAGCAAAAGTATGTCAAGCCTGACACTGTCCCAGCGCCACCAGGGCAGAAGAAGGATGAAGCGGATGCCAAGGACAGCGCAGGCAACATGGATCGGGCCACAAAACGCGCCCTGCTGGATCTGGCCACATGCCACGGGCAGCCCGTCGACACGCGAGTTGCAGTCTTAGCATTTGTGTCGGAAGCGCTAGCCTCGCAACCGGGGCTGGCGGACTGGCTCTTTGATTCGGACGGGGAGCTGCAGGGGGGCAGCGGCTTGTCGTCGGAAGCAGGCTGCGCAATGGGTGCAACCGACATTAGCATTACCCTCGACAATCGCGCCTCGGATAAGGACGGCTATTACAATGGCTGGATCGTTGAGATCCGAGGCGGCAAGGGCCTCGGCCAACCGCCGCTCGTAGTCAGCTCGTACGTCGGCAAGGATCGCATCGCCACACTCAGCAAGGGCTGGGAGACCAACACCAAGTTTGCGAAGCCTGATAAGACGTCCCAGTACTTGATTTCGAAGCAACTCCAACTGCGGCGTGTCATCAAAGCGTTTTTGCACCCGCAAGTGTCCTTCTCGGGCCTTGCCCCTCCCTCTCGTGCCAGCAGCGAGCGCATGCTCAATCGGCTCAAGATTATGGAGTACTCGCTGATGCTAGTCGAAACAGTATGGGATACTGCGGCGGAGGAACGTGCCGGTATTGTACAGGGCTTCAGTGACCCCAACTGCCTGCCCTGGGGGATTGCCTCGCCTGACGGGATCAAAGTTGAAAACAAGACCAGCCACTGGCGCGAATACAACATGCATCTGAATGTCGCGGGCGGTGAATACAAGAGCTTCCGCATTGTTGCTGCGCCCTCCGACCCCTATGCTGAAATCTGCGAGCCCGGGAGTGACAACAAAGGAGGGGGGCGCATCGTCACAAAGGGGCAGCCCACGACCCCCAACACCGGCGTGCTGGGCTGGATCCAGCCTGGAGACAAGGGCAGCCAAGATAAAGGATGCAATGCGAGCAGGATCAGCTTCTGGGACACCATCCAACGCCATGCTCTCGGCAGCGTTCCTGCGTCGCAGGGCGCAAAGGACAAAGATCTTTCCATCGAGTGGTACTTCGATCAGAACGACGACGCGAGCGGGAGAGATGCCGGTGGTGCCGGTGGCCCTGGGGTGAAGCAGCGGCGGGTGGAGGTGCACGTGAAAATGCCAGCGAGCTTGCGGCGCACCCTGCTGCCACAGCTGGACGCGAAGACGGACAAGTGCAGGCTCTTTGGCTTCCTCAAAGACCGGGACAGTCTGGAGCGCGCGGCGGAGGATATGAGCGCGTGCACGCTGGACGGGAGCGCCGCGCGCCAGATTCACTCTGATCTGCGCCGGCTGCATCAGCTGGTATCTGGGGCACACGGGTCAAGTAGTGCTCCGGAGAAGCTGCCTCACCTCAAACGCATCAAGTGCGAACTTGAGATCCTGGATGCCACGCTGCAGATGTTGGAGGCGCAGGGCGTCGCGGAAGCCGAGCGCGTCGATTTGGCCTTGGACGAAATGTGGTGTAGGCTGCGATGTCACCTAGTCTTCACGGGCATAGGTGGCTCAGGCGCTTCAACGCAAGCCCAGAAACACCAGACTCCGCTGCCGCCGGTCCGCCTTCCGGGGGTGCTGCGCAAGTGGCTACACGACAGCTTGCTCGAGGAAGACGACGCCAAAGTTGAGCCCATCGAAAGGCTCTGGCTCGGCCACCCCAACCACATCCTCCCCATTCCCGTCTCCGAAGCTGCCGAGTGTGATATCAGGCGCAAGCATATCGAGGCGCTGGCGGTGTCGGTGTGCGGGCTGCAGCTGGAAGAGGGCGAGGGCGTCGCGCCCTTCATCAGCAGTGACAGTGATTGGAAAGAGGACAAGGTGCAGATGACTAAGCGGCTGGCGAAAAAGGCGCTGCTTGAGCTCACCCTCCTCGACGCGCCGCAGCTCAACTTTGATCGCGAAGGAGGCTCTGGGGGAGAGAAAGACACAGACACATCGATGGCGCTGGATCGCAGCAGTGCGGCGGTTGACATCAAGGGGAGCGCACTGGGGCAGGGTGGGGACAAGGGGCAGGAGTCGCTGGAGGAGGCGCTGCGGAAACTCGATGGGCTGCAGCACGTTGCCATTGTGGCGCCTGAGGGTATGGGGCAGACTCAGCTGCCACGCCACCGCCACAAGGTAGAGTATAAGCTCAAGACCCTCCACGACTTCTCGGCCGACTGGCTCTATGACACGAAGCGAGTTGAAGCGCTCTACCCGCCTCTTGTCCCTGTCGCGTCCGGGCTCAATCTGGACCAAGCACAGCACGACATCGAGGCCCTGCGCACAACCGCCTACTGTCGATTCCTGCAGGCAGCAGCGCATCGCTGCCCCGCAGCGCTGCTGTCAGTGCTGCGCAACAGCCAGGCGTCTGCGGGTGGTGGCCAAAGTCTCGCATACCTCCTGACCTCTCTCGCCGATCGGCTCAACATGGGGCGAGCAGGAGCAGGTGGAGACATGGAGAGCGACCTCCAAGTACAGATTCAGCTTGCGCACACACTCTCAGTTTTGATCCACTGCGGCTGGCCCTTGCTGCGGGCGTCGGCACTGCAAGCTCGTGCTGCTGGCAGGACGCACTCCGGCGCACGCCTGCTCAAGGGCCCCCCGGCTGTGCGACTCTTGTCCGCGCTCACAAAGACCCTCGAAGTACAAGCAGAGCAGAGCAAGGGAGCCCTGATGACGGAAGAAGATAGCGCCATGGACGCACAGAAACTAGACCGAGATTCTTTGTACGAGGCGCTCGTTGATTGTGTCATGCGTCTCCTCCTACACGTGCAAGACATGCTAGCGCAAAGGTCCCGTCCACATGACGCTTCTTCAGCGCCAGCGGGCGACGGCGGGAGTTGCGCAGCCTTTGGCGACAGCGCTGATGGAGAACTGGACAGCAATCTGTGGGGGGGTGCAAATGTGTTGGTGCGTTTGAGCTCAGTGGTTGGGGATCACCTCAAGAGGTCGGGGGGGCTTGGGGGGGGGGGGGGGGTCGGAGGTGCAACTGCGCGCAAGTCGTGCGCGCTGCTTACGCTGTTGGGACGAATGAGCGCATGGAACGATCGTGTGCACTGGGAAAGTCTACTTGATCAAGCCTTCTGGAAGCAGTCGCCAGGCTTGCTCCTCTGGATGTCTGGCAGTCACACCAATGGATACAAGACAACCGGCGACCCGTCGTCCGAAAGCCTTTACAACAAGGAAGCTGCAGCCGATGCGCTCGCGGCCTTGGACGTTGTGCTGGATGTGGCGCAGCACGAGCGCGGGGCAGCGTCTCTGGCGGCCAACTCGGTGCTGCTCTACCTACGCCAGGGAGGGCTTCAGGCCAAGGTTCTCGCGGCCGATGGACAAAGCTTCGAATTGTACACTGGCGCAGGCAATTCACCCGCTCGAAACCCTTGGCACACGGTGTGGTGTCGGTCGCTGCAAGCTGTGCAAGTGTTAAGCATTCGCCTCGATACGTCGGAGCCGCAACTTGCGCAAGCCAGTCTGGACGAGACTCTGGCCTTCGTTGTCACGTTCCACGACCGACTGCAATGGGTGCTGCCTGTTCTTGTGTCTTCTTTGCTTTCGTCTGGCCACACTGTTGGCCGGACCGCGGGCGCCACTGCCATGTCAGGGTGGGGTGGAGGCTGGAAGGGTGCCAGTGGGGTGGGGGCAGGCGGCGCGCAGGTGTATGGGGCGTTGGGGAGTCAGCCCAGCTTGGCGCTGCTGGAAGAGGCCAAGCTGTGGACTGCAGTTCTGCTCAGGCTGGCGCGAAAGCTGCCGGTGTGGAGGACGCAGGCCCCCAAGCTGGCGCTCTTCATGATTGAGCACATTCCCAGGCTCGTCGTCACGCTCACTGACGCCCTCATCCGGCGGAAGGGCGACGTCAAGGAGGACTGCAGCAAGTTTGCCGAGCGGTTTCGTCCGGTGTCTGATGAAGAGCAGCTGCTGGCAAGTAAGCAGGCTGCTGCAAGCCAAGCGGGCAGGGAGCAGCACAGCCTGGAAGAGCCCAGGAATGAGGCCCTGACGCCCATGGACGACGAGCTGCGCGAGGCGTTTGAAGTTGTCAAACGCCTGTCAACGGCGCAGAGTTCGTCCCTGCATGAGCACTCGGTGTGTTGGTGGGAATAGCGCTGGCGCTTGTGGTGGTGGCGGCGGCGGTGGGGTGGCTTCTGTTCGTGATGATGCATATGTGTGGTGACTCATGTCCATACACACACGTGTAGGACCCTCCTACTGCGCAGGAGCACATGTATTGGTATCAGCGCTGTACGTTCTACCAGCTGGTCCTCGATGCGCTCTTAGCCACGCTGCACAACAGCCTCCGGATCCTGTGCTGCTGCGACGACTCGGAACTTACCTACATCGAGCGCTCTGCAAAGCACACTGGCTCGTCCTCCCTCACCACCACCGACCTTGTCCGCACGCTCATGAGTGCCATTGAGTGCGCGGGCTGCTGCCTTCACTTTCTGCTTCAGGTGCGTGTGCATGCGTGCGGTGTTGTCCCTGAGCGTCTTCTCGCCTTGTGTGTCGAGTGCTCCATGGCTGCCTATAAGGTCATGAAATCTCTTGATGTATTGCTATGTATCTTGATGTATTGCTATAAGCTAATGATATCTATCGCGATACGCAAATGATTATCTTGATGTTTTGCACCTACAGAGCATTTTTGCGGATTGTCTCCAGCGACATTGAGCGGTTATATATCATTCAATAACATCGACATTGTCGATGTATATCATTCAATATGTTTTATCCCCTCTGACATGTATATCATTCAATAACAGCGACATTGAGCTGTTATATATCATTCAATAACATCGACATATCATTCAATAACATCGACATTGAGCTGTTATTGAATGATGTATATGTCAGAAGGGATAAAACACCAGTAATATGGGCACTGTTTGATGAAATTGTAAGGGATTATGGACATTTAGAAGGGAAAGCTAACCCCTACAAGGCTTTCCATTGTCGGGGCCTCGAATCCTCCAAATTGCATAGGCATAGACTCACTCACACATACATGGCAGGTGGAGGCGTGTGGGCACAGGCATCTTCAGGAACCTAGCAGCACTCATAGCGCACTGCACTCGGAATGGTTGCAGGTACGCATACTCTCTTTGCTTGAGAGCTCATGCATGTGCGGCACGCTGTCTGAGATCGGTGTGCTAAGTTACAAACGAAATGTCTGCGTGTGCATCTGTACATCTTGTTCTGCGCGAGTACTCAGCGCTGTATGTATGTATGCATGCATGTATGTATGCATGTATGTATGTATGTATGTATGTGCTAAGTTGCAAACAAAATGTCTGCGTGTACCTCTATACATTTCGTTGCCGCAGGAATACAAAGCGCTGGTGCACCGGCGGAAAATGCTGCTACGCATCGCGGAGTGCTCAGCCATTTTCCTTGGGCGGGCTGCTGCTGCTGACAGTGCAGGTATTGCACACACTCATACACACATACGCATATGTTCCACATTGCAGGTCTTGCGCACACTCATATACAAAAAAACATAGGGTTTAGGGTTTAGTGTTCGCATATGTGCCTGCTGACACTGACTGTGCAGGTATTGCAGGTATTGCACAGACGCATAAACACAAGCTTAGGCACAAGAGTTCGTGTTACGCCTATGCGCATACTTACGCACATGCGCGCGCACATCGCGCGCAGACGCAATGCCCTGACGCGAGCGGGCAGATGTGCACAGCAACAACAACAACACCAAAAACAACCACAACACCACCACCACCAACAACAACAACAACAACAACAACAACAACAACAACAACTGTGCGGCTCACGCGTGAGGACATGAGCAGACAAGCAGAAACAAAAGCCGAATGACCAGGAGGTGGAGAATCTGCTGCAGAACTTCCGCAACGATCTGCTGCCTCCTGCCAACCCTCCTCCTGAGAAAGTACAGGTGTGTGTCTGTACGTCTGTTGGCTGAATTTGTGCATTTGAGTCGCGTAATTCCCAGCACTACCATACAGTCGTCGCGGGGCATAGGCACGCCGACGGGTCTGTTTGAATTCAGGCACACGTACACGCGCACACACAAAGACACGCACGCACGCACAAAGACACACATCACACACACGGGCATCGGCCTATGCCTCTTGGCAGAGTTTCCAAAGGAGTGCGTTCATGCTTGCAATCTGGTCGCAGAGCGACTGAGAGCAAGCCTCGTTGCTCATTATGCGTGTTTGTGCGTTGTGCGTGCGTGTGCTGGAGCAGGCGGAAATCCGTAGGACGCTGGCCTTTATGCGCTCGGCCCTCCGCTCCATCTCAGAGGCCATTTAAGCATCCAGCAAATCGGGCACGGGCTGAATGTGGCCTACTGCCAGGTTTCAAACGTGTCCCTGCGTCCGATAGGCGTCACGGAGCAGAGCGGCAACGGAGTAGAGCGGAAACCACGTACACATACGTGGTCTGTGCTGATTGCAAATTAGTGATACACACTCGGGGTAGTAGAGCCGTGCGTCCTCCGCGTTCAGGTTCGGCCGTGTAGTGTGGCATCGCCGTTTGTCAGTAAACAGCACTGTGGTCTCTCTCGGGTAGAAATGCTCTGCCGTGTCTCGTCTCTCCCAGGTGAACCTTGGCGTCTCTCTCAGGTGTGTATGCTTGTCACGACAACTGCAGGACCTATTGCACCGCCTGTCACCGTGCCGCGCCCAGGACCCCCCGTTACGGACACTGTCTAGTAAAGTCTCTCTCTCAGAGGCTCCGAGTCTCGCCCCCCCCTTGCGCACACCGTGATCAGCGACTAGAGCGACAATTTACAAGCGGATTGATGTCCATGAAAGACCAAGAAGAGCACACGCCAATCCGCTCGTGAATTATCACTCTGGTCGCTGAGTTCAAGTTATCCGAGTCCGAGTCGCTCCGAGTCCTCGAAGATCGACACTGGGAGACCGTGACAGGGGGGGGCTCTCCTAAGGACAAGTTCCCCACACTGTGATAGACATCCTACCATATCTCAGAGAATACTTTGAGTATCGAGACAAGCAGTACGGCATATGAAAGCTCGTGAATAGGGCTTTCATATGCGTCCAATATCATGGCCCAACTCGTCTTTGTTGCTGAGTTATTGACTGCTGTCTCTCAGGTTTTCACGGTCACGCTTAGAGTGACATCCAGCAGTAAAATCAGATTTGCCGGGTGTATTAGGGCCCATCGCGATGGCACACATGGGAGACGGGCCCGAGGACGTGCCGCAGCGGAAGCTGACAACGGAAAAAGAGGATGCCACGGCCGTGCAGGCGGCCGCGGCGGCCGCGGACGAGGACTCAGACGAGGAGCGGCTGGAGCTGGAGTGCGACTTCCCGGATAAGTGCAGCGGGTGTAGCATAAAGGGTGCACGGGGGAGCGGGGAAAAGACCGCCGAAGAGCTGGCCTTTGAACGCATGCACCTCGCCAACAAACTGCACCTGTCGGCGCGACAGAACGACGTCGAGAAGCTCGTGACCGTCCTCGCCGCGGGCGCAGAGGTCAACTACCCGGACGGTGACAATTGCACCGCACTCTGGCTCGCGACGCTGCGCAACCACACCACGTGTGTAGAGGCGCTCATCAACCACGACGGCGTCGATGTTGACATCCCAGATACATTCGGGTCCTCTCCGCTTTTCATAGCGGCGCGCGAGAATTTCACCGACGCACTGCGCATGCTTGTGCAAGCGCGCGCGGACATTGACGCGCGGGACAAGCGCGAGAGGCAGAGTCCTGCGTACATTGCGGCGCAACAGAACAATGCAGACGTGCTGCGGATCTTGATCGCGGCTGGTGCAGACATCAATTCAACAGATAAGCGCAAGCGAACTCCTGTCTTTGCTGCCGCAGGCGCGAACAGCACGGCGGCTCTCAAAGTGCTCATCGCAGAGGGCGAGGATTGCAGGGCGTGCTACGCTGGAGTTTGTCGGGTTATAGACCGCACAGTCAAGTGCGATCTGTGCTCGATGGGAGTGAGGTCCCCAGCGCTCATGAATCTATCCAATGAAAACAACGAAACTCCTGTGTTTGTGGCAGCGAAAAACAACAGCTCGGATGCTCTGAGGACCCTGATAAAGGCCGGCGCTGACATCGATGCTGCGGATCTCGATTTGAAAAGCCCCCTGTTTGCAGCAGCAGAAGAGGGGAGCGTCAATGCGCTCAATGACTTAATTGAGGCAGGTGCTTTGCTTGATGCTGTTGATGCGCGAGGGCGTAGCCCCCTTTACGCCGCTGCCGCTGCCAATCGGGTGGATGCTGTGAAAGCTCTCATCGAGGCCAAGGCCGTCGTGGACTTACCGGACCAGGATAGCAAGACGCCTCTGTGGGTTGCGGCAGCGAGCAAGGCCTGCGACACCCTAAAGGTTTTGATCTCTGCCGGCGCTGACATTAACAGCCAGGTGCGTTCAAATGACAAGTGCGCGATCGTTCGAAGGAGTCCGCACACTTTTGCGCCCGTCAACCCCTGTCTGCGCGTGTGGCCACATGAGCGCGGCATCTTGATTCTAACAAAGCGGCCACTACCACTCCGCGTAAACAAAAGCGCTATGCCTGAGGATCTGTGGTCGCAACAGTGATGTGAGATTGCGCTCATGCGTGTGTTCGCTTGTGTGTGCAGGGCCCTGGTCTGAGCACCCCCGTGAGCGCAGCAGTGATGTGTGACAGCATTGAAGTGCTCAAGATACTACTTCAAGCCAGAGCAAGTCCTGACATATCGAACGAATATGGAGAAACGCCGCTGAGTATCGCGGAATTGCACAATGCTTATGGCGCCCCTGCGCAGATCCTCCGAGATTACGGCGCAAAGGTAAGATCTTTTTGCGGACGACAGACTTGCATTGGCTTTGGCGGGCTCTTTGCTTTGCGTTATTTGATAATGGTGCTTGGCTCTCAGCCCACGGGTATCCGACAAAACCAAGAGGGCAGTCTGTGGCAATCTATGGCAGAGATCCCAGCGCAAAGCGGTAAAGTGACCCTTCGTGAGGATCCGCAATCTTCAGGTAACGCATAAGCATAATCTGGTCATGAGATCAATGAAATTTTAGCAAGCCGAAGGGGATGAGCACTGAAATTTGATGTTGTAACTGACTGAGCCTATTCCCAAGCCAAATCTGAGAAAGCTTGGAGAAATTCTGACACATGAGCCCTTGCTTCCGAAACACCTTCAGATTCCATTGAGGCCCTGCTAAAAGTTTCACCAGTTGGGCACGTGTACCTGTGTGGCGGCGCGCCAGGTGACAACTCTTAAAAACTTGCGCGTGAATGCCTTTGTTCTGCGAATCACTGTTCAATGACCTGGTTTTGGTTTTCCTCGCGCCCACGTGCCCCCTTTCTTTTTACACCTTTCGCAATAGACTATGATGTCGAACTTCTGAAAATCCCCCGGAAACGTCTCATCGTGAGTACATCAGGTCGACCATTCTCAATTGTTAAGAGTGTGTGTGCCTGGCACGCGAGAGGGCACTCTGACGCGCGCGCACACACACATACACATACATGTACACATACACACACACATGGCGCAGTCCAAGCGCCGCTGGCGTGTGCGTTTGCTCTTTCATACAGTCCAAAGGAATCACCGACTGGCGAAAAAGCCAAGAATCGCAATGACAAGCCTCCGAAAGAGAAGAACCTTGTGGAACAGCCAGCTGCGAGTGGGGGAGTTAGAGAGAATGAGGAGAGTTTGGTGTACTGCTTTGCGAAGGATTTAGCTGATCGCGACAGGTGCTTGCGTCCTCCTCCACCCTGGCATCCTTCTTCTGCACTCTTCCGGGGACACCAGCCTGTCATGCTTCTGCTCATGCTCTGTTGTCTCCGAATTGCTTGCTGACCGCCCCTCTTTCCCTTAGGTGGCTGGATCTGTTCGTCCAGCACGGACTTGTGCTTCGACCGTTGGAAAAAGAGGTGGAGGAATGAGAAAGTCTGGGAAAAAGGAAAGGGCAGCAGAGGTGGAGGCCTTCTACACAAACTCACAAACGCCAGCGTGCAATAATAAGATGATGTACAATAGATAATCAGAATTTAGTAAATTTGAAGCGCCACACGAGTCTTCACAATTTCATATCCTGGGAGTTTGGACCTGTCAACGGCAGGATACGTGAGCCTCTTGGCGTGTACTGTTAAAATTAAGAAAAAATCGCGGGTGTAACCCAAATCTAGCGCAGCGAGGGGCTTGGCTTGCTGGTGTGGATATCGAAAGCAACTGTCTGTTCTGACCGTCCCATATGTCTTCGTATCCACAGGGCGTCCAATGAGAGCTTGTGTGCCGAGGGCAAAAACGATGCTCCATGCCGGCATCCGCACTCCCTCTGTATTTGTGAGCATGTGCTTTCTGTCTATCTCTATCTCTATCCATCTCTTTCTCTCGCGCGCGCGCGCGCTCTCTGAGCATGTGGTGACAAAGGGCCAATTCTTCAAATGCTGATTGAACAGAACTGACCCTTTCAAAGTTTCTACATGCCCACCGGTTGAACGAAACTGCCCCTTTTAAAACAGCGTCTTTCAAAGTTTCTACATGCCCAATGTCGTCAACCGCCTCAGGAAAGGGACTCGGAAGAAGCCTGTAACAACGCCTATTTCGTGTAGTCTGCGAAGGTGGGAAGGGCGTCCAAACCAAGATGTGGTAGCCATGACGCATCGTCGCTGCTTGTGAACCTGATTTTCGATCTCGTGTCCTGTACAGACACACACACTTATCGCACACTCTCCCTCAACTCTTTCCTCCTTCCCTGTGCGTGCGGGTGTGCGCGCGCTTTGACCTGCATGCGTTCGCGTGTGTGTGCATCGTGCGGCAGTGCATGCAAGCTTGAGAGAACCCATGGGCACCTCCGAGGGGTTGCATCCCGCATCCCGCATACACACAACACCGCACGCAGCGCTTTGCACATGCGTCCTTGTGAGCACACCTCATTCAGCATTGGCGAGATAATGGTCCAGACAAGCCCGAAAAACTTGGGCGCGTCCACGAAATAGATATCGCAGCTCGTCATGGGATAGTTGTCTTGTGACATGGCTGCCCAGGGCCCCATCATGGTGAAGAACGTCTTGCTGCCACCGCCAGGGCCAACGCACCATGCACACTCATCAGAGCTCTGTTATTACTACACACATTCTGCTGCGACACACATAGTGGTTTGTCATTATTCTGATTAGCACTTGTAAATTCAAATGACACTACACTCTTCATTCACGTTGCTCTCCAGTTGCACATGTACTTTCATCGCATACGCACCGTGCACACTCATCAGAGGCAAATAACATATTCGCGACGCGACTGGGAAGAACGTATACCCCCACTACGCACAGAGGGCGTAGTAGGGCAAGTAGCAAGGTACGTACAGACAACTCTCTCTCTCTCTCTCTCTCTCTTTCTCTCTCTCTCTCTCTCTCTCTCTCTCTCTCTCTCTCTCTCTCACACACACACACACACACACACACACACACA
>Ga0115006_10002165_pt1 | contig 12748 bp, 11 predicted proteins | sample ArcOceMetagenome_3_FD_88943 | JGI IMG/M metagenome (GOLD analysis project Ga0115006, IMG submission 88943) | Marine eukaryotic phytoplankton communities from Arctic Ocean - Arctic Ocean- Svalbard ARC20M Metagenome | ecosystem: Environmental > Aquatic > Marine > Oceanic | place: Arctic Ocean...
CTGTTCGCTATTCGGGTTGACCGAACAGTTCGAAGCTTTTGCAAGTACTTTTTCGATGTGCCTGGTGGCTGTGCCTGGTGGAAGCGCCAGGTGACAGGCCCCTGGGCATGGCGTTTCAAGCCCTCATGTTCACGATAGATGCCTCGCCTAGAGACGCGACCACAACCCAGAGGGCGCTGCTGCGCATCATCCAGACGTCAGCACTCCCCCGGCTCCCACCGCAGGGTATTAGTTTGCACTGGGAGCAAGCGCTCAAAGTAGCACTGCGCGATAGGCGGCGGTCATTTAAACATCGCGGCCCACGATCAAACGCCAACCAATAATACTGGTGCCGAATCAAATCTAAGTCTAAAATCGAATTGCTTGGGCTAAAACGCGGCGAAAGTCGCTGAAAGCGCGATGGCATGAAACCTGCAATGGACGGTACTCTATGAAAACTCGGCAATATTGGCATGCTCGCGGCGGCGTTTATGCGCTGTTATTTATCTGCGCGTCCTTGACCATGGGATGTAACGCAGCGAACGATAGCAAATCCGACCCTGCGCCAATCGTCAAAAACGATCGTATCGATGTTCACAAGGCACCCGGTTGTCTGTGCTGTGATCGCTGGGTGGATCACCTCCACGAGGCGGGGTTCGAGACATCCACTACCGAAAATTCTGACATGAATGCCTTCAAGTTAAAGCGCGGGATCGCCGCCAAATACCACTCGTGCCACACCGCAGTCACTCGACAGGGGCTAGTCATAGAGGGCCACGTTCCGGCCAGCGCGATAAAGAGCTTTTTGGCTGCACCGCCCAGCCATGCCATCGGCCTGGCGGTGCCCGGAATGCCGGTGGGCTCGCCCGGCATGGAAATGGGCGAGCGCCGCGACGCCTATGATGTCATGTTATTGCTCAACGACGGCAGCGCTGAAGTTTATCGGCAGATCAGTGGCCAGAGTGATCTTTAATCAAGGTCATTCTGGATTGAGGCTCAATCTTGATCGACCAACGCCGGTCAGCCCGGATCAAGACCCTTGGCTACCCGCTGTACTAGGTCGACGTCGGTCAAGAATTGACCGACCCGCGCTGAGTATGACTTCCCACGCAGCTATGGCTAAAAAACTGATGCCGGCAGCCGGCAAAAACATCCCCAACAGCGCAATACCTGCATAGAACGCCAACGATGTCGGAGCCCTTCGATCATCGTCACCATCGACCGAGCGGTGACTGTCGACTGCCCCAGTGGCGCTAGCGCCTGCTGGCCTCCGTCGCCACCAAAGGTAGAGCCCAGTGGCACTAATACCGGTCACCGCCAACGCCGTAAGCAGACCGAGTAACTGGTTGGCCCAACCGAACAGCGCACCCTCATGCAGTGCAATTCCCTGAGACACGACCCGTTCCAGCGGGTGACGATCCGAAAATTGCGTGTGCATGAGTAGTTCGCCAGAGTACTGATCAAAGTGCATCGTCTCGCGTTGAGAGCGTTCAGCCGGCATCGAGCGAAACGTCCAAACACCATGATCGGGTCGCGGTGGAATAACGTGCACAGGCGATCGCATGGCACCGATTTCAGTGCTCTCAAGCAACATATCTAGCATCGCGATATTGGCGCGACTGTGCTCGGTTTAAGCCGCCACGGTCTCAACGTCTGAACGAGTCTGCCAAAGACTACTGCCGGGTAACGACAGCATCTCGTCACTCGGCTGGGTCGACTTAAGATTCACCGTCCACCCCTGCCCCGATCCTTGCCAACCCGCAGCCGCTTTTAATTGATCGAAGCCACCGCCCCACAGTTGCGTCCAAGGTAGTCCGGAAAACAGCAACAACAGGATCGGCAGGCTGAACCAAAATCCGACGACGCCGTGCAGACTACGCCATCGTTTTAGTGGCTCTAGGCGCTTCAGCATCGGCATCGCCAAACGCTTGACCGGCTGAGCATCTAGGGGTTGCGACAACCATAAATAGAGCCCAGTGACGACGATGATAATCAGCCAACTAGCTGCCAGCTCAACCACGTAGGAGCCCATATTGCCCAACAGCAATTCGCTATGAAGTTTTTTTACCTGCTGCAAAAAGCGTTCATCGCTGAACTCACTGGCCAACACCCTACCGGAAAATTTATCCAACCAATAAAGGCTAGCACGACCGTCGGGGTCGCGCAGTTCAATTTCTATCGAGCGATCGCCAGGCCGGTCCAATATAACCTTTTTAAGCGTTGCCTCTGGGTGTTGCGCCAGGAGCGATGTGATCTGATGACTCATCGGTAAGCGCGTTGTAACCGCCCCCGCCCCCACATCAACGGCCATGGCATTGATGGTAGCCTCTTGATACTGCTCGATCTGAGGCTTAAAAAGATAAATGGCGCCGGTCAAAGACAGAAAAATGGCAAACGGACACACCATCAAACCCGCCACAAAATGCCAGCGCCACAAGCGCTGTCGAAGCACCGCCGAGCGCAATCCCACCCTATCCACCTATCTGATAGCGGGCTTGGAAATGATAGGTCCGACCCGGCCAAGGATGGAATACGTAGGCCTGCTGATCGAATAAGTTATCGATGCCCGCGGTCAACTTTAGCTGCGGCGAAATTTGCCAATTCAGCGTCGTTGCAACGAACACGAAACTGTCGTGGGCACCAAACACCCGATCGACCGTATCGCTGTTATCGAGTGCCCCATAGCTGTCGCTGGCGTAGCGAACCGTCGCCCCCATAGCCCATTCAGGCGAATATCTATAACTGAGCATTAGATGGCTGCGCCAGCTCGGCGAACGCGGAAACTGCTTACCAACAAAATTGCTATTAAACACATTTTCGGTGATTTTGGCGTCGGTGTAGGTCAGGTTAAACCGCACATCCAATGGCAGTGACCACAATTTTTTCTGCTGCCAAATAAATTCCGTGCCCTGGGTGGTGACCGCACCGACCGGTAAAAACGTCGATGTACCATTGGTCGCGCGTTGATTAAAAATAACGTCGTCAACCTCTTCGTAAAATAGGTTGAGTCGCAACTCGCCATCGTCCAACAACTTGCTAAAGCCAAGGTTGTGAAAAACGCCCGCTTCTGGTGCCAGCGTTGGATCGCCAATAGCCGCTGCTCCCGCACCCTGACTATCGTTGACGTACAGCTCCTCAACCACCGGAAAACGCAACGCGCGCGCCACCGAATAACGCACATTCAAGCCTTCATTCACGTACCACGCAAGCGAGAGTTTTGGCGAGTAAGCACTTTCCGAGCGCGGTAAGATTCGCTGTGCTCCCAAATAGCCTTCATCGGCGCGCCATTGTTCATATCTCAAGCCAAGGTCCAACGTCCAAGATGGCGTGAGCTCTAATCCGTAGTGGGCAAAAATTGCCGAGGTGTTGGCCTGCCCCCCACTGTCGGCACGTCCAGTTGATGGATCGCCGTCAGTTTCGTCGCTATCGCGCAATCCGGCGATAGTGTTGTAGTCGTCGACGATATAATTCAATCGATAATCATCGTAGTGGAGTCCCAACGATAATTGCTGCCGATCGTCGTTGAGCCAGCGATCGTTAGAAAATTTGAGGTCAAAAATCTGCCAACCGGTGTCATCATACGTGGTGATGCGGGCGCGATATTTTTGGTTATCTGTAACGAAGGTAGGTGCCATTGGGTGATTCCCAGAACGCACTTCGACATCGTCAAGCACCCTGAAATTACTGTAAAAGGCATCACCAAGCCAATCGTCATTCGCCTCTATACTCACACCGAGCCCAACCAAAAAGCTGTCGCGCTGTTGCTCGCGCTGTTGGAAACGACTTCGGCCAAATGCATAGGTATCATACGCCCTATCGCTACCGGCCAATGCCACGCGGCGATCAAAAATCGGCGTGCCATCGGCGTCGCGAATAAAACTATTTTGCTCACGCTCACTCCGTCGGCGTGTCTCATAGGCCACAGAACCACGCCATTGGAGGCGCCCTCGCGGATAAAAAAACTTGCCCTTGTACAGCTCAGCAAGCGTAGACTCCGCTCCCGAATCACCAAAATAGACGCCCGCATTACCCATTTCATCGGTGCCTTCGAGCCACCCTATACTCGCTTCCGCGGTCGGCTCATCGGTGGTGTTGCTGGAAAAAAAATGGCTCTGTGGTTGGCCGCTATTATCTAATCGATTGTAGGATAAGAATACCCCTAAATCGCCAATCCTATCTTCGTAGGACGCAAACGTGCGGTAGCCATCGAGGGTGTCATTATTGTCGCCGTATCGATGCGGCTGCGCAAAATAGCCCATTTCAACGACACCGCGGCTTTCTCTCGGGTTAGCGGTTTGAATATTGATCACGCCGCCCATCGCATTGCCACTGTACTCGGCTGAAAATGGGCCGTACACCACCTCCACTTGATCTATCTCGCTGGGCGATACCAAAGACCAGCGTGGTGCTCCTCGGTAGCGCGTCTGAAGGTGATAATGCAACGGCATACCATCGACGAATACCATCGACCGCGTGGTTTGGAACATATTCGAGCCGCGGATACCGACCACCCCGTTAGCATCGCCGATGAAGCGCTTGCGAACGATCAAGCTGGGTGCAAAAGCCACCGCATCCTCGGTCGATGTCATGTTGGTCAGAGCAAGTTCTGCCGCGGTTAGGGTGCTGGTCGGGCTGACTACGCCAGTTTCATTGAATACCTGGTCGGCAATCACAATCACTTCTTCAAGACCATCGCGTTGGGCGTGAGTCGTGAGTGGAATACTACTCAATAGCAGGCAACTGAGGGTTAAAACAGACAAACGCGACCGCATGAAGGGCTTCCTTTCCTAATCAATGAAAACAACCATATCAAACTCGGGGAACCCACGGAATGTGGCAAATTGTCGCAGGGCGTATCCATGGCGATTAACTCTGTGACGCTGATAGACGCTATCGATCGCGCAACTTTGACATCAGCTTGCCCTCAAGCGGCGATCATAGCCCGCTTGAGACTCGCCGACTAGCGCAGCGAAGGGCTGCTCGGCAACCCTCAGAGCCCTTGCTAATACGCCTGTTTGTAAACCCCCGCCCGCGCAGAGGCCTCAGCGAATGAGATCAAGTGTTGGCCGCCATTACCACTCGGTATACATTGAAAACGCAGGGTTGGAGGCTTCAGGTAAAAAGGCGTGGGCAGATAAAACGTCGATATACCAGGCCGCGCACAGCTCGCTAAGCTTGCCATCGATCGAGGTGCATCACACCGCCCAGCGGTTTTCGCGGGCCCGGCTTGAATTTCGTGCCAAGGGAATAGGCCACCGGGATCATTGCAATTTGGGTAGCCTCGGCAAACGGAATTTGCAAAATTTCGGCAATTTCACGTTCGTAAGCTAGGTGCAGTGTAGTCCAACAACTGCCCAGACCGCGCGCGCGTGCGGCGAGCATAAAATTCCACGCAGCCGGAATAATCGACGCGTACATACTGGCCTGAAACTGGACGTTGCCGGCTTTCTCTGGGCTGTCCAAACGCACCGGTAAACACGGAAAAACCAGTACTGGCACGTCTTTGATGTGCTCTGCCAAATAAGCTGATGAATTTAGCACACGTTCCTGTGTAACACGCATGTCAGGAGAGTCTAGGTGTTGGCGATCGGGCGACCGGGGACTCGCGGCATAGTGGTCGTAAGCTTGCTTGTAATACTCGCCAATGCGGCGCTTTTTCTCCGTGTCATAGACCACGATAAATTGCCAGCCCTGACCATTTGAGCTACTCGGCGCCTGCATAGCCAATTCTATACACTCCGCCACCAAGGCTATATCCACCGGCTTGGAAAAATCTAAACGCTTGCGAACCGAGCGCGTGGTAGCGAGTAATTCATCTGGGGTCAAATGCTGACAAGACATGTATCAATCCTATAGGTGGCGGCGTTGGCCAAAAGGCGTTATTGGCTGCACTATACAAACCATAAAATGGCTTCTAGAGCTTTTAAATACCGACAAACCGGCCTGATATTAAAGCCTATTTATCCGGCTCTGACCACTGCCAGCGAGGGTAGACAAGCGTGTCTACCCTCGCTCGTCTAGACCCGGCAGCTCACTGAGCACGATTGTCCACCGAAATTAAGCTCCCAACGCTATGGCTAGAGCGTCATTCGATCGCTGCAGCGGCCCTCACGCTGAGATTGGCGGCATGGTTCATGATATGGAAAAGGACGCTTTGCTCCAGCGTACCGGTCGCTAAGTGCGCCCCTGGGCCGCTTGCATAGACAGCGACATCGGCTCCGGAGTGGGTTTCGGCCGCCAGCGGCACCAGAACTTCTTGGTGAAAACCACCACTGCCAGTGTCCACCTCGGACAGGTCATGACGACCGGCATTTATCGGCTCAGCATAGGCCAAGTCGGCGTTGGTGGCGCCCGGTAAATGTTGAAACCCTCGGCCGTTTTGATAGCCGAGAGTCGTGTAAGGTCGACCCTCAACATCTTGGGCTGGTTGGTCGCTATCGGGCGGCACTACAACACCCAAAATCGGATTGCCGCGACGCGGATAGCCCGCAATCGTCATGACGTGACCGTGATCAGCGGTGACTAAAATCAAGGTCTCGCGAGGATTGGTTTTGGCAACCGCAAGACCCACCGCAGTCGATAGTTCAACCGCATCTGTAAGCGCATTATATGCGCTGGTGGCATGGTGACCGTGATCTATGCGTCCTGCCTCGACCACCAGAAAAAATCCCTCGGGGTTACCGATCAACAAATCGATGCCCTTGGCGGTCATGTCGCTGAGCGATGGCTCTGTATTAATTACCGCCAGACGATCCGCCGCGTAACGCATGTGAGAATCGCTAAACAGGCCTAGAACCGGCCCTTTATCCATCGGGTTCAAGGCAGATAAACTGGCGGCGGTATCGACGTAGCGGCCCTTTTTATACTTTATTTGCCATTCATCAATCAGATCACGCCCGTCACTGCGCAAACCCACGCGTGGTTCGATAGACGCTGTTTCAAGCGTGGAATCGGACTCGACCGAGGGATCGTTGACTACCGTTGTCGGTAAGAAATGTCTACGCCCGCCGCCCAACGCAAGTTCCAAACCATCGACCTCGACCCCGGATAAACGCTCTAAACGGTCCTCAAATTGCACCAATTGCAGCGCGATATCCTCACAACCAGCGTCTACTGCGGCCACTGGCATATTCGATATATCCTCCCAATTTCGCTCGACCGACACCGCATAGGTCGCCGCAGGCGTAGCATGGGTTATGCGCGCGGTGGAAATAACCCCAGTCGACATACCTGCAACCTCCGCCAACATCAGTGCACTAACCAGTTCGCTGCCGCTCTGACTGGCACAATTACCTCGCTGCACATGTTGGTCGACACCGACAACCCCGAAATTGGTTTTAACGCCGCTCATAATAGCGGTCATAGTACCGGCCGAATCTGGTGTTTGGGCATCGACATTGTAGGTTTTGACCAAACCGGAAAACGGAAAACGATCAAAGCTCAAGCTGTGTTCCTCACCACTGAAGCCAAGGTTTTGGCCCTCGAGAATTCGCGCAGCGGTGACCGTCGATACACCCATACCATCACCGACGAAGACAATGATATTTTTCGCCGCGCCGGCCGATAAAACAATATTTTCCATCGCTTGGGTCGACGCCACGATAGCGCCCTCAGCTTGACGATACCAAGGATTGCCCCGGATTGACCGAAGCCGATCATCCAGCTCATTACCAGCCACAGAAACGACCGGCGTATTGCGCTCTATTTGCGCGCAGCCCGAGACCAAGAACCCCGACACCAACCAGTAGATTAACTTGCCCATAGCGCACTCCCAATTGTCGTTGACCCACCCACGCTAGCTTAGGCTGCGTAACGCGAAGTGCGCAGTATACAGGGACATCAGGCTGGAACATTCAGGATCTGGCTTGTTTTACCGACTTTATGTCCGCCGACGACACGCAAAGAGCCTCATTGACTACCGATCAATCAGCGAGGTGAACCATCGATGGGTAGTAGAATGCGAAAGTTATAACCCTGCCCGTCGGTAGACTCGAGCCGCACCGAACCACCATGCTCATCGACCACCTGTTTAACAAGGTACAATCCAACGCCGGCACCACGGGTGGGCTTGGAGGAAAAAAACAGATTGAAAATCTTTTCGCGATTGTGTTCGGCAACGCCTGGGCCCGTGTCCGCCACGTCAATCCACACCATACTGTTCTGATTGCCCAATCGTAAAGTTAATACTCCGCCGCGCGGCATAGCTTCAGCGGCATTTTGAATCAGATTGTACAGCGCCTGCTGCAGTCTCTCAGTGTCGCAAACGATGTTCGGCACCTCGGTGTACTCGCGCCGTATTTCAATCGTATCTGCGAGGTCTCGCTGCGCCATCGTCAGCGCTTGCTCGAGCGATCGCTGAACATCATCCTTGACAAAATAACCGCGACGCGACGGCGAAAAATAATTCAAATCGGCCAGCGTCTTAGATACCACGGCCATCGCATCGGCCGATTCTTCAATACGCATATCGATGTCTCGCAGCAGGCTTGGAATATTTAAATCTTGAGTGATCGCCTGTAATTGGCCTACATACGACCGTAGCAAACGGCCCTTGACTTTGTTGATATCGATAAAGGCTGATTGCTTTTTAAGGACTTGATCCAAAGCCAAAAAATGATGCTGAATGCTACTGATATTACCTCGTAAAAACGCGACCGAGCTGTCCATTCGGCCGCTGATGCCAGTGGCTAAATTTCCCATCGCGAGTATTTTTTGTGAGCTATCCAGACGTTCGTTGAGTTCACCGACGCGCTCCCGACAAGCACGCAGTTCGCCATCTTTAGTCTGTAATTTTTCGATATGGGCGCTGTTGTTTTGACTTAGGCTGTCAATTTGATCTTGTTTTTCTTGCAGCGCTTTTTCGAGCGCCCGCTTCTGCCCCAGCAATTCTTGCAATTGCTCCTGTATCAATGTCAATTCCGACACGTTCAGCCTGCCTCTTTGTCTGCGTTACCCGACTCAAAGCCTGCAAAGGCTCGTCCCTCGCACACAACACCGTTACCTCTTTTAAACCGCTGGTATGCTTGCGCCAAAGGCGCTATCAATCAGGCTACACGTGCGGTAGACAATGATCTGAACAATCAGGTAGCCAGCCATGATGTCTCGATTGACCAATATATGCAAGTACTAAAAATGGAATAACTCGCGTACCTGCAGGCGCAAACTATTGGCGATTTTCTCCAAGTTAGAAAATCGCGGCGAGTGCACGCCGCGCTCAATATTGCTGATAGTTTCTATGGTTAAATCAGTCATATCGGCGAGTTGCTCCTGAGTCAGGCCTTGATCGCGCCGAACCTGCGTCAGTCTTTTACCAAATTTCTCTTTTAACCCTGCCAAAGTCAACTCCCAGCCCTAATGAAAGGAACCCCATGTTGCTATGCGGCTCAACGTAATCATATAGATGCTAAACAAGTGGTCGGATATAGAAAACGAAGTGCATCTTCGACTTTCCAATATTATCGCTTTTAATCAACCAACAGCGTCAGAGTAGCGCATCGCACTCTATATTCATAGATGAATATTAATATTCTTAAAAATAATTCAAATGCACCAAAATGGCTGAAGGTTATATATTTAAATAATTATTTTAATTAATAATTTATATCGTCTATATCACTTTTAAAACGATCAATAAAAAGTCGATAAATATGTCAGTTTTTCATCACAAAATCTATAAACAATTAAATAATCACTGCCGTTGCGCGCAACAGTCATTGCTCAAAGAAATCGATCAAACAGCCATTTCTTTCTCTGCGAACAAAGCGGTAAACTGTTTAGGCTAATATTAGCCACTGAATGGATCCATCCAAAAATGCAATTATGGCAGCACAATTTTCTCACTCGCAATAGGTTAGGTAGCGCCTATCTCTCTCGAGCGAATCAGTGGTTTGACCCATTAATCGACACTTGCACGCCCTCGTCAATCAGCACCGACAAAGCGTTTATTTTCGGTATCAATGGAACCCAAGGCTCTGGAAAATCGACTCTGGCTGACTATCTGTGCGAGCTAGTCAAAGCACAGTTAGGATTGACTGCCATCGCATTGTCGCTGGATGATTTTTATTTAACCCAACAGCAGCGCCGACAACTTGGCGCACGGGTTCATCCGCTTCTGGCGACCCGCGGCGTGCCGGGTACCCATGATGTGCCACTGGCCATACGGACACTAGATCAACTTTCTAGCGGGCATGGCGAACTTCAACTACCGCGCTTTGATAAGCGCAACGACGACCGCTTTGCGGACGCACAACTCACCACGATCGTCGCTCCCGTCGATGTGATCATACTCGAAGGTTGGTGTCTGGGCGCACGGCCACAATCGGCGATTGAACTGCAGTCGCCGATCAATCGACTAGAACGCGATCAGGACGCCGCCGGGATCTGGCGCGCTTATGTCAACAACGCGTTAGCCGAACACTATCAAGAATTATTTGAGCGGGTTGATTGCTGGATCATGTTGCGCGCACCCTCGTTTACGCAGGTTCATCAGTGGCGCTTAGAGCAAGAGCTCAAACTCGCCGATACGCTAAACGAGAGCGACAAGAATAACGCTTCCAGCATTATGAATAACCAGCAAATAGCTCATTTTATTCTGCATTATCAAAGGATAACTGAGGTTCTATTGCGCGACCTTCCGGCCTCCGTCGATCATCTATTTCAGCTCGACGAAGCGCGTGAGATCATAGAGTATCGAGCGCAGCAGCCAAATCGTTATTAATATCATCGAGCGTATCAATACCCACAGAGAGCCTCACTAGACCATCGACGATACCAATTTTGTGACGCACCGATCGCGGCACCGAGGCATGGAGCGTAATCGCCGGATGCTCGATTAGACTCTCGACTCCACCGAGATTTTTGGCCAGAGGGAAGATCTGGGTTCGCTCGAGTAATTGCCTTGCAGACTGAAGGCCACCGCGAACCACCACGCTAATCATTGCCCCAAATCCAGCCATCTGACGACCAGCCAACCGGTGTTGAGGATGGCTCTGGCGCCCCGGGTAGTAGACCCGCTCAATCCCCCTGTGCTTTTCAAGAAACTCGGCCACAGGTTGAGCATTCAGGCAGGCGCGCTGCGTGCGAAGCGGTAACGTCTTTACACTCCTGCCCACCAAAAAACCATCAAATGGACTCATAATTGGGCCGCTGGCAGTCGATAAGTAAGTCATCGCCTAAGCTGCGTCTTGCCGTTGACTCGCGCATACCACGATGCCGCCGACGACATCAGAATGACCGTTGAGATACTTGGTCACCGCGTGCACCACCAGATCAAATCCGAACGCTAATGGCTGTTGAACGAATGGTTAACAAAAGGTGTTATCGCACACCGCAATCAAGTTATGTCGCTTCGCAAACGTGGCGACCGCCTCGAGAGCGACCCACTTTAGCAGTGGGTTGGTCGGCGCCTCTACCCAAATCATTTTCGTATTAGGCTGCAATAATGCCGCTAATTGATCGCTATCACCGAGATCGGCAAAGCTATATTCTGGGCCCGCCGATCGCTTCCTAACGTTTTTGAACAACCGATAGGTCCCGCCGTAAAGATCGTCCATGGCGATCACATGGTCACCGGCATCAAGGATTTCCAATACCGTCGCAATCGTTGACATACCGGAAGCAGCAGCCATTCACGTTCCGCCACCCTCCAGATCGGCAATACCGGCCGCGAGAGCTTGGCGCGTCGGGTTGTGGCTTCTCGAGTACTCCAAGCCCTGGTGCACGCCGGGACTCTGCTGCACCTAGGTCGACGTCGCATAGATCGACGTCATAATGTCGCCGGCGCTCGGGTCAGGGCTTTGGACGGCTTGCATGGCACGGGTTTCAAGCCCTTAGGGATCAATCTTATTGAACATAAAATACATGTAATATCAATTCGATAAACTGCCGCTGGCAGCATCCAACGGTTCTCACTCGACGTATTTCTAAAACCCTCTCCGGCACCTATTCTGGCGGTATTCAACGCGCCAAACCGGACATCGAACGATTGACCGACACGCTCATTAAGAGCAAATCGGTGAGCGCACCCCTCAACCGCTAGATAACGGCAAAGTCCCGAGACCGAAGAAGCCCGCGCTATTTTGCGGTATAAAATAAACCCATCAAATGGCTCGCCGCACCGAAACGCTGCGGCGAAATTAAACCGCGGCGAATTTGTTGAAGGTAGCGGTCACCAAGCGCTCGATGGCGGTTAACGCATCCTCATCATCCCATTCAGGCCCACAATAGCCGGTACTCGGAGCGTACTCCTGGCCGCCGACATCATAGCTATCAACCCGGTCGAGATAGGCCGGGTAGTCGCGCTCTATCACCGGCAGATGCTCAACCCGATTCATCAACAAAATAACCTCTGCGGCGGCGCAGTCGCCGTCAGATAGCGCTTGGTTTGTGGGCCCAATCAAACAAAATGGAATATTCTTTGCCAACATCCGATCATAGGTCGGTTTGGCAAGAGGGATACGGCGGGTAAATATCTCGCCCTGACGATAGTCCTCGGTCGGTTGCACCGCAATACCGCGACTGAAACCCCGAAGGTCATGACGCTCGTGGGTGATAGATAAGTAATTGAACCAAGCCTCGGCGTATCGGCTACGGTATAAATTCCCCGAACAAACAAAGCAAAATTGCTTAACGGGTACCTCAATATGCGAACTGATCACAGCGTTGAGCCCGATTGCCATTGCGGCTGCGCTTGGCGCGCAATCGATCGATCGCCCTGAGAGATGTGAAAAAACCTGCCGAATGCGGCACTACTTATCGAAATCACTGATCA
>Ga0115006_10002166_pt1 | contig 12748 bp, 8 predicted proteins | sample ArcOceMetagenome_3_FD_88943 | JGI IMG/M metagenome (GOLD analysis project Ga0115006, IMG submission 88943) | Marine eukaryotic phytoplankton communities from Arctic Ocean - Arctic Ocean- Svalbard ARC20M Metagenome | ecosystem: Environmental > Aquatic > Marine > Oceanic | place: Arctic Ocean...
AGTTCTCTCCTTGCTCGTCAGGACGATCGCCATGATAGTTCGAGTAGACGAACCAAAACCGTTGAAATTCCACCAATGCTGTCCGAAGAGCATGGCGGTGTTGAGGTTCAGGATTACTTAAACGAGTCCATATACCAAGACGAATCGGTCTTTGTCGAGGCCGACAAAAAGGCCGCCAAGGCTGCGGCCACTACTGTCACCGCCTTGGCAAAGTACGAGGAGAAGGTGAAAGCACACGACGACGCGGAGAATGAGCTCTATAGCACCATTCAGAACAGTAGAGTTCTGACTACTGCCGCGGAACGGGCAGCGACGGAGGCGCGGGTAAATCACCAGCACGCTCAAACGGCGAAGCAACGGGTTGCAACTGGTGAGTATGGTTTTTTTTCAGTCTCGCTTTGATCATCACTTCTCTTCTATGAGCGAGAGTGCATGCCATATATGTCTAACACAACTTCATGTACTACCCGTCATCCTCTTTTGCATTTTGCATTTATTAGTGCGCCAACTTGTGAACAACTGCAAACATCAAGCCAAATCTGCCGAGACAGTTGCCGGAACCGCACAGGCTGAAGCTGAAATTAGTGCTCAAAGGGCCGAGGACGCAGAAAAGCGCGCGGCACGTGCTCAGGCAGGAGCGAGAAAAGACAAGACGACCGCCGATGCAGAGACAAAGAAGGAGGAAGAATTTGGCAAGCAAGTGATGGATCAAAAAGCTCGACACGAAGAAGCATCGATCAACTGCAAGAATGCAAGAGAGCGCCTGGAAGCTGCCACAGTACGACTTGCAAAGGTCGAAAAGGAGCTCAATGAGATCGAAAAGTGCCCAGCCTTTCGAAAGGAGTATGGCAAGGCTAATGATGATCATCCGGAGGATGAAGAGATCGTTGTGACCCCTGGATCGATTCTTGCCAAGCATAAGACGAAGATCGCAGAGGTAAAGTCTTGTCTCAAACAGGTGAAGGACACTACCGCTGTCAAAACTTCCGAGGAGAGTCTTCTGAAACAGAGCAGGCAGATGCTCGAAGATGTCCAAGAGAAGGTGAAAGCACAGGCGAAGATCGCAGCTTCGGCGAGGAGGCAGGCCGACCATAGCACTAGCTTGGCTGAGCAACTCGCTGAATATGCAGAGGAGGAGCGAGAGGCTGCCAACATGAGGAAGATAGCGCTGGAAAAGGCATTGACTTGCGTCACGAAGAGTACATCCCATGGTTCAAGCGTTGAATCTCAACTAGCTGAAGCTGAACGAGCGGCGGAGGAAGCGACGAGACTGGCTGAGGAGAGCCGAACTACCGCCGATAATCTGGCGAAGGAGTCAAAGGAAAAGAAGTCAACGGTTGATACGGCGGAGCTCGAGGCACGTGTTGACGAGCTCAAGGTCGAAAAGGAGAAAGCATTGCTTGCAGTGGAGGCAGCGAAGGCAGTGCAGGAGGAGGCCGAGGTCGAAGTGACGGGCTATAAAAATCGCCTGGCCAACAATCAAGAGATTCTGGCCAGAGCCAAGAAGGACAGCGCTGAAGCCGTCACTAGAGAGGCAAAGGACAAGCGTATTCGAGTCAGCGCATTCCTCGCTCACTGCAAGGCTATCGAGCTGAAGGGATGTACCGAGGAGACAGAGAAGGAGACATCTGAGGTTGTCGCTCATGCTGCAGCCAAGACCGCAGCCGAGAGGCATGCCAAGGACTACCTCGACAAAAAAATTCGTGTCCAGCCGATCCATATCCCTCTTTCGCAAGCGACTCTCCTCCACAGCTGTAAATTCAGATACTGGGAAAAAAGCCTGTCGCTTCCGTTTTGGCACGTGCACAGCATATCCGAGCTTGGTATGCTCGATATGACCTCGAGGGGTGGCATAGAGATCCGCCACTGGAAGGATTTCAACAACAGTCACCTTTCACGCGTGTTCCCGACCAGTTCACCACGCGATGACTCTTCCTCATATCTCAACCCTGTCCTGCCCTGGTCGCTTGGATGTCAAATGGTTTCGATGAACTGTATGGAACGCAATGATTCGATCCTCCTGAATGATGGCAGATTCCGCGAGAATGGCTCATGTGGCTACGTGCTCAAGACCGTCCAGTCAGACGACACTTCGCCGTCTCAGACGAATCTCGACGATTCTTGTCCCGACGACGAGGTCCATACTCCTGATTATACCAGAGAAATCAAAATTAAGGTTCTCGGGGGGTCCAATCTACCAAAACCGGCCGGAGTCCCTCGCGAATCAGTCAATCTCTGCGTCTTCGTAACCCTGTTCGAAGGCGAAACCGATCTCAAAACAAAAAGAAAAACACAAACCCACATAACGAATAGCGTCCGGGGCAACTATTTCAACCCCGTCTGGGAACAGCAGGAGACACAGTTTGAAGTAGAAAAGTCCAGTACTGCCATGATGCTCTTTCAAGTATGGAGCCTGAGCGATAACGATCAAGATTCTCTCATCGCAGCGGCCGCGGTGCCCGTCTCGTGCTTAAGAGAGGGCTACCGCAGTGTTCAGCTGTTCGATTTGGATCATACTCGCCGTGGGGCATACTCTTGCGCATCATTGCTCGTGCATGTTCATGGCAGGTACCTCCTATCAAGGACCGTGTTGTAAATGAGTGGTTGAGCGTGTGGCCGTGTGGCATAGAAAGACATTCTTCGCTGCTCCAAAAAGGAGTAGTGAGATACACTGTTACCTAAAAACTAAAAATTTAAAATACCACGTGTTTATGCCTCGTGCTGCATATTTTCATTGAGCTTCGATTTGGGCGCTTGAATATGTAGTGGAGTATACATCAACACATCACATGCAGGGTTCATTCCTTCCTTAAAAAAAGTTGCTATCAAAACTTTTAACGATAGCCTTCTTCCAAGCAGACCAATACTTCTCCTTTTCGGCCTCTGGCATTGAAGGTTTCCAAACCTTGGATTCAGACCAGATGGCAACGATTTCATCTGTGCTAGTCCAAACACCAGTTGCGAGGCCGGCGGCAAACGCAGCACCCAGCGCGGTGGTTTCACTTATCTTGGGCCGGACGACGTTGCGGTTCAGTATATCTGCCTGAAATTGCATGAGTAGATTATTCATACTCATGCCTCCATCGACTTTAAGGGAGGTGAGGTTCGTTCCCTCACAATCATTCTCCATTGCTTCGAGAAGCTCCCGTGCCTGATACGCCGAAGCTTCTAGACTTGCTCGGCAGACATGACCTCTGTGGTGTCCAGCAGTCATTCCTACCAGGCAGCCACGAGCATCGCTCCTCCAATAGGGAGCAAAAAGTCCGGCAAAGGCGGGCACAAAGTAAAGCCCTTCATTATTTGGGACGCTGGCGGCCAGACTTTCCGATTCCGGTGCCGACTGAATTATTTGGAGCTTGTCGCGCAGCCACTGAATCACGGACCCTGCATGCGAAACGCTGCCTTCCAATGCAAAAACAACGTCTGCGTTGCGGCCCAACTGATACGCTGGCGTGGTGAGCAATCCATGAGTCGAGGGGACGCACTCGGTACCGGTGTTCATCATGAGAAAGGCCCCGGTGCCGAACGTACACTTCGCCTCTCCTGGCCTAACGGCTGCCTGCCCAAAAAGAGCAGCTTGTTGATCACCAAGTACGCCAGCTATTGGTGTACCTTTCAATGCACCGGAATGGCACGGCGCAATCACTTCGCTCGAGCTAATGATCTTTGGGAGAGCTGTTGCGGTGGGGAAATCGACAAGATCGCCAAAGAAGGCGCCGATCAACTTCTCGTCCCAGTTTCTTGTTTTGAGGTTCATTAGCAACGTCCGCGATGCGTTGGTGATGTCGGTGACATACGTCCCTTCGGTAAGCAGGTAGATCATCCATGTGTCGATGGTTCCAAATCGAACATTTAGACCCTCTCCATCCTTGTCCTTCAGGTCGCGTTGAAGATCCGGGACATTTTCAATGAGCCACCTCATTTTGGTCGCACTGAAATACGTCGAGAGCGGAAGACCGGTAATATCACGGAACCGATCGATGCCATCACTGCCTTCCATCCTCTTAACGATGTCGGCAGTACGAACGTCATCCCAAACCAGGGCATTGTAGTAGGGCTTTCCGGTCTTTGCATTCCAGACCACCGTGGTTTCTCTCATGTTGGTAATACCAACGCCCTTGAGACGATCCTTGACAAAGAGAGATGGGGCCTCCTCAGCAAGTGCCTCAACACAACGCATGGTTTGATCATAAATCTCCATCGGGTGGTGTTCATGCCAGCCTCCGCCGGGCTTGGGGAAAATCTGCTCAAACTCCGCCTGGGCCGAACCGCATGCCTCTCCCTTGGAATTGAAGACAATGATTCGGCATGAGCTGGTCCCAATATCCAATGCGGCCACGAAATCCACCGACGAATCCACCGCCGCGTCGGAGAAGATCTTGGTGGACGGAGCGGGGGGGGCGTAACCTGTTGATGAGGTATCTTTGTCGCTGCTCATGGCTGATGTGTTGCGTGTGAGTGATCACTGCTGGAACTGGCGCAGAGTGGTGCTCCCGTGCTACGAGGAGTCGTAGTTCCTACATGTACGAGCTCGTAGCTCGCTCCGCTCCGGCGTTGTGGTTGCGCATCGCAGAAGATACATGTACGGCTATTGCAATTAGTGTTTTAAAAACAAATAGTGTCTTTTGGAGAAAAGCAGCAGACAGAAGACGAGCAGACAAAAGAGAGAGAGAGAGAGAAGACGAATGAATGATCGAATCCGACTACCGGTACCTACCGGTACCATATATGTACTGTGTCAGCTAGCTACGTAGATAGAGTTCAAACAGAAGAGCCAAGTGCGGAATACTTCATTTATTTAAATCGTACATGTACAATGTTATTCTCTCGTACCATGGTACCGTAGTACCGGTAGATCTAGACTCTACGGTATTGAATTATTATTCTTGCGCAACGAACGGATTCGCAATGGGTTCAAGACCATCCTCAGGTGAAACCAGGCTAACTTGTGTTCCTCGTACAACCACCAGGCCAAGTTTTCTTGTTTTATCCAACACGCGATCCGAATCATCCGGATCTGGGCCGGGACATTTTGAGGTGAAAAAGAAAGAGAGATATCATGGCACGAAATGTTGTTGTGAGATATATGTGCCAAAAATTTCGCGAAACAGCAGACAAGATGCTGCGCTACAGATGCCCCGCCAACGCTGCGTCAATCCTCTATGTAGGCTGTTGCTGGTTTCACGATACCCCCGATGGCGACCTTAACGCCTTCCCCTGGAATTGAGTTCTCCCGCCGGATACCTTTGCATCGATTGTCGGTGTTTCTTCCGTCTCCATCTCGGTTGCGGACATAAAACGATCCAACGCACGATGGCCGCCTTGTTGATTTGAAGTATAGGACTCACAACTCGGTCATACACTGTCAGCTAGTTCGATGGCGTTCCTTCTATTGCATAGGGATCCTAGCTACGTAGTAGTTGCCCACGCACAAGCAACCGGCGCGTCTCTCTGTGTGTTCCTGTATTCCGCATTCGGCAAATTGTAGCTTGCCCCCCAATCTCCACATAAGACTCAATACAAACACATGAGAGTATATATATATATATATAACTCACCTCGGAGGAACTCTTCGCACTCATCGAGTACCAGATTTACCAGCTCGTCGTAGCCGCGGAGGGTGCCCTTGAGCTCCCTCCCACCGATGCACTTGACCCGGACGGTGGCGTCCTGGAGGCGGGCCAGCTCAAGGATGCTTTCCTTCTTGGCACCGCCTCGGCCTCCTCGACCGCCTCGTCCACCGCCTCGGCCTCCTCGACCGCCACCTCCGCCGCCACCTCCACCGTCTCGTCCGCCGCCGCCTCTACCACTCATAATGCTCCGCGTTTTATGTTGAGGCCGGTATCGCGCGGCTCTTACTCGTACATGTACCGGTATTATGTACACGCCTTTGAACCCTCCCCCTGCGCTGCCCTCCATCCGCTCTTGCTCGATGTGAACGGACGCCGGCCAGACCATCGTGTACACGTACGTACGTACGTAACCGCTCGACCGACCGCTCATTCCGCTCATTCTTGACACATTGCAACATCATCACCGCACCTTGCCTCTGTCGATGTCTCGGTCTCGGTTTTTCAACTCAATACCGTCCCGTTGGCCCGTGAGTGTACGCGCGCGGCGTCGATCTGATTCAATTCTTCAGTGATTTCTGAATCTTCTTTGGCGGCTCAGCTCGTCTTTATCACATCATGCGCTTCAACAGATCGAGCTTCCTTTTGGTGGCATCGGCAGCATGCGTCCTTCCGCAACAGCAGTCCGCATCTGCCTTCCACCTTCAGAGTCCAGCCGCCAAGGCGACCGGTGTTGCCAGTATCCGGGCGAGGGGCGGTGCCAGTGCTCCTCCTTCGTCCCCTGCAACTGCCGGTGCTGCCGCCAAAACAGCTCTCAAGGTCGCGGCTGCCGGCTCCGCCGAGGGAAGTTCCGAGGAGGGCAAGGGAACTGGCACGGCGACCATCCCCGATGAGGTGTTCAACCTTGTCAAGTCTATTGTCGGCGCAGGAGTTTTGAGTTTGCCCGCAGGTACGTACATGTAGTTGAGGCTCAACCCCCCATGGCCTTTGTTGCTGTACATCCAATTCTCCTTTGTGCTCACACTTACTTACATCTTCACTCTTAATTCTGCCGATTGATGAATACAGGAATCGCTGCGTTTGGCAACGCTCCGTCTGCTCTGATCCCTGCAACGGCCCTCGTTGTTGCTATTGGCGCCATATCTGCCTACACCTTCATGTTGATCGCTCGCGTTTGCTCCATCACTGGCGCTACGAGCTATGCTGACGCCTGGGATAAGACGCGGGGCACCGAAACATCTTGGATCATCGCCGCGTCTTCGGCTCTGGATTGCTTTGCCGGTAATCTCAGTTATTCCATGATCCTGGCCGACACGTTCAAGAATTTGTTGGCAACCATTGGCATCATGACAACGAGAAGCAACGCTCTTTTGGGCGTAACTGGCCTGGTCCTCTTGCCACTTTGCCTCGTTAAGAATCTTTCGACCCTGGCTCCGTTTTCTCTCGTTGGTATCATGGGCATGGTGTACACATCGGTTGCCATCGGCATTCGTTTCTTTGGCGGTGCCTACAAGAGCCCAGCAGGGCGTTTCTTGCCGGACATTGCTCCCACATTTCAGCCGGCGTTCGGTTCGGAAGGTGCCATGGCTGCGATTTCGCCGAACTCTCTTATCCTTGTTTGCATGCTGAGTACCGCGTACATTGCCCATTTCAATGCGCCTCGATTCTTCAAGGAGCTCAAGAACAACACCATGAAGCGCTTTAGTTCTGTCACATCCTGGTCATTTGGAATTTCCACTGCCATGTACGCTGCCGTCAGTGCCATGGGCTTCTTAACTTTCGGGGCCAATGCCGATGGCTTGATTTTGAACAACTACTCGACCAAGGATATCCTCATTTCCCTCAGTCGCTTCGCCGTTGCAGTATCGCTTGTATTCTCGTAAGTCCTTGTGTTGGTTCTCTCGTCACTATGTACACTGCCGAAGCGCTGCGCGCTAACATTTCATTTGCTCTCCTCTACTTTGTATGTCAATAGGTACCCTCTGCTTTTCGTCGGAACTAGGGATGGATACTTTGATTTGCTCAAGATTCCTGATGAGAAGCGAACGGATGCTTTGCAGAACAAGGTCACCGTAGGTCTTTTGGGTGTCCTTACTGCGATGGCTTGGAAGCTTACGGACCTTTCCTTTGTGTCGTCAATGAGCGGTGCTGTCTTTGGAACTGCCCTCATTTTTGTGTATCCTTCGCTCATGTTCCGAGGGGCTGTGCGAAAGCTTGGTGACAAGGCGACGGCTGGGATGAAGCGCGAGAGTAAGCTGGCCGGTTTCGTCAATGTTCTCGGCGTTGTCATTGGTTTGATCGGGACCAAAATGGCTTGGTCTGGAACTGGTGGTCATTAAATGCCGCTGCCACAGCTAGGTTATCGAAAGGATAACATAATTACAAGTCTTGCGAAAGTTGTTTAAGAAACATGCTAGTACTAGCTAGTACGCTTCTGCTTTTCTCCATCTGACCCACGCTTCCCAGACGAGTAGTCCATCGGGAACATAATCCCAGGTCTCTCCTTCGAACCCGCTAGCTCTGTCGATCTCGAGCATCGTATTGTCTGTGCCTATGCCGCTTCCCGGCCAGTTTCCTCTGTCCTTCAATCGATTGATCGATAAAGTTGCTGATGATTCGATATCCCTATAAGAGACCCAGCCTCCCCACTGCACTTCTTCCTCCTGCCACTTTATTATTTCGTCATTCATGCATCGATATGTGAACATTGTCACTACACATCGATTGTACGAGGTACAGACCGTGCATTTGAACAGCGGGCCTGTAAGTGCATCGCCACTAGGATCATTCAAGGCACGAAGCAAACCCAATTCCTCAGCGATCTCCCTCGAAGCAGTCAGTATCGCATCCTCTCCTGCAGTCGAGACTCCGCCGACAAACATGTCGAAAAGTGACGGAAATACCCTCTTGCTCTCGGTTCGTTGATGACAATATACCTCAGGCAAGGTTTCGTCTGGAATATCGTGTGTGATATGACGGCCCTTGCAAACAACCATGCCAATACCCCGATGGAGCAGATTCAACTTATGAACAATCGGTCGAGGAACGACGCCAAGTTTGTTCCCACTTGAACTAACCATCTCGCTCATTTCTAAAGAGGAAGCATTCTCAAGTATGTCATCAAACAAGGCGATTGGATTATTTGAAAGCAAATCGTTTGCATCCATGTGGTAATCGCCTCCAAATGTTGACCCAGGATCCAAAGATAAATGGACCTCTTTCCTATCTGCTTTCGATGAGCTCAACTCGGAACACTGGGCCGCTGCCCACTGAACGAGTATTCGTGAGAGGATCCCGAGGAGAAAGCTTTCGTCACCATCATGAACATTGCCATTGTTTGACATTGTCGATAGATTCATTCGAAGCACATCGGCATTGGTGTTATTAACTTTGCAATCCAGCGTATACGTGGCCGCCGATGACGAGTGGGCTTGAGCTTTCAGGGCCGCCTTTGCTACCGCTCCGTCACCATTGCCTTCTTTGACCGCCGGCAGTGGAATCAATGCCCAGACAAATTGATTCTCACTGGGAATACTTCCGTGGACCGAGAAAAGGGACGCCAGAGATGTCACTTCCACTTCGTTGGAACAACGAGTATCGGCTGCGCTCAGCAATGTCTGATAACTACTTTGTGAAGGCTGCATCCGTGGTGTGAAAGCTATTGCCGCAGGTGAGAATAACGACAAAAGTAGACCAACATGCACCAGGAGTTCGACGGCTGCTGCTACGCTGAGCATGTCTGATCAAGAAAAGGCACTACAAGTACAATGCGCCCCTGATGCGCCAGTCCGAATAAATGAAGCTCGGAGATCTTGCTTTTACTGGCAAATATCTTTGCATCGATCGCCCGCGCGCCAAATAAATGCAATGCCATCGCCAATGGCTTGCTTGAAGCTTGAAGTGCGTCATTCGAGCGTCAGCCGCCGTCAGCCGCTAAAAGCCTCATTTTCTCATTTGAGCTCCAGCATGTGCCGTGCGTGTAGGCGTAGGCAGCACCGAAGTGCTCCGTCGCAGCCATCGCCCATGACTCGGCGTACATCATCTCATTTAACGCTTGCTGCGGTTGTGGTGGTCTTCCTCAGCTTTGGTTCCGAGCCAGCACATCAAGTACACGTAGAGGCCACTGGGCCGCTATCCACCACACCTGGCATCGGCACCATCGGAACTACATGTACACGTATTGGTTTCGCAACACCAAGATCACATGTAAGCCTACCGAGGCAACCGTTGTGCAGTGCCATTGTGGACAGAAAATGTCTTTATGCATCCAATAATAAGGCAGATAAGGATATTGACGCATCCAATGACCGACGGAGCAGCAGCAAGAAGACGATCGTTGGACTGACCGCCCTGTCTTCGTACACGGCGACAACATTGACCGCCAAGTTGCAAATATTGCCCGGACCACCGGGTGTGGATGGAACCACGCTGGCTCCGTACACGGATGCTCTTATTGCACGGGATCTAGGAGCGTCCTTGCTGTGCGCTGTCCTCGGACTGGCTTTCGTCAAGGCCATCACCACGCTCGCATCGAAGGAAATCCTGGAGCCTCGCGATTCGCGCAAAATAATCCACACGCTATCGGCCCCACTCTTCATGGTGTTTTGGCCTTTGTTTTCAGACTCCGGAGGAGCAAGAGTATTTGCCGGGATCGTTCCCTTGGCCAACGCGGTTCGCTTATTTGTGGCTGCCACAGGGTCGGAAGATGAAGAAGAATTAGCGAGTGCCGTTTCTAGGAGTGGCGATGCCAAGGAAGCCCTCGGAGGTCCGTTCTTCTACGTTTTGGTGCTGTTGGCATCAGTCCTTGTGTTCTGGCGGGATGGATACGCTGGGATTATTGCCTCGTCAACAATGGCTGCTGGCGACGGCCTCGCCGACTTGATAGGAAGACGGTTCGGGGGAAATAACAAGTGGTTCTTCAACAAAGACAAGAGCATCGCAGGATCAGTGGCCTTTTTTATCGGTGCATCGGCGTGTTCTATTGCCATCGCATGGTGGTTTGCCTACACTGGCACATTAGTCCCTACTATGGAATTCGCAGACGTTGCCGTGAGAATTGTCATCATCAGTGCAATATCGGCAATAGTAGAGCTCATTCCCATAGTCGATGACAATTGGTCTGTTCCCTTGACCGCAGCGATTTTAGCAGCAGCATTACTACAGTAATAATTGACTTGCTATCTATATTTTTGAGCTCGTACCGGTACTCGCATTTCTATCATTGTCATTATATTCTGCTCAAGTGCTCAATCCCCATCGTTCCTTGCCTCCTTGGGGGCAGGAGCTTCCGACGATGATTCCAGTGCTTTCCGCTTATTCGTTGCACGAGGCTTGGGTCCCCAATTCTTTTCGGGATTTATGGGGAAGCGTTGAGCCTTCTTCTTCTTATCAAGACCCTTAGGGATTGTAAAGTCCACGGAAATTTTGGGCTCAATGGCGAGAATCAAGTCGCCAGCACTCTTGGGAGTTTCGGATATATTACCGGGAATTCCCTCTTCGCCCCCGTCGGCATTGTCACCGCCACTCTTCGCATCACGCAGTTTCTGTTTCTTCATTTGTTTCTTTTTGCTCTTCTTTCCTTCCTTCTTGGGCGGATGGTCCTTGCACCATGCTCTCATTACGTCCCAGATGACGCTGTTCGGCGCATCGGTCTTGAGCGCATTGGGCTCCTTGTGATACGCGCTCATACGATATCCAGCATTAGCGAGGGCTGCTTTGAAGACACTAGTCGGTGGACAAGGACAGCGAAGAGTATGGGCTAGGTCAGGAAGTGTGTAATAGAGAGGCACATCCGAAAGCTCCTCGCCACAAACAGTCAGCAGACCATGAATAGCAGTCTTTCTATGCAGTGGGTGGACGGTGCCCCCGTCGGGGAGCTCCAAACGGGCCACTGCCTCATCAATAACGTCATAATCATGAAGTGAAGCCAGCCAGATGGGACCCGCCACCTTGAACGGACCGCCCGTCTCCTCGCAGGACGGTACTGGCGGTGCTCGTGCGGGTTGAAAGACGTGCTTATTTTTGTTGGCGTTCTGCCCGTGAGGGACGATGTGAAACGACGGGCAGCGTATCGACTGATAAACCGATCCATGGTCAAGAGAACGGCTGATGACACCGGCCTTGTCATCCCAAACTTCTACAAAGACTCGAATGTAGAAGTTCATCCCAACACTGAGAATGGGCTTAATAGTTCGACCGTACTTGGCGGCGGCTGTGCTGAGGCTGTACAGCAGGATTCGCAAAGCAAGCTCCTGCAAGTATTTTGCCCTTTGGATTGGAATCGAACCATATCGGCCATAGCAGGTCTCGGGGTGGCTTCCTCCCAGGGCAGCCATATCAGTACAAGTCACTGCCAGCATCCCTCCATTGACGACGGCTTGGACGGCACCATCGATGAAGGGGGCGGCAGAACCGTACGGGTCGAGATCAATGACATCGAACTGATCTCTTTGCTGCATCTGTGCCGGCGTATGCTTGAGCAGGCCGGGCTGACGACGGGCAGTATACATGACGTGAGTGGCATCGCCGCACTGGATGTGAATGCCGGTAGCGCTGTCCGCATCGGCATTGTCTCTGCTCTCATCGATGAGGACATCGTTCAGCCCATTGAAGGCAATATTTTCCTTGGCAAGTTGGACTGCAACGTCCTCAAGATCATTGATCACAACTTGCCGGACGCCCGGGATTTCCTTCCAATACCGCACAGATCGCAAACCCGATGCTGCCAGGGCGTCGAGAACGCGTATCCCGTCGGCCGTACCGCTCTGGTCCCTGACCCGCTCCCTCCAATTCACCGATTTGGCGTACTCCTCCAACTGGGCTTGGACGTCGGCATCATTGATTTTGGTCCCAGCCTCTCGAGCCTGGCGCAAGATCTCCTTCTTCTTGGACTTGACTCCCCGGCGCTTGGCGCGGCGCTCGGCGTACATACTGAGCATGAGGACGCTCAGATCCCGATTCTGCACTTGCACTGGGTTATAGAAGACGCTGTTTTCAGCTTTTGGGTAGATCATTTTGGCAAGTCCCTCCTCAATCAGCTCGTATCCCTCCGGCACGGTGACGGTGACATTCTCGGCAGATGCGGGTGCGGGTGCGGATGTAGATGTAGATGCAGACATTTTGCGGGAAGATGTCGATAGGATTCCTAGGGGCGCTGCTAACGTTGAAAATGAATGCGA
>Ga0115006_10002168_pt1 | contig 12747 bp, 6 predicted proteins | sample ArcOceMetagenome_3_FD_88943 | JGI IMG/M metagenome (GOLD analysis project Ga0115006, IMG submission 88943) | Marine eukaryotic phytoplankton communities from Arctic Ocean - Arctic Ocean- Svalbard ARC20M Metagenome | ecosystem: Environmental > Aquatic > Marine > Oceanic | place: Arctic Ocean...
AAATAAAAAAAACGTCTTTTTTTTTGTTTCTTAAACCCCTCCTTTCCAAACTCGGCCCCCCCCCCCCCCCCCACCCCCCCACGCTATTTATCTATTTCTATTCTCCCTTTTGCAATTCGCCACGCTCATCGCTCATCTCTATTCGATTCCCAACTCTGCCTCCCCCCTTGCCTTTACAATCTCCCCTTTCAATTTCTCCCCCAGAGCCAGCAAGCTCTCGCTGTCAATGCTCTTTTCCCCGGACAAATCTAGGGCCTCCTCCAAGTCCGTCATGTATTTCACGACCTCCTCCTCATCTCCTCCGTCCCCTATTCCTCCCTCCCCCCCCTCGGCACTCCTGTTGTTCCTTCCCGTCTCAAAAATCTCCTGCATTTCGCTTGTGCTCAAGTCCAGCAAGTCGCTGATGGCCGCCAGCTTCTCCTCATCGAGCTTCTCTGGAGACTTCCCTCTGGCTCCTACTCCCGGGCTCCCCCTCGCCTTGGCATTTGCAGAGTACAGGTCGCCCATGATCTGGTACATGTTGCCCTTGATATTGGCCAGCTCCGACGCCAGGTTCACCTTCTTCCTCTCCAGCAACGCGATCCTTTCTGCCTCCTCCTCCTTCTCCTCCTTCTCACGCTTCCCAACCTGGCTGACCTTCTCCGTCAAGGCCCTGTTCTTCTTCTCCAACGCCCCGTAGCTCGCGTCCGCGCTTTTCTTGTAGAGCAGGAACTCCTTTTCCGTAGCGTCGATCTGGTTCTTCAGCGCCGACAGCAGGCTGTCCTTCCTGACGATGCTAGCCTTGAGCAGATTGATCTTGCCCTCCAGCCCCTGAACCTTGCCCTTCTCCTTCGACAGCCTGTCAATCTCCTCTTGCTGAACCTGCACCTTGCTCCTTAAGAGGCTAACCTGCTGCCTAATCCTGGTCCTCTCCAAAGTCAGCGACCGGACCTTGTCCTCTTCTCCCCCCTCCCTGCCTCCTCCTCCATCATTCCCGACGCTACCCGCGTTCTCATTGCCATCCTCCAGCTTCGACACCTTCCTCTTGAGCTCCTCGATCATGCTCGTCTTCCTGCCCAGCTCTGACTTGGCCTTGCCCAGCTTCTCCTCCATCTCGACCACCGCGGCCTTCCACTGCGCGACAGCCTTCTCGTCGGCCGCCCTGCTGTTCCTGAGGTTCATAACAATCTTGTTCTTCCTCGACAGATCCTCCCTTGCGAGCTGGAGGGCGCTAGAGTACTGATCGTTCTTCTTCTTCAGTGCACCAGCGTCACCGGAGTCCCTGCTCGACGTCCTCAACTGCGTGAGCAAGGCGGAGAGTGGAAGATTGTTAACTTTGTGGGTGTGCACGTGGTATGTTACTTTTGCTGTCGCTTGGCTCCAGCGCCCCCCTCACCTTCTCTAGCTGAGTGCTCAAGTTGGAAATCTCCATCTTTGACCTTCTCTTGTAGTCGGCCAGCTGCCTCAGCACGCCCTGCACCTTTGGCTGGTTCGTCGCCTTCTCCGATCGCACCGTTGCAGCCTGCAGGACCGCAGCCGCGAGCTCCCTCCTCAAGTTCGCAGAAACGTCCTTCTCCGCGCTGAGGTCGCTCAGAATGCCCCTCATCTCCGTCTGCAGAACCTCGCACCTGGTCTCGAGGATGGCCTGGTCCACCAAGGACGAAGCGACGAGCTGATTGGGCTCGCTAGTAATCTCGAATGCGCTCTTCCTCGCAGTCTCAAGCTCCTCACTTTTGGCCTTGAACTCGACCTTCAACCTCTTCATGCGTACCTGAGCAAAAGGTTGTTAGTATTGCGCTATGCAGTACAGGGTCGTCGCGTCACGTCTCCATCTTTCGTTCCTCGCCCAACCTCACCTCCAACCCGTTCCTCTGCACCTCGGCACCCTCGAGGGCAGCCATAAGCTCCTCCATTTCTTCCCTCTTGTCCTCTCCACTGTCCTTCTTGTCCCTTCTGATCCTCGCCGCGGTCCTGCTGAAGGCGGCCGTCCCTCCGCCCTTCCCGGGACTCCCCCCTTTCATGCCCTTCAGCTGCGAGTTCAACCCAGCTACCAGCCTTCCCTGCGCCTCACGGTACTTGCCGAACTGATCCCTCAGGATCGCAACCTGCTCATCGTGGACCTTTGCAACCCTACCCAACTCCTCCTCCATCTCCTTCAGCCTCCTCGCGCTCTCCTCTGCCTCCTCAGCCGCCTTATGAAGCAGACCTTGGAGCCTGTTCGCCCTCTCCCCCTCCTCTATACCCCCCAATCCGCCCGCTAGCACGCTAGCTGTCTCGACCCTCGCGACCCCAAAGGCCGCATCTCTAACCCTCTTCTCGCCCTCAACTTCGGCCAAAAGAACCTCAAGCCTCTGCATCTCCTCAACCGCCGTGGCACTCTGCCTCTCAGCCGCATCCTCCATTTCCTTGATGGTTTTCCCGTACTTCTCCCTTAGACTCTGAGTCTGCTCCCATCCGCTCTTCTTCAGAGCAACAAGCTCCTTCCTCAAGCTCGAAATCTCCTCCTCTCCCGCAACCTTGCTCTTAATGACCTCCTTCCTCAGACTCCCGATATCCTCTTGATGCTTCCCAACGCCAACCCTTAGGGCGTCATTCTCCGCGGCCAGCTCCTTCCTATAAAGCTCTCCCTCTTCGGCCCTCTTCTTCAGCAACATCACCTGCGCCCTGAGCTTCTGAATTGCCTCAACGCTCATCTCGGTGACGGCATTGTCAGCAATCTCCACAACCCTCTCCTCCCTCTGCTCAACCTCAACCTGCAGGTCCCCGATCTTGGTCTTCAGCGCTTCCATACCTCCCATCAAGTTGGTCGGCAGGTTCTCGGCGACACTCGCGAGCTCCCTCACTTCGCTAGCCAACTGGGTCAACTCCCAGACGTCCTCCCAGACCATCTCGCTCCCGCTCTCACCCTGCCCCAGTTTTTCTGCCCAACTTGAGAGGTCCGCGAACAACTTGTCCGCGGCCAAGAACAATGGCTTCTCCTTCAGCCTGCCCAGCTCAATCTTTCCGCTGTCCCCAAAGTACTTCCCCTTGCCGCCGCCGAGCTGTGATGAGCGAAGCGAGGTTGTGAGTGATTTCCCCCTTTGACTTGCTTCGCTAGTCCACCATGTTTTCGCTCGCGCCATGCTCACCTCAAGCAATTTCTCCCCCTGCTCCTTGTACTCCTTGAACATCTTCCTCTGCTCGCTCCTCATTCGCCTGAGGAGCTCTTTCATGCTCACGACTTCCTCTTCTTTCACCTTCAACTGCTCTTCAATGCTCATCCTCATAACCTCCTCCTCCTTTGTCCTCTCCTGCATCATCTCCACGTCTATCTCCATTTTCTCCATCTCAACCGACCTCCTCTCCTCCTCTCGCCTCATCTTGGTCAATTCGGCCTCGCCCTCAATTCTAGTGCTGTTCTCATCCAGCACCGTCAACGCGAGCTTCCCCCTCACCTCCATCTGTTGTTTTAACTCCTCCACCTCACTTTCCAACGCCATCTTTCCCTCCCTGCACTCGGCAAGCTCGCGCCTAAGGTTCTGAATCCCGCTGTCACCAGGTTTATCGATGTCCCCCATCAGCTGAGCGATCCTCAGCTCCAAGTAAGCGATCGCGCTGGCTTGGGTGCTCACCCTCTGCCTCAATTTCTCCATGCTCTCGCTTATCCAAGGCGACATGCCCTCCTCCGCAGCATCCGTCGCGGGAGTATGCATTGCACCTCCCTCCGTCACTCCACTTCCAGACCCATCGCCCCTGGTGATCCTTTTCAATTCCCTGATACTACGCTCAGCCTCCTCAACCTTGAACCTCATTCGAACCTCGTTCTGGGATGCAATTTGCAAACGCTGGATCGCCTGGGCTTCGGCCAGCTTGGCACTCGCAAGGCTTCTCCCAAGGGTCTCAGTACTGACCTCCCCATTTCCGCCGATCTCGCCGACAACCGCAGCACTGACGCTCTCTTCCAGCGCTCGCAGGGCGCTCCGATGGATGCTCAGCTCCTCGCTCAAATGCTCGGTCTCTGCCTTGATGCTGGCCTTCTCTCCGACCAACCTCTCACACTCGTTCTCCAAGCCAACCTTTTCTGCCGAGCACGTCTTCAGCTCTTCAACCAAACTGTCGTTCTTCTGCAGCAAAAAGTCGCGCTCATGCTGAAGTGCATTGGTGTGAACGATGGGAGGGTAGAAGCTGATTTCTCCAGTGTTGATGTCCTTAGCCTCGACGCCATCCTTTCCAGTGTCCCCGAATAACTGCAGCCTGAGCTTGCATTCCTGGAGCGACGTTTCCTTCCCCAGAAGTTCACTCCTTAACTGGCCGAGCGCATGGACCTGCGCGGCATGCTGCTGGGAGCTATGCTGCTGCATGGCCGTGATTTCCTTGGCATGCCTCCTCTCCAGCTCAGTCCTAACAGCATTTGTTCTCTTGCCCAGCTGCTCTTGTGCGTTGGCAGCGTCTCCCCTCGCCTCCTCAAGCCAAGCTTTGAGCCTCGACTGTTCCTGATTAGCGACACCGCTAGCTCCCTCTGCGAGTTTCACCTGGACCCTTAAGGCGTCCACCTCAGACATGAGGTTTTGGAATGTCGGGTTCGGTTCCCCCGAACCAGGGGACAGGATGGACGTCTGGATACCAGTTGGAGAGTACAATTCCCAAAGCCTTGCCATTGACTCACCACCACCTCCTCTCGACCCTTCATTCCCGTCATCTCCCTCAGCCCCAACCCCTCCAACGACCATGACCTCGTGTAGGCCCCGCCTGAGCTCCTCGATGATTCCGTTAGCCGCGTCAAACTTGCCCAACGCAACGTCCAGCTTAGCCTCAAGCGTGTGTTGCACCGCTTTGCTGGTGGCCAGGGCCTGGGCGAGACTGCCACTAATCTGTTCGGCCCTGTCGACCTCATCGTCGTACTTGCTGTAGTTGTTCCACTCTTTCCCCGCGCTTGCCTTGCCATTGACGAGTTGGGGCAGTTCAGCTTCAACCCAATGCTTCAGCTTCTCCTCGCTATCTCCGACCTTCTCATTGATCTCCTTGCTAGACTTGACCCTCGCCACGTGATTAGCCTGCTTCAATTCGCTCTTCAAGAATGTCGTCTCTTTCCTCAAAAGCCTAGCCTCCTTCTGGGAATTCTCCAGCTGCTTTGTCAGGGTCCTGTGCTCGGCGCAAATGTAAAGATCCTTCTCAGACATGCTCACAAGCTCATTCTGAAGGGTCACTACGCGCCTGTCGGTAAGAGCCAGGGCATCTTCTGTCTGTACGATATTGAGCTTCACCCTCTCTTCCATGGCGTCTTCGACGAGCTCCACCCTCTTCATGACTCTGGACAGCTTGCTCTTCACCTCCTCACTTTGAAGCAAGGCAATGTCCCTCTCTGCAAGAGTCTTCCTAAGCTGTGTTTGCAAGTCCCTCGCCCTGGAGGCAGTCTTTAAGTTCTGCTCGTCAGTCTTGACGATCACATCCGTGACCCAAGCGAAAATCTGGTCATCCTGACTCTTGGTCCTTCTCGAAGTCGTAGACGAGCGCATCTGCTGTAGCTTGTCAATAAATTGCTCCACAACCGACACGACTCTCATCTGATCCTCAAAGTCGACGTTATTTTTGCCCTCCTCAGAGGTTGGGCTGGTTATCAAAGGTCCTCCCACAGTGTTGTACTCCTTCGATTCTGTCTCCTCCTTCAACTTCTTTCTGAGGTTGTAAACGATCTCCTCGAGAACAACGACGTCAGCGCAGAGTGCAGACGTCTCAACCTCCGCATCTCGCACCTTGAGCTCGGACTCATGCAGTGCCCTCCTCAGGACTCCATTGTCATTACTCATGTTGCTCGTCTCACAGTTGAAGGTAGACATCGCCCTGCTGTGCTCCTCAGCAACGACCCTAGCTCTCATCTCGTGCTTCTCGTTCTCCTCAGTGAATGCTGCGAGCTTCGCCTCGAGGTAGTTGCAGAGCTCGTTACGCTGCTTGATTTCCAGACCCATCTGCTCCGCCCTACGTTCCATCATCGACGCGACAGCTGTTGCCGACGAAAGCTCAGCAGTGAGTGCAATCACACGCTTTGCAAGGTTGCGATGGGCCAGAGTCATGTTCCTGGAGTTGTGGCCAGTAATAGCCGAGGAATCAAGCGAGTCCCCGTCGATGGAGTGATCAATGCCTATGTCACCGTCCCCGTCATCCATCACCCCCAGAGAGTTCTGGAGGCTCTCGACTGTCTGCATCAAGACAGCACACTGGCTCGTCCTCTCATCCATGAGAGACTGCAGCCTGGAAAGCTCCGTGTTCACCTCAGGAGCGGACACTCCACTATCGCCTCCCTTGAATTTATTGTCAACCTTAACGAGCTTCCTTTGCACATCAAGCTCCTGCTTGGTCTTCTCGAGCTCGAAATTCATTTTCCTCATGTACTCATCAACTTCCTGCTGGGATGACCTGAGCGTAGATAACTCCGACCTGACGGTCTTCAGCTCCGACGTGGCGGTAACCAGCTTCCTCTTGAGCTTTCCAACCTGCCTTCTGTTTGCCTCCCTGACCTCACCGAGGAGCTGCTCAGCATCAACGGCTTGCTTCAGGGACTTCTCCTTCTCCGATACTATGGCGTCCTCGTACTCCTTCAGGGTCGCTTCAAGGGTGACAACCTGCGAATTGAGCCTTTCGACTTCAACTCCGTCAACCGAGTGAGGAGCGTTCAAATTGGGGTTATTGCTGCCCATAGGAAGGTAGTCTGACTCATCTGAGGCATCCGAGTCGCCAGAGTCGGAATCGTCTGAGTCTCCGCTACCGCCGTCACCACCGTGCCTCCTTCTTCTCCTTCTAGCACTCTTTTCTCGGTTTTTCTCAACCTCCCTTTTCAACTCATTCATGGTCTTCTCCTGCTCTGTCGCGACGCACGCAAACTGCTCGATGACGGCAATTGGATCAACCCCAGGAATATTCTCAAGTGTTTTCACCGTCTTGGCAAGGTTGACCTCGTCCTGGAGGTTCTCTACCTTTGCCCTGAGCTCTTTCACCCTGCCCCTCTCCTCCTCAAGGAGAGCTACATGAAGCTCAAGCTCTCCCCTCTGGTGCACCTCCTTGACGCGTTCGGATGCAAGCTCCTGCCTCGACGCCGCAAGCGAAGAGTGCAAGTCGGACCGTCCAGAAACAACCCTGAGGGAGGACTCGAGTTCCCTCAAGCGAGTCATTCCGTCGTCCCTCTTGATCCTGATGGATTGCTCAAGGGTCGCGATTCTAACATTGGCGGCCTTCAAGCGCTCCTCCATGTCATCTACCGTGTTCCTGTTAACGACCTCAGCCTTTAGAAGGTCCTGCCTGAGCTGGGAAATAATGGAACCCTGCTGAACCAAGTTCCTGTTTGCCTCCGTCTCGGTCAAGGGAGCTGCGGAGTGGTGCTCGTGATCCTTGAGCTTCATCGACTTGGCCCCGTTCGCAATGTGGATCCACCATGCCATGACACCGCTCTGTTTCGAGGGCGACTTGCGAAGCTTTTGTTTGTTTGCGGCAGAGTTCTTGTGGCTCGACGATGTGAGGTCGTCTATCTGGGTGAGAGCTTCCTGTAGCCTAGCCTCCGTCATCGTGCATGTGTTTCGGGCCGTCTCGTTGAGGTCCTCTAACCTGGCGACCTTGTCCCTAAGGTCCTTGACAACATCCTGGCTCTTCTTGTACTTTATCTCGGTCTGCTTGAGGACCGGCTGAATGATCTGGAGCTTCTTGCTAGCAGCCTCCTGGGCCTCACTAGAAGAGCTCACTATCTTCTCCAGGTTCGTGGCCTTGTTAGACATTGTCTTGAGAAGATGTTCCTTCTCGGCCAAGTTCGAGGTCAGCTGGGAGTTCTTCACCTCAAGGTCGCAGATCTTGCTGGTCTGATCGAATTCGACAAGCGATGCCGGGGTATCGAGGGGGTGAGGGTGTCCCGACGAGCGCTGCTGGGCCTGGTAGGACTGCTTCAGGTTGTCCATGACAAGACGCTGGTCGTTGAACGCCTTCTGCAGGACCGACTTCTCATCCCTTAGGGTCGTATTAGCATACTTCAGCTTTTCGTTCTCGGATGCGAGCTTCTTCACCGCTTCGGAATCATTCATGAGAGAAGAAGATGACTCTACCCTGAGCGTGTTGACCTCTGTGAGGAGGACTTCGATTTGTTCATTTTGCTGGTCGATCTTTCGCCTGTATTCGTCCTCGACCTGGCTATCATTGATTCTAATTTCGCTCGCATCGACCCCCTCTCCTCCCTGGAGCATCTCAAGCTGCCTGATCTCAGCGGCCCTGCCGTCCTTGCTGCGATGAGCAAAGTGACGAGTAGGGGGGTTAGCTTGTGCGAATATGCGGTATGCTACATTTGCTATCGCATCGCTCCAGCCGTCCTTCGCTCCTCTTCAATTCTCACCTTAGCTGGATCACCCTCTCTTGAAGCCTCTCGATTTCCTCGTTGAGCCTCTGCTGAATGGAGTCGTTGTTGGACTTGTAGTTAGCCTGTTCCGTGATGAGGCTCTCGACCTGCGAGTTGAGGTTGGCGATGGTGTCGTCCCTCCTCTTCAGGATTACCAACACCTTGCTACTGCGCTCCTCGAAGCTCTCCCTTTCTCTCCTGATCTCGTCATCGACGAGCTGCCTGACTCTCCCACGGTCAGCCTCAACGGCATCAAGAAGGCTGCGAAGATGCTCGTTCTCGCCGGTTTGCTTAGCGAGGGTCGACTGGAGGGAAGAATTCTGGGCGGATAGGGCCTCCACGCGCTTTTGCAGCTGCTCAACCATGGCAGAGGTCGCAGGATCGGACGTGACGACGGAAGCACGGGACATAGGGGAAGAAGGGGGCTGCTTCAGGTGAATGAAAACTGGAATCCTCTGCTCGAAGTAGTCACCCTTGACGGTGATGTAATCTCTGATACCTCCGCCCACCCTATCTCCACCCGCCCTAATGTCAGCACTTGAAAGGGACGCGATCCTGACCTTGACAGTCACAGGGACTCCTTGCGGGGTGGTCCCAGCGGGGAGTGCAGGATTAGGATGCTTATAAGATGGTATCGTCAGCTTCGAAGGCGTAATATCATACTGACGACGCGCTCCAGTAGAAACTGACACAGTAACCTCCGTATCAGTAGCAAGCATTGACGAAAGGATCACTGTGGAGCTGTAAAACTGACCGATCGAGGTGGAGGGGAATTGGATTGATGTAGGTGTCGACTGAATGAAGGCAGAAGACGTCGGTTGGTTCGTACGAGGGCCGACGGAGGACCCCGGTGCGTTCTGCGACATTCCTCGAGGTAAGGGTGATGGATTTTTTTGAATGAACCAGGGGGTCCAAGGGAGGGTGGAGACATTTGAACAGAGTCCATCCTCTTGTGATTGTTTCGACCTTTTGTGTCTTAAAAAGTATTGATTCACATAATAGTCGATAGGTTGTATATTTATACCTATTTAAAAGTGAAAAGGAAGTAATTTAAAGGATTAAGAGGACAATTCAGAACGCTGCAATCTCAAAAACCATGCCAAAAAGTGAAAGTATTCAGGTTGCTATCCGCATCCGTCCGCCATCAGCGACCGAGACAGCGATTGGCGACTCCATAGTGTGCCATCAGATTAAGGATAACACTCTTAGCCTTCAGACTGCAGACGGCAAGGCCAACATTGAATGCGCATATGGAAGAGTTTTGGGACAGGAGGCGGGGCAGGAGGACGTATTCGATGCCGTGAAAGGGACGATCGTCGGTGTCGCCGAGGGTATCAACGGGTGCATTTTCACATACGGTCAGACTGGGGCTGGTAAGACCCACACAATGTTGGGAAGCTCGCCTGGAAATTTTGACGGGATAACGATCAGGGCGGTTAAGAGGCTCTTCGAGGACCTTCAGAAGAACAAAACTGAGCAGCAGAAGGGGGGGGAGGAAGCGCGTTACCAGGTGCACTGCAGTTTCCTGCAGATTTACAATGAGAAACTCTACGACTTGCTCTCTGGGGCGGAGAGCGGAACGCTTAACATTAGGGAGCACAAGAACAGCAGGACTAAGAAGGCCGAGGTGTTCGTGAGCGGCCTTTCCGAGTACAGAGTGACGGGGGTTGAGGACGTCCTGACTTTGCTTACCGCTGGCACTCGGGCAAGGGAGGTCAGGGCAACTGACATGAACGACGTTAGCAGCAGAAGCCACGCCGTCCTGCAGCTCAGCGTCGAGGCCGAGAGCATGGGGGAGGACTTCAGCGTCCTGAAGAGGGCTAAGCTCAGCCTGGTTGACCTGGCAGGAAGTGAGAAGATGAGCACCAGGGGGGCCATTGGGAAGGAGCACAGCAAGGAGCTCACGAGCATCAACAGCAGCCTCAGCGCTCTGGGTAACGTGATGAGCGCTCTGGGGGAGAAGAGCAGGAAGCACGTGCCTTACAGGGACAGCAAGCTTACTAGGCTCCTCCAGGACAGCCTGGGGGGGAACACTAGGACCAGCGTTATATGCTGCGTTAGCCCGTGCGAGGCGGCGGGGGAGGAGACCAAGAGCACGCTGAAGTTCGCGGACAGGGCCAGGAGGGTCATGCTCCACGTTCGAACCAACGAGGTTGTGGACGACAAGGTGCTGCTGGCGAGGGCGCAGAGCGAGATCGCGAGGCTTAGAACGTTACTCAAAATGTACATGGGAGGATCAGGAATGGAGAACGGGGTGGAGGGGAGCCCGAGCAAAATACCGAGGGGGGGAGGGGGGGCTGGAATAGGTAACGTTGGAATGGCGGTGGAGGACCTCGTTCAGGAGAACGCAAGGCTTACGGAACAGAACAGGGTGCTGAGGAACGCGCTTAAGAGGGCCGAGGTGGATGGAGAGAAGGGGTTAGGAGGAGGGGGACAGCAGACCGAGAAGCAGAGCACTTACAGGGTCAAGAAGAGGCTCCCTGGGGGAGGAGGGGACAAGAACATGAACGAGATTTACTCCAGCGGCGGCATGGGAAGTGTAGGAAGGAAGAGCCCGAGCAGGGGGGCGCAGAGCGAAAGCGAGGACGAAGCGGGCGGTGCCGACTTGGCACAATTGAGGAGGGAGCTGGGGAGGAAGAACATGGGAGGAAAGAGGGTCAAGGTTGGAAAGATGGAGAAGGAACTCGTTAAGGTCGAGGAGGAGCACGAGAGGGCAAAGGCGGACAAGGAGAGGATCAGGAGGGAGAGGGAGGACCTGGAGAGGCAGCTCAGGGAGATGGAGGCAGTGGGTGGAGACGGGGGAAACGAAGATGGGGACGACGACAGCATATTCGCGGGCAACGAAAGCTACGCGGAGGAGGATTTCGAGGAGGAGAGTGGTCGTGTCGTGGAGGGAGGCGATAAGAAGGAGATCGTCCTGGGGGTTCTTGAGATGAAGATCACGAGCCCTAGGAAAAAGGGGAGGAGCCCGAGCCCAATCACAACGTCGCTGGAGGGGGCGGGGAGAACGACGGCGAAGGAGGCATCGCCGAAGAAGAGGAAGAAGAGGATGGTAGGGGGTGGGGGTGGGGGTGCTGCGATGAGCCTCACTGGTCCGCCTGCTGGAGTCGTGGGGTCAGGAAGAGCAGACGAGAACAGCAACACCTCCAACGTTCAATCGTCGACGGTTGGAGCACACTCACCGATCGGGGAGAAGGCGGGGGGGAGGAACAACCGCAGGGGAGGGGGGGGGAGAGGGAGGAGAAAGGAAGACAAGTCCAAACCTTTACCTAACACCATGCAGATTAGCAAGTCAACACTTGTCAACAACCCGGAATTCGAGGAGCAGGCGAACATGACCTACACAATGGCGGATTTAGGGATGAGGATCGGTGTGTACAGCTTCAGGTACGACGCTTACTACCCTGCCACTGTGGTTGGTTTTGATCACCGTCGTAGGATGCACTGCGTGGTGTACGACGACGGGGGGGAGGGGGGAGGGGAGGGGAGACAGTGGTACGATCTGAAGGGAAAGAAATGGAAGAGGTGGGAGGAGACTGTGGCACAGGAGGGGAAGGGGAAGGGGAGGAAGAAAAAGAGAGGGAAGAGGGAAAGTCAGAGCGCTCCGGAGATTAAAGGAAGGGGGTAGAGAGGATGATTGCTTGCTTTGTTGGATTTGTGAACAATGCATGTGTGTTTATTTTTGCGGCGCGGTGTGTCAGCGGCATTCAGCTATTTCGTTCCCTCGCAAACTTGCTCTTCCTCTTTGGTTTGTCTTGTGCTGTTGGTTTTTCAACGTTCTGAGGGGGGAGGTGACATTCGTGGGTTAGTTCCAGCGGTTCGCGGTATGTGTCCATCATTCCATTCTGCTCACCTTCTCAACGATAACCCCAGTGAAAGCCCCCCCGTCCGTAACGTTCTTCCTAGGTGTCTCAACGACGTTGTTCTCCTGTATCCGGTGCGGCTGCCTGGTCATACCGGCAGTCGGGGGGGGTTTGAGTCCCCTGTTGTCCTTTGCGATCTCGCTAACTTCGTTGAGGGACTCGTTAATACGGACTGATTTCTTGGATGGGGGTGGAGGGAGGGAATCCTGAGCGGAGGCGGTGGAGGGAACGACAGGCTTCTTCTTCTTGGGTGAGGGCTTCTTGTTGAAGAAACCTGCGATGAGCGGGGCGAGGAGCGAAGCCACAAGCAGTAGGTTGTTAGGTATAGCGCTACAAAGTGTACGGTATACGGTCGTCGCTACACTCCTCCCGTCCTTCGCTCCTTGTCCAATCTCACCTCCCTTCAAACCATTCCCAAACCCTCCATTTCCCTTTCCCTTTCCATTTCCCTTTCCCTTCCCCTTGGCACCCTTCACCCCCCCCCCCCCCCCCCCCCCCCCCCCCCCCCCCCCCCCCCCCCCCCCCCCCCCCCCTCTCCCCCCCCCCCTCCCCCCC
>Ga0115006_10002172_pt1 | contig 12737 bp, 10 predicted proteins | sample ArcOceMetagenome_3_FD_88943 | JGI IMG/M metagenome (GOLD analysis project Ga0115006, IMG submission 88943) | Marine eukaryotic phytoplankton communities from Arctic Ocean - Arctic Ocean- Svalbard ARC20M Metagenome | ecosystem: Environmental > Aquatic > Marine > Oceanic | place: Arctic Ocean...
GGTACGAGTTTTTAAAGTTTGTGTCCGTAAGTTGTATTTTTCGAGACAGCTAGCCTAGTCTGTCCTAGTTCTAGACGTGTGTGCGTCTTTTCTAGCAATTCTCTATCTATCTATCTATCTATCCCCCCAAAAAAGGGGTAGTAGGGAAGCGCTTTTCTACTACCCCGTTTGGCTGCAGGCTACTAAGAAAGCACGGGCGGCGGACACGTGTGTGTTGTAAGCCCGTCCCTGTTGAGGGAGACCTGTTAGCCTAAGGGGAGTGTCCGGTAGTTTTTGCCGTCGCACGGCCTAGCACCCTAGCGCCGGAAGACATGCTGACGAGAGTGTCCGAAGGGAGCACCCACGGAGCGCATGAAATAAAATAAACTTCGACTTCATTGTCCTCTGCACCTCCAGCCACATGAACGCCCTGCGTCGCCGCTTGTCAACGAAGTCGGGAGACCCGCAGCGCCAGGCGACCCAGACCACCTCGCCACAAGCGGCTTGTATCGAGCACCCCTTGTCTGCTGTATCGAGCACGCCAGCCGCCGTTCTGCCGCCGCCACCGAAGGCTACCGAGCGCAGGTTCCGGACAAAGACACAGCGCGGCTCGCTAGCGCCGCAGTTCAATGAGACCTTCGTGACTGAGGGTTTGCTGGGCAGCTTCCTTTCCGGCCCGTTGCAGGTCAAGGTGCTCGACTACGACGCCGTTTCGTTCGACGATACCCTGGGGACGCTCGAGCTCTCCCTCGAGGCTCTGCGCGAGCACGACCAGCTCGAGCTGACCAAGTGCAAACTGAGCGGCGTGGCCCACGGCACGCTCAGCATGGTTGTCTTGTGGACGGCCTCGGGAGCGGCGGCCGGCGACACGCCTCGCGACGAGCAGAGTGGCTCGCTCTCGGTGCGCGTTGTCGAGGCGGCTGAGCTGATCGCCGCCGATCGCAGCGGATCGAGTGACCCGTACGTGATCGTGCAGCTGGCGGGCGGCACCGCCTCGGTGGGCAGCGCGCTGGCCGGTGGCTTCGACCGTGCCAAGCAGAGCCTGGAGGAGAAGTTGGACAGCGTGGCGGCGGCGATCAAGCCCAAGGAACGCCCTCAGGTGCCGATGGAGCGGGTGGACGCGCCCACGCCCGAGGCGCTTTGGTTCACGCCGCGCGGCGGCTGGCCGGTTATCCCCGCGCACGGCCGGAAGCTCTCGCGGCCAGGAGAAGACGCTACTGCCACTGCGACTCCTACTGCTGCTGCTGCTGCTACTACTACTACTACGCCTCCTACTGTGTGGGAGCCACCGCCACCGCTTCTGATGCCGACTGCGGCCGAGGCGGCGCCTCTGTACGAGCACGAGGAGGGTGCGCTAGGGGAGCTGCGCGTCGAGGTGCTGCAGGCGGAGGGGCTCAAGGGCACCAACCTAAGTAAGCTCAACCTGCGGGGTGTCGGCGCCACTTCCGACCCTTACGCGCTGCTGATGGTCGAGGGCTTCGCGGCTCGCACAAGCACGGTGGCCGCCAACGACGCCCCACCCTGACCCTACCCTAGCCTTAACCCGAACCCTAGCCTCAACCGTAACCCCAACCCTTACCCCAACCCCAACCCCGACACCGACCCCAACCCCAACCGTAACCTCCGCCCCTCACCCTCACTAGGTGGACGACAACGACGCCCCCCGCTGGGCTTGCGATGCACATCGCGCCTTCCGCTTCCCGCTGCGTCGGCCGTACGCAACACTCTTCATCGGCATCATGGACGACGACTCGCGCGAGGGCGTCGGTATAGAGATAGTAAGGAGTAAGGAGTGAGGAGTAAGGAGTAAGAAGTGAGGGGTCAGAGGTGAGGGGTCAGGGGGAGTGAGGGATGAGGAGTGAGGAGTAGTATGCAGCCGAATCAGCCCCAACTCTGACTCCAACCCCGAGTGACCCCAACCCTAATCTGCAACCTAACCCCAACAGGCTCCGAGCAGCTGAATCGCCTCATCACTGACGATGGCCTGGCACGGGTGGTGGTGCCGCTAGGACCGCTCGTACCGGGCACCGAGTATGACGGCTGGTAACTTCCTGCAGTACGTGAACCTAAGCCTGACCTGACCCTAAGCCCAACCCGTAAGCCCCCGTTCGCTGCCCCCCTATCCCCCTAACCCCTTACCCCTAACCCCTAACCCCTAACCTCTAACCCCTAACCCCTAACCCCTAACCCCTAACCTGTAACCCTAACCAGGTACTTCCTGCAGTATGAGAACGTACTGAGGCACGCGGGTGCGCGTGGGGCGCTGCGGCTGCGCCTGAGCGTACGCTATACATCGGAGCGTGCGAGGCTGCTCGCCTATGTCCTACCCCCTGCGGACGTGGCGCCCCCGGGCGCGGCGACCGTGGTGCCATTCGCGTCGAGGCGGTTGTGGAGGAGCGCGCAGCTTGCGGCACACGGCAAGACTCCCCTCAATGTGTATGACGAGGAGGCGGGCCTTCGTAAGTATGGTAGCTCGTAAGTATGGCCATGCGACCAGCCATGCTACCATAGTGTGGCTCCATGTATGTGTCCGTGTGTATGGCGAGGGGTGCTCTACTTACTATGGCTACTACCTTACTATCTTGCTTCCTTACTATCTCACCACCTCACCACCTCACCACCTCACCACCTCACCACCTCACCAGCAGGTGCTCAAGGCCTACCTAGTCCCTAACCCTAGCCCTAACCCTAACCAGGTGCTCAAGGCCTACCTAGTCCCTAACCCTAGCCCTAACCCTAACCAGGTGCTCAAGGCCTACACAGTCTTAACCCTAGCCCTAACCCTAACCAGGTGCTCAAGGCCTACACAGTCTCTAACCCTAACCCTAGCCCTAGCCCTAGCCCTAACCCTAACCCTAACCCTATCCCTGACCAGGTGCTCAAGGCGTACATAGTAGAGCTCTCCGGTATGCTTGACGCGGCCCTGGAGCAGTTAGGGGCGGTGCGCGACCTCATCTAACCCTGGCTCTAACCCTGACCCTGACCCTAACCCTGACCCTGTCCCTGGCCCTAACCCCAACCCTAACCCTAACCTGACCACTGACCCTACCCCTACCCCTACCCCTAAGCAGGTGCGCGACCTGCTCTCCTGGAAGACGCCGCTACTCTCAAGCCTAGCGATGCTACAGATGCAGCTGCTCGTCTCCTACCCAGCACTCGTGCCCGCCGCGATCGCTCTCACCCCCGTCTTCTTCCTCCACCGTAACCTCATGCTCCCCGAGGAGGAGAGAGACTACCCCCTCGGCCCGATCTGCGCGCAGCCCTCTGTGGCCTCGCTCCTTTGCTCACTCCTGCTGGGCAAGCGGCCTAAGCCTCTGACGGTCGAGCCGGCCGCCCCATCTGAGCAGAGCGAATGGATGTACGACCTACGCCCAGAGCGATCGAACCCCGACCCTAGCCCTAGCCTCATCCCTAGCCCTAGCCCTAGCCCTAGCCCTAGCCCTAGCCCTAACCCTAGCCCTAGCCTCATCCCTAGCCCTAGCCCTAGCCTCATCCCTAGCCCTAGCCCTAGCCCCATCCCTGGCCCTAAGTATCGCCAACACCACCACTGAGCCTAGCCCTACCGAGCCAGGTACGCATCGAGCGATGGCCACAGCAGCGAGGAGGAGAGCGAGGCGCAGAGGGACAAGCGGTGCGCATGCTTACCATGGCTATACCTTACCTTGGCTATACTTACCATGGCTATACTTACTAGAGGAGAGTGAGGAGCAGAGGGATCCGCGGTATGTTACCTAGCTATCACCCCTCGAGAGGAGAGAGCAGAGGGACAGGCGGCGGAGCCTGGGAAAGAACCCTAGCCCCAAACCCGAATAGCCCTTAGCCCTAGCCCTAGCCCCAGCCTTAGCCTTAGCCTTAGCCGTAGCCTTAAACTTAGCCCTGACCCTCACCAGGTGGAGCCTGGGGCGAAAGAAGCGCAGGCACGCGCACCATGCCGGATGGCTCGAAGTGCTCGGAGCGGGCGCCACTCGCAAGGGGCTGATGGACTCTCCTCTCCTTGGCGGCGGCACCGAAGGTGCGCGACATGCACCCCATGACAGCACGCAGCCCTATACTAGCAGATAACCCTATACTGGCATGCACCTACCCCATGACCCATGACCCATGTCCATGGCCATGTCCATGTCCATGTCCATGTCCATGTACACTATACCCTTGTGCATGCCCTGCACACTATACCCTTGTGCATGCCCCACACTATACCCTTGTGCATGCCCCACACTATACCCTTGTGCATGCCCCATGCCCCATGCATTCACCCCTTGTACACACCCTGTGTCCACACCCTATGCCACCACCCTGTGTCCCCACCCTATGCCACCACCCTGTGTGCCCACCCACCCTACGCCATATGCCAGGTGCGCTGCACGACGAGCGGCTACGCTTGCTTCAGGAGGCCTCGCAGCGCGAGGTCAAGGCAGCGACCCTAACCCTTACCCCTAACCCTAACCCTAACCCCGACCCTAACCCCGACCCTAGCCCCGACCCTAACCCCGACCCTAACCCTAACCCCGACCCCGACTCTAACCCTAACCAGGTCAAGGAGGCGGCGCAAACCGTAACCCTAACCCTAACCCTAACCCTAACCCCAACCCCGATCCCGACTCTAACCCTAACCAGGTCAAGGAGGCGGCGCAGGCCGCGGAGGCGCTGGAGGGGCGCAACGCGGCCAGCAGCAGGTCGCTGGGCGGCGCGCTCATCTCAGGCGACCTCGCGCAACTCGGCACGGGTGTGGCTGCGAGCCTCAACCCTCTAGCAGGCGTGCTCGGCTCGGTGCAACCGATGCTCGGCCGGATGCTACGGGCGCTGCGTAGCACGAAGCGAATGCTCATCTGGACGGACCGAGCTCTCACCCTCTGGCTGCTGCTGGTGTGCCACTACCAGACAGGCCTCGAACCCTAACCCTACGTCGCAGCTGTATGCCACACAGGCCTCGAACCGCAGGCTAGCAGGCTGCAGGCTGCAGGCAGGTCTGCCACTTACGCCTGAGCCTCGCCCTGGACCTTGGAACAGGGGCTGCTCGCTCTACTTACTATGGCTATACCTACTATGGCTATACCTACTATGGCTGGACCTTGGAACAGGGGCTGCTCGCACTCAGCACTCTCCTCGCGCTGCTCGGGCTGCTCGTGCCGTGGGGACCAGTGCTCCACTGGGGTGCGCGCCTCGCAGGCGCGCTCTACCTATGATGGCGATACTTACTACGGCTCTCCTTATGATGGTCTACTGGGGGGGGATTGCTTCGCTGGCGCGGCGGCATGTGGCGCGGGGCGGGGCGCCCTTCACAGCTCCCTTCACAGCTCCCTTCACAGCTCCCTTCACAGCTCTCTCTTGTGACTGCGCTATACTCACTACAGGCGCGCTGCTGCTCGGGCCGCACATGCTCTTCGTTGGCCGATGGCTCGATAGGCACGCCCGCCGCGCCCGCCGCAAAGGGGGTCAGGGTTAGCTAAGCCTAACCCTAAGCCTAACCCTAGCCCTGACCCCAACCCCAACGCTAACCCTAACCACAGGCGCGCCGCCGCCGCCTTGGTTAGGGAGGAAGCCTACCAGAGCGCGGACGATGCGGGAAGGAAGGCGATGCTCCAGACGGTGGCCGACGAGGTGGGCGGCCTACTTACTATGGCCCTGCTGGCTATGGCGAACCCTACGTACTCTGGCTCAGCCCACTTAGTATTAACTTACTATGGGCTGCTACAGGTGGCGGCGGAGATCGATGCCGTCGATGCAGCCCGTGCGTCGAGCCTCGCCAAGCGGCCAGCATGGATCGTGGCCAAAGAGGCCGCGCTCCGCCAGAATAAGTACACCATGCTGCTGCAACTCCAACCTGCACCCTCACCCTAACGCCGACCCTGACCCTAAACGTAACCGCAATCCTAACCCTACCCGTAACCCTATCCCTCGCCCTCGCCCTTGCCTTCGCCCTCACCCTCGCCCTCGCCCTCACCCTAACCAGGTACAACATGCTCATGCAGATGCCCATGGCGCCCGCCTCCAAGTTCGTCGCGACCATGGACCCACAGCGCTCAAGGGCGACCCCGCTCAGGGCGACGCCGCTGGCCGCCGCTGAGTAGCGGTAGAGTAGCGGGCAGGCCGCTGCCCTGCATGGAAGCGGGGTTGCACTCGTGACGGTAGAGCTTAAGACACACACACACACACACACACACACACACACACACACACAGCGGAGGCCTGACTGCGCGCCATAGGGTTAGTATCATACCCGCCGCATGCAGGCGCCCAATGCCATATGGAAGAGTGAAAGTGAAAGTGCACGCACACCAGAGATATATTTCGTTAGAACGTTTAAAGTAGGACTCGCTGGAGTTTTACCTTTTTGAATTCCCTAAAATGTAAAAACACTATTCTATCTCTCCGTCTCCCCCGCGCTCCCAAGTCCCATAAAGCCGTATACTACTCCCTCCCGTCGCACACGGAAGTGGGGCACGGTCTACCAGCCAGGCGTCTGGCGTCCCACTCCCAGCCCCGCAGCACGGCACCCTGCCTCGCTCGTCGCTGCGATCGTCCTCGGCCCCTTATTTAGCCGTATATTTTTTTGTAATTCTCATTTATAACGTTGATGTACGGTCCCGCCGTGCCCGTGGAGGTCATGTTATTGTTAAACCATTATACTTTCAAGTAACCGTGAGATGGTAGTGAGATGGCATCAGTCACAGCGTCTGTTCATCTAGACCGGCAGGAGGCGCCGCGTCGCCTCTTCCGCCCTCGGCCGCAATGCGCACCCGCTTGCCCGCAATCGCCTTGACGGACTTCTTGAACCCTTGCTGTGCCGTGCCGAGTGCCGTGTGCGCCGCCTCCTTGGACCTCGGGCTGAGCGGCGCGGACTCGCCATGGCCATCCGCATCGTCGTCGCTGTCCGCCTCCGCCTCCCCCGTGTAGCCGGCGGCCAGCTTGGACTCAAGCTCGCGCAGCGAGCCGTACAAGACGGCGGTGTTGCGCATCGGGTCGATGGCGTAGTTACTGGCGCCCGTGGCTGACAGGTAGTGTATGCGCTCGGTGGCTGGGTCGAAGTAGTAGTCGTGGCCGGCGGGTGTCTTGTAGTTCCGCCTGGCGTGCGAAGCAAAGGCGGCAGGTGGGGGGCAACAGAGGCACGGGCTGGGCTGCCTCAAGCGGCGCAGGCGCGCTTCTCTTTCGCTTCTCCTGGGTGCGGAGGCTGCCGAGGGCAGCCCGGCGCCAAATGCACCGGTGCGAGGAGGAGGCACGAGTGAGCGAGTGGTTAGGGGCCAGCCGGCGCAGTCAGCATGCGGCAGCCGCCAGTGCGCAGGAGGCTTGAGCTGTAACGAGGACGCCGAGTCCTGGTGTCAAACGATGCGAGATCGGCACCTCGGCCCGGCATGACGGACGCTCGGCAGCCCTCACTCGGGTCCGCGGGGCCCGGGTACTTCGCCCGCGTGCGCGGCACAGCCCGAAGCCGACAACTGCGCCAGCCCCAGAGGGCCAAGGAGGGCTAGCCCCAGAGGGCCAGCGTGACAAGCTGTGGCCGTGCACAGAGGGCACCTAGAGAGCACTTAGAGGGCACCTAGAGGGCACCTAGAGAGCACCCTCAACATGCTGCGCCGACGTCGTCCACGTCATCCTTGGTGACGATCCTCTCGCCGCTCGTGAGCACCTTGCCGCGCAGCAGCTTGACGCCGTCCCAGGCCCACCACGTCATCGTTGTCGCGAACATGAGCCCCGCCAGCCCACCTAGCGCCATCGCCGCGTCCGCCGTGCCCTGCAGCGCGTCTAGCCTCATCATCGCCACGTACAGGAGCACGGCCGCCGCCGCGTTGAGCGAGAGTGAGAGGAAGGTTGCCACTGGGTGGCCGAGCCACAGCTGGTGGCCTGAGACGAGGAGGCCGCTCGACCAGAACAGGAGGCTCACCTGCGGCAAGATGTGCATCAGGGGCTGCAACCCTGCGCACCCTGCGCACCCCACGCACCGATGCTGCGGCCCCGACGTTACAGCCCCGTGCACCAGAGTAGGGCCCCTAACCCTACCTCTGCTCACCGTGCGGAACTGGCCCTCGGATAACTCGCGCTGGAGCACCGAGCCCCTGCGCATCTCGGGCAGGTCCTGCACGAAGCGCAGCACGTTGAGCGCACCGGCGGCCCCTCCGGCGGCTAGACAGGCCAGGTAGGTGTTGTCCACGTCACCCCAGCGTGCGAACTGGCGCCAACCCACGGTACATATGCCGCCCACCAACGTGAACGACGAGAAGACCTGGCACGCCATGCACCATGCAGTGTACGTGCACGCGAGGTGTACGTGCACGTGCATGTGTGCACGTGTGCATGTGTGCATGTGTGCATGTGTGCATGTGTGCATGTGTGCATGTGTGCATGTGTGCATGTGAATGTGTGTGAGCAGCGCATACACGGTACCGAACCCTAACGCGCTACCGAGCCCTAACACGGCACCTAGCCCTAACACGGTACCGCACCCTAACACGGCACCTAGCCCTAGCACGCTACCTGGTAGTCGAGCGGTCGGCCGAGGATGCGAAAGTGGAAGCCGGCCAGGTAGCCGGAGGGCAGTAACCAGGTGACCACGGCCGAGTAGAAGACCGCCTGGTTAGGGTTGGGGGTAGGGGTAGGGGTAGGGGTAGGGTTAGGGTAAGTGACCACGGCCAAGTAGAATACCGCCTGGGGGAGGCGAGACGGGCACAGATGAGAGGTGTGACCGCACCCCCACTGCTCACCACTCACCACGCCCATGACGGTCGCGCCACAGCCTCAGGCCGGGCACCGAGCGGCTGAGGCGCGCCTCGGGTGCGTCGCACCGCCCAGAGCCAACAGACCAAGGATCGGGGTCGAGGTGGGGGGCGGTGGCACTCCCGAGAGCCAGACACGCTGCACGTTGCGGGGCGCGCGTCTTCGGGTCGCAGCGAGAGAGTGCCGCGCAGCACGTGCCGCGTGTCGCGGAGCCACATGAGCAGCGGCGCCGCCATCAGGGCACCGCCCAGCACTTCGCAGAAGAGCATCTGAGTACATAGGGTTGCAGGCTCCAGCGCATAGGGTTGCAGGCTCCAGCGCATAGGGTTGCGGGCCGCAGCACGTAGGGTTGCAGGTCCCGGCACATAGGGTCGCAGAGGCGGCGCACCGTCGCCTCATCGGCCGGGTCGAGCTTGCCCTCCGCGTCCACCTCGGCGGCCACCACCCCCTGAGCGAGTAGGAGCAGCAGCGCGCCGTAGGTGTTGCAGATGGCGAAGATCTTCCACGTGACGTGCCCCACCGCCATCCGGTGCGCCCCGAGCGGGATACCCAGCAGCGCCCACGCGTACAGCACCCTCCAGTACATGTAGCCCTCGCGCATCGGCACGAGTGTGCCGCGCAGCACGCCACGCAGGTCGCGCCCCCAACCGAGGAGCAGCGCGCCGCCAACCAAGGCGAGCAGCACCGCCTCGACCGAGGTGACCGCGAGCTGCGCGAGGTTGCTCCCCGCCGAGGTCGCGTTCGAGCTCGGGATGGGGCCGGGATCGACGTCCCCCGAGCCTGCTTCGGCCGTGGGAGCTTCCGAAGGCGGCGGTGGCGGCGGCAGTGATGGAGGCGGCGGCGGCTCCTGTGGCACGTCGGCAGGGGCTCCCGGGGGGAAACCGGGCGGGGGCGGCGAGGGCGGCGAGGGCGGCGGCGGCGAGGCCCCTGGCGGTGGCGGCGGTAGTGATGGAGGCGGCGGTGGCACCTGTGGCATGTCTGCGGGGGCTCCCGGGGGGAAACCGGGCATCGGCAGCATGGGCGGCGGGGGTGGCGCCCATGGCGGGGGCAGCGACGGCGAGGGCGGCGGTGACGGCGCCGGTGGTGCGGGAGGGTTGAAGACTGCGCCGGTGAGCACGCCGCCCGCGAGGTCGAGGAGCACGACCATCGCGACGGCCGTGGCGAGCGGGAAGGAGAAGAACGAGCGCGAGCGGCGCAGCAGCAGCCGGTGCACACCCAGTGGGCCGAGGCAGACGCACGAGAGGAAGAGCCGCCAGAAGGCGGGCTTGGCGGCGGGCGCGGGCCCGAGGCGGCCGCGCAGCAGCTGCACCAGGTCGCGCGCCCACATGGCGGCGGCGCACGCAAAGTAGGCGACGCCGCACGCGAGCGTGAAGGCGAAGGCGCTCGCGGTGTCGCCGTGGACGCCGAGCACGGCGAGCAGGGCGCCCACCGCAGTGATGGAGAGGTGCAGCGTGCCGTGGCTGTAGTGGCGCAGGTAGAGGCGGTGCAGCCCGAGGTAGCCGCCACACAGCCAGAGGGTCGCGGCCGTCCACCACTCGGACGACTCGAACGGGGCGATCTCGTAGCGGCCGCCGCCGTTGAAGTACAGGTCGCCGCGGCAGAGCAGCAGCAGGTCGGCCAGCCACAGCAGCGCGCCTATGGTCGTCAGGAAGATACCGAGGCCGCCGACCTTGAAGGACTCGTCGTACTCGTACGTGTACGGCCCCGCGATGACGTCGGGCGCGAGCGAGCTGGCGCCCAGCACCACGAGCATCATGCCGAGGCAGAAGCAGCTCAGCTGCAGCGCCGCCGAGCGCCAGCGCCGCAGCAGCAGCCGGTGAGCGGCGCACGGCAGGCCGCCCACCGCCCACAGTGCGAGCAGCAGCCAGAAGCGGTGCGAGGGCGGCGCGTAGTTCTTGGTGGTGAGCACGAGGCGCGCCTCGCGGCGGCGCCGCCCACGCAGCTTGATCTCCGAGATGAGCTCGCGCGCACGCGCCTCCAGCTCGTGCACGGAGATCTGCTCGGCCGCGCGCGCGCGCAGCGACAGGCCCTGCCGCAGGCGCGACGCCCCGCTCGCCTGCGTCTGACGCCGGTCGGCCGCGGGCGTGCACTCGATCATGCTGCGCGGCAGCGGCAGCCCCTGCTCCATGTCCAGGTGGCGCGTCCGCGTGGCCTCGCCTTCGTCGTGCTGCATGCGGTTCAGCTTGCGCGACAGCCGCGCGTCCTGCGAGCCGGCGTCGGACGCGTGCCTGGTGGCCAGCGCGACGAAGGCGGCCTGACCGGCAGACCTCGACGCGGCGGAGGCGGCGGCCGTGGCGCCTTCGCCGTCTCCCGCCCCAGCAGCGGGCAAGTCCTCGATGATCTTCTTCAGCGCCTCGGCCGCTGCGTCGTCCGCAGCCAGCCCCACCGTTGGCGGTGCCAAGGCGGCACCCGTGGCGGTGGCAAGCGCGGCCGCAAGACCGTCACCGCTCGACTTTCGAGATGCCTCGACTTGCTCAGCCTTTGTGATCTCTTCGGCAGTCGCCTTTCTCCTGTTTTCCTTGGCAGCTGCCTTTCTCGTTTTCTCGTCAGCAGCCGCTCTCGGATCGGCGGCTGGAGTGGATGGCTGATCGTGAGAGATCCCTTGGAGAATTCTTTCGCTGGCAGCTTCTTTCTTCCGGCGCGCTCTCTCCGCCTGCCTCTTCGCCTGCTTCTCCTCCGGCGTTTCCTCTGGCTCTCCCGCTTCGTAACGCCTCTGTGCTGCTGCCTTCTTCTCCTCCACCCGCCGTGCTGCCTCCTTGGTCGCATGGATTTGCGCCTCGCGCTGTGTGTCCCAGCCCGACGTTGCTTGAAGCAACGCAGGGTCGTTTTCGAGGCCCGACTGCCGCATGGCCCGCGGAGGCTGGCGCGCCAAGCCAAGGAGTGTTGGCGGCACGCAAAACCAAAAAAAAACACTGGCTTTTGGGGGGGGCGCCCTGTTGGCAGCGCGCGGGGTTGGTACGAGAACGGTTATTCTTGTTTGTGTTCCAAGCCCAGTATTTTGGTTATAGGAATATGGTGATTTTTGTGTGTTTTTAGGGGTAGATTTAAATCTATGCGAAAACACACAAAACCTCCCCCCCCACAACTTTGGTCAGCCATGATAATCACGAGCTCGAGCTGCCTGGCCCGGCCATGAGCTGCCGCACCCTGCTGCCGCTGCTGCTGCTGCGCCTGTCACCCGCTGCGGCGCTCCAGCTGAGCGCCGCACCAGCGGCGCAGCGGGCTGCGGCCAGCCTGCAGGTGGAGGGCGTGACGCTCGTGCTGCAGGAGACGGCTGCATGCATCCTCGCTGAGTGGGACGTCGGCGAGCCAGCCCGGCTTCGCTCCAGGCTCGACGGTCCCAGCACTCGCGGGCCACGGATGATGCACGACAGCCTCGACGCGCTCACTGAGATCGCGGACAGCGCCGGCGTGGCGGCGGCGCTCGTGCGGCTCGTGCTACACCGGCACGACCGAACGCTCAGCCGCCGCGCGGCGGCCGCCGCCGAGGTCGACTACGAGTTCGTGCGCGCCTACCTGGCGCAGCCGCAGACGGTGCGGGCGTACGCCGACGCACTGGGCACGAGCTACGTGAGCGCGGGGCGAAGGCTGCGCAGTCTCGTGCCGCGGGAGGAGCGCGCGAGGCGTAGCCAGCGGAACCTCTTGCCTGTCTTGCCTGTCGAGGCGACGAGTGCAGTGATGGCTGCCTTCGAGGCGTCGGGCGGCGACATACAGGCCGCGGCAGCCGAGGTGGAGCGGCAGCTGAGCAGCCGGAAGCCAGGCAAGCAGCTGTCTGCCGCCTCGGCGCGGATCAAGGCGGCCCAGATACTCAAGCAGGAGGGCAAGGGGCACCTGCAGCTCACCCGACCCAAACACAAGGTCGCGCCTGCCCGCACACACACCCGAATACCCGCACCTGCGCCCATGACCGCGCCAGCCCACTAGCCCTGGCCCTGGCCCTGGCCCTGGCCCTGGCCCTGGCCCTGGCCCTGGCCCTGGCCCTGGCCCTGGCCCTGGCCCTGGCCCTGGCCCTGGCCCTAACCCTAACCCTAACCCTAACCCTAACC
>Ga0115006_10002173_pt1 | contig 12736 bp, 14 predicted proteins | sample ArcOceMetagenome_3_FD_88943 | JGI IMG/M metagenome (GOLD analysis project Ga0115006, IMG submission 88943) | Marine eukaryotic phytoplankton communities from Arctic Ocean - Arctic Ocean- Svalbard ARC20M Metagenome | ecosystem: Environmental > Aquatic > Marine > Oceanic | place: Arctic Ocean...
ACGTAGCACGGCGATCTTGAACTCGTCTTCTACACCTGGGTAGCGCGGTCGCGCTCGGAGTCCTCCTCGTTCACTGCGTCAGCCTTGAATAAACCTTCCTCCTCCTCCTCCTCCTCCTCCTCCCCTTCCTTGGCGACCGGCTGGTCGATTTCAAGTCGTACCCCAGTCCTGAGACCGTGACCTAGAGTGGTAATAAGAGACAAACGCTGGCTGCTGCATGGTCCCAGTACGGGCTGTACCGGTACGAGGAGGAGAGGGAGCAAGGGGGGTGACCATGGCAAACCCTAGTGTGCGATTATAAGACTGGGGTAGAATTCTCTTCTGGCGGCAACGTGTCGTTCAACCAGCTGTAGATCAGCAACATGCTGTCTTCTTTTATTACGCTGTGCGTGTGCGTGTGCGTGTGCGTGTGCGTGTGCGTGTGCGTGTGCGGTGCGTGTGCGTGTGCGTGTGTGCGTGTGCGTGTGCGGGCGCATGTGTGTGTGTGTGTGTGAAAGAATAAGCAAGAGGCAGCCCATCTTCACCCTCTCCCTGCCCCTCCCCGCCCCAGAGCTCCGGCTCGCCCTAACCCCCCCATTGGCCTGCCGCGCCGCAGTGCTCCCGGGCGGGCGATTTCCGCCAGCCCAGGTCCGCCTTCCCCCATTCACCAGTCGTTGTACGCACAGCCCGCGACGTGGCCGTTGCACAGCTTTTTCAAGCGCGCCACCACCCAATCTGAGCCCTTGTCGTTCATCTGCGCGAAGGACGGGATCTGGCTGCCCACGTTCGAGTGCCCTGCCCGGTCGGCGCCCGCAACCTGCGTAAAGATTTCGTGCGCATTCGACGCATACGGCTCGAGGTCGTCGTTGATTGGCCTGCGCCGGCGCATGCGAAGGGCTTGTCAGTGGCCGCAAGCAGGCGCCAGCTGCGGCGTGTACCCCCGATGCGGTGCACCCCTCCAAGATGCGCGGACGGGGGTCAACAAGGGGGGCAGGGAGGGGGCCCAGGGAGGGGGCGAGCGGACACTCACGCGTTGGGGTCATAGATCCCCGTCGACCGTGGGCCCCAGAGGATGGTGTCGAGCATTGTCTGCCACCTGCGGGCACAGCTGCCAGCACGGGTGGCACCCACCTGGCACCCGCACCCCAGCTGCCCGCACCCGTTCGGCTTCTCACTGAGTTCGTAACAACTAGACAACGTCACCGGGCTCCGTTGCCATGGCCTAACCTGCCGGTGGCCTGCTTGTGTGCCTGACGAGCGGAGCGGCGCTAGCGCGCTCCGTTCGTTGAGCGCCGGGCAGGTGCCGCCCGCTCGCCGCGAGGATCTCGGCCGCGGAAGACGGACCCCGCTTGTGCGCACACGCACACACACGCAGAGGCCGCCCAAGCCATGCAGAGGCCGCCCAGGCGCAGCCTCGCCGCGGAGAAGCTGCAGGCACGGCCCAGCGAGCCTCTGCATGCTGCGCCGCGCCAACGCCCGGAGTGCTGGAGGCCGTGTCGATGCGCAGCTCGCATGCATACCTGCTCGCCGCAGCCGCTCGGCAGCAACCGCGACCAAACGTTTGCGTTGCTGCCGCGCGCGCGCTTCCCACCCTCCGCCCTCCTCCCCGTTCGTCTGCGCTCGCCTGTGCCCCTGCCCTTACCGGTAGCACGTCGCGCACGCAGGAGCCAGGCGCGGGCTTTGTGGTGACGGGCGGACGCCCTCCCTCGGCAACATTGCAGGTGTCCTGGCATTTTCAAACGCTACCGCAAAGAGTGCGCATGGTGTGCGTGCATGCATGCGTGCATGCGTGCGCACGTATTTGCGGGTATACACGGATACGCACATCAAGAGTGGATTTGAAAAGCCCGACCTTGATCTTTGAGAGCTGGGGCAGGATAAATCGCAACGAGTGAGCTCAAGCGGTTTTCGGCCTGCTCGGCCTCTCTCCGGCTCTCCTCCCAAGGTAGTCATTTGTGCATGCGCGGTGTTCGCGTGTGCCCCTCGTCCCGCCACCCGTGGGTCTCCACGTGCGTGTCATGTACGTGATACGTGGTTGCTGGGTGTCATATGAAAATGCGCGAGGTGTGTTGGCAGGAGAGGCAGCGAATAGCGCTGGACATAATCCTCGGCCATCCCGCATGGGACGAAAAAAGCTCCGCATCTAGTCCTGCCAGCCCGAACAGGATTCAGAGCAAAGCTGTCGAGAATCGCCCGCGAGGTATGCAACAGGATATGTGCCACCGTGTGCGTGTAGGAGTAGTATCTTGGCTGTTGGTATATGACGTGTGTTGTAGATCTGGAGCATGTGGGAGTGTGGTATCTGCTGGTGCACGCATTGAGGGTATTATTTGTTGGTATATGACGTGTGTTGTCTGGAGGCCAACAAACAGCGCACGTCACATACGTGCAGTATCCTTCCTTTAGATGGCGTGGATGAGAGTGGACATTATGTCATTGGATGCATTAACACTCAACACGTCACGGTGCTAAGAAGGTGATTTTTGCAGCGCACAGCAAGGACCAAGACGGAGCAAGAGCTATCAAAGCCTTCGACACCCGCATCGCTCAATCGAATGAATCCACAGCGCCACAGGAAGATGTGTCACGGGAAAAATCTCCTGACCTCAACACCGACGATGACACCATCCCAGCGACCATGTCAAGACAGATCGGCTCGATTGCGCTGCAAAACGCATCCGCTGCCACTCCCATATCGGCCACTGCCGTACAGATGAATGGTGATGATGAAGGCAGGAAGGACGATGGCGATGGGAGACGCGTTGTCAATGGAGCTGGTGGGGGCAGCGTCGGCAGCAGCAAAGGCGGCGGCGGACGCGTACGAGCGAAGGGAAGTGAATCGGACGGCTTTAGTGCTCCTCTGGGCTCAGTGGGGTCCGACGATGACAGATTTTTCTTCAGTGAGGAGGACGACAGGTGTAAATCATGTAAACCTGGTGCAACCCTACGTGTGAGAACGCGTGTCATGTGCACGCGCTTACACACAGACACGCGCACACATTCACTCTACTTTCTCGCCCGCGCAAACACACTCAAACGCCCAGGTATGACGCCATAGAGCTGCTGGACACATACGAGGATGAAGATGAGGATCGCGCCGTGGAGGCATTCGAACTTGCGGCCTCCGCAGCAGTCAAGAGCAGAAACTTGAAACACGCTGGGGGGAACACATTTGAACGGAGTCGTTTTGAGACTGCAGAGCCTCTGCTCATGCAGGGCGTCCAAGGCAAGGAAGTCCGGCGGCCAGCCTCGTCTCTTGGCATTAGCGCGCCACCTCATCACCACGCCACCGCTGTCCCAGGAGTTCTCACGCGACCCCACTCTTCAGCTGCTGTTCGTGGCCGAGCAGGAGAGCGACCGAGGTCGGCGCTGCAAGAGTTGCGTGAAATAAAGCGCCGCTCTCGAGGCGTATCACCTCAGGTAGGTCAAATTCTTGCCCAAGCTAGAGCCACACGTGGACGGCCGTCCGTTGAGATGGCGAATGCGGTTCGGAAAACTCACCTCGAAGAAAACGAGCCACATGAAATCGCGGGACACATAGGCCCCGACCGTCGCAGAAGCAGGGAGCGCAGCGCAGGAGGCCGTCCTCCTTCTGGCCTCGTACCGGCAGAGCACAAGACTCGAGAATCTGCTGCAGGAGGAAGCGGGGCAGAGGGAAGAAGGGGGGGGAATGCAAGTGATGTGCACAGTGTTCAACGGCGATTGGCCCTGTTGTCTCCGCTTGTCAGTGCGTCGGCCCCCATGTCCGACATTTCTTTTGGCAAAGCAGGCTGGAAAACCAAGGCTGCGGGTGGGGGGGTGATGCAGCAAGACGCAAAGGCTGGAGGTACAGGGCGACACGCTGGCAGCGCAACAGCTCCAACGCCAGCGTCAGCGTTGGCGCGAGACAAATCCATGGCCAAAGATGCAGTGCTTGGTATTCTATCTCTCGATGAATATTCCTGCGCGTGCACGCCTGCATGCAAGCAAGCTATCCTGTAGACAGGCAGCAGATGTGTGCATGCATTTGCACACGAGCGTGCATGCTTGATACTCTGCTGGTAATTATGCACATACGAACATACGTAGGGCACTGATACATTCAAACTCATTTGCACGCATCCAACCTACCCGTTTGCGCACAGGCATCCCCTTGCACCTTGCACCAGAGGTAGAGAAGGCTATAGATGCCCTGCCTCCAGGCGGCGGCTCACTACCTCTTGCAAACAAATTCAACATTCGCCGCGCTGCTTCTGCCGGCAACGCTAGAGAAGGAGAAGACGGTGACAAGGCGGGAGGGGCGATGGTGTCGCGCGTCAGAGAGACATTTGTGTCCGTGGATACATGTAGTGTGTTGGAAGCGGCGGTTCAGGATGGGTATCCGGTGCCTCCCAACCACAAGGTCGTCGAAATGGTTCATAGGCCAACGCAGCTGCATGAGATTTACCTTGTGCCGCAACGGAAACCCGCAAGCAGGGAGGACGCTGCTGAAGCCCATCGTTGGCTGCAAGACGAATGGAAGAAATTCCTTGATCGTTCGGGCCGATCGCGGGAAGGTGCACGCACTGCCGTAGTGGGCGGCGAGGAAGGGAGAGAGAAGGGAAAGGGGGCCGAGGCGCCAAATGGAGGAAAGAGCGCCGGGGGGAAGGAGAACTATCCTGTGGGCGCCGAGGCGCAAGTGCTGGACGACGTCACGTTCGTGTGCAAAGGGAATGAGCTCTTGTCGCTGGGCTTTCACGAAGTCCTGCGCCAGGTGTACATGCAATGCAGCGAGAGGGGCCGTGCGCTGGAGTACGTGTGGAGATTGCATCTCGGTCTCACAGATTTGGCGTTTGAATACGCAAAGCAAAAGGGCGAAGACCTGACTCGTCTGCAGTCGCAATCTCTGTTCTATAAGTCGGAGCAAGATCGGGAGCATGATGTAGGGCAGCGCGTCAAGACTAAGCTTGCAGCGGAACGAGCGCAGTATGAAGCTTACATGGCACGGGCGCAAGCGCACGAGGCAGAGCTGGTCTACCGGTTTGTTGGTATGGAACAGATGATTGAGCGACTTACCATCAAGTATGAAAAGTCAAAAAGATTGTGCCGAAATCTGGCGGCCAAGGCATCTGTCATGCGAGATATGCTCAACGATGCACAGGAGGCATGCACTTGTTTCCTCAAGGATGGTCAGGGTGGAGAAAAAGAGGTTGGACTCTCGTTTCACAGTTCGTGGGGCCATCGGCCTGAAAAGGAATTGAAGCGCCAGGAAGCATATTTACGGGGGGTCAAAGAACAGCCACAAGAAATCTTAGAATCGGTGTCAATTGACAAGATGAGCGCATGGGAAACTATGCATGACAAGATGTTTGACCTCGTCTTCGAGTCGGAGCAAAAGCGGCTCGGGCATGACGCAGAGATTGAGATGTACAAGAGGTCGCTCGCTCAAGCTATCGATGAGAAGGAGGCTCTGAACGAGGATTTGGCGAGAACCAAAACCCTAACTTTGCTGGCATACGGTGGGGCGACGATGGCGACGACTGGTGTGCAGTGTTCTCTGCTGCACGGCGCTAATGATGTGAGCCTGGAAGATGATGATGATTCGCCGGAAATTGAAGAGCCTGCTCCCCCGATAGCAGCGACGGACGAGGATGATCTTCGCAGACTCTTCCATAAGATGGACGTGGACCATAGTGGGTCCCTGAGCATGGACGAGTTTGTCAGCGCTATGTCGCGCATGAAAATGGGCATTCTAGTGCCTCCAGAGCCAGCGGCTGTCAGCCAGGGTGATGATCAAGAAGACAAACGACCTCGTGCCCCCAAGACCGGCGAAGTGCGACAAGCTGGCAAAGTGCAGGAGAAGGTTGGTATCATGAGATTTGTCAAGGAGAAACATAAAGGGCCCATCATGCCGTTGGGCAAGCTGCTCAGCGTGATAGATGAAATGTATGCGGAAAAAATCAAGGCTGACGAAATAGACGACCGTGAAGAAAATATTCGCGCGGCGCCTGAGGAATATTTTTACGACTTCCTCCTTACCAAATTTGGTTTGAAGTCCTTGGCGGACAAGAAAGTGGCGGAAATTGCTGCTGCAGTATCGCACTGGTCCAAGACGTGCCTTGTTGTCAAGCATTTTGGGCAGTTCCACGGGGTATGCAACAACAACGACTATTTGGGACCGCTGGACAGCAACACGTATGGCGACCCCTGCGGTGTACTTAACGTGTACCTGGAGGTTCTCAAGCGCCTTAAAGCAGGCAAGCAAAGCAGAAAAATATCAGATCGCGATCCGATGAGTGGGCTTCAGCTGGTCAGCAGGTCTCGGCTGCAAAAGGAAATTCCAGGCATTATCGCCGCGTATGGAAACTGGAACGTAGCTCATCAATTCTTGTTCCCAAGTACACTTGGGGAAGATGAACCAGAGTTCAAGACGCACCAGGAGCACCGCATTCCCAATGTCCCGCCTGAGCAACAGCGAAAAAAACATGTTTCACACGGCCCTGACACGTCACCCGATGTGGATCTAGACTTGGTACTGGAGAAAGCAATTGAGATAGGGAAGATCCAGGAAGCCCATGTGTTTGATGGCATGCTGGCGCGTTTCAAGGAGGCAGACGTGGATGGTGATGGTGTCATGACCTTCGAAGAGTTCCAAACCTTTGTAGCGTCGCTTGCTCATGTCAAAGTGAAGCCCAAGAAACTCAAGTCATTGTTTCTAGAAATGGTTGAAGAGTCAAGTGGCTCTGGTGCGGAGGACAGCATTTCGCCCCTCGTGTTTGTGCGGCATGCCATTACAAACAACCTGATCGACCCGGGATTGCGTTTCCAGACCAACGACAAGCAAAAGGACAGCCCCCTTCCGAGGGCCAAGCCTGATGCTGCCAATCACTTCAAATCTGTTAAAGCCAAGGTCTCGCATACCTTTGCGGAAGCCGTAGCAGATGCGCACGCACACAGTGTGTGCATCTTTGCGCGCGTATGTATACAATACGTGCATACACTATTTGCATATATCCAGCACGAATGAGATACGCTGTTGACTGCGCTGGGAGCCGCGCGAGCGCGCGCGCTAGACAACGGTGTGATGTCTCGAATGTTTTGAAGCCACCCCCCAATAGAAATGGTGTGTATCGTTAATTTCAGCCTATTATTCATGTATGAAGGCGGAGACGTACACATATGCAATGGTGTGAATTTGAAACTGGAACCGATATGTTTTTTTGCATACTTGGACCTGATACAAGGAGTATGATGTGTCTTGGACAGATGACCGCACTATCGAGCATGCGGACTTTGATGTCGAAGGCTGCAGCAGAAGGGTCACCGACAAGCCCAGCTGATGCCACGGGAGGGGATAAGACTGGGACAGGGAACAGTGTGGAGACGCTTGTTTCTGAAAGGTCAAACCATCAGAATGATGCTGAGAAGCTTGGCACAGGTGCAGATGGGGGGCAAAGTGAAGAAGATACGAAAGACAAGGTGTTTCTTACCAATCTACAGCCTCAAATCTGATTGGCAATTGCATTGCACGACGGTGTGTCGGGACTCAGTCACTTGTATTGATACGGTGCTCGAGATGGAGATCACGTACGGACTCCATTGTGTAAATTCGTTGATTTTTAATGTAAAAAATAAACCGCATTCCTTCGTCTTCTTCCCTCGCCTCTTGAGCTGGGCAAATGTCTGAAACCTGGGGCTAAAAATATACCCGCATCTTGCGGGAAAGAGCAAGGGATTTTTGAAGAGCCGACAGAGCCTTCGTTCCCTCGGCGCCCATCTTCTCATTGTTCACGAGGCGAATAGTGCGCAATTTGTTGTTGTCGTGTATCGCGCTGCACAGTTCGTGGACACCCTTTTCGCGTATGTCATTGTTGCAGAGATTCAAGTCCGTGATGCCATCATTAACACGCAGCATAGATGCAAGGTACGTGGCGCCAAAATCGGCCACTATGTTGTCCGCAAGATTCAGGATGCTAAGAGTCGTGTTCTGTAATAGAGCCTGCGTGTGTGCAAATCAGCCAGCAGGTCCATGAGAAGGAGCGAAGTCCGTGCAGATAAGAAAAACAGCAAGGACAGAAACACACAGCCGCGGAGGGGAAAGGAAACAGCAATGTCACATTCGGTACCTGCGCCAGCGCCTCCGAGCCCCTGGCACCAATTCTGTTCTGACTGAGATTTAGAGAGGTGAGAGTCGCTGCTGCCGGCATTTCCGCGGAGACAGTACTTGCTAGTACCGCCGATCCGTCGCACGTGATTCCGTTGAAACTGAAAAAGAGCCAGGGGCCGGGGTTGGAGCCAGATAGCAAGAGCCACAAAAACAGGCGCAGGAATGACCAGCACGCAGACACAGAAGGCAGCGTCAACGGCCCTTTTCAAATGTGCATGCGCGCATGTTTTGAGCCCTGCCCACCGACAACCCAATCCCATCTGCACCACCCCACAGACATCAGAAGACCTGAGATTCAGAGATTTGAGACAAGCGTTTTCCAGCACCACCCCAGCGGAAGCCATCTGCGACAGGTTGCTCTTTTAGTCAGGTGGAGAAGATGAAGCAAGTGTTATTGCAGGACTTAGGGACACTCACAGAACTGTCGCCGAGTTTGTTTCCTTGCATTACGAGAGAGGTCAGCGACGTCTTGCGGGAAAGAGGTACTGTGTATCAAAATGCAAACATGGGGTGCAGGCACGCATACACGTACATTAAGACAATCGCCCAATGACGGCTGTGGCTTGTAATATTTGCCACAGAACCATGATCACACACACACGTGCACGCTCGCACGCACACGAGGTCATGCACACACACACACGAAAAACGCATTCAAACACGTGCACGAATCTATTACTTGACAGAGCCTCCATGCCCTTTGCAGCAACCATGTTCTCGGACAAATTCAGGGTCTGCAGTGACGAAAAAACGTCGATTGTGTCTGCCACAATAACAGCCCCCTCATCATCCAGCCGCTGGCCTATGAAATTCAATTCTGTGCTGCTGCTGTCGATAGTGTAGAGCGATTTGAAAACATCCCACGAGCGTAGGCGCGCCTTATCGGACGCCTGCTTCAGGTCCAATATCTCCTGTGTATGCATGTAGCTGCATCACCCCGCCACACAAAGCGTTGATAGACCTGCCTGCGCGAGCTTCAACATCGAAATACGCCTTTGCATGCACGACACAATGCGATGGCTGGCAAGCGAAAGAGAACAGTCGACGGCAGACCTGTAGCTTGACTGTGTAGAGTTTTGCCTCCGCAACCTCTTCCCGCAGGAACGCCCTGCACACAAAAGCCGCGGCAGCGTCGGTCAAAAGCGCGTGTGGTAGGACGGAAGCAGGAAGCCGAAAGAGGTGAGGCCGTCATGGGACGCACGCTCGCAACACAAAAATACCGGTCGATGTTGAGATTGTTTATCTGAACTTCGAGCTTCTCGATCTCAAAGTTAAGGTCTCTCGCCTGCCGTGGCCAAAAGCAACGACCCACGCGCACCGCGCCGCGCACCGCACGCTCTGTCAAGCACGCGCAGACACAACGCACACGCATGCACACCTGTCGCTTGCAAGTGCAAGTGCACAATTGCAATCCCAAACGCGTTCCCCCTGGGCTGCCGCGCGAGCCCGATGGTACAGGCCCTTGTGCTTGCAGCATCAGCACGCGGACGCTCAACAGGAAAGGTGTAACCACACGCATACCTGCTTCTCCAGCGCCTCGTTTTTGTTCTCAGCGACTTCGCATCTGCCAGCAGCAGCACAGCGCGCGGGTCGCGGCCAAAGGGCGCGTCAGTAGTGTGCCTCCCAATGCGTGCCCGTGCCCCGCGTTCACACAGCACAGCACAGCGCTGGCGGAGCCCTGCCGCGTCGACACCTGGATTTGAGGGCTTTGTTGTCGATTTCGTACAGGTGCAGCAGGCGCCTGCATTCAGCCAGCTGCACCGACCGGGGCGGCGGACGAGCAACATACCATGTCAGCAGGAAAGGTTTGTGCAGAAGGAGCGTCCAGCTGCGCACACACGCGCCCAGGCGGCAGGCCGCCGGCCTGCTGCGGAGGCTAAAATCACGCTCGCGGGCGGGCGCGACCTGGCCGACGAGATCTTCGATGCTCATGTCAGTATCCAAGGCCTCGGAGAGGAAGGAAGCCATTGTGTGCGCGCCTCGAGGAAGGAACCGTTATTCTCTCCACTAACGGGCCAGTTCGCGAGGCGTAAACTCGGGGAGATACCTGCACGTCACTCGACTGGATCATCGAGGCTCCATGGAGCAGCACGCCACCGCGGACGCCGGGAGCACGCAGAACGGAGCTGCCAGGCCCCGCCACATGTCGCCGTGCGTGTGCCACTGCGCTGCGTGCCGTGCCGCCGGGCACAGCAACGGCGCGTGCGTCGTCCTCTGCGCGGGTCTCCACGACTTGTTCGACGGCAAGGCCGACGTGGTGGATCTGGTCTTGCGTTACTACTACTACGGCGCGTGCGGCTGGGGCACGGCGCGCTTTGACGCGCCAATTCGCTACGTGCGATACGGGCCCGGCGACATCATCGCGGCTGGGGGCGATGATCAGCGCATACATCTCCTCTGCGCACAGACAGGGGAGAGGATTCTGTGCCCCCAGATGGGCCACACCGGCGAGGTATTGTCGGTGTGCTTCGACCGCACGGGACAAAGGCTGGCTTCTTGTGGCGGTCATAACGACTACAGCATTCGCCTCTGGTCTACAGAAAGCGGAACACCCATTGGGTCACCGCTGACAGGTCATCATCCTTCGCGCGATGATGTTAGCGCACTTTCCTGGAGTCCGGACGGCATAAAGCTCGCCAGCGGCAGCAATGACAAAACAGTCAAGATCTGGAATCCGGCGACGGGCAGGGAGCTATGCGAGTTGAGTGTCGACGGACGCGTTGACAGCATCGCGTTCGCGCCCTGCGGCAACAGTCTCGCCGTTGCGTGCAATAATTTCAGTGGCGGTGGCAGCTACAGCGTGCAGATTTTCAGCACCGACGAGTCGACTGGCAATTTGGCCTGCCAGTCGACTCTGAGGGGACAAGACCGCTACCACGACCACGCGATCAAGTCTCTCTCCTGGAGCCCGGACAGCACGCGGCTTGTCACCGGAAGCGCCGACGGCACTGCCAAGATCTGGAATCTGGCGACGGGCGAGGAGCTATGCAAGCTGACGGGGAACACGCAATGGGTTTGTCCAGTTGCGTGGAGTCCGGACGGCACAAAGCTCGCAAGTGGCCGCAATGACAAAACGGTCAAAATTTGGAATCCGGCGACAGGCGAGCAGCTGTGGCAGCTGAAGGTGGACGGCAGTGTGACAAGTGTCGTGTGGTCCACATGTGGCTCCAAGATTGCAGCTGCGTGCAATGATCATGGCAACAAGAATTACACCGTCAGGATCCTCAGCTCAGAGCTGCGCGCTTGCTACTCAGAGGGGTTCAAAGATTCCGAGTCGGGAAGGGGGAATCCGTGATACCAACCCGGTTCTGGGCGATCTCGAGATCGACCTGACGATTCTTTATAGTGTTTGTATAGAAATGAGAAAATATAGGTCAACCGAGCCATTTGCGTTTCCCGGAATCTTTTTCCGAGTCCCAATTTGAACTTCAAGTTGAACTTGGACACTTTGTGCTCTGCGCCCTGATGGGGCACGCGGCGCATGTGAGCTCCATTTGTGAGCTCCATTTGCCCCAGTCCCCACAACAAGCAGCTTACAAGCGGCAGCGGATACGCAACGGTGAGGACTTGGAATGCCGCAACGCGACTGCCCGCGCAAGTGTCACAGTGGCAAGCTACTCTCCGAGGCTGGCGCGGCCCGGGCACTGCCAGTCACTGCGAGAGGAGGAGGAGGAGGAGGAGGAGGAGGAGGAGGAGGAAAGTTTATTCAGAGCTGACGCAGTGAGGAGGAGGAGGGTGACACGCCCAACCCTCTCTCAGTGAGCCAGTGGACGTCGAAACTTAGGTCCCACTGTAGCTATCTCGTCTTAGGCGAGTTGCGCGGCCCGCTGCTCCTGCAGCCCTCGGGTCTACAGTGATAATCAATTGGTATGTAGGAGAATATACATATGTACATGTGTAAAGAATATACATGTATAGGAGAATATACATAGGTCTACAGTGATAATCAGATAATACACTACCGGTGCAGTGAGATCTGCTTTGCTGTTCCTCTTGTGTGTGTGCGAAAATAAAGTGGCCACGAAGCGCCGTCCCGCCACAGACGTTCTGCTTTTATTACTCCCACTCTCCGTCGACAGACAAGCGTGTGTGTGTGTGTGTGTGTGTGCGTGCGCGCGCGCGCGCGCGCGTGTGTGTGTGCGTGCGTGGCCGAACTGCGCACTTGTTCATCTACTCGTAGTTGATCATGGCTGCGACTAATTTGGCCCACGGGCCCACCTGTCAGCGCGCGGGGGGGGTGCAGGGCACGCAGGAGGGGGAAGCGGGGGAGGAGCGCTGAGTTAGGAGGGGCACCGGGTTGCGCCAGCGTGCGCACTTTCTCTTTGCAAAGAGACGGTGTGTGGAATGTGTGTGTGTGTGTGTGTGTGCGCGCGCGCGCGCGGGTGTGGGTGGGTGGGTGGGTGGGATGGTGGCAGCAAAGAGACACACAGACGCACCTCGTCCTTGAGCACGTCCAGAAAGTCCTGCGCCAAAAAGCATCTGTGCATCCACGGTCTCATCAGGTTTAAAGCAGGGTTTAGAGTTTAGGGTTTAGGGTTTAGGGTTTAGGGTTTAGGGTTTAGGGTAGGACCGCGCGCAAGAAAAGGCGTGTGGCTATCCACGCAGTGTGCGTGTGCGCGCCCGTTACATGTG
>Ga0115006_10002176_pt1 | contig 12735 bp, 7 predicted proteins | sample ArcOceMetagenome_3_FD_88943 | JGI IMG/M metagenome (GOLD analysis project Ga0115006, IMG submission 88943) | Marine eukaryotic phytoplankton communities from Arctic Ocean - Arctic Ocean- Svalbard ARC20M Metagenome | ecosystem: Environmental > Aquatic > Marine > Oceanic | place: Arctic Ocean...
CTCACGTCTCGCCCTCCTGCGCGGCGAGGAGCGCGATGGCCGCCTCCGTCAGCTCGTCGGTCAGGCCGACGTGGCTCTCCGTCTTGACGGCGTGCCGCTCGAAGGCGCCGCGCCGCTCGGCGTTGGGCGCGCCGAGCAGCAGCTCCTCGTCGTCGAGCGCCACCCACCGCCGCACGGCCGGGTGCGCCTGCAGCCACGCGTGGATCTCCCACTGCCTCTCGGCGTGGTAGGCTGGGTCGGTCATCTCGTCGAAGCGCGCGACGGCGCCGAGCGCCGCGCCGCGCGTCGGCTCCTCGGCGGCGAAGCGCGCAAAGTTGGCGACGATCTGCTCGCGCGCCGCCGGCACGGCGCGCCAAGTCGACGAGAGGACGAGGCGCGCGCCGCTCACCTCGAGCAGCCGGCTGAGCGCACCGAGGCAGCGGCTCGGGAACTGGCGCGCCGGGTCCGCTGGCGCCGCCGAGACTCCCGGCCCAAAGGGCAGCAGGACGCCGTCGATGTCGAGGAAGACGACGGCCGGCTCGTCGTCGCTCGAGGCGGCGCGGCTCCGTTTCGAGCCGAAGCTCGACGTGGCGGCGCTGGCGGCGGCGGTGGGCGGTGGCGCGGACGAGGCGGCACCGTCCTCGACGATGCCGTCCGGCTCCTCGAGGTCCACGCCGGCGTCGAGCATCTCCTCGTCCGTGAGCGGCGGCTGGTATCCTGGCCGCGACGGGTCGAGCGGCTGCAGCGAGAGCACGATGCTGATGGCAGGCTGACTGGCGGCGCCCTCCTCGGCCGGCTCGGCAAGGCCGATCTGCGTGTTCTGGTGCAGGCCACGCAGCCTCCGCTTGGCGATCTCGGCGACCGTGACGGCCTTGCTGACGGCCGGGCCCTGCGCGTGCAGCTTCACCGCGCCGTTTGGGAGCGCCGCGAGCGCGTCCGCGACGAACGAGCGCACCTTGCCCACGCTGGTGACGCGGATATCCGAGCTGCCCACGGCCGTGGCCTCCTTGCCGGTGGCCGCCGCCATTGCGAAGTCCATTAACTTCGAAGTTTGAGTTTTTGCATACATGCGTTCTGGTCGTTCGTGGCCACGACTACGCTGGTAGACTACTATCTAAATGGATTGGCTGCGCTGCGCCTCCTTCGATCCCGCCAAGGCGGTGGCTAATGTGCCTCCACCACCACTGCCGCCGGAGCCGCCGCCGCCTGAGCCACCACCAGAGCCGCCTCCTCCGCCGCCCGAGCAACCGCCGCCAGCGCCAGCGCCGCCCGCCGAGCGTGCCAGACGCCGCGACGACGGCACGGCCAGCAGGAGGCGCAAGCACGACAGCAGCAGCAGCGAGAGCCGCGGTGATGAGGCTCGTCGGCGCAAGAAGCACAAGCGCGGCCGCGATCACCACCACCGCAAGGAGGACAAGCGCAAGCGGAGCAAGGAGCACCGCAGCGACAAGAAGGAGAAGCGCGCGAAGAAGCGTCATCGGCAGCGCGACTCGGTGTCTCCGCTTCGCATGGGCGCCAGCGGCGACGCTGAGAAGCTCAAGATGCTCGAACGCGACCGCGGCATGCTCACGCACGACCCGCGCCAGGCGCTGCCCGCGGCGTGGCTCGAGGCGGGCGTGGCCTCGATCGCCAGGGACGGCTTCTCCTTCGACACCAGAGGCGACCGCGACAACCTGGCCTTTGGCTGCATCTACCATGCTCACCTGCCGCGGTACCGGGTGCTGCGGCCGGCGCGCGGCAACGACCAACACCACCGCTACTTTGACCGGACTGCGACGCTGCGCGGGGAGCCGACGGCCGGTGGCGGCGATGCCGGTCCGTTGCGCGCGGCCGATCTGCAGCGGCGCTTTGCTCGGCGCGGCAGAGGTGACGAGCTGGCGGGCAGCACGGCGGTGGTGAGCCTCGGCGACGGTGGAGACGGCGACGACGCGGCGGCGGCGGCGGCTGGTGCGTCTGCTGCGGGCGACGCGGTTGCGCTCGGGGAGGGGTTGGGCGCAGAGTTCGACGAGACTCGCGCGCTCAACGAGGCGGTGCGGCGGCGGCCGCACGACGAGGCGGCGTGGCTGAGGCTCGTCGCGGCGCAGAGCCATCGTGAGGCCGGAGGAGACGGCGGCGTAGGAGCGGCCGGAGGTGGCGGCGGTGGCGGTGGGCGTCGGCAGGGCGCGATCGCCGCCAAGAAGGTGGCGGTGCTGAGGCGCGCCGTCGAGAAGAACCCGACCTCGGCGGTTCTGCGCCGCGCGCTGCTGCGCGAGTGCGAGGCGTCGCTCCCAGCGGAGGAGGTGCGGCGCGAGTGGCGCAGCCAGCTCGCGGCGCTGCCCGCGTCGGCCGTGCTGTGGGCGGCCTTCCTCGAGAGCGAGGGCCGCGCGTTCTCGACGTTTGCGGCGCCGGCGCTGCGCGAGACGGCGCTCCGCGGGCTGCAGGCGCTCGCGGCGCCGATTGCGCAGATCGAGCTGCAGCCGCCGTCGGCGGCCGCCGCCGCCGCGCGCGAGGAGATGGAGCGCGGCTACCTGCTGCTGCTGCTGCGCGTGGCTTACATGGAGCGGGCCGCCGGGTACGACGAGCGGGCCGTCGCGATGCTCCAGGCGACGGTGGAGTTCTCGTGCCTCTCGCCCGACGCGCTGCTCGGCGCGCCGGCCGAGGTGCGCCTCGCCGCCTTCGGTGAGTTCTGGGACGCCGAGGCGCCGCGCGTCGGCGAGGCGGGCGCGCGCGGGTGGCGCCACTGGCACGGAGGCGGCGGTGGGGGCGGCGGAGCCGGTGAGGGTGTCCCCTCCGCGCCACCGCTGCCGCCGCTGCCGTCTCCGGCGCCAGGAGTTGACGCGGCGGCGGGTGCGGACGCGGACGCGGACGCGGACGCGGCGCTCGATGGTGCGCGGCGCGGCTGCTTCGGCTGGTGGCGCGAGGAGGAGGCGCTGAGTCGGCAGGGGGCGCTGCCCTTACTCGCCGACGCCGACGAGGACGCCGCCGACGCCGACCCCGAGCGCGTCTCGCTGTTTGACGACCTGCGCCCGCTGCTGGTGCGGCTGCGCTGCCCCGCCGTGCAGCGCGAGCTCCTCCTCGAGTTTGGCGCCTTCCTCGACTCTCACCCGCCGCTGCCGCCGCCGCTCGCCTCGTCTTCGCCGCCGCCGCCGTTGTCGTTGGCGCCAAGCTCGCCGCACGCGTCACGCGCCGGCGGGGTCGCTGCCGCCGCCGCTGCACCCATCCTTCCTTACGTCTCGTCGTCGCATCCTCTCGCCGAGCTGCGCGCCGCCTTCAACCAGCCCATCATCGCCACCGCCACCACGGCCACCGCCGCCACCGCCGCCACCGTGCCACCGCCCGCCGACGGCAATGCGGCGGTGCGGCGGTTCAGCCACCTGATGCAGAGCCTCGCAGTCGGCCTCTTCCCCCACGACGCATCCATCGCCCTTGGGTACCTGCGCTCGGCCGCGCCGCCCGGCGGACCGGGCATCAAGAAGGCCGCCAAGCAGCTGCTGCGGCAGCGCCCCACCGACCTGCCGCTCTACCTGGCCTACGCCGCCGCCGAGCAAGCCGCGGGCAACGACGCGGAGGCCGCGCGGATCCTAGAGGCGGCGCTGCTGCTGGGAGCGACGCAGACGACGGCCGACGCCCCTCCTCCGCCATCGCAGCAGCAGCAGCAGCAGCAGCAGCAGCAGCAGCAGCAGCAGCAGCAGCAGCAGCAGCAGCAGCAGCAGCAGCAGCAGCAGCAGCAGCAGCAGCAGCAGCAGCAGCAGCAGCACAAGCCGGCGCTGCTCGCGATCGCACACGCGCTGGCGGCTCTGAAGCTCGCAGGCAGCGCCAGCGCCGCCCTGCGCGCGTTGACGCTGGTATGGGTCCCAGAGGTGGCGGCGACCGCGGCGACGTCTGCGGCGGCGCCCGTGGCGCGCCCGCACGTGCTGCGTGCACGACTGTGCTACCAGCAGGCGTTCGACACCGCGCTGCAGCCGCCGCCTCCGCCTTCGCTCCCATCGCCTCCGCTGCCGCCGCCGCCATCGGCTCATGCACCACCGCCGCCCATCGCACCGTCGCTGCAGCCTCTCCAGCCTCTCCGCGTGCCGCTCCGTGCGCCACCCACGATGGGTCTGCAGCCGCTCGGCACGATGGGTCTGCAGCCGCTCGGCATGGGCCCGAAGCCCGTCGCACCACCACCACGGACCATGCCGACTCCGCAGCCAACTCCGCCAGCGCCGCCGCCGCCCGCTGCGCCCGCTGCGCCGATGGCGCCTGCTGCGCCCCCGCCTGTCGAGCTGGGCGAGGGTCTGGTGCGGCTAGCGCAAGCCTACGCGCTCTTCGAGTACCTCTCCGTCGGCCTCGACGCGGCCGTCGCGGTGCACGAGCGGCTTCTGGCGATGCTACAGCAGGTGCCGCAGCCTGCTTCCACCGCGACAGGCGGCGGCGGCGGCGGTGCTGCGGTGCCGAGCACGCCACCACAGCCGCTGCTGAGTGGTGCGGGGTCGGCGCAGCACGAGGCCTTGCTCGAGCACTACGCCCGGCTGCTGCACAGCCACGCCGCCACGCGCCCGACGCCGCCTGCGCGGCTGCGGTCGCTCCTCGAGCGAGGCCTCGCCGCGTTTCCCGCCAACTCGACGCTGCTTGGGTTGCTGGTGGGCGGCCGCGCCTCCGCCCACCGCCGCTTCGCCGTCCGCCGGCTCCTCTCGGGTCTCCGCCGCGCCCACCCTGCGTGCCCGCAGCTGTGGGTGGCATCGGTGGCCCTCGAGCTCAACGACGCCGCGCCGCCGCCCGCGGCAGAGGAGCACGGCGGCGAGGGCTCTTCGACGCTCAACGCCGTCTCGGCGGTGTCCGGTGTGGAGAGGCGCGCGCGCGGCCTGTACGAGGCGGCGCTGCGGCCCGAGGCGTGCGGCGCGTGCGCGGCGCTGTGGCGCGCCTACCTGGCGCTCGAGGTGGCGTGCGGCCGGCGCGACGCGGCGTGCCGGCTGCTGCTGCGCGCCGTGCAGGCGTGCCCGGGCGCCAAGGCCCTCTGGCGCGACGCGCTGCGGCCGCCGCTGCTCGGCTGGCTGCCCGCGCAGCAGCTGCAAGACCTGCTGCAGCTGGTCAGCGAGAAGGAGCTCCGGCTGCGCCACGAGCTGCCCGAGCTCGATGAGCTGATGCGCGCCGCCGCCGCCGCCGCCGCCGCCGCTGCCACTGCCGCTGCCGCTGCCGCCGAGGCTGCCGCCGACGCTGCCGCGTCGCAGCTCCCTCCACCCGCTGCCAGCTGCAGCCAGCTGGGTGCGAGGGCGACGCACCCGTTGCGAGGGCGACGCGCCGAGCTGGGGCCTCCTCACCGCGATAGGGCGGAGGAGGAGGAGGACGACGACGATGACGACGACGACGACGACAGCTCGAGTGGCAGCAGCGTCAGTGGCGGCGAATAAAGCAGCAATACAGTGCACATAGCCCGCCACCAGAATGCAGGGGTGAGTTCTGTGAGAGTCCGCTACGTTTACGTCGTCCTGCGAGTACTTGCTTCTTCCCCTGAAGCGCGCTGTGGTGGCGTCGGGCCGGGACCTCCACCACGGAGACGGCGGTGGCGCGCTGTGGTGACCTCGGTGTCATCGAAGATATATTATTTGTATATGGGTGCTGGGTCTACCCTGCTCAACGAGGCGCTCTGCTCCGCGGCGGCCGGCTCCACCTCGACGCTGATAGGCCATCCGCTCGACTGCGTCAAGGTGCGTCTGCAGACTCGGCCAGGTCTCACGACGCTCGGCTGCGCCTCGCAGATGCTGCGCACCGAAGGGCTGGGCGTTTTCGCGCGCGGCATCGGGCCGCCGCTGACCAACGCCGTGCTGCTCAACACCATCATGTTTGTGGCGTTCGCTGAGGCGCAGAAGAGCCTGCCCGACACGACGCTCGGCTCACTGATGGCAGGAGCGTTCGCCGGCGTGACGCAGGCGATGCTGACGACGCCGATGGACTGGCTCAAGATACAGGCACAGCTCCGAGGTGGCTCCTCGATGGCGCTCCTTGGGCAGGTCGTGCGTTCGCGCGCAGGCTGGCTCACGCTCTTCAGCGGCCACACGATGAACCTGCTGCGCGAGGCGTCGTTCACCGCCGTCTACCTCGGGCTGTACGCGCGCGCGCGCACCGCGATCGCGCCCGATGGTCACCCGGGACTCGCGCTCGTCGCGGCGGCCAGCGCCAGCACGGGCGCCCTAGCCTGGCTCGTGTGCTATCCGTTTGACGTGGTCAAGTCCGTGCAGCAGGCCCAGCCGCTCGGCAAGAGCACGCCCCTCAGCTCGATCGGCGGCGCGGCGCGCGACGTGTGGGCGCGTGGCGGCGTGCGTGGCTTCTACCGTGGCGCGACCGCCAGCACGTTCCGTGCCGTCCTCGTCACGTGCAGTCGATTGGTTGCGTACGAGCAGGCCAAGGCGGCGCTCGGCGGCGCATAAAGAGTAGGCTCCTCTCCACGCGGCCCGGGGGTGCGTCGTGTCGGTGGATGGAAGTAGCAAATACACGGTGTAAATACACAAGTCACAACTCCACAAGCAACCACCCTTTTTCTGTAACTGTCTAAAGTTTACAAGTGAGCGAGGGGGACAACGACGAGCAGTGTTCATAAATCAAATGCTGCTGCTTCCCTCCTTCTGGCCGCTCACCACGGGCCTACCGATGATCTCCACGCCGAACATCGAGCTGTCGGCGGCCGCCATGTGCGAGCGCGTGTTGCTGCTGCTGTCGCCCACGGCGTTGTCGCGGAGGCGCAGCGCGCCGTTGTTCTCGTTCTGGCGGCGGCGGTGGCGACGCCAGCAGCAGGCGGCGATGACGGCGGCGACGAGCAGCGGGATGACGACGGCGACCTCAATCTCCTCGCGCTCGTGCTCGACCACAAACGTCTCGATCTCCTCCACGAACGAGTGGTGGGGCGAATGCGGCGGCGGCGGCGGCGCCGGCGAGGGCGAGGGCGGCGGCGGCGGCGACGGTGGCAGTGGCGGCACCCGCGGCGGCGGGACGGCGGGCGGCGGCGCGTACAGCGGGCGCGGCCCGCAGTCCTCGCAGTCGGCGCCGTACTGGCAGAGCGCGTAGTGCGCGTCGGGCCCGCCGTCGTCGCAGTCGTTGTCCGAGAGGTGGATGCAGTCCGAGGTGCACACCGTCGGGACCGGAGGCCCCGCGGGCGGCAGCGGCGGCGAGGGCGGCAGCGGCGGCGGAGACGGGGGCGAGGGCAGCGGCGGCTGCTGTGGAGGCCGAGGTGGTTGCGGCGGCGGCGGAGGCGACGGCGTGTGCTCCCGCAGACGCGGGCCGCAGTTGACGCAGTCGGTGCCGTAGGCACAGAGGTTGAACTCGGAGCCAGGTCCGCCATCGTCGCAGTCGCCGTCTGACGCGTAGATGCAGGTCTCCACGCAGTGGTCCGGCGTCCACGGTGGCGCGGGCGGCGGCGGCAGCAGCGGCGGCGAGGTGGGTGGCGTCGGCTGCATCGGTGGCGTGGACGGCGGGTCCGGTGCGACGGGCGGCGTCAGTGGAGTCGGCGGCCGCGGTGGTGACGGGGGCGAGAATGGCTTCGGTGCGTCGGCATGCGGCCGCAAGCCGCAGTTGATGCAGTCGGTGCCGTAGGCGCAGATCGAGTATTCGGCCCCCGGGCCGCCGTCGTCGCAGTCACCATCGCCCGCGTAGATGCAGGTCTCGATGCAGGTGTGCGGCACGTGCGGCGGCACGGGCGGCGGCGGCGGTGCCGGCGGCATGGAGGGTGGCAGCGGCTGTGCCGGCGGGGTGGGCGGCATCACGGGGGGCGACGGGATCCGCGGTGGCAGCGGTGGCATCGGCGCGTCGCTGCTCAGCCGCGGCCCGCAGTTGATGCAGTCGGTGCCGAAGGCGCACGCATCGTACTCCGCCCCCACGCCGCCGTCGTCGCAGTCGTTGTCCGAGGCGTGGATGCACGTCTCCGCGCACAGCACTGGCGCCTGAGGCGGCGCCGGCGGTGGCATCGGTGGCAACGGTGCGTCACTCCTGAGCCGCGGCCCGCAGTTGATGCAGTCGGTGCCGAAGGCGCACGCATCGTACTCCGCCCCCACGCCGCCGTCGTCGCAATCGCCGTCCGAGGCGTGGATGCACGTCTCCACGCACAGCACTGGCTCGTGCGGCGGCGCCGGGGGTGCCAGCGGTGGCGGTGGCGCGGCGGGCGGCATCGGCCGCATCGGCGGCAAAGGAGGCGCCGCGGGAGGGCGCGGCGGGGAGGGCGGAGGCAGGCAGGCAAACGGCGTCCCCACGAGCTGCTCACAGCCAAAGTTGGGCAGCCCCGGCGGGTGGGCAATATCGGCGCGAGGGCCGCAGTCGTCGCAATCGGTGCCAATGTTGCAGTAGCCGTAGTCCGAGGCCGCGCCGCCGTCGTCGCACTCGACGTCCGCCGAGTGGAGGCAGGTGTTGTCGCACAGCATCTTGCGCAAGCTCTGGCTGCACCGTGCAGCGACCCAAGATCTGGCATCAGGGCACCTGCGCTGTTTTACACCCTGAGACGAGTGCATTTATTCGTGCGAGCTGGATAGATAGATACTTAGCTATCGTTCGTCGTCGGAGCGCGCGTGCCTTCTGGTCGAGGGTTGGATGCTCCCTTGACCTGGTCTCTTCCACTCTGTTGAGCTGTGTCGTTATTAGGCTTTATGTCATGACATGTATGTATGCAAGCTGCATGAGGATTAGCGTCGGTCTGACCGAGAGCAGCAGCCTCCGCCCTGCACTGCTCGCGTACCTAGGCCGTGTCTACCCCGCCGCGCTTGACGAGCTACGCGCAGCGTCGACCTCGTCGCTCAACCGCACCTTTGGCGAGCTGCACTACCTGTACGCCTGCGACACGCGAGGCCTCCGGCCGGCGCTACCTGCGCCGGCATGTCCTAAGCTGCCGTACCTACCTGCTGGCGCGTACTACTCGACGTCTGGGAGGCACCATGGCGCTCTGTACACCTTCACAGGCGGCCACTTCTTCCGCTTTCCAGAGCCGCTCGAGGTGCGACGCAGCGCCACGACGCAGCCGTTCGATCTGGCACCGTCCGGATTTGGTGCTCGAGCCGGCCCTACACCTGCGTGGACAAGCCCATTGGCTCTCGTGCGGTATCCGCTCTACCCACTCGGTCTTGTGTCAGCTCGGCCACCGCCGGGAGCTCGGCCACCGCCGGCTGCCGCTAGCGGACACCGGCCACCACGAGCGCAGCTCTCGAGTCGGAGCGGCCGCGGCCGGCCGTCCACGGGCGCCCATTCCGACCTCGCCGCACACCGGCGCGTGGCCGAGCTCTTGGAGCTGCGCGACGGCGACCTCATCGAGATCGAGCAGTGGGGAGGATGGCTCGACGCCGACGCGTGCCCTCCGATCTGCGGCATGTGGGGCAACGTGTGGCACGGGACCGGCGTGGCGATGCGCGTCTCGGCGCCGCGCACGTCGCTCAACAAGGGCACCGCGATCGTCGAGATGATCCAGGCGGTCGGCGCGCGCGACGCCAGCGTGCTGCCGACGCTCGCGGCCGCCTTTGGCCTCTCGGGGCAGGCGCGCCAGCTGCGAGAGGCCCACCCGACGGCGGCGGCCGCCGATGTGCTCGCGACGGCCGTGCTCTCGCGCAACCCGTGCGGCGGCACGACCGACAGCCACCGCTTCGCCGAGGTGGTCGACGGCTGGCTGCGGCTGGCAAAGACCGCGCCGCCGGCAGAGGTGGTGAGGCGCTTCCTGGGCCTGGGCGGCGGCGGCGGCGCGGCCGGCGGCGGCGCGGCCGGCGGCGGCGCGGCCGACGACGAGGCGGCGCGGTACGGTCTGTTCTGGCTGTGGGGGGCGTGCGGCATCGGGCCGCTCCGGTGGGACCGGCTGCTCGCGACGCTGGCGTGCGTGCTCGGCCACGGCACCGTCGTGCTCGCCGCCTCCTCCAACGACAACGGGCTGCTCCACCAGGAGTTTGTCGACTTTGAGCTGCCGCCGCACCTCGGCTGGCCGCGCGGCGACCTCGACGTGGCCGCCACCGCCGCTGCCACCGCCGCCGGCGCCGCTGGCGCTGCTGGCAGTGGTAGAGGCGCGTCTTCGCGCCGCCTCAACGACGTCTCGCGCTGCGTCGACCCGTTTGGTTGGGTGCAGCGCGACCGCCACGCGGGGCCGGCGGCCGAGGCGCGCCGGCGCGAGCGGCTGCTCGCCTTCTGGGGGCGCGTGCGCAAGTTCCGGCTGCCCGCGGCGGTGCCAGACGGCGCGCCGCTCGTGCGCGCCGCGCAGCCGGCCGCCGCGCGCAGCCTGCCGTGCGCCGTCGCGTTTGGCGGCGCGTGCGCCGACGGCGGCGGCGAGGTGAACGGCGGCGAGGCGAGCGGCGGCGAGGCGTTGCCGCGGCGCGGCTGCGAGGGGCGCGTCGCGGCGTGCAGCTACTCCTTCCCAAACGGCACGAGCACCGCCGAGGGCGCGCACAAGGACTGCTGGGCGTGGTGCGAGGGCACGCTCTCGGCGACCAACGCCAACGTGTCGCTGCTGCACTCGCGCGTGCCGCCGCCGCGCGCCGCCTAGGAGCGGAAGCAGGCGCTGCTGAGCAGGTGGCGCGCGAGAGCCGAGCAGCGGGGTGGATAGCCAATGGCATGTACAGTCGTTTGCGACGGTTTCTGTCTCTGTCTATCTACGTAGAGTCCGGCGGTGACGACAACCATGCGGAGGCAATCTCCTGTTCAAGGCATAGCGGGTTACGCCTCAGCATGGATGGGGGCCCTCTCGCTCTGTGGACGTACTTTAGGACGACGTCGGGCGAGGCGTCGAGACCAGCTGAGCGCGTCGCGCATACTTTACTCCGGTGCATGCAGCGAGGCAGCGTAAACAAACCACGTGGCAGCACGCCATCGCTTTGAAAAGCTAGCTGGCAAACACGCAAACAGCATCAAAAGAGTGTACACACGACAACGAAGCCCACACGAGCCCTTTCATAGCCCTTTCATTGCGTGTCCGACTGCTCTAAAGCGAATGATGGCTCCCATTGCATGTCATCGGTAGCCTCATGCGGGTGCACGGTTCCGGCCCCGGGCAGCGCGCTTCGGCGAAGCGGTGGCCGCGGCGGGCTGCGACGATGGTGTTGCTCCATGCACACACGGTGTGCGTCGGCAGCAGATCGGTCTGGATCATTCCGCCCAGGTAGCGCATCCTGCCGCAACGAGAGCACGATCAAGCGCAGTCGCGGGTGCGAAGGCGTGGCGTCGGAGCGCGGGCTGCGGCGTACACGTCGCGCGTGCCCGCGTGTGTGGACTCATACCGCGGGTTGATCCGTAGGTACACGTAGTCGAAGAGCTTGATGAGCGGCCGCTCCTCCTCGCGCGCGCCACGCGGCGCCTCGCTGAACGACCACGTCGCAAACTGCATACAAACGGCGAGGGCGCCCGCGGCTGGGTATGGGCATGCATGCTATCGGGCTTCATAGGGCATGCCCGCGCGGCCACAGCCGAGGCAAAACAGGCCGCACACGAGCCACAACGGGCCACAGCTGTGCACCATGGCAGCGCGCGAAGAGGCTGCCACCGCCCGTGGCATCGGCCGTGGCGTCGCGACGTAGGCTGTGCAGGAGCTGAGGCACGAGGTCACTGCGGTTGCCAGCCGGCTCGAGCGCGTGAGCGCCGCGCAGCATCGCCCGACCCGCGTCGGTGGCCGCCACCTCCGCGGGCAGGTCGAGCCCGACGATGTACGCCGGCACTCCGCGTGGCGGAGCCAGTAGCGCTGCAGCAGGATCATGGGCGGGAGGTCGTGGACGACGTGCACTCCGCCGAAGCCGAGGTGCGGCAGGAGCGCCCCGAGGCCGGAGGTGCCACCACCGAACTCGAGCAACGCCCCGAGAGAGGCCACCTCGAGCTGCAAGCTCTGGCGCAGGCACTTGAAGTGACTGACAATCACGGTGGTCTCTCCAGTCATGTTGAGCCGAGGCTGCGCGGCGCGCGAGTCGGCGGCGGCGGCGGCGGCGATCGCGCCTTTGCGGCGTAGGGCGGCTGCCGAGACCTGCAGCGCCTCTTGCAGCTGCGGTGTGACCGTGACCGCGGTGTGGTCGCAGTATGATGGGCCATACTCCCACGCAAAGGCAGCCGACGTCAACTCGGGCATGTGCTTGAAAGGGGGAACGTTCGCCGGAAAGATCCTGCTCCGCGTGCATCCAGCCCAGCCCCAAACGGGCGGGTTCCAGTTCAGCACGTGCGATTGGTCGAAGCGCGCGCAGGCGCTCTCGTTGGTTTCGTGCGCCGATAGCTCTGCCATCATGTTCGCCCACGTGCTCGTCGCCGTCTCGCTCGGCGGAGGCGCTGTCGGCAAGAAGGCTCGTGCGTCACGACAGAGGGCCTCGCCCAGCGCGCTGACGCGGCACCGGCGTTCGTCAGCCGAGCGCAGCGAAGTCCATCCCCACGCTGCAAGAGCTTCCGTGTACCTGCGATTGATGCTCAGCAGCTCCTCCGCGCCCCCGCGGCTCAGTAGTCTCGACTCGAGGCGTGAGAGCGTCGTGCACAGCTCCGAGGCCGATAGAGCCGGCAGCACCGACAGAACCGTGCACACGACGCGCAGACACATGCACGTGTGGTGAAGCTCGACTAGACGAGACACGAAGCGCAAGATCTACCGCCGACATATGCAACATCTCAAATTACCAAACTCATAACCTTTCAATGCAAAACAGAACGCGTTTGTGGGACCCGGGTGACTGAGGGCTCCTACCCACGACCACGCCCCTCATCTCTCCCCTTACTACCATCTCCTCCATCTTCTCCCCCCCCCCCCCCCCCCCCCCCCCCCCCCCCCCCTCCCGCCCCCATTCCACCCTACCCTCGTCCCCTTTAGCCTCCATAAAC
>Ga0115006_10002178_pt1 | contig 12733 bp, 5 predicted proteins | sample ArcOceMetagenome_3_FD_88943 | JGI IMG/M metagenome (GOLD analysis project Ga0115006, IMG submission 88943) | Marine eukaryotic phytoplankton communities from Arctic Ocean - Arctic Ocean- Svalbard ARC20M Metagenome | ecosystem: Environmental > Aquatic > Marine > Oceanic | place: Arctic Ocean...
CGGGGCGTGGCGTGAGTGCGTGCAGCAGCCTCCACAGTGTAGCATCGCATGCACGTAGGTATCTTCAGTTGACGGCGATCACACTGTATAATATTAGGGTCGTTCATTCCAGTACAACTTATCTGTCTCGCTTCTTGCGGCATTCCCAATGTTGGTGCACGGGTTGCTTCTGCCAAGCAGAAGCGTTTGTGCACAGCCCGGGTGTGTGTGTGTGTTGTGCTGCTGCGGCGGCTGCTCTTCTTGTTGCTCAAGCTTCATTTAAATGTCACAGGGCCCGGTGTTCTCCTTTTCGCTAGATCGCGATGACCGGGCGCTCAGCTGCAATCGAGGTTCAAGGGAGCGAGCAGATTCTTGAGGCCTGCCGAGTGCTTGCCTCGAGGCGTGCGAGTAGTCGTGCATGCTTTTATCTCGCAGCCTGCCTGAACCTGCTCCCGAAGAGGCTGAATCGTGCAGCGATTTGAACTCCCGCTCGTATGCTTGTATCATCTGCTCCAGCGACTTGGTGCGCTCTCGTTCCTTTCTGCTCAGCAGTCTCACGCACTCACAGCTATACCCTAAGCATGATGCCAGAGAGAGTACGCCCACCATACGCGCACCGCGCCACCAACCAATCCGCTGCCTTAGTCGCGGCGCGCCAGCAGCTTACTCTTACCTCAAGACGACGTCCTTGTTGTCCATCTCCGTGCCAAGATTGTGCAGCCAGCTGTCCCGCATCCTGAAAACCCAAGAATCCAATTTCCTCAGCATCTCCATGTGCCAAGCGCGTGGGGAACAGGACACGTGCGGGCCACTGAAGGGCCTGGGGCCTGCAGGGAAGGGGAGGGAACGCACGCGACGTTTTGGCGCTCGATTTCGAGATTGCTGGCCATTTGCTTGAGCTCATCCTGCGCACAGCCGACTAATGTCAGTGAACGACAAGACCGCAGCTGGCAGCACCAGTCTAAACCCTAAACCCTAAACCGCAGCTCGCAGCACCAGTCATATGCGCTCTCGTGACGATGGTGTGTGCACATACACGCTGGTCTGAAGGCCAATACAAAGCAGCACCTCTTGAGTGCCAACCCTGATTTGAAGAGCCTCAAGTTGAGCTGCTTGCTGTTCCACACTGTCGACGAGCTGGGCGGCATCGGCTTTACATGCCGCCACCACCTCTGCTGCCTCGAGCCGGCTCTGCAGCGCTTCTTCCTTGGCAAGCGCAAGCTGCTGTGCTGCTGTGGTTTGCGATGCTTGAAGCTCCTCGAGCAGCATCTCCAGTTCTCGGTCGCGTGCTTGCTGCAATGCCTCCATGTGGTCTTGTACCTGATTTGCTTCCCAGCGGCTTGCACTCGTATCCACCGCATAGAGCCACAAGTTGACGCACTGCACGAGCCTCCGCTTCTGCGACACATCACATGGCACTTAGCGTGGCTGGACTGGCCGACGCATTGGGAGAAAGAGAGGGAAGGAAGGAGGGAGGGAGGAAAGGAGGGAGGGAGGGAGGGAGAAACGGGGCGATAGGCCACGTACGACTAACCCCAACGTAAAAACTGTCCTCCCCTCATGAGAACACATTCAGGAACACGCAAACACAGCCTTTTGTGCGTGTCTTCCACAACCTTCCACAAACCCAATGACACGCACACTCGCAATCAAGTCAGATAAATGATCAACGCGCACGTGTGTGCGTCTCGCGTGCGTGTTTTGCGTACCACGCCATCCATCGTAAGCACAACATACCTGGCTGGATTGCAAGATGCGGGCAGCGTTGACGGCCAAGACCTTGGAAAAACCAGTCCTCACATGCCATGACCCGAAAATGCGCAAGGCAAGGTGTCTATACCTGGACGCGTTCATTTGGCCTACAACGAGCAGGATCGCCCGCCGTAACATAGGGGGGTGTTTGAGCGCAATGTGCATTGCCCGCAAGCCTTTGCGCAGCATCCTCCGCGTGCGCCTCATCTGTAAGAGGCTAACAACATTGATGATTCGCCTCTGTTGCTTGACGCGCTGTCGCCAAGCATGTACAAAGATGTGCCAGCGCCTACGGTTATCACGCGCAGCCACGGCGTCGAAGAGCACGCGGTTCCGTTGCAAATAGAACGCTACGTGTCGCCAACTCTCGACAACTTGGACCGTGCGCCGATGCGTATTTGCATGGAGCCGATGTGCCAGACTCTCGACCTGCGTATTGGGACGGAAATCAGTTGTTAGGCAAGGCGATAACTTCTACTGGCAGTCGCGCGTGCGACTGCCACGTGCGCGACTGCCAGAAGAAGTTATCGCCTTGCCTAGCAACTGATTTCCGTGCGCGCACGCACGCGTTCGTGCATGCGTATCGGTGCATGCGTATTCACCAGACGGTCTTGCCGACACAAGAGCTCCTTCCACAACCATATCATTTTGTAAGACAGCCGGCGCCTATTTTTCACAACAAAAAAGCCCAGGCGATCTTGAGCTTTAAGTACAAGAAACCAGCCCCGCAAAACTTTGGAAATCTTGCGCAAACGCAATTCGCCCACAAAGAAAGCCGCTGTTTGTCGCCAATATCGGGACGCGAGCTTCCAGTGCTCTAGGACGCAAAACCAAGCGCGGGTCCTTTTGCGTTTGTCGTGGGTCAGGATAGCAAGATTACGATAATAATGTCTAGCCCGCAAATCGCACAGCACGTCAAAGGCGAGGGTCAGAAGAGCTTTGCTATGACGTTTCACTTGCGATACAACCAAGCGCTCCAAAGGACGATTCTGGACTGTACGCATTGCCCAGCGGATGAATGAGAAGCGCATGCTCTGCAAAATGAAGCGATCAACGATCATCAATTTGTTGACATGCACTGCGTGTGATATCTGGCCCAACCCGAAATTTCGCCACCTGCCAGCAAGCGTGCCTTTAGTATGTGCCCTCCACGACACTAAGGCCCGCCGCATGACATGTGTATCCAGCCGCACTAGCACCCGCTCGCTCATCAGGTGAACAGATCTGGCCAATGCGACACGATCGTGTGCACACTGCCTCCAGCCGCTGAATAATTTTCGCTGCACGCGTGTTTGCGCGCTTGACCACTCCTCAATGACAATTCTCGTTACATCCTCTTTGCCGCGTCTCTGGTCGCAGAACCAGTACCATGCGCTGAAGAATGGATGCTGCACGGCCACCCTGCCTTTTGCAACTGCCCTCTTGAAGGTATGTTCTGCCACGCAAGCGGCTTTGCACGTTCGACGCCAGCATCTGATGCACCGCAGGAGCAGCCGACGCAGCGTCGCAGTGAGAGCTCCTACGAGAAGAGCGTGTCGACGCGATTGGTGTTGAGCGTAGTCCAACCACAGACCAAGAGTCACCCGAGCTTTGCGCGTTTGCAATTTTTGCGTGCGCACAAGTTCTTGAAATCGAAAACGGCGCCTGATCACTCCCAATGCGCTCCAGGCACGCAATAGTCTGCGGCCACGAATGAACCACCATCGGTGCAATCTGACAAAGAAGGACTGGCACACTTGCGCCCTATCCACCTGAATGGGTGCATCTTCCTGTGACACTGTTGCTTGGCGATCACTCAAGACACGGACCATATTGTTCGCAATGCTGACAGGTGACGCCGACCACATGGTATCCACACGACCTATCTTTACAACAGCGACTTTCTTCTGGATGTCTACATTTAAAATCTGGATGGCAGCATCCAACGCATCACGGCCTGTCGATGTCAATCTATATGCATGGCGAATCGCTAGCAAACACTCCTCTTGGAGCCGAGAGCGCAATTCGAGTGCATGCTGGGGGGGTTGCTCAGCAGCAATGCGAAGCCACACTTGTACCAACACCCATTCGGGCTCAAGTTTTGTAATGAACAACTGCGAAGAAGGCCCATGACGCTGGAATTCCGCCCAGCGATGCAGCAACCTGCTGGCCAAGCGCCTCAAGAAGACCATCCGCATGACGCGCGCCGCTCGGTATTTATAGTCGAGAAGTGTATCGTCAAAGGCGCGCAACTCACTTAATTTCCGATTCTTGACGCTTTGTTGCAGCGTCGACAGAACGTCAATGTACAGTCGCATCTTTCGTCTGACCTCGCAGCGGGACTTGAGTTTGCTGCCAGAGTTGCGCAGGAACATGCTGCGTCGTGCCTGAAAGAGCCACCTGCCGAACATCTTGCGCTCATAAATGCCATCGAATGTGCTCTTGACGACGCCGAATGCATCTTGTATCCCACGGCATAAATGCACCTCTTCAGCCCACGATAGAAATACTTGCACACACAAATTTTGGGCGTGTGCGTCGTGCACCCGTGAATAGGCAATGCTTTGACTGTGCCTTTTCCGATTGTGAGAATTCCACCCATTAAAAACAATGACTTTCACTCCCCGCAACCAAGATGTAAGACATCGTCTCCTTTGCTTTTGCACCGACTTCGACACATCATACGCAGTAATCCACTCTGACAGGACCGCCCGTAGACAATTCCTGAAATTCCTGGCCGTAATTTGTAGCTGGCGTACTCTGCTGCGCTTGTGTTGTGCGCTAACCTGACTCCATGCCTTGCAGATACGACTGCACGTGTGCACATTTGACCAAGCAATGGCCTTGCATATGCGGCTGTAGTGCCTGGCCCGTGCACATTTGCTTGCGTACCATATTTCGAAGAATCTGTCGCATAAATTAGAACAATGTCTGCGATCATTTTGTACAGCCACCCACGTGAGATGTCTAAATTCGTGACTGCTCTTGAGGTGCGCTTCACGTATTGCCAGATTCCACCACTGCCTGAGGAATTGCGAGCGAATTCGATTTCGTGCATACTTTTCCGCCCACAAAGTCGCAAGGACGATGCTGCGCTTTTGCTGCCACCTTGAATACCAACCTGTAAGTGCCCACCTGCACATGGCGAAGCTTCTTCGACAATCAAGCTGGAAGAGCGTGGCTGACCAACTATTCCTGAGACCTAAGAATTCCTGCAAACCGTAGAAAGAGTTGTACAGCATCACGCGGTCGCGCTTTAATTGCTGCCGCCTGTTGATCTCGAACAGGTATCGACGGGCAGAGGCCCGAGCTTTGAGCACATTCAAAACGCGGGAGGTGAGCTTATACGCTAAACCACCCGTCTGCGTGATACGGCCATGCTGCGCGTGCACATAAACATCGAGTCTCTTGCGGCGCCTCTCCCGGTGACGTCGGGAGACATAGTGACACCACGTTCGGAAGGATTGATTGAGAATCTGCGTTTCTCGACGTTCGTGAATGCCCCCCCTCCGCACACGTTGGTTACGGCGGAAAGTACACCATTTCCACCACACGCTGAGCGAAAGTCGGAGCTGGTCTTCCTCTATCGCCACGATCCGCACGTTGATATCCATGAGGAGGGTGTGGACACGCTGCTCCCACAATCGAAATACAATGTAACACAAGCAGTGTGCCTCACGGATCATAGTCTTGACTCTTTGCGCATGCCGTATTCGTGTCTCCCTGGCACTCCGTCTCCACAGGTATGAACATCTGCGTAAAAGATGGCGGTTCAACATGTGGATCGTGTGCAAAATCATGCGCACCCTTCGAGTGCGACCTGCGCGCACCCACCACTCCCTCAAACTCGAAGTCAAAAAGGCCAAGACGCGGCGTTTGAGGCAAGCAGCCTGGTACGAGGCTTGCACTGAGCATTGGCGCAGGTACTTGAGCCACACCCTGAATGCATGTCCTGAACATGAGCTCACTTCGATGTCTTTGAGGCAAGTGCGATACTGGGAGGCAATTTCAGCAGTCACCATACAGTGCCGCAGCCCGTCGAACGCCCTTGCCATCGCAAGCTGCTCGCTGCGCTGCATTACAAGAACGCCCTTTCGCGCTAGCCTAGCCTTATGCCGGGTGTATATTACCCACGTCGAACACAGTTTCTGCACAAGCGCAGCGCAGTACTTTGCCCTCACGCCAGTTTTTATCTGTTGCAACCATAGGTATTGTCGCCACGTGGCTACTCGGCGTTTGAGGTGTCGAGCATGACAGCGGCAAGTGAGATCAAAGACCAACTTCCTTGAAACATTAAACATTTGCCAGGCTTGCAGAGTATTTTGCAACAATGATTTGCAGTGCTTTGCATCGCCAAGATCGACAAGGGTAGCTGCCCTGATTGCTAACGTCATCCTGGATACGGCATACGCTTCCCAGAATCGCATGGCGTTGTTGAGCCAAACTTTCCCCCGCCGGATCTCTATGCGAGCGAGAAGCTTATTAGCTTTGCGTTTCTTCCAACCATGCAAGCGGGCATATTCATGCCAGCAATCCAACACAGCATGAGACAGCTGCCTGTACTTGCGCCTGAGGTGTCCCACTGCAGTATAAAAGAGTGCTCGACGGGTCAACACATAGGCGCTCCAAAACTGGACCAAAGGCCGCAGAGTGTAACGAGTGATTCGTCGAACGTGGTTTTGGAGTTGGGTTTTAACATTTCGACGAACTCGCGTAAACCAGCCCCATGCCTTGATTATATCGTAACAGCGGTCCATGACAGCGTGCACGTGACGGGCATGGCTCTCGCCTAAACCTTCCAGCATCTTGTGCTTGATGCGCGCAAAACTAGACCATGCACGGAATGCACACAGCTGCGGCCATGTATACATTGCATGATGGCAACGTGCCGCAATGTACATCCGTCTCTTTGTCAATTGAAACCAAAAGGTGAAGGTCCTCCGCTGAAGAAACGTGACTCGGGCCTCATGCGAGTTGTCTTCGATGACACCAAACATACAGTGCTCCTTTGCGCTTTCAATTACTGTGCTCCTCGTCCATGGCCTCATGATTTGGTTTGCGTGGACCTCAATTCCGATCAAGAAGTGCAGAAAAGCCTTTTGGAGGAGGTGTCTTTCCGTGCGTTTGACTATGCGCTTTCCCGCCATTGCTAATACCGCGGCCTTGCGTTTTGCGACTGTCCACTGCGTCAGGGCTGCAAGTAACATCCTTAGTGCGAGTCGTTTCTCCGCCGCGTGTTTGATTTTCGAAGTGTTAAGGTTGAGCAAGTGTTGGTCATTCCATGCATACATCACCTGGAATTGCAGGGCAATGCACCTACGCCGCACACACACAGCGAGGACGTGCCTTCGACACCGGCGTTCATGTGTCCAAGAATTCCAGCGCGTCCAGATGATCAAGATCGGCGTCTGAAACCAACGTAATTGAAACACGGTTCGCTTCCTGTGCATGCTGCTTTTTCGAGTCTGGTAATCCAGCCATGAATCGAAGACCTTTCGGCATTGCTTGGCGTGGAGAGTACGCATCAATCGACTTTCAAACTGAGCCAGGACTGTTTTCCACACAAAATACATATGCTTTGTGCCTTGCTCAGACGAGTACATGTGCGCAGACTTCAAGGGCACCAATGACTGTAAAAACTTGGAGCTATGCATGGATAGAGACTGATCCGCCAATGACACATTGCCGGCAGCATCAAGCTTTGCATCGCCATCATGACGCTGCAAGGCTACGTGTTCTGGCTCATGCGGCACAGAAACTTTTACTCCTGTGCTGAGTTGCAGCAAATTCAGACGTCGCGGGTGCTGCATTGCCCACGTCCAAAAGGCAGACGCGCACATGTGCGCCGCTGCACGCACTTGCCGAGCAAGGCTGAAACGTTTGACCATGAATTTGAGCCAAATTCTGTGGCGCCACGCCTGGATACTCCTGAGCAAGCAACAAATCCGCATGTTTGCACGGCAGATGTCGAAGTTGCGACGCAGACGCATCCGTCTGCAGGTGAAGATCACGAGCTGTCCCAACTGCACAGTGGAGTCCAGCGACCAAACGCGCCTGCACTGCAGCGCAGGATGCAGCATGCCAGCTGATTCCGGGACAGCCGTGGCATGAGCGAGATAATCATCGACAAGCACACGTGGCGAGCGCGACATCCCAATCACATGCCAACCCTTGAAAGGCCTCAGGAGAGACTTATACTGTCGTGTGGCTTTGAGCGACCTCCAACCTTGTTTCAAGACTCTGTGTTTGTTTGCATATTGTCGCCAAGGCGTGAAATAGTTCAAAATGACTGTCTTTCGGTGTGACTTCCGGCTACGCCTGTTGAAGAACATAATCTTCGATGCTGTTTGAACCCCTTTGGACCAATCAAGAAAAGCCTGCGTAACGACCTGGAACGCAATGACTGACTGGCGGCGCGATAAAAGAGCCGCATTCCGATTTTTGCGAACGAGTATACAATGCCAGGCTCTCATCATGCACCTAAGTTTGGATTGGATGGTGGCAAAAATCAATCTCGAAGAGCGACGCCATAACAGTCTATTCCGCGATGCCGCGTGCGCCCACGCCGAAAAGGGAGCACGGAAGGGAGGGCGACGAAATAGCCGCAGCGTGAGCCCGGTGATCACCTTGAACATGTTGATCGAAGTCTTGTCACGCATGCGCTTTGCTAGGCCGCTCATCACTTTGTGCGTTGGGCCCTTGCTTAAGCCGCGGAACAAATGCGCGAAACTATCGCGCATCGTTTTGCCGTTGGCTGCCAGACGCGCCCAAAGGGCAAAGACGCGCACCAGCCGAAACCGCAAGAAATTGACATCCAAGTGGGCTGCAATGCGTTCTAGGAGAAGATCCAGTTTTGTCCCGTCTATGTCATCGCGCCTGTCCCTGCAGGCAATATGCGAGTGCAACAGCGCAACTTCTGCCGAGAGACTGTCGCGATCGGCACTACTGCTTTGATGGGCACGCACAAACCACTGGTATGCTGCCTCATCTGTTCCAGCAGCACGCTGAACCTGCGGCATTTGTGCACGTGCACGCGTGTGAATGCGCATGCACGCACATGCGTGCAGGCGTGCGCGGGTGGGGCTCATGCAAAAACGCAAACATGGCACATGGATCATATCATGCGCGTGCATTCAACAATAAACAGGGGGGGGATAGTACCGCGACGTCAGTCTCGTGCTGCATTTCTGCGAGCTTGCCCCGGAGCTCGTCAACACGATTGTTTCCATCATCCACGAGCACAGCCCGCCATGCATCTGGGGACTCATCTGCTCTCCGGCTGCTGGCGCCAGCGAAAGGCGCCGGCGACAGATGCCCGGGGACCGGGCCAGGCAGCGACTGTTCGTCGAGCACCCATGGTCTGTGTTTGAGCATCGCCGTAAGCTCTTCGACACGCGCGTTGAGCGCCCGCCGCTCGTGTTCCCAGGACTCAAGATCGGTCGCTGCCTCCCGGTTATCCTGCAGGCGAACTTGCTCCAGCCGCTTCAGGTCGGCCACCGACTCGGCGAGCCTGTCGAGGCAAGTCAGTGCGCGCACGGGAAAGAAGCCGGCTGCTGCTGCTGCTGCTGCAAACACAGGGGCGGACCTGTGCTCGGCGTCCGACAGTTTGTGGATGGCCGCGTCGCGCTCCCGCTCCCGCAGGAGAACCTGCTCCTGGAAGGACTCGGCCTGCGCCTTCCGGAGGTTCTCCTGCCGGCGGACCATCACAGCCACCTCCCGGCGCTGCTGCACGGTGAGCGCGGAGCTCGACGCGGATGCGAGCTGCGTCGAGGAGACGGTGCGGTGTCCCACGCGCGGGCTCTGCGGCTCGGCGGGCCCGCTCCCGAGGGCCAGGCGCAGGAGCTCGTTGTCGCGGAGCGCCTCGACCAGCTCCGCCTGCAGCTGCGCCACCCGGTCATCGCCGCCGCCGCCGCCGCGCTCGCTCCCCCCTCCCGCTCGCGGCCGGCCGGAGCTGCCCGCAAGCTGCTGGCGGCGCGCATCCGCGGCGAGCGAGCCTTGCAGCTCGTGGATCTGCTCGTGTGTCGCCGCGAGCCTCCCCCGCAACTCCGCGCGCTCCCGGGCCAGCGCGGCGCTGTCCATGGCCCGCCCCGCGGGCCTGCGGCGGGTACCGCTGCCGCCGCCGCCAGCCTGCTGCCCTGGCCCGGTGTGTTTTTGAAAGCGCGTGTATGTTGCAGGACTGCGCAACAGGGGTGTTCCCTGGACTGGTTTTACGAATCGTATTGGTCACGTTGACATGATAGCACCCGGTCGGAGGCTCCGTCGGAGCACACCAACTCGAAACGCTACAGCTTCTTCCGAGGAGGCGGGCTCCGCGGGCATGCCGGCGGCCGGCGAGCCCGACGCCAAGGCCGACGCACTGCCCGACTTCCGGCAGCGCATCGCGGGCTTCCAGGCGATCGTGTCCGAGTCGGCGCAGACGGCAAAGCCGGGGCAGCGGGCGCTCGGCGGCGGGCTCAAGGCGGCGAGCTTCGTGCAGAAGATGAAGGGCGCGTGGCAGGCGCGCCAGGCCGCCGAGCAGGCGTCGCCGCGCGCGCTGCCCGCGCGCGCGTCCTCGCCGCCTGCCGCGGCGCCGCACGCCGCGAGCCGCGACGCTGCCGCGGACGAGGGTCGCGACGTGGGCCGCGGCGCAGACGACGCGATAGGTCGGGCCGCGAGCGTGGACGAAGACGGCATGGACGAGCGGCTGACCGCCGTCTGCGCGCGGGTGGCGGGCTGGTGGAAGTGGCGGACGACGGCGCACCTGTTCGACAGGTGGGTGGCGGCCGCGCACGAGAAGGGGGAGGCGGACGCGCCGCCGCCGCCCGTCGCGGCGGCGCCGCGGAAGCGGGTCGCGACACGGGCCGCGGCGCCGCAGACGCGAAACGCCGGACCGATCGCCGTGCCGTTGCCCGATGACGTGCCCCTGCTGACCACCTGCGGGGGCGGCGCAGTCTTTGTTGCGGCCGAGGCCGGCGGCGCTGCAGCGACGCTCCCAGTGGCTGCCGCGAGGCAACAGGGTCCAGCCACCCGCTCGGCGAGGCCGGCCCCAGCAGGAACGGCGTCCGACCCCGCCCTGGCAGCAGGCGATGACGTTCCGGCAGCGGTGCGGCGGATGCTGGCATCGCTCGAGGTTGTGGGCTGTCCGTCGGCAGCCGTGCTCGGTCGGAACCGCGTCTACCTGCCAACGGCGGTGTATGCTGCGTTTTCGCAGTTTCAGGCCAGCCAGTCGGGCGCGTCGCCGCCGCCCTCGTTGGCCGCAGAGCCCGTGCTGATTGCCGTCAATGGCATCGCGTTTGAGGCTTGGGCTGCCCCTGACCTCGTGCCAACTGCGATTGCCCTGGACAGCGTGCAGGCTGTCAGCGCCTCGACGTCCATCGGCGAGCGCGCGCGTGTGTGGCCGCTGGATCTATCTTCGGGCCTCTGCAACGTGGTAACTGGCCTCCTGTCCGTGCGCCTCAAGGACAAATCGTCGAACCTGGGGCTCAGTGGACTGGACAAGAACAGGTTCTCAGAACACTGCTTCCAGGTATTGCAGGGTCAGCCGCTATCGGCCGGGCAGCGCTTGCTCATTGGGTACGGCTACTGGCGTCTCGAGGTGTCTGTTGACCGTATTGACGACCCGTGGTCCGCCAATCTGGCGGCTTTCCATCAGGGCAAGCACGGGCGTTTGGGTGCCCGATCCTGGGTGTCTCTACTGCCTCCCAAGGCGCTCATTCGCACATCGCAACTCTTCTGGCAGGACGCGTGTGTGAACACTCTGGTCAGTAACTCGAGCAAGTTGATTTACAATTTTTGGGATGGTGCCAACTATGAAGGCAAGCGATCGGCCGAGGGCGTGCTTGGCGGAGGACGTGAGCACGTGCTAATTCGTGGCGACGATTTAGTACCTCGTGCTGATCTTGCGCTGAGGACAGCCATCTCTCCAACACTCGGCAAACGTGCTTCGTCGCCAAACAAAGGGCCGTCAAGCCTGCCGCTGACATTTTCTCCTGCGCCTCTTTCTGACGTTGTCAATCCCCAACCGCTACCGACGATCGGGCCTAGCACCGATTTTTTGACATTTGGATTGCCCTCGCAACTCTGGACGACCCAAAGTACAGGGAGCTCTTCCGGCACGATTGAGAAGCCAGGTTATTCTTCGAGCCCCATCCAGAAGTCCAATGGTGTTGCACATCACAGCCCAGCGATGGAACAAGCTGGATTTCATGGTCCGAGGGCGGGAATTTCTGGTGTGTCGACTTCAAGCCCGCATCAAACTGCGATTACACCTCCAGCGGCAGATATGGCCGCATCTTCCATGCACCTCTTCAATTCCCAGCCTGGGCTCCCCGTGGGGAGCAAGACGTCGAAAGCAGATGCCATTTCCAACATGCTGCTGAACGCCGGTCTAGAACACCAAGAGACTTTGTTGCAGCTGGATGAGATGAGTACGCTTGCCGCGACTTCATTGCAACGTGAGCAGAAATTTGTTGAAATCATAAAAGCAGTTGTCTCACGAAATCTGACAAAAGGCGGCGATTGGATATACCTTGGTACAGTCCTTCAAGACTATTCAGAAGAGGTGCGAGCAAGTTTGCAGATCATTGAAAAACAGAATCAACGGAAAACGCAGCAGAATGGCCATTCGCACAATCGACGTAAGGACAAGGTACCAGTCTCGAATCGAGCCCCGACCCTAGAAGCTGTGGAAGAAGGGAAGGAGGACTCCAGCGCCTCGCGCCTTCATGACTTGGAGTACGGGCGTGAAGAAGCACGAACCCGTGCAAATGAGGCGCAGCGCATCCATCAGATGGCACTTTCTGTCCCAAGAGACCAGCGGAGATCAACTTCTCCGCTGGCGTCGTCGTTGTCAGGTCGCAACACATCTCCAGGCTTGCCGGGTGAACAGGGGAAAGAGTCATCTTCACAGCGGGACACAACAGGAAGCAAAGTCGTAGCAGAGAGCAGTACGTCCTTTTTTCCATATAGCAACGAGAAACGTCAGGACGGCAGCACTGCAGGTCCGGGCTTGTCTGATGAACAGGGAAAAATGTCATCTTCACAG
>Ga0115006_10002180_pt1 | contig 12730 bp, 8 predicted proteins | sample ArcOceMetagenome_3_FD_88943 | JGI IMG/M metagenome (GOLD analysis project Ga0115006, IMG submission 88943) | Marine eukaryotic phytoplankton communities from Arctic Ocean - Arctic Ocean- Svalbard ARC20M Metagenome | ecosystem: Environmental > Aquatic > Marine > Oceanic | place: Arctic Ocean...
CGGACGCACGTGCCGTCTCCAACGGACGATCGAAGGTGCATTTGTTGTTTGCAATTGTTTGAAATCATCGCGGGCAGTCACCTTCGATCTCACGCGGCACAGAAAGAGTCAGCTTTCGTCTCGGCTCGACCAACAGCGATGGCGGGGTGCCATGAGAGTGAAAGCGTTTGGGGTCAGCAGAGTCGCAAGAAACAATGAGTACAGTGAAGTCTTCACAGAACGACGAGCGTTGTCATCAAGCATGTCCAAGAATGTCCAGGCGGCGGCGACGGCTGCGCCGAAAAAGTAGGTGCAGAATCGCCGCATGAACGACGACGAAGGTGCAATCACACGAAGAGGTGGGCTCTTGTTGGTTGGCTCGTAGGCGCAGCTCTTCTAATTGCTCTTATTGTTATGCTCGTGTCCGCATGCGTCTTTCGGCCTCAGCAAGTAGACAACGAGGGCCATTGACTTTTGTATTATATCCATACATGATTGTACGTACTACCGGTACATAATACCTACGTAGCATAGCAGGTAAAGTTAGAGTTTGGCAATATACTTACTGAGTTACTTACTTACTAAGTGGGATTCCCACTACGCTTTAAATGTCAATACGGCACCATCCTGGATGATGGATGTGCTTGCATCAGCTTCTGTCAAGACTTGCTCGTGATCGGATGAGCCTTCGGTGATTTGATAACGCGTTCCACCTTTGTAGAACTTCATATCCTTCCCTTGCATCTCGTTTAGCAATTTTGTCCTCGCAGAGAGTGACAGCGTGCTGGTATCAACCACCTCTTTTGACTTTTTAGATTGAATGTTCGACGAGTCATCCTGTTTTGACTTAGGCTGATCAGAGTACAACTCTCCTTCGAATTCTTCTCTGGAAAGCAGGCACATGTGCAATATATGATTGGTGGCCTCTTCTACACGCTCTTGGGAAAGCTTTGATATAGAAACAGGGATGAACATGAAATCTCCATCTTTGCGAAACCACCCCATCTGTTTCTTGGCATAACGGCGAGTGGCGGTTGTAAATTCATCAATGAATGCATTCAATGCGTCTCCATCTTGGCTTTTCGCGTCACTTCGGCGAAGGTATTCCAAAGTTTGACGATATCCAATTGCCCTCGCCGGCTGACCGGCATCGGGCAGCTCGCCAGCAACACTGAGGCTTGCCGTTTCATTTAACAGCCCTCTCCGCAGCATGTCCTCACATCGGCGATCAACGACTTCTGCGTGCTTCCTTCTATCGTCTGGGCATAAGAAGAAGCACCTCACATCGTAACCTCTTGTTCCGAGAGCACCGAAGCGCTCGCCGCTGTAAACAGCCTCCAGCTGCTCTTCTGTCGCCTTTTCGGCGCCCACAGTGTAGGACACCTCGAGAATACGGCGTAATCGATACCAATCTTTCCCACAAAGTTTGTCAACACGAGTCTGGAACGGCTTACCCAGTGACGATGCATATGCTACTGCTGCATGCCACCCAGGTGATGGTGCGTCACCTTCCTCTGCTTTGCTTTCGCTATCGCCGTTCCCAGCACTGTCATAATGGCCACCATCCATCTGCTGGAACTTTTGAATGTCGTTCGCGGCTCGCTCCAACGCATCATCGGAGGGCCGCATAGCGTCTGGTCGGCCGTGGACAAGCCACTGAAGGTACATCATCGTTCCACCAACGACAACGGGTAATATTGGGGTATCTGGCGGGATGTTCTTCTGCAAACGAGCTTGGACAATCCCCTTGCGTATGTCTTCCTTTCTCTTTCGTCTCGATTTCAATATTTCTTCTTCTACGAGGCTCTCATCATCATCGTCGTCTTGCCCATCTGCCGTTGCATCACCCGCCACAACACTCTCGCCGTACAATTCATCAATGGCAAACATCGCATCCCTCATCCAATCAGCGGCATTGTACGCCAAATCATTGGCACCGACCACATCGATGAGATGGTGAGGACATGCATCTCGTTCGTCTTGCATTGGTTTGTTGGCCCCCACCTGCACGCCCCGGTAGGCCTGCACACTGTCGGCAGAGACAATATTTCCCGCACAATCGGATTGTGGTGAAACGCCACAGGACCGAAGAAGGTGGGAGGCTGTTGACGACTTGCAGAGCGACATGGCCACCGAACTTTTCCCTACACCGGTCGGTCCGGCGATGACGACCACAAGGGGCTTGCGTTCGGTGGCGGAATTAGGAGCATCTGAATGTGACGCTTTACCGCATTCTTCCCCGTCGACGGGCAGTGGCCGCTTCATGCTTCGTGCGGCGCTCAAGTATCGCCTGGTGGAGGACAGAAGCAACGACACGGCTGGTCGCATAACAATGGAATGCGTCCCCAGAACGAGAAAAAGAGCAATGAAAGCGTCAATCTTGTGGTGAATTGCAGCAGGGTCTCGCCGACGGCTGCTGGCACATCGCCTTGTCATCTTCGTACATGTATCTTCTCTGGCTGCGTCTGCCATGGCTGGCTGGGCTGGTGATGATTTGTCTGACGGTCTGGCCGCCGGCGGCGCTCACCACCCACGAACAACACGAACGAACAGCCATAACACGGCACATCTTGTGACGATGGTGGATACAGATACCGCTGCTGCCGGCGACGGCGACGGCAAGCCCAGCCGCGACGGCGACAGCCGTGGGGACCGGCGTCGTGACCGCCACGACGCCGATCGGGACGATCGCCGGCGGAAGAGCAGCAGCAAGAAGAAGCGCTCCGACCGCGACCGCGACCGGCGGTCCAGGTCCAGGTCGAGGTCGAGATCCAGGAGCCGAGACGATCGTCGCGATCGCAAGAAGAGCAGGAGGACCGACGGCGACGACGGCGACGAAAAGAAGGATGATAAAAGTGACGGCAGTGGCAGCGACAGCGAAGAAGAGCGCCGGCGAAGGAGGAGGAAGAGGAGGCAACGCAAGCGGGGTCGGAGCCGGCGGAGCAGCAAGAAGAAGCGGCGGCGGCGGAAGCGGTCCCGCTCCTCTTCCTCGTCGAGCAGCAGCAGCTCGTCCAGCAGTTCGTCGTCCAGTAGTAGCAGCGGCAGCTCGGCAGCACCGGGCCAGCCAAAGTCCAAGAAGGTGGCCAATGAACGGCTCTTGGCCAAGCTGGCGGCCCGAGGCGAAACGCTCGAGGAACGCGAAGAGCGGAGGGCGGCCCGTCGGGCGGCCCGGATACAGGAACGGTTCGGCTACACCGCCGAGGAAAATCCCTTCAACGATCCCAACATTGCCGAAACCTTTACGTGGAAAAAGAAGGATGAGAAGCAGGCCGCTTCGGCCGCCTCGGCCCCTGCCGCCGCTGCCGCTGCGGCGGGCGACTCGCGCAAGAACAAGCAGGATCACATCTTTTCCGAGATCGACAAGGTCCGGCAGCGTCGGATGGATCGGGAGGCGCACTTTGAGGAGATGGAGCGCATCCGCGCCGAGGAGAGCCGAATGAAGGAGCTGGAGAACTACGATGAGTGGGCCCGGAAGGAGGAGGAGTTCCATCTCCAGCAGCAGAGGCAGCGCTCAGCCATCCGCCTCGTGGAGGGGAGGGAGAAGCCGGTCGATGTCTTGGCCAAGAACTTGCTCCTCTTTGGTCTTTCAGATGAGGAGAAGAAGAACCGGGCCGCCGTCAAGTATCAGGAGAAGTATAATGCCCTCGATGAGCTGGAAACGCTCGAGGCGGAGCTGGAGGAGCCTCACGTCTTCCTTCGGGATTTGAAGATCAACGAGCTGCAGGAGCTTCTGGCCGATATTGATGCCTTCCGCACGCTGGAGCGGGAGGCTGCCGTCGCCGCAGCCAGAGATGCCGGTGGAAGAAGTGCTGCTGATGACGATGAAAATCCTGTTCTTCAGTACTGGGATGCGCTCCACTTGGTAACTCTGGATGAAATCAAGTTCGTCAACACCGGAGGCAAGGATGGCAAGCATGCGTCGGTGGTGGCTGATATTCAAAAAATGTTTGAGGGACAATCTCGTTCGGCCCTAGAGAAAATGAAGGGCGAGATCGAGGCCAAGGTGCGTGGAAATGGACCGAGATTTGATAGCGGGGGCGTCGTCGATACTGATTACTGGAGCACCGTCATGGGTCAGCTAATTGTGCATCTGGCCAAGATGGAATTGTCAGAGATTCATTCCAGGATGCTGGTTCGCCAACTCGAGAAGCTCGAAAAGAGGAAGGATGAACTTGCCAAGGCTTCTGCCGAGGGCGGGGAGGCTGCAACTACCGAAGAAGCTGCCCAAGAGAAGGCAGAAGACGAGGCAGCTGCAGCAAACACTACTGCGGTTCCCAAGGGTGTGGAGCCCGACTTTGGCAATTTGGAGGAAGAGCTCGGTCTCACGAACGAGGTGGATCTGTCTGCGGCCGGATACGCATGGCAGGACAAGTACCGCCCCCGAAAGCCTCGCTACTTCCACCGCGTTAAGACCGGTTACGACTGGAACAAGTACAACCAAACGCATTACGATCATGATAATCCTCCTCCAAAGACGGTGCAGGGGTACAAATTTAATGTCTTTTACCCAGATCTCATCGATAGGACAAAGACACCGCAATTCGTTCTGGAGCCAGCCGATACTGATGAGTTCTGCATCATACGGTTTAAATCTGGACCTCCGTATGAAGACATTGCGTTCAAGATCATTAACAGAGAGTGGAACCGGTCTCGTAAGCATGGATTCAGATGTACGTTCGAACGAGGCGTGCTGTCGCTTTACTTCAACTTCAAGAGCCACTGGTATCGGCGTTAAAGAGCGAATCGATACGGTCGTAAAGAGGACAAACATTAACAGTACTGTAGCATGAAAATAATGAAATCTATTTGCTTCTACACCTCTTTGCATATCACGTAAGGATCGCTAACGAGGCGACCCCTATCGCTGATCCAGCCAAACTCATAGTGCGCCAGGCCCTTCGATGCCAATTTCTGCCTATCCTCCGCACTTAGGATGACTTTGTACCTCATGACACCGACACATTCTTCGTCCTCTTCTTCATCACCTTCTGGTGGAGGCTCGGTCAGCCATTTCTTCTCTACATAAGATCGCCGCTCATGCTGTCCAAGGCGACCCAAACTAACCTCTGCCAAGTCGAGATCGTACAATTCCCGGATGGTTGCCCCTCTCTCGGATATGATTTGAACGGATCCAATGCCCGAGAAGCCATCACATGGAGCCTGATTGTCGATGGATTGCTTCGTAATGACGCGGTCCTGCTCTGTTAAAGCCTCGGCCGCAGTTTCTACTGGGTCCGAAGTTGGGAATGCCAAGGCTAAAAGTGGCACGCGCAGCCCATCGCCCAGTCGATACTTGCTCTTTGAAGATCTTCTAGAACTCCTCCTCTTACTCCGCGCAGCATCATCAGAAGAAGGGAACGACACCTCGGCCTCATTGATACCAAGCGACTTTCGAAACTCAATGCCTGTTGTGCAACCATCACCATCTTTGGATTTCTTAGATGATGTTTCAGGATCCGAAGTTATGGCTGGTATGGTCATGTTTCCAAGGATGGGATGACGGACCGTATGATTCTTGACAGCGTATGGTCCCCACTTGCTGGCGTCATCGGTGCCCATCTTTGATGATTCTTGCTTCTGCTGATTTGCTTCTTGGTCGTCGAGGCCAAAGATACTTCTGATCTGAGCGCCAATACTGCGAGTACGCGAAGGGGCGGCGGCATACTTTCGACCAGAGGACGCAGCAGCCGCACCGCTACCAGTAGTGGCACTGCTCTTGCGCCGTTTCGGCGTCTTGCCATCACTGGCATCAAATTTGACTGATGGTACTTTGGGTGCACGAGGACCGAAGGGAACCGGGGGAGGGCAAGATGTGACCTCCCCTGCTACTGCAGTTGCCGTCAAGTCAGTGACTGTCGAATCTCGGGGCACCGGGGAGAGATTGTCGGCACATCCGCCCTCGGGCACTTGGTTTTGGGAAGTTGCTGGGGCGGAGAGAGACGACGGGGTTGGCGAGCCGGTGTGCCGCCGTCTCTTCTTTAGCTTGCTCATCCTCCCGGCTCCGCCGCCAGCGGCGGCATTGCTGGAGCGTCTCATTACTCTAGTCTAGTCTATTGCATCTATGTAGTAGCATTGGCAAGGGCTGAATTGGCAGTACTCTACTCGTACTCTGCTTCCCGGATCCCCGCCCCACAAAAATGAGCTTTCAGAAACTGAAAAACTGTAGAGCGAGCATGGCCGGCGCGCGGCGGCGGCCCCCGCCGCGCCCATGGCGCAACCGCCAATGGCGGCCATCTACGTACTACTACGTAGCTAGACTAGTTAGCTAGTTTAGAGTACCAGTGGCATTATCTATCTAACTACGTAATCTGTGGAACCGTCGGCGTGTGCGTGTAGGAGCGGTTGCTGCGTTCGCTTTCTCTTTTTTGCTCCCATCCGATGAGCGGCACCGATGACCACATTGTCCTGAAGCTCATCGGCGAAGGCATGACCATGGGCACGTTGCATGTGCTCACTGGACCTGATCATCTGTCTGCTCTCGCCACACTAAGTGCTAACGTCGGAAATTGCGCGGCATTCAATCTCGGAGTACAATGGGGTCTCGGTCACTCAACAGGCCTGGTCATCGTCGGCTCTGCCCTCATTGCCGCGAGTGATAGTGGCGCCGAGGAGGTGGTCGTGCCGGAACTTCTGTCGAAGATATTGGAAAGCGTCGTCGGTGTCTTTATGCTGCTTTTGGGTGTTTATGGCGTGACCAAGGCAATACGGAAGAGGAGGGTGGTCGGTGAAGATCCCTCAACGCTTCCTCTGACAAAGGATGATCTCATCATTGATGACGACGATGCTGATGCATCCATTGCTCTCGTACAAATTACTAGTAAGAAGAAAGGAACCGTCGATACTGAGAAGAAAGGGAAAGGTGGTAATACGTGTAGTAGCAGTGGCGAAGGAGAGGAAGACAAAGGCGATGCCGACGATGACGCTGCATCAAAATCTGCCGAACTGGACAGGCTGCAAATCAACCAAGGGGAGCCGTCAATGTCGTTGGCCGACGTTGACGATTCCGGGGCAGCTACTGCATCCCTGGCCCCACCGATGGATACGTCTTTTGGTTCCTACATCTCGGAGCGAATATCAGCAGTCCTTTTTTGGTTTCGGGATGTTCGTCTTTTCTCCAAAACCTATTCCCCCCGATTAATAGCACTTGCAGTTGGTGTTGTACACGGAGTTGCCGGGCCCGGAGGCATATTGGGCGTGATACCAGCGGTGCAACTTCAGGATTGGAAATTGGCAACGGTATACCTGGGCACGTTCTGTATTACCTCAACGCTGGCAATGGGAAGCTTTGCGGCCTTGTATGGAAGTTTCTCTGCAAAGATATCGGATCAGACGCATCTCGAATTCCAATTGGAGTGTTTTAGCGCCGCACTTAGTATCATTGTGGGAGTAATATGGCTGACCTTGATCTTTCTCGGAAAGTTAGAAGACTTTTTCCCGTAAATTGAAATGATGTTAAAGTTACAAAGTAAGAGGATATCCAATATAACCAACTAACTGAACTTTGGTTCTCATCATTATTTCTATCTTATATGTTATCTAACTTCTACTGGCGGCATTCTTTTGCTGATTTGTAATATGTGGATAATCGTAGATCTAGTAGATCTATTGATACCAAAGAAGTCTTCCAAGTATATTCGTTCACATTCTAAAGGGGAATCAACATCCGACTTCTCTCTTATACCATCGCCAAATCAAGCAAGATAACCCTTCGCCATGTTGAAAGCGAAACCAGGGGTAATGGCGCTCGACATGTTCTTCTTATCTCCAAAATCAGCCTCCCACCGCATTCCATTCGACGAATTCTGTTCGTTGGCAAGCTTTCTTACCGACTTATGCTTTTCAGTGATTCGCAGTGTCGTCAATTTGTTGTCCCACTCAGCTTTGGCGATTCCTATGCACGTCTCCACCTTTCCCTCCCGTCGAATGGGACGGCACCAAGTTGCCTTGGTAGTGCTTCTAGTAGAGCGGCCCCCATCCCCACCGGCCTTTAGCTTTCCAGACTTATTGCGAAGACTTTTGTTCACTATTTTGATTGCGCCCAATGTATGGGTATTCTGATTCCTCCTATTTACCACATCTTGCTTGGAGAAAGATGGTGCGGCCGGTTGTTCGCCATGCGCATGATGGTCGTTTTCGTTCTGCATCTGATTGTCGACGCCAGAATCAGCAGAAGAAAGCGTCGACAGCGACGCTGCTCGGCAAGTTTGAAGCGGAGAGTGGCTGTAGATAACTCTACCACTGGCCTTCTCCGCGCTCTTGCTGGGCCTACCGCCTCGGAACTGACTCATGGCAGTCAAGCAGCAATGTGCTTTCTCTCACTGCATCTCTTGACCGCGCGCAAGCAAGTAAGTAAGTCAATCTGAAAGAAACCCGGAAGCGTCTTGTGCGTGTCTCTGAGCGCTGTGTCTGGTCGCTGAAATCGCGCGACTATCGAACTTTCTGTTTCAGAGTTCTTCGCTACTTTCACTTTTCATGTCATTGTCATCCCGCCATACTCCTCGACTTTGCTCAGCGCCCTTCTTCCACGTCTTCGGTTGGATTATTTCCTCAGCGAAATATTCATAACTCACACATCTCTATCTTTACAACCATCCTCTCAGCTACGTGTAGCTAGCTACATTTACGTAGAACCGAGCAAAGATGCCAAACCGAGAACGCTACGCCGGGAAGAATGGGGGGCCGCATCGTCGGCTACACAGGCGACAGGACAGTGACGAGTCCGACAGTTACTATAGCGGTTCGTTCTCGAATGATTCATCGGACGCACAGTCGGTAGCGACGGGGCCCTTGTCCGCGCTCGCAGATGGCCTCCTAGGGATATTCGGTACTAGCAAGAAGACCAAGCAGCAGGACATCGAAGATGTCGCAGATGAATCGATCGCGACGTCGCAAGACCATCGCCGCCGCAACCACAACTACAACCAGAGGCGGTGTCAGAGTCAGCCAAGAGGTCGTTCGAGACCCCGGCGGCGCGACGATGGATCTGTCCTTAGTGGAATCAGCGATGCGACGAAGATACGAAGCGGAGTCTTGACGAAGGAGCCAATCGCAGTTTGCAGCACGACAGCGTACGGCTCCGACTTTCTACCGACGGGTCAAGGAGTATCTTCCAAGAAAGGTTATTTTCTCCGCTCAGGCGCGAAACCTTCCCAGTCTGGTAACAAAGGTAAGAAGAACAATGGCAAGAAGACTGGCACAAAAGCTACATTTAACGGCGACGAGAGCGATGTAAGCATCTTCACAGAGTCACCGATGCCTATCAACGTCCCGGCCGGATACGCATCGAAGCAGTGGTCGAGGAAATTCGATGAGAAGCGGGCGGATAATATCGGGCCGCAGCGAGTACAAGTGGGGGAAAATGGCGCCGTGATATATACGCCCGCGTCCAAGGTCGCCGGAAAGAAAAAACACTACTACATGGGAATGAAGTCCACTAAGAAACCTCTCGGAAAGAAGCCAGATCCCAAATTCCTCGGGCGTCATTCAATGCTATCGGACACTTTGGCATCGGAAGTTACCAGTCATCACCTTAACTCCCTACCAAGTCAATCCTTTTCTATTCTTGATCATGCGCAAAAGAGTTACTCAACAGTTGGCAATCATCAGGACCCCGGACTTCACCGGTACGGCAACTACTCCCTTCCCGACGTCGTAGAGGAAGCGACTCATGATACTGCAACAACTGACGATATGGAGTCAGTTGCATCATCTATCTGCAGTAAAAGTGTGCGCATCAAAACCAAGCGAAGAGGGGCCGAGACCAATGAAGTAGAGCTCGAGATGTTGATCGAAGAAGAAAGTCTCAGCGGCAGTAGTAGTGGTAGTAGATCTACATGTAGCGAGGAATCAGAATTCTCGGTGTCAGTGGTGGAGGTCCATGAAGAAGACGAAGATGAAGACGAAGTCAAATTCCCTGTTGAAGTCAATTTATTTGGAGGCGATGAAAGTATCGGTACCACCAGTACATCAAGTAGCGCGTCGAGCCAAATCACGTCCGCCAGATCTAAGGCCAGGAGCGTCGAGAACGAGACCACCAGTACATCAAGTAGCGCGTCGAGCCAAATCACGTCCGCCAGATCCAAGGCCAGAAGCGTCGAGAACGAGGAGATCAAGAATGGAGAAGCACCGCTCGTCGGTGACAAGTGCAACGATGCACCAGCAACGAATGTGGATGTTCGAAGTGACGATGGATCCAGGTGTCAGGATGACTCTGGCAAGAAAAGTGAAGAGGACCTCAACGAAGCAGAACTTCCACTACCTCAAGCCTCAAAGTCCGACGTCTACCAGTGCAAAGGGGGAGCAGATGAATGCCATGTACCCAAAGAAACTTCGAACGAGTCTGTGAGAACCACAAGTACTAGTACATCCTCGATGTCGACCTCTCAAGATACGTCTGATGATGCTAGCCGTCTCTCAAGAGCGTCAAACTCGGAGGCAGAAAAAGCAAAATCGCCAAAACAAGAGTCTACGAGACCACCGCTACCTCCTTGCCGACGAAAGTCAAACGCATCTCAACCATCACCAAGACCTAGTTCTACAAAATCTGGTAAGAGTGCGAAGAAGAAGACAAAAAAAGAGAAGAAGGAAGAAGCGATGAAAAGAGTAGAACTAGACGTCCTCGGTCCAGTGAATTCGCCGATGCAACTTAACACCAACTGTGTGCACGACAAGGAAATAGAGGAGAAGAAACCTGGCCTGGTGAAAGAGACCGTTTCGAATATGCTGGAGGCAGCTTTTAGCCCCGATGGAGAAAACTTTCGGACCTTTGACCAAAACAACCAGAAAGGACGTACGTTCCGTCCAAAGATTCCCTTCCTTGACTCGATGACCTCATCAGACGAGTCCGAGCAGAGTCGCGTCAAGGATTGGGCCGATATCGAATCCTGGTGTAGTAGCGTGCAGGAGAATTCTACCAAGGACGTATCTAGGTGGCAACGTCAAGTGAAATATCCAAACAAGAAGAATAAGAAAGGCTGGTATGCCAAGCCCGTAGAAGAGATCAAGAATAAGCACGGGTATGAGGTGGGTGTGGTCCATGTCGGCCTCAAGAAGGGAGGCAAAGATAAAACAACGAAAGACATTGGAAAAGGAAAAAACAAGAAGAAGCAAAATCGAAAGATGCTTGTGCAACACTCTTGGTAAGATTGCAATTTAATTTATTTATGTGCGACGGCACAATGGTTAGAAAATAAAATTACATATTACGTATCGATTAATGACTGGAATATCGTGTTGGGATCCGTCTGTCCACTACCGCCATTCACCGCACGAAATAAACGCGTTACATCCAAATAGGATTCCAACACCATCACGATATCATCGTTGCGCTCCATATATTTCATTCGGAGCTGTTCCAGCCTCTCTATCATAAAGTCGAGCTGCTCGTTGGTGTATGGTCGGAAGGAATCGCCGGACCTGTGTGAGCTGGGATCGACCTGCTTCCTCTCCTTAGTCTTCCTTCGTCGGCTGGAACGCCGATAGAGGCTTCCACTGAGATTTCGAAGGCTGTTTCCAAGACGTCGCCGTTTGGTCTTTTTCCCACCGTCGAGTTCCTCATCGGCGGCAATGTCTTTGTATTTGACGATTCGTCTCCACACGCAGGCCACCTTCCCCTCATCGAGTTCGACGGTATCGACTCCCTCGGACTTGTCGAGGAATCGCGCCAGGGCATGCGCGTGAGTTGGTCCGTAGATGTCATCGGTAATTCCTTCGTACGTTACCACGAGCCGATCTCCATCCAACCCCCCATTGGGGTATGTGTCGAGCCAGTATTCGATGTGGCTTTTCCATTCTTCCATTTGTTCGTAAAAGTTCGCATCGCGCCACCGGATCCAATCGCCGAGAGGAGCACGAGAGCTGTGTTCCGCGATGCCGTTCTGCTTTTCGTACAAATGGTTGTGATAGGATGGGATGGCATCCTTGGGGTGGCGCAGGATGAGGAGAGCGCGTGGAAAATGAATTTTGTCAATGCTAGAGACATCGACGGTCCGCCTGGTTGGAAAGTGGGTCTTTACGCTGATTACCTTGTGCCAATCCAGGCCATTGATCCGTCGATCGTCCGTGGTGGGAAGACCAGAGAGGGCCGTTATGAGGTTCCAGGAGAGCTTGGCGCCTGAGCCAGGATACGATGCCGCCCAGGTGGGCTGGACCGAGTGCGGGGGGTTGGCGGGTCGTTTGATCTCACAGCCTCCGGTAACGTCGAGATACTGCTGATCGACGACGCCGGAGAGGCGCCGCCCGATGCGGTAGCTGGATTGAAAGGGAACAGAGATCTCCAACAAGCCGAGGGCCAACGCCCCCACGATGGCGGTACAGATGGCCAGCTTGGTGGTGCCTCCGCTGCCGGGTCTTTTCCTCTTCATGGTCATCTTGGATGTTGGTTGGTCGCGAGAGCGTACGTGCGCGATGTGCAGATGCGCCGGGCGTCTCGAGAAAGAAAGATAAGACAAAGAAGAAGCCTTCAATTCTTCTCCTCTCTCTTTATCGTGCTTTCCGTGGGTCTTCCGCTTCCACTTGGGCTTTCCAATACAGCTAATAATGGCACTCGGTGGTGTCCTCGGTCATGGCGATCTGGCGATAGCTGCCTCAAGTTGCAAAGTCGTCAAATGACTCTTTTTTACCGTCTGGCCGTAGCCCGAATAATGATGATGACGATCGATCGATGGCCGATCGCCACACATCATGTACTACGTGTACTAGTAGCTACGGTAGTATGTGTTGAAGAAGAGCAGATACGCACACATTCCCCAGC
>Ga0115006_10002181_pt1 | contig 12724 bp, 13 predicted proteins | sample ArcOceMetagenome_3_FD_88943 | JGI IMG/M metagenome (GOLD analysis project Ga0115006, IMG submission 88943) | Marine eukaryotic phytoplankton communities from Arctic Ocean - Arctic Ocean- Svalbard ARC20M Metagenome | ecosystem: Environmental > Aquatic > Marine > Oceanic | place: Arctic Ocean...
TGCGAAGCATGAGCATGCGTACTTGAGCATGCGTGCATCAGCGCTCACGCGTGCGTGCGCAACGTTTGGAACAGAATCGGGCATATCGTGTCACCTGTCCCAGATTTGTGCCTGGGCAATCCGTGTGTTCTGAACAGGTTCGAGGAGGAGGCTTGGGGGTGTGGGGGTGGAGTGGTGGTTGCGCGCTACCACGAGTGACCTGTCACGGTAGCCCACCCTCCTCTCGCTTAGTCCTTGCCAGAGTGGCAGCCTGCCGGGCCTAACGAGAAACGGAGCCTCGTAACCCCTTCTAAGGTCTCAGAAACACACGGTGGTGCCAGTGCAGGAAGTCACGGCGGGCGGTTACGGATGGAGTGCTGCATGAACGTTCTAACTCGGGTCCCGGGGCCCCCAATTGGGGTGACCCGTCTCGGTAGCCAGCCCAACCTCGCCTCGCGTAGTCCCTGTTGATGCGGCAGCCTGCCGGGCCTATCGAGATCCGGGGGGTCGAAACCACTCCTAAGTCCTAAGTGCCGGGTTGGAAACCGGCCGAGACATACTTTTAAGAGGAAAGCCGGATGCATTAAGATAGCCGAGTAAAGCCGGATGCATTTAAGATAGCCTACCCATTCATTCAGCGGCCGGGAGGCTTTGCTAACCGTAGTGTCGGCAAAGACGAACCGCCTGCAGTGACTCAGGATGAAGAGTTCATTCTGGCTCGGGATATCATGTCTCTACAGGCTTATCGGCATACGTCATCATGCTCTACTCGCCGCTGGGCCTGCCTCAGGCGGCGTCAGAGGCTGCTGAAAACTCGTTATAATCGACACAGGAAATCGATTCATCGAGTTTGACCTCTAAAATCGACGATTTAATCGACTCCCCAGCATCTTAAGGCTGAGCAGGGTGCCGGACTTGTCCGGCAGGTCAGAAGTCCGGCAGGTCAGAAGGGATTCAATGACCATTTGGTGTGCGTGCAGGCACGGGTGTGGCTGTTGCCACACCCGTGCCTGCACGCACAATGCACGCACAAAATGGTCGGTCGTGGGCACGCCCCCGTTGGGAATGGCTTCGCCGAGAGAGAGCCATGGGAATCACTTCGCCGTCCGTAGGACGTGACGCTGACGCGTCAGCGTCAGCGCCTTGCAACCCTTGTCCCCCGCGCGGCGGCGGGGCGCGAGCGCCCCGCCGCCGCGCGGGGCCTTTCTCCCTGGCGGCGGGCAAAACTTCTGGCGGCGGGCAACACCTGGGATCGCAATCCTTGTCTTCGCAGCGAGCGAGCGGTCCGAGCGATTTATATGTCTGGGCAAAGTATGGTTCATCTGTAGCTGCGTCTGGGCGAGGGGAGACTCCCATCCCCTGGGAAAGGCATGCTTTCCAGCAAGCAAGTGCGCTTGGCACAGTCGAAAGAATTCGATCCTTACATTACAGTCAAAAGAAAGTCGCAGTCCATGTCTTTCACTTTTTCGGTGCTTCTCGAGCACGCCACATGATGTCTTGCATTGCACTTTTCGCCGCTTTCCGCACAGCCAAGTCCTCCCTAAACAGACAGATACGCGCCATTGCAAACATATAACGACAGAAAGACAGGCAGGCAGGCAGGCAGGCGGACAGGCGGACAGACAGACGGCATTCAGACAGGCAGGCAGGCAGGTAGACAGACAAACAGACACACACACGGATGCACGGATGCACGGACGCATGAACGCACGCACACAATTGCGATGTAGGGACTCGTAACATTGCGAAGCACCCACACAGGAACTCCCCAGATATACCTGCGTGACGTCCTCTTGTGAATCTGAGCCAGTATTTCCTTGTCTTTCGGGTCAAGGATCATGCCGAGCAGCTTGCATGCACCCTCGCGCAAGGGCGCCTCAATGGACAACAGCATCTTGCGTCCTACCTCTGTGGCAAACGTGTCCCCAATCTGTGAGGTGGCGCCCAGGGCAAGCAGACCTGCCTTGTGCGTAGCCACCCAGCTCGTCGTCAGGTACTTGGGCTTGCGACTCAGAATCTGCAGGATTGCACGCTGATCCATGCGTTTTGTGGCCTTGTCAATATTGTCGTAGGCGATCTGAGCTTTGATGGGCTGCCCTGTCACAAGCTTCTGCCACTCCTTGACCATCCCCTTGACAAGTGCCAGCAACTTCTTGTTGTCCTTACCGACCTTGCCGCGTTCCTCCTCCGTACGAATTCCGTCGAGATGCTTCCACAGCAAGTTGGCATCGCCAGCGCCGCCAAACCTCTCGGCATGGGTATGCATGAACTCGGCCAGCTTAGCGGAGCGCTTCACTTCTCTGTCTATCTGCTTCGCCTGCTGAATCTGCCGAAGAACAAACGTGAATATCGGACATGCCAGTGAGTGCAAAGTGCCAAAGGAAGACGGTGCCAAGCGCAAGCACGGTCTAGTGCTCCGTCTGATGCAATCCTGTAACTATGCAGTCACACCCTCGCGCAGAAGTTTACCTGCGCCTTGTGCGCCTTCTTCTCCACCTTTGCTTGCATTTCCACGGCACTGGCGTTGGAAATACCGAGTTCCCGGCATACGTCGCGCATCGACAGGCGCTTCTGTAAGCGCTCCTTGTCCTGCAGTTCTTGCTCGACCACTTTGCGCACCCCATCCGTGCCCTCCAACTTGCCCGCCGCCGGTGCCATCATCTGGGTAATCCGGGTTCGAACCGGTCGCATCACAACTTGGTTGGCCAAGGTTCGCGTGTGGGGAACAGGTGTGCATTTGTGCGTGAGAATGGTGGGCTTACCTTTTCATGGATTGCGTCAGTATTGATGAACACTTCGCCGAATCTCTCGAGGTCCATCGAACCCGACTGTTCTCCGTATACTTCGAATAGACTCCTGCCCTCGACCTATGTCAGCACGCGGATGAACCATGCCCAATCCCTCTCAGACAGTTTTGCTCCCGCGCGCGCTCGCCCTCGCCGTGCGCGCGCGCCCGCTCGCTCGGACCAGCGACCGGCTACGTCGCATGGTTCATCCGTGTGCTGACATGGGGCGAGGGCATGCACACAAGTCGATGGATATGCAGGGCTTACTCGGCTTCGAATCTCTCCACACGGACTCCAAGCTTGGCAGCCAGGTGCACGAACGCTTCTGCTGTTATCGATTCCTGGCTGTAGTCGTTCACTGACAAGACTAAGTCCATGCAATGTGCGCCTGCTACCAGCATCTGCTTGAAGCCCTCGTGCACGCGCCTGCATTCGTGTGTCTACATGTGAGTGTGTGCGGCAAGCATGTACGCAAACAACAGAGCGGGACCGCGTGCTACGTACTCGTGTATGTCGTCGAGGCGGCTCGCGTACTCTTCTTCACTGCTCCGCGCAACTGCCACCCTGTTGGAGTAATGAAGCTTGCCCCATTTGTCAGCCTCCCGCGCGACCATCGAATCGAGGTACGACCTGAGCGCTCTGCGATCACGGTGCGTGTGGGCGCCTGAGTCGTGCAAGCTGTCCACGCTCTGCTGCTTCGGGGCCTCGCGGGCGGTCGCAGAGCCCATAGGGCTGCTCAGCTGCTGCTGCGGCGGTCGCTCTGCCGGTGCCAGCTCCGCGAGCTCGCGCAGGCGGTTGAAAGTCTGGCGCCGGTAGCAGGATCTGGGCTGCATGGACATGGCCAGACCTACCCCGGCGCTCGGCGCATCGTCGCCGGGTGGCTGCCGCAGCGCACCCGCCCGCTCGGAGGAGCGGTGCGAGACCGCGGACTCGGCTCGCTCGCACGAGACGCTGTCCACCTGCGCCTGCGGCGTGTCGCCGGGTGTCGGCCCTGCGGTGCATACACGCGCGTCACGTGCGTCACGTGCGTCGCGGGACACAGCCTGCGTGCGCGGCACCGCAGGCAGGCAACCTGCGTTCAGTGGCCGCAGCTGCAGCACCCGCTCCGGGGCCCCCTTCGGCCTCTCCCAGCTCGTCTCCCCGGTCGCCTCGTTGTGCCAAAAGGTCTTGCCCGTGCCGTACGACAGCCACGGCCGCCACCCCTGCCCACACGCTTGGGGTCAGGCTCGCGCTGGAGGCCCCGGCAGGGCCCTGCCCGCAGAGCCCCGGCCTGGGCCGGGCCTCACCGCGTTCTTGTCGATACTCATGCGCGCCAGGCGATTCGAGCGCAGCGACGCGATGCAGGAGGGCCGCAGCGGGTCCCGCTGCGGGCCGCGCGCAAACGCGTCCATGCGCTGCCCCGCCCGGGCGCTTCCGCCCCGGGCGCCGCGGTGCCGCTATCAGATACGCTCCACGGTTGGGCAAGGATCAAAGGAACACCAACCGTCCAGGACCAGTTTGTTGGTCAGCCGCTCAATGTTGTGAGCCTACATGGCCGCCGGGGAGTATGTGAAGGAGTGGGAGGGCATCGGCGTGTACGCGGGTGCCTACGTGGAGGAAGACGGGCAGAGGGTCGCGCAGGGCGCGGGGCGATTTCAGTATGCCAACGGCGACACGTACGACGGGGACTGGCATGCCGGGCAGCGGCACGGCCAGGGCGTGTGCACGGTGGGGGCGGACGGCACGCGGTACACGGGGGCGTGGGTTCGCGACCAGATGCACGGTACCGGGTGCGTTACCGCTCCCCTGCCGCACTTAAAAAGTTTGCTGCGAGCGTTGCTAGCGCCGGCCTCACCCTTTGATGACCGTACGTTTCCGCGGCGATGGCAGGGAGCTCGTGTACCCAGACGCCTCGCGGTACAGGGGCGAGTTTGCCGACAACAAAAAGCACGGCGCGGGCACTCAAGAGTATGCCGACGGCTCGGTGTACGAAGGCTGCTTCGTGGAAAACAGGAAGCACGGTGTGGGCAAACTTACAAAGTCTTGCGGGGATAGATACGAGGGCTGCTGGCAAGGGAACCTCATGCATGGGCAAGGCACTTTTTGGCACCGCCGAAGCGGCTGGAAGTACGTCGGGGAGTGGTAACATTTCGTGCCCATCTGGCTTCTTCGTTCGACCTTGCTCGCGCCACGCGGCAGGGGTTAAGCTCACATGGCGTGCGTGTGAGCTGCCCGCAGGTGCAAAGGCAAGCGCCACGGACAGGGGGTGTTGACGTTTGAAAACGGCGACGTCTATGACGGAGAGTTTTGTCAGAATGCACAGCACGGTCAGGGCCGAATGCAGTACAAGGTGAGGTGGCGAGCCTTCGCGAACCCCGTGCGGCTGCGCGGAAAGCGGGGACGTTGTTGCCTCGCAAACGCTCAGACTTGGACCAGCTCTTCCCGAGACCTTCTTTGCTGCGCCCGTGCGCTGACACGTGTGGACATGACGCAGGGAGGAGGATACTACAAAGGGGAGTGGGAAGCCAACCAGCGATCTGGGGACGGTTTGCTAGTGTCGGAGCAAGGTGACAGGTATGCAGGGTACTTTGTTTCCGGGCTTCGAGACGGCTTCGGGCATCAGACCTATGGAAATTTGGAGTCATATGAGGGAAGGTGGAAACAGGACACCTACGAGGGCTGGGGACGCTACCTTAGCCCGCAGCGGTTCGAACTCTATGAGGGGGACTTTTCAGGCGGTCATCGTCACGGTCAGGGGCAGCTGGAAGTGCGAGGAAAGCTCCGGTATAAAGGAACTTGGAAACATGGGGCAATGCAAGGTACGGGGGAGTTTCACGCTGAGGATGGCTCTATTTACCGGGGAAATTTTGAGGACAATCGAATGCACGGCGAGGGAAAGCTAACCGCGCATCGCGCTGATCATGCCTGGAGCTTCGAAGGCGAGTTCAAGGACAACAAAAGGTCAGCACCTGAGATGTGGAGTCGTGGTCAGTGTGAGCTGTGGATAAAAGTAATTTGACTTGATTGATGATGGCAGGCATGGGACTGGAGTCGAGGAGTATCAAGGCTTCGTTGCATGGGTGTGTGCCCATGCGTGTATGTGTGCGCGGGCGCGAGCCCGCGTCCATCCGTGCACAGCAAGAAGCACGCAATCACATATCCTGATCAGACTGATGACTTCAGTTTTTTGGGTGTCAGGTTGAATATTCAGACGGCCATCTTTCGGCATGCTCGCTCGCACAATGTCCGCAATTGGAGCAGACAAACGCAAAGACACCCGCAGGCGCTCATTGCGGAATACCCTCTAGGTAATAGAAATCGTAATAGGAATCTTGAATCCTGCAAAATGTTAATCCTACGGCTATTCACCGTTTTGGAGAATTCTGCACGTGCCCTCACAGTAGCGGTCCGGAGGAATAACAGTATCGTTGGGATACCACGTGGTATCCCGTAGTAAGCGTGAGCCTATCCAGCGTTAGTGGGCAGCCTGACTCACGGACAGCCTCATGGCAGAATACCTCGTGGCACGATAGCTCTAGACGCAGTTGCGTGGACGGACTTGCGAGTGGTCATCCTGGACGAAGACAAAGCGAGGTATCCCGTGCCTTTTTCTCCATCTCCTGGAAAACAGGCTTCCTGTCTTATGTCCCGAATCCTCCAAACACCTAATTCTACAGATAATTACTGCGTTGGAGGATTCTGCACTTGCATGGACACATTGCCCTTGAATGTGTCGGTCTGATGAGAATTGCCGTTGGCAGACAAGTCGACTTGTCAAAGGAACCCATGCTGAGCTCTTTCATTAAGAATTACAAGTCAATCCGATAAGATAAAGAGGCCTTCAAGGGCGCTCTGATGGGACCACGTCGGGGATGAATTTTGACGATGGCCTTGGTGGGTTCCCCTAGCTTCACCAGGGTTTCCGGGAAAGCCCAGAATCAACCTTGGCTGGCAAATTTTTGGGAGATTTCACAATTTCCTGGTGTGTTGATTTTATCTGTCTGACCTAAGTTTTTTGTATTAACAAAGCCCAAGCAACCAAGGACAATAGATTTATTTACATTAGAACTGTACAGTTCGCAAAAGAATAAAGTTTCGTCAAGAATCTGCTGATCGACGTCCTCAGCCTCAGCGAAGGCGACCGTAGGCACGTGGTCGCAGGTCATCTCGATCCATGTTGTGGGCACGGAAGTCGATTTGCGCCTTCTCGACAGCCCAGGCACACAAGCGTTTTGAAATTACGTTGTACTTGAGGCTTATGTACCTCTCCATTTCATCATGGATGAAGTCCATGCACAATTTGTTGACCTCAGCATCACGCTGGACAAGATGTTCCAGGTCAACTGAGTTAATCATGAATACCTCTGCTATTCCCTTGGCGACGACATTGACTTGCGCATACCGCAAAGAGTTTGCCACGGCTTTCAGCAAGGCTCCTTCTCCCCAGTGGCAAGGGCGCTTCATCGCTCGCACCGCCTTGCCTCCCTCGTTCACCTCTTTTACATACCCAGATTTGATTGCATACAGCGTGTTCTCCAATTCACCCTTTGTGGAGATTACATCTCCGTCGCCGTGTATTACCACTTGCGCTTTTTGCATGATAAACTCCCAGAAAACGTTGTCCCGACGCTTGTCCCCGAAAAACTGCACCTGTGTCGGAGGAACGTGCACCAGCATGTCAGATCGCACGCACGCATCGATCGTGCAGCAAATAATGAAGACAATGAGTGAGCTGCAGCAGTTAGAGAGTATGCATGTAGAACAATCGCAAACTCGCTCAAGATTCCCGGAGCTTTCATCAAGCCCGCCTCTGCTCTTGTGGCTTCATACCGAAGAAAAGGCCTGCTCGTGCAAGTTTCGGAATACGGTGACCCGAGCCGGCGACTGGAGGAGCTCCAAGGTTGCCAGCTCCACGCGTGGGGCACTTTTTTGCTTGTCCTGTACATTCGCACCATTGTGCAGATCATTGCATAGATATCGCGACATTGGTCGCTGGAGGGAAGGAAACAGAGCCGAGAGTCAGGGGCAATCGTACCCAATGATGATCGAAGCATCTTTCAGCGTCTGTCCTGTTCGCAGACTTTGCCATTCCACGCTCCTGTCACGATACTCACAGAGTTATTCACGTGTATTTCCAGTTCGTAGATGAAATTAAATTACAACATGCGTAGGAGGGTACTTTACCACAAAGTATTGGCTCATCTTACGACGATCCACGAGGTAGCGCCTGTAGGGTTCGAACCCCTGGGCCACAGAATAATTTCAGCGACATGGTCAACGCAATACAAGCTGCAAAACCAGGAACATAAGTTCGAAACAGCCAAAAGACTTTCTCGAATACCGCCGAGGAGGCCAGGGCGAATCGGGAGGCCATGTAACTGACTAGGCACACCAGGGTGCACATCGCAAAAATGAAGAGCACTCGCTCAGAAGACGACTTAGTTTCGACATAACCATCGCCAACGCGCAGTCCAATGCTCAGTGAAAAGTACAGAGCACACGAATACTGCCAAAAGACCAAAATTCAAGGGTAAGCAATTTATGTTGTGAGCAAACGATGGAATGTACGGGAGGTCAAGAAAAAAACGAGGCGTTTCCTGACTTACTTGCTGGTAAAGATCCATGTAATTCAAAACAGTGTCCGGATCGTTGCAGGCGTGGCATTGCACGCCAGAACCCTCATAGCCCAGCCTGCAGTCACACTGGAACGACCCTGCGCCGAACCAATGCCTGAGTCAGGAACACTTGCAGAAGCGGCTCACTGCTATTGTCTCCTTCAGCCGTGCAAAGTCGCGGATCGCGCACGATCAAGGTTTCTTTGAATACATGAGCCGGCAGACATGCCGGAATCAAGACCTGGGGTGTTCATGCAAATGGCTTGCGGGTCGCAGTTGTGCGCTCCGCTTACACATTCATCTTCATCATTGACATATTTGCCAGATTCAATCATTTCCATTGTAGGCGGAGAGAACACAATAGGTTCCGCCAGTGCCTCTCCATACAATCTGCGCACCAGACGATTGCCGTGTTCAAAGAGGGAAGTGGCACGAATTTGCGCATGGACACTCACGTTAACGCCACCGGAGACACACGTCGCGCCCTTGCGCAAGCATAGAAGCAATCCCGTGCGGAGACCAAAGATGACCTGCATGTCATGCGCATAAAGGTGCTGGTGTACTCTGGGCACTCATAGCACTCCGTGCCATTGCCAATCAGCCCGTGACGACATGTGCAGGTAAAGGAGCCGGCGGTGTTAGTACATGTGGCCCGTGGGACATCACAGTTGTGCGTTTTGGCCGCGCACTCATCAACATCTCCGGTCGCATAGATTTTTGAGAATGCCGTGCTGGGCTCTGAGTACGCCGCAGCGGCGAAGATCATCCAGACACAGGCAATGAGATGAGCCGTCGCTACGATGCAGGTAATATTTGAAGCCAAGGAAACGTGGAAACTCCGCCCTGGGTTTCTTTTGCGAAACTTCTCGAAAATTTTGCGCATGCGGAACGCGCACAGCATTTTGCACATGTGCAGTATCCGCAGGGTCAGCGTAACCTCGCGGCTGGGATCCGACCCGAAGAAGTAAAAGTATGCGTACTGAATTATGATCACGGGCAATGAAATGACAACATCCATCGCCATGCCGTTCAAAATATAGTGCCTCATAGCGGGCCAAACGTCCAGGACCACCTCTGTAACTCCCTTCTCCACTCTCACAAAACCGGTGTTGAGATTGAAAACCAGGTCTGCCATTCACAGCAGTGTCGGTGATGCAAAGGCAGCAGTGCACAGCTCTGCAGGAGGGCGGGTAGGGGGCGCTAGAGATGTTGCCGCGAGGCACCTGCAGCTACCTGCTATGAATGCCGCGTCCGCAAGGCCGGACGCGACGAGAAATGGCCCCGGAGGCGCCTCGATTTGGAAGCACACCAAGTACAGCGCGGCGAACAAGGTGTAGACCCCTGCAAGGTTGCAGCACGAGAACGCGACCTGCTCGGTCAGCACTCCAGGTGCCCGCTGAGCAGCGTGGGCGGCGACCTGCACCGCCGAGCAGGGCCCGCGATGAGCCAGCACGCACCTGCGAAAAAGTAAGAGAGGTCCAGCATGACGCGGAACTCGCTGTCGGGGCTGAACGCCTTGGGCCTTCGCGCCACTTGCGAGAACACGCTCCTCTTCGAGGACGCCGACCTGCCGCGGAGCAGCGTGCCTGTCAGCGCTGCGGCACCGGGCGGCACAGCCGCGCAGGGCCCGCGCGGCGGGCCTGGGGCTGCCCGTGCGCATCCTGCCGTGCACGCCGCCGCCGGGCAGGTCTCTCGCGCACGCCCCTGCCCTACCGCGGGCTGTCCCCAGTCTGCTTGGGCTCATTCATCTGCTGGAACACGTCGAGGGTGTTGGCGGTCTCGTCTGCAGCCCGCGACCCTGCGGGCCCTGGCGACCGGTTCGAGCTTGCCGCGCCATACGGGCTCGCGGGCGCACCGCCGTGGCCGGCGATGACGGCGGTGCCGCCGCTCGACACCCGTGCGATGGGCGAGGGGCCCGGCGAGCCCGGGTCGTGCTCCCGCGCGACCTCCATCGGTCGGTCGGGGGCAGCGCTGCGCGGCAAGCGCTGCGCGGGCCCGGTGGGTGGACTGCGCTGAGGTGAGGGTTAACTGCTGCTCGTGTGCCGCACACGCCCAGCAACACCCGTTTGTTAGAGGCCCAGTTCACCGCCCGCAGCGTCCTGCGCCCGCATCCCCGCGCCGATAAATGCACTGTAGCTGCAGTAAACAAGGCGATGTGACAATCCGGTGACAATTACAGTCATCGACGCATCGGGGCATTTTATCGATGTATACCTCTACCGCTTCTGCTTGCAGTACAACACCAACCTGAACGGTGGCGGTTCACTCTGCCGAACGTTTTTCCAGCTTGATTCAGCTTATCCGTCCTGAGTAAGGCAAGCGCAGGCGCCGTGCACGGCGTTGCACGCGGGAGGCGGCCAGCGCACGTCCGCGCACCGCCTACGGCGTGGGCAAGCGGCGGAAGCCGGCGACTGCGATGGACGCGCGCGGTCCCGGGCGCTCGGCGCGGGCATGGTGCGCTTGCCGCTCGCTGCTCGTCGTCGTCCTCGTGTTGTGCTGCGTGTCGTGCACGCAGGTGGTGGGCGTGGCGCTGCCGCCGCGCACGGCCTTATTCATTCTCCAGTCGGCCGCGTGGGCCGCACGCGCGCGCGCCCGCTTCGTCTTTACGCCCGCGTCCCCGCGGGGCGCGCCCGGGGCGCACAGCAGGGCCGCGCACCCGGCGGGCGCCGGCGCCGTCGAGCAGCCGTGGGGGGTCCCGGCCTCCGAGGTTGCTGCGGAAGCGCGCGAGTGGGGGCGGGGGAGGGCGCGGGACGTGCGCGCGGAGCGCGACACTGGGCGCCAGAACGGCCGCGCGGCGCCACGCTGGCGCCGCGCGGCCTCGCGCGACCTGCTTGCGCTGCCGCTGCGGGCTGGCGCGGCAGGCGCGTTTGAGGGCGGCACGGCCCGCCTGCGCGGCGGCAATGCCAGCGCAACCCAGTCCTACAGGCCGCTGCGCATAAAGACGGGGTGCGAGCACTGCAGAGCGTCAGACGGGCGCCGCTGGGTGCTGGTGTTCAGGCAGACGATGCCATTTTCGTTCGACGCGGCACGCGGCTGGGAGCAGGCAAAGTCGTTCAATTCGGATGACGAGTGGGCGCCCAACTACAGCATCCTGGGACAATTGAATCAGAGCTCGCACTGGAAAAACAACGACCAGTTCACGTTTATGCTGGCCTTTCCCCAAGACTTTCCGGGCCGGGCAAATATTTGGAAGCAGACGTCAAACCCTATGGAGACATCCTGCCATGACGATGACGAGTGGATAGACCCGGCGGACGGGTTCTCCACGTGCCAGCATTTTGCATCGGACGATGCGGGGGGCTCGACGTCGGCGTCAGGGGGCGCTGGCCTGAGCGCTCCCAGCTGCACTAATTCGTCGGTCGTAAGGCAGAAATGTCCACGGACGTGTGGGTTGTGTGCCTCGCACATACAGTCACAGCTGAGGTACTGGGATCTCGAAAGTACGTGGCCACAAAAATTTGAGGGTCTCAAGACCTCGAGCCATTTTTCAAGCTTTTTAGATGGTGTCAGTGGATGGTATGCTATTGCTGCGGCTGGAACAAATTCAAGCGGCATGCCCGGTCCTTTCACCCATCTGGGGGGAGTGATGGTCTCACAAGTCGAGCTCTATGTCTGTAAGGACATGCCCGTAGGTGAACCGGACACGCCTCACGTAACAGAGGAGGGGCTTGCACGGGAGGTGTGCGCGGCCCACCATTTTGGAGACCAGTGCCACATATATTGCTCAGATCAGTGGACCTGCTCTGGACACGGCAGGTGTGCAGAAGATGGGGTTTGCGAATGTTACGATGGCTTTCTCGGTCCTGACTGTGCAGTAAGGCCACCTTGTCCGGAAGGATTCCAAGGAGATAAATGCGACAGTTGTATAGAGGGTCGATTTGGTGATTTCTGCGATCTGGTATGCGACCCAGCAACAACTTGCAGTGGACGGGGGTATTGCTCGCAAGAAGGAAGATGCATTTGTTTCCCTGGCCAAGGATTCACGGGGGACAACTGTCAGATCTGCTCGCAAGATGTGGCTGGGTTGAAGTGCGATTCCGAATGTTCATGGAACGTAAGGTGCAGCGGGCATGGGCGTTGCATGGCAGACGGTGGATGCATGTGCAACGAAGGATGGGCGGGCAGCGATTGTTCGGTGTGTCATGATGGGTTCAGCGGGGATGCGTGCGAGAGCTTCTGTGATTCAGAGACCACTTGCGCGGGGCAGGGAAGATGCGTACAGGGGGTTGGGTGCGAGTGCAACAATGCGTTCTCAGGTGAATCGTGCGAAAAATGCCAGGCGGGTAGCTTTGGCATTGAATGCGAAGGCACGTGCGATTCGAGATACACTTGCAGTGGACAAGGTCGCTGCGACGGAAATGGAAA
>Ga0115006_10002182_pt1 | contig 12723 bp, 9 predicted proteins | sample ArcOceMetagenome_3_FD_88943 | JGI IMG/M metagenome (GOLD analysis project Ga0115006, IMG submission 88943) | Marine eukaryotic phytoplankton communities from Arctic Ocean - Arctic Ocean- Svalbard ARC20M Metagenome | ecosystem: Environmental > Aquatic > Marine > Oceanic | place: Arctic Ocean...
CGCCGCGCCCGCGTTCGCCGCGCCCGCGTTCGCCGCGCCCGCGTTCGCCGCGCCCGCGTTCGCCGCGCCCGCGTTCGCCGGGTTCGCCGGGGTCGCGACGGAAAAAGAAGAAGTCGAAGGGGGGGACGAAGGAGAAGACGAAGGGGGCGTCGAAGTTGAAAGGAATGCCACGGTGAAAACGCGCGCGGCTTCGGCTTTCGTTTCCCCACGAAACGTACGAGCATGTGCAGATCAGGAGACCCGGTCTTTGACACCACATCCATGACTCCACGCCACGGAGTACCGAGGGGCTCCAGTTCGTTCGTTCCGTACACTCCTCGTATGACGAGGTCGTGGGCGGTGTCGCCACGTCGCGAGGTCAGGGCCACGGCCCTCAGGCATACGCCGTGCCTGGGTCGTAGTAGAAACCAGCGATGGACGCAATTTTTGACATGCCCTGTGACTCGTTCCTTGTCTGTTGTCTCCCCATTTTAATGTGCGAACGTCTTTCCCCTCTCCGCCCCCTTCGAGTCTCTTTCACCCGGGGGAAGAAACCAGACCGTACGGTGCAAGACCGCCGCGCTTTTTTTTTTTGACCTGGTGTTGAGGGAAGAAGGGGTCGCAGTGCGGGGTGATGGACTGTTGCTCGTTCGACAGGCGGGCTGTCCAGTCCGGCTTCCGGGGTGGTCAGGAGTCCTGTCGCCATGAGTGGGAACTGTACTTTCGTGCACTCTGCAGTCTCTACCCGACGCTATCCACACAGATGGGGTACGACCGAGACAACGGCACAATCGAGCAGTGGGGGCAGGAGCTGATGGACGGGGAGAGGAGGCTGCTGCGTCATTACATCGTGAAGACGACTCCGGGGCAGAAGTCCTGCCTCGAGACGAGGGTCTTCCACCAGCACCTCAAGACCAGGCTCGGCTGCATGGGGGTCGACAGAATCAGGCTCTTCCACAAGGACGGTGGGTGGTGCGTCCAGCTCATCGACATGCTCACCCATTATCAGCCGTACGATAGCCACTCGAACATGGAGCTTGCCAGGGAACGACTCTCCAAACTCCCAACTGCAATTCGCCGGTACACGGACTTCCTCAGACTACAGGCAGCCGAGCACCTCCCCTCGCTCCGCATCGTGGGAGCCATGCGGGACAGCCTCCGTAGCGCTCTCGGGAGAGTGAGACTCGAGTTGATCCCAGTCGATTTGCGCGAGTCATTCCACGTGTCTTGCCTCGAACCTGTCGAGTCGACGCTGCTCACGTTCCTGGACGGTGTGGAGTGCCGGGAGACGATCGGTCTCTCGGGCTTGGACGCCTCCTTCTACGAGAGTGCTGTATACAGGCACGTGACCATCGACGGCGTGTCTGTCGGCGACATACACGCCTTCGGAGTCAAGGAGGTGTCGCGGCTCGAGGCGGCGTTGGACGCGCTCCCGTGCGTCATCGACAGTGGTCGCGACTACAGAGGCGAGGCGGCCGTCGATAAATACAAGGAGATCGTAGACGCCGCGCAGGTGCACCCCCACCTGTCACATCTCTTTGGAGACCTCCGACCCTCGCGATCGTGCAGTGTCGCTGAGATGCCCGAGAGGCATCGAGCAGGCGGCCCCCTTGCCTATTACAGCGACTCGACATTCTACGTGAACACCGACTTGAGACACCCTGAGCATCAAATGGAGGCTCTCGCCTTCCATGAGGCGGTACCGGGGCACCACACCCAGCGGAGGATCGAGCGCGACGTGTGCCCGGGCTACGCGTACCGTTACCATGTCCACCACACCGCCTTCATCGAGGGGTGGGCCATGTACACGGAGTCTCTCATGCCGACGGCACTCCCCGCTGCCCAGTACGGGGTTCTGGAGAGTGAGCTCTTCCGCGCCGTCCGACTTGTCGTGGACACGGGGGTCCACAAGAGGGGCTGGACGTACGACGAGGCTCTGGCGTACATGAAAGCGCACGCTCGCATCACAGAGGAGGAGTGCTCGAACGAGGTGCTCCGGTACGCGTGTGACCCTGGGCAGGCGCTCGGCTACCACGTTGGGAGGACCGTCTTCCGTGACATTGTGAGATGGCACGCGAGCGACCTCGTCGGTCTTCATAAGAAAATCTTGCAGCGAGGGTCACTGCCGATGAACATGATGATTCGTCTCTTCGCCAAGAGGCCGCAGGGCTGCTGACTGGTGGGCGGGTGCCTACTCTCTTCCAAGCGCCCCTCCCATGCTCGGGGTCGACGTAACTGAGAGGTTCACACAGAGAGATCTTTGGTCACGGGAAGGGTCCGTTACGGGAGGGAGGGGGGGGGGAGGGGGTCTCAGAACTCCCCCAAAAAGGTCCGTTACGCGAAGGGTCCGTTACGGGGGAGGGCTCAAAATTCCAAAAAAGGTCCGTTACGGAAAGTGCGGAGTGGTCACGAGCTCAGCATGTCGCGACGACGAGTGGGACTGGCCTCCCCACGCCCCCCGCCCTCCCCTCCGAAGACGCCTCCTCCGGTGAAGCGGTCGAGAGGTGCTCGCCGCGACCCTCCCTCCCTGCACCCGCCCGTGCCCGACACAGACCCTACCAAAAACACTCGACTTCCCCTCGCTGGCTGCTTGTGACTCACAAATGCTCTGCGCCTCCACACTCGCAGCACTGGAAGAGAGCACGCCTTGTACACAGCCTGCACGAACGGAGGAGGAGGAGAGCGTCGTGTCGGTCCTCTCCGATGCCTCCCTCCTTCTGCCCTCGCCCTCGGGCACCTCGGCCTCGGGCACCTCGGCCCCGACGTGCGCCGTCCTCTCGACCTCGACGGAGTGTGTGGGTGCGGTCCGGTCCGAACGGGCGCCTGGGACGGACGCATCCTACGATGCCGCTGAGAAGTGGATCCTGGCTGCGCTGCGCCGGCTCGACAAGGACGTGTCTGACCTCATGCTGCCCTCGCACGAACCCAACGACGCGCTCGTCTCCGGCGTCCACGCGATCATCTCACAATGGAGGCTGTCACACACGACTGCGGGCGTCGCGGGGGTCGTCGACCACCGGGCGCACGAGATGACCAAGGTGCCGCCCAAGTGCGTGCTTGCCAAGGTCCGCGGGTGGTTCATCCGCCACGTGAATCGGGAACGCGGCAGGCAGGGCATCCGGGAGGTGGACGAGTCGTGGGCGCGCAAGCTCGCGGGCGTCAAGGCGGATGCGCGGGAGGTGAACTCCAACGTTCGCGACGAGAAGGCACGTGACGGCAGCCTGTACCACCACAAGCACGACCTCGCCCCCACCTACGAGCAGGTGACGGCCATGTGCGCGATCGCCTTCACTGGAGACGTGCGGATCGACCATTCGGTCCTTTCCGCGTGTGAGGCGGGGATGTCACTCGCCATCTACTTCCCGACTGGTGCAAGAGGGTCGGAGCTGAAGAACATGCACCTGCAGTCCATCGGGTATGAGGAGATCGCGCACGAGTCGTCGGGTCAGATCTTCCGCTGCCTGAAGCTCACCGCCTTCGAGTGCAAGACCAAGGACGAGCATCTCAACCAGTACCTGGCGTCGTCCAACCCCTGGCGCTGCGGCGTCGGCGGGATGGGCACCTCCATTCTACTCAGGGTCAAGATGGAAGGACCGCCCCCCTTCACGATGCAGAGGGACGAACGGAGCTGGAAGATCGTGGGCACGAGCGTCGGGAAGTCGTTTGAGCGACGACTCAACGACGCCTTCGGCGTCGCGGGGGTGCGGCGGCAGTCGGGAGACCCACTCACCTACCTGGGGCGCCACTTTGGGACGCGCACCCTGCAGCACCAGGGCGGCACGTCGGAGGGAGGAGCGGCTCGTCGAGGGCACACCAGCGGCGCGACCTTCTCCTACTCGGAGTGCCCGCTCCCAGACCTGCTCCGTCTCATGGGCAACGACCCGGACCGCCCCTTTGTCCCGGCGCACCTGCAACCCTCCCTCTTCCCCTCCGCGGACGCCGTGCTGGCGATTCTCTTCCCCCAGCTCGCGGAGTGGCGAGCCGCGCTGACGAAGCGCCACGGAGAGGTGGACGTGATGGGAGGCAAGTCGGTCAAGGTCCGGACGGAGGAGCAGCTCAACGACAAGGAGCGCATGCTCAACGGCATTGAGTACGCGTGTCGCGTGGCCCTCCTCTGCCTGGTGGCACGGCCGCGCAGGTGGCAGAGATGGGCCATCATGGAAGAGATGCCCACCCTGTGGCAGGGTTGCGTCTCCAATCGGGTGGTGCGTACCCTGTTTGGGCAGAACGGCACGGCGATCGACGCGATGAATCAGCTCGCGAATCGGGTGCGGCAGCACGAGGAAAGTGAACTGGCGGCGCGACGCACGTCGCCGGAGCAGGCCGTGTCCAACGCTGTCGTATCGGCGGTGCAGGACCTGAGCGACCGCCAGGCGGTGCGGGAGGAGGAGATGATGCGCCAGCAGAGGCAGATGTTTGACACGCTGATGTCGCGACTCTCCCCCGACCCCCCCGATGGCGATGCCGTCGCACCCCCCCTCCCAAGCTTCGCGGCGGCACCACCGAGCGTGGCCACCCAGCTCATGGCTCCCCAGGCAGAGAGCCTCGTCAGGCCGCTCCCCAGTGCACGTGCGAAGAGGAAGTCGGAGCCACAGCACGACGTCGCACACTTCACGTCCCACCCGACACTGCGGGGGGCCTTTGAGTACGCCAGGGACGACCTCTACCCCATGGAGCGAGAGCAGGGTGCGTCGTGGCGCGTCAGGAAGCTCGTGGACGGGCGCGAGGACAAGAGTCGAGACCGACAGTGGCGGTTCTACCGTCAGCTCGCGCTTGCCGTCGGTCTGCGGATGGATCAAGGGTGTGACCTCGAGGCCGCACTGGAGCACGTCGAGGCGAGGAGGGTGACATTCCCCTCCCTGACGGCCTTCAACGCCGCGCTCAACGTCGAGCAGAAGGGAGTCTCGCAGGCAGATCTCATAGTCAAGAAGGTGTTGGGGAGAGGGGAGCGGGTGTAGGGAGGGGAGGGAGGGGGGGGGGGGGGGGGGCGGCGGGGGGCGAGGGCGGGCGGGGGCAGAGAGTGGGGAGGTTGGTGGGGGGGGGGGGGGGGCGGGGGGGGGAAAGGGGAGGAGGGGGGGGGGGGGGGGGGGGGGGGGGGGGGTGGGGGGGGGGGGGGGGGGGGGGGGGGGGGGGGGGGGGGGGGGGGGGGGGGGGGGGGGGGGAAAGGGTTGAGGAAGAGCGCGGCGGGCTTAGGGTCGCAGAAGGATTATACCCGGGGGTAATGTGAGGTTGCCAGTTCCCATCGTGTCACCAATGTCGTGGTGTCTCTCCGAGTGAGAGAGAGTCGAAGTCGAGTTTTAAACCTCCCTCGTTACCGGGAGGTGCCTTGGCTGTGAACTCACCCTGAAAGGACAAACGGACTCTTTTTGCAGAACCTTCGAGAACGATGTCTTCCCTGTCCAATATTGACAGGACAGGAGGCTTCGGGTGCAGGCGAGGGTGCAGTTTGTCTGCACCTAACAGAGCCTGATTGAATGCAGAGATGGTCTCCCCCAACCATTGCTGGAGTTCCTCCTTTGTTGTCCAGCGTGCATATTCACGGAATCGTTCGAGAGTAACCGAGCCTTCGTCAGACCAACGTTGCCACCCCCCTTGTAGCGGGGTGTTTCCCAGGAACAACGTTTCTTTTTTTCGCGTCCCAACCCTTTTTTCAGCTGCCAGGCGCTTTCGAGGTGAGGGGGTCGGTGAGGCACTTTCTTTTAGCTCCGGCATAACCCATGCCTCTTCTCGCATCTCCTCCTGGAGCTCCACGTTTGACCCGGGTAAGAAGGCTACTAGGTACCCCTCCTGATCAATTGCAAGGCTGGGTGTCACTCGTGCGGGTATTTCCGTGTAGTTGATTTGGGAGATTATCGCAATGTCGTCTGCTCCTACCTCGCAACTCAACCCTGGCTTGTCGTCGTAGACAATCGGGAAGCCCAAAAGCGACACTCTTATTGCATTGGGGGGGGTCGATCGATACCGGGGTCGCCTCCCCCCGTACCGACGCTGTGAACGCCTCGAGCGGGACCCAGGCGACCGGCGCCTGGACGCGTGGCGCGACGGCCGCCGTGAACGACCTGGCATTTTTTATCTCTTTTTTCTTGTGGTTTGAGTCCTAGGAGGGAATGAGGGGGGAGGGGATTTCCATCCCCCCCCCCCAAAAAAAAAGTGCACACCCCTCCCTCCCCACCCCCCCTCACCCTCCTCCAAGCACCACCCCACCTGTCCTCCCTCCGCGTTCGGCGCGGCCTGCTCGCCTCGATAATCAATTGGCATACAGCAAAGGAGGCAGGGGGAACCGCGCGCCGAGACGGGACCGGGCGTCGTAACCTATCAGAATCGTCTCCCGGACACCTCTACGCCCGTCGAGTCTACCGCTTACACGCAGGGGAGAGCGACAATGGGGGCATCGATGAGAGAGGGGCTGACGTGTCTCTTCCCCATCCTCATTGACCATCTGTACGTGAGTGACATCTTTCGACTCTCCCATGCCCTCTCGTACGCACACCCCGATTGGAACCGCGAGGACGTCCAGCTCGTGAGGAAGACGCTCCGCGGCCCACCGAGAGTAACCCTCGCCGCATTCCTGGCGACGTATGAGAAACGACCGAGATGCAGACAGTGTGGTGTGCAGAGCCGCGCCGTCCACCCCCGGTACTGCAGGGACTGTTCGCGCTATGTCATCGACAGCCCCGTCCTCATGGTGGACCGACTGTACGTCACTCATCGTTACAAAGAGCCCGGGGGGCGACGCTGCCGATACATACTCGCCAACCTACGCGTCGTGAAGCGGGGGGGGAACAAGGCCCACCTCTTTTACAGGAGAGACGTCGAGGCGCTCTCGTCTCAATTCGACGAGAGACACGCCCGACACACACCCACGTAACACCGGATGGCAAACGGGTTGGCCATGACCGCGACGACGGAGTCTGTGGATGCACAGATGATGCACACTCTGTTCCCCACGTAGAGTGTCTCCGCGTTTGTGAATATGCTCTGGGGGTGACTCGAGGACACCCTTCCAAACCGGGGGGGGCAGAACGCCCCCCGCTCTCAAAGACGGGCAGGGTGACCGAGGCGTCCGGTTGGCTTACAAGTGCCTTTGTGCACATCTCGACGTATGAGCCCCTCTGCATCGGGGTTTGGGGCGGCGGGGTGGCGTCCCATTGCCCCGCGGATGCACCGCCACGTTTCACAGGCATTTATTGCCAACCGTCGTCACCCCCCTCCTGGCCCTGGACCCCACCCCGCCTCGTCACACTGATCCACACCTCCTCGCCATGGTCCTTGGTGGACCGCGCAAGGAACCCACCGCATGAGTACAAGGACACCCCTCCCCCCCTGCAGAGTAGAACCCCCCTCATCTGGATCCCGTCCTCCAGGGGCAGCTGGGTCCCACTGTGGAATGAGACAGCCACGTCGGTCCATCCCCGGTTGAATTCCATGACCGGATATTCCACAAACTCGTGTCCCCGCGCCCTCCTCTGCACATCGAAGACCAACATCGCCGTCGGGGCACTGCACGCTGCCCCAAGAGAACCCGGCCCTCCTCCTTCACTGTCCTCACCACTACCTCCTCCACCCCCCTCCCTCTCCCCTCCTCACTCACCCATTCTGACGAGACCGCGACCCGACTCTCTTGCCACGCCTTGCGTCGTGATTCTCCACACGCGCGTACTCGCTCACACACCCCAGCGGCGTCGTCGCGTCCGTCCCCAGCACGCACCGAAGCTTCAGCATGAGACTCTGCTGCATCTCCTCGTCGGAGATGCTCGCTGTGTAGGCGCCCTTCTCATCCACCAGCTCGCACTCGACCTCGTACATCGGTTCGCTCACGTGCTGCCTGTGCTCCACGGCGGCGCGTGAGTTGGCTGACCACGTTCGGGAGAGCTCGTACGCCCAGATCACCCCCATCTCCCCCCGCACGTCGTAAAACACCTTCTTCTGTTTTATCCGGATGTGTGTGGGGACGCACGACCGTGGCGGGTCGGTCACCGGAATCTCGTGGCTCAGACAGATTCTGGCGACGCCTTCGTCGCACCCGTCGACGCGTTTGACGAGTGCCTTGTGGACGAGACGCTTCGTAATGTGCTCGTTGCTCATCCTCATTTGCTCCGAGTCGACGGACACCCTGGTCCGCATGGGTTGCCCCGATGTACCGACGTAGTGGTAATCTATCGTCTCGCTCCACGTGTCGCGCCGAGTCACGAGAGACGGATCCGCTGTCATGTCCTCTTCCAGCTGTTCGAAAACGTGTTTTGGAACACCCGGGAGGAACTGATCACACCCATCACTGTTCCCGAGGCGCAACTCCAACTCCACCTCCCTGCCATGTGCGGCCTTCAGCGCTCGATACGTTCGCACAATGTCAACGAGTACGTCGGTCATTCGCGCACGAGTCGAGGGGTGTGGCTTTCCCAAACCCACTCTCCCTCCCTCCCTTCCCACCCCCAGGAGAGAGGGAGGGGGGGGGCGATTCTGACCCTCTCGACTCCTCATGCGGGCGGGCCTCGGTGTGACACCACCTCGTCGACGTCGAAGGTCGACGTCGTGGTGGTGGACGACGGGGGTGCGGGTGCGGGGGCAGTTGGGCGCGTCGCCATCGATCGTCTCAGGAGCGACCCCAGCACCTTGTCGACGTCACTCTCCTTGCACCGCGCCAACACCCTCCACGTCTTCGAGGAGAGCGATATCCCTCGGAGACGATTCGAGCCAATGAGGCGCACGCTTGCGGTCGCGCACAGGTCGCTGTGGTGACGATGCGTCTTCTTGACCCCTTCGACGACCCCCACGAGCCACTTGTTCATGCATTTGACCTCCACGAGGGTCCCCTTTCGTACCGTGCTCGTGTGTGCCCCCACATTCTCAAAGTTTAGCGAGATCGCGTTGCATAGCGAGGAGCACGGGTCCACCAGGACCATGCCGTCGATCGTGTGGACCCCCACCATCGCGGTGCGCTGAATGGACACATACAGCCGCGCCGCCGCCCCGTACCAGAGCGTCAGGAGAAGGGACATCAGCACGCTCATGCCCAGGGAGCTCAGATCGCCCCCGTTGTCAATGTCCTCGTAGGACCAGTCGTACCTCGTCTTCCTGCACCTCACGTCGACGAGGAAGTCCTCGTAGCGCCCCGACTCGATGCGCGAGGAGAGTTCAGGGAAGAGTTGCTTGAACAGCGGGCGGTTTCTCCTTTGCAGGGGGTCGAAGGGAATGTCCTCGATCCGCAGGTCGTCAAGACACATGGCTTCCGACGCGCGTCTCGTGGCGTGCTCGCGATCGCGAACGAGGCTAATGACCCCCTCCGGCGTCACGTCGAGGCGGAAGGCCTCGAACGTGTCGTTCGACCCAGCTTCCTTGAACTGCTGGGTGATCACCTTGTCGGAGCACAGCACCCAGTCCTCGATGCTCTCCGGGTTGGCGTCGGGCGCGAGGAGTTGGGTCATGGCGACGGTAATGTCCACCTCGTCCGCGTCGTGGGGGAAGAGCAGGATCCGTCGAGCGTCTGACGTCAGGATCCCGCCTTTGCAAGACGTGTACGCCATGTCTTTGAAGAATCCGAGCTCGTGCAGATGCGCGACACGCGTGCGGTCAAACGGGAGCGTCCCGATCGCATCCACGTTGAACGTGTCCACCATGTTGTCGTAGATGTCCCCACGATGTTCAATCATGGGTGGGTAGAGCCTGTGGGAGGCTATCATGGCCAGGTGCTTCACTCGCTCGTCCACCAGCATAGTCTCGGGGAAGCGACGCGGATCGATCATCATGACGTACTCGTCCGGCATCTGACTCACCATCGTCGTGTAGTCCTCCCCACGCAGTGTCGCCGCGTCCCAGAGTGCCTCCCTCCACTGCGCCGCCTTTTTCATGAAGGAGAGCACGATCCGACTCTCGGAAAAGGCCACCACCGTGCACGGGGTCAGGAAGTGGCGCACAAAGACACTCAGCTGCGAGGTCCGGGTCGGGAAGCTGTATGACCTCCCGGAGTGCTCGACACAAATGCTCAGGCCGATGTGATTGTTGCACTCCTCCTCCTCGAGGATGCCGTTGCGATAGAGACGGACGTGCCCCGAGCACGTGCACGAGACACGCAGCCTCAGGTCTGTGGAGTCGACGAGGGTCTGCCAGGGTGTGTCGCTTGGCACGGTCGGGGGGTAGAGGAGGGGGGGTTCCGTCTGCAGCACGTACCCACGGGTCGATGCGACTGACGACACGGGGGACACGCGCCGCAGTGTCTGCGGGGGGCTGCTCGAGAGGAGCGTCGGGAGTGATCCCTCCTCACACGAGAAGCACACCCGATCGTTCGACTCCGAGGGGGTCATGGAATCCACCCATTTCATTTGCACCTTATGCCCGGTGTGGACGAGTGCCGCGATGCACTCTCTGAGTGGCGGTCGCTCCGTCAGACCCCGAGACCCGTCGAGGCTCTTTTGGCTGTCCAGGCGGCACGCGAGAATCTCTCGCGCCGGTATGAAGTCGACATCGCCGACCGCCGTGTAAAGGTCGATCACGACCCCCTCCGGGTTGGTCATGTGCAGAAGGCCTCCGTCTGCGCCGAACTGATACATCGTCCCCGGCTCACGGCGGGTGGGTCGCAAGTGCTCCGTGCTCCAGCTGGTTTGGTATCACTGTTCCCAAGTCGGCGAATCCACGCAAAAGTAGAAGATACCAAAACGACTGGGAATTTGGTACAAAAGCCCATTCACCTCCCCACGCACGACCCACGACCCACGACGCTCGACGCCGCCGACCGTCGACGGCTCCGCAGCTCCAATGGCCGCCCCGCCTCCCCACCCTAATGCCTTCCTCCCCGTGAGGCGTGGCCTTCGCCCCGTCACGATCGAGGTGCTGAGCGAACGTCAGATGAACGCGTGGGGCGAGGCACACGACCCGCGTGATCCCGAGGGGCCCCTCGTGGTTGAGGTGCTCGTTCGCCGTGCCCCACGCCCAAAGAAGATGATGTTGCGCAAGAAGATGCCGGTGCGGCCCCCGACGACTCGCATCAATCTCCTGCAGATGCGATAGAGCCGCGTGAAATCTCCAAAGTGGCCTGTTGGGAGAAATGTACCCTTGTAATCGGAGTTTTTTTCTTGGTCGCCAAGAGGAATGGGCACACACGTCCGACACGTCACTCCTCGGGCGGTGACCAGTTTATTTTATGCTCACGCTTGTAGTAATGCCATGCCCCCCTGCTGACACTTGGGTTCGGGTGGTACCAGCGTCAAAGTTCGGCCCTTGGTGCTACCAACGAAGAGGGGAAGAGCACGAGATGTCGTCGCGCGAGACCCTCCTCCTTCCCGAGGAGAAGCGACTGAGTCTCTTCCCCATCCGCTACCCCGAGGTCTGGTCGAGATACAAGACGGCCTTCTCCGCACTGTGGGTGCCGGGCGAGGTCGATCTCAGCGAGGATTCCAAACACTGGGCGAAGCTCACCGCGGACGAGCGACACTTCCTGTCCCACGTGCTGGCCTTCTTTGCCACGTCCGACGGCATCGTGTGTGACAACCTGGCGGAGCGGTTCTCTCGTGACGTTGCGATTCGCGAGGTGAAATGTTTTTACGACCTCCAGAAGATGATGGAGAACGTGCACAACGAAATGTACTCACTGCTCATCGACACGCTGATCCAAGACCCCGTCGAGCAGCTGCGCCTCTTCAACGCGATCGACGAGATACCCTGTGTGTCCAAAAAGGCCAGGTGGGCACAACGGTGGATCGAGTCTGCCGAGGACTTCCAGACGCGCCTCGTCGCGTTCTGCATTGTCGAGGGGGTCTTCTTCTCCGGGTCGTTCGCGGCGATCTTCTGGATGAAGAAGCGAGGTCTCCTGCCGGGACTCTGTGTGAGCAACACGCTCATCGCGCGCGACGAGGCCATGCACCAGGAGTTTGCCGCATTCCTGTACAAGGAAATGGTGGTTGATAAGATCCCAGAGTCGAAGATCCACGCCATCATGGCGGACGCGGTAGACCACGAGGTGGAGTTTGTGTGCGAGGCGATACCAGTCTCGCTCATCGGGATGAACTCGGACGACATGTGCACGTACATACGCTTCGTCGCAGACCGTCTGCTGATCCAGTTGGGCGTGAAGAAGCTCTACCACGCCACCAACCCCTTCGAGTGGGCAGTGATGCAGGGGATGGAAAACAAGACAAACTTTTTCGAACAGCGCGTGAGCGAGTACAAGAAGGCAGGCGTCGCCACGACACGGTCCGACCACTCGTTTGCTCTGGACGAGGACTTCTGATGAGGGTTCGGGGGGCGAGGGGGGCGAGGGTTAAGGGGAGGGGGGGGGAGAGGAATCCGACTCGTCGCGTCTGCCTCTCCCATGTTTTGTACACTCTCCACCCCATCAATTTATTATGCCCTGGGTGCTCCCGTCCGGGCACCTAACTTCTCATCCCCTGGTGGCGCGTCCGCATCTCGGGAGGGAATGGAGGAGGCGGTCGACGGTGAAGACGTGTCCGATCGCCTTTTCACCGTCGACCTGTCCGATCGCCTTGGGTAGATAATCGTGCAAGGACAAGGAGGCGAGTACCGTGCCTCGGCACGTCGGTAGCCTCACGAGTGGGTGTGCTGACACCCTCACGAGACCAGGGACCTGCCTCCTCCCACCCTCCCTCCAATCCACCTTCGACCAAGCGGAATCCCCCCCCCCCCCCCCCCCCCCCCCCCCCCCCCCCCCCCCCCCCCCCCCCCCCCCCCCCCCCCCCCCCCCCCCCCCCCCCCCCCCCCCCCCCCCCCCCCCCCCCCCCCCCCCCCCCCCCC